>JABAHO010011999.1_pt1 | contig 12936 bp, 11 predicted proteins | sample 7062071 | NCBI WGS metagenome assembly JABAHO01 (sample SAMN14534356, study PRJNA622989) | marine sediment metagenome | biome: marine biome [ENVO:00000428]; feature: marine pelagic biome [ENVO:01000023]; material: deep marine sediment [ENVO:00002113] | place: India: Gulf of Kutch | collected...
CAATGAGGCGCACATAATGCGCGCCACCCCACATGTCACTGCCGAGAATCCGCATGCCGGAGCCGCGATGCCGAATCACGATGATAATGACCACTAGAAACGCAAGCGCCATGGCTTTGGGCCAGGTCGGACGGGGGCTGCTGCGCGTGGTTATGTTTTGCAGCAGCATCAACCCGCAAAAACCAAGCGCCGCCAGTTCGTAGAGCTGCAGCTGGCCGGGAACTCCCGGGACGCGCAACGAAGAAAGGAAGCAGATGATAGTCGCCATCGCCCATGCCTGCGGCCTGGAAAACGCGAGAAACAGGGCCGGCACGATCGCGCCCAGAATCATCAGTTTAAAATCACCGATGAAAAGGACGGCAAAGCAGAAAATAAAGGTGAAAAAGATGATGACCGGTGTGAGAAAAGTCTGTGGCATGATGTCCTACCCCGGTTGTACGGCGCTGGCGATCCGGAGGGCGTCATTGTGAAGGGGCGTGATCATGAGCGTTTGCGCCGCATGCGCCTTTCGCACATGAGCCCCAGTTCGATGCAAATGAGAGCCGATAATACCCAGGTTGTGGCCGGCATCTGCAGGTTGAAGTCTCCAAGGGAGTGAAACGCGAACGCACTGAGAGCGAGAAGGGCCGTGATGGCCATGGTTTCGCGTGGAAGCTGAAAGCCGGTTTTGGCGTTCCGGCGATGGTTGGACGCATCCAGTTTCAGCGCCCGTGACAGCGTTCTGAAAAGGTAGGCAAACGGAAGGAGAAAAAGCAGGAGGCCGACCAGTCCATATTCCTCAAGCAGTTGCAGCCAGTCCGAGTGAACCTCGTTGGAATGCCAGCGGTTGTTCAGCCTTNNTGCATGCCCGCTCCGATACCTGTCAACGGGCTGGTCTGCCATGCCCGCCACGCCCCGGCATACATGACTCCGCGGGCAGTTCCTGCCGTACTTTTCCTTGCAATCTCAAGTTTCTCGGCCGGCGGGAGCCCCCGGATACGGTCACCTCCAAAATATTGCAGGAAACGCTCTCGGTATCCTTCTGCGAATAGCACCATCAGCGAAAGCAGTATTCCACAGCCGGCGGCGCCTGCGATTCGCCACCACCACCGTACCGATACAGGGCGATTCGCCAGTCCCCATGCAAGAGCCGCGAGGGCAATCACGACAAGGGTAAGACCGCCGCCGCGGGATTTGCTGAGAATAACGCAGATGGTTCCCAGGGATGCCAGGCCTGCCCCGGCCAACCGCTGCAGCAATGAGGCCCGGGCAGCAAGCATCATGCCGGCACCCATGCATATGCCTAACTCCATGATCCCGGCAAAATGGTCGGGGCAGTAATAACACCCGGTGGCACGGTTCTCCCTGTAGTATTGGGGGTATCCCTCCGCCCATAACACCAGCCTGTTCCCGGTTGCGAGATGGTTCAGGATTCCGTAGACGCCGATGGCGGAAATGTTCATGAGAATCAGGACAAACAGCTGCCGTCGCTGTTGCGAGTTCAGTCCGGTTGTGACGGTAAGGCCCAGCAGCAGGGGGCTGACGATCAGCAGGAGCGATCGCTCGGCACTGACAAATACCTCTGAGGTGATAAGGTGCCATGCGCTGTAGGCCACAAAGGGAATGAACAGCAGAAAGCAGGTTGTCTGGCGTCTGCGCCACAGGGCAGAGTCCCCGGTGTCTTCTGCCGGTCCAGGGGGGTGCAGGCCGGTGTCTTCCGAAAACGCAGCCAGGGCAGCGTGCAGGGCCGTAAAGAATGCGCCCAGAAAAATGCAGGCCATAAAAGGCCAGAACCACCACATTTCCCATGATCCGAAAAACCACGGACCCGCCAGCACCGCTGCGAGGGTGAAGGCGTAACTCAATTTTTGAAGAAGGGCATCCTTGCGTTTCATGGCCGGGTCAGATAGGGTCAAAATAATAGGCTCCGAGGTTACCAAGGCGTTGGGGCTCTATTCAAGATTTGAACGGCGGTGCAGCGCGGGGCGTGTCACCGTGCCGGGAAAAGTTGAAGAATACACACCCCAAATCGCAACGGCTTTCAAGGTGTGCTTCGAATTTATCAGCAGACCGGCTGCGACATAATGGATACGGATTGGATATGACCGGGGATGCGTTGCTATGGAGCGAACCAATGCCTATGCAGACTCCGGGCAGGCCTGCGACGAGAGTAGCCCGCTGATGGACCATCTCTCTGCGGATGTGCCGGTTTCGGATCGGACGCCCTATACGAGCTCAAGACCCCTGACGATCGTTTCCGTTTTTAACCGGTATCGACAGGCCGGAGGGGAAGAGCAGGCGGTGGACAGGATTGACCGCCACCTTCAGTCTGCGGGACACAGGGTGTTGCCGTTTCGGCGGTCCTCGGCGGAGTGGCTGGGGCCGGACGCACCCGCCCGTATAGTTCAGCCTTTTCTCATGTTTCGTAACCGCGATGTGCTTAACGAGCTTTGCCGGCTTCAGGCAGAGGAAAAAGCTGATCTCTGGATATTGCATAACGTCATTCCGGTCATCTCCTTCGGCGTTTACGGGCTTGCCGCGCGGTTGGGGGTGCCGATCTTTCAGTGGATGCACAACTACCGCCCCGTGAGTCCGGGCGGATCCCTGGATGCCGGGGGAACGTTGCTGAATGTTCGGGACCGCCGGATTGTGCTTAAAGAGATCATGGCCGGGAGCTGGCGGAACAGCCGCCTCCAAACCGGCCTGCTTGCGCTGGGGTTCCGGCTTTGCCGGAAGCGCGCAGATTTTGATGCGGTCCGGGCCTGGATTGCGGTTAGCAGGGGCATGCGGCAGGTATTGTCGGAAAGCAGCAAACTTCCTGCCGACCGTCTTTATGATCTGCGTCACGCATGGGACGTCGAGCCGGACAGGGCAGAGCATTGCGACCGGGGGGCTTTTCTCTTCCTTGGCAGAACATTGACCACCAAGGGCATTGATTTCCTGGTCGACATCTTCGCGGACCCGCGGTTGCAGAACTGCAGGCTGATTGTGGCCGGTGACGGGGATGACAGGGCACGCTGTGAGCGGCGCTCTTCTGCGAATGTCGAGTGGGTCGGCTGGGTGACAGGCGATGAAAAAAAGAAGCTGCTGTCGGAGTGCAGGGCCCTGCTGTTTCCGTCCTTATGGCCCGAACCACTGGGCCTCATTGTCTATGAGGCCTACCAGGCGCATAAGCCGGTGCTGGGAAGCGGAACAGGNNCAGAGAAACCGGACGATTGCTTGCACCGGCAGAGCCTGAACCTTGGATCGAAGCAATTTTAGAGCTGTATCAAAATCCTGGTCTGGCGCAGGAGTGGGGGGAGCGTGGCTGTGACTGGTTGCAGAAAAATACCTCGTCCGGCAAATGGAACGAGGCGTTTGATGCCATCGTGGCTTCTGCACTTGGCCCGGGGTCGAGAGAATGACCATGCCGCGTAAGATTGCCGTGCTGTTTCCCCGGTCTCAAAGCAGGGGCGGTGCCCTGTCTGTCGCGGCGCACATGCTCGACATCCTTCAGGATCATTGTGAACTGACCGTTGTGACACTTGATCAGTGCGAACCGGCCAAATGGAATGAAACGTACGGTACTCATATTCGGACCGGGGAAATACAGTGGAAAAGTTTTGGATCCCGCTTCCCGCATGCTGGAGCTCTTTTGGGAAAAATCGGAATGTTCACGGTGGATCAGTTTGTGCTCATGGCCTGGGCGCGGCGCATGATTGATCCGGACGTCGTTCCGCTTTCTGCTCATAACGAAATGGATTTCGGGCGGCGCGGCATGCAGTACATCCATTTTCCGATGCTGATGGTAGGGCGCCGGGAGCTGGCAAAGCTTGTCGGACAGCCGGGGACATGCGCAAAGGACCTGCTGGGCTACGCCTGCCGGCTTATATTCCGCGTTCGAAATCGTGGCCTGGTTCGCAATGCCACGGTCTGCAACAGCCGGTGGACTTCCGATGTGTTCCGACGGTATTACGGGAGTGATGTGTCTCCGGGCTGCCTTTATCCGCCCTGCACGGCGGCCGGGGTTCCCGCGCATGCGGAGTGGGAAAAACGTGAGGAGGGCGTTGTGATGATCGGCAGGCTCGTGGCGCATAAGCGGCTGGAAGATGGAATAAAAATCGTGCAGGGGGTCAGGGACAGGGGGCACAACCTTCATTTACACCTCGTCAGCAGTGGCGGAGATGAACACTACGTCCGCCAGCTCAGGAAAGCATGCAGGGGTATGGACTGGATAACCTGGGAAACGGGCCTGTCCCGAGACGCATTGCTGGGGCTCGTCCAGTCGCACCGGTATGGGTTGCACTGTAACCACAATGAGCATTTCGGCATGGTGACTGCGGAAATGAGCGGCTCAGGCTGCCTGGTGCTCGGGCATGATTCGGGCGGAACCTGCGAGATCCTCCCCCTCGACGGGCAGAGATATGACACGGTGGATGCGGGAATAGACCGGCTGGAGCAAATGCACACGAACCCTGAATTGCAGGTGCAAATGCTTGATTTTAACCGGAAGCATTCTGAAGCATTCGGGATCGAGCGGTTCCGGGAAAACCTGTTGGCATGGGTCTCGGCCTTCACGCCTGAATAAGAAAAGGTGCCAAGCCCTCTTAGTGCCGATGGCTTTCGGCTTCCGCTACCAGCTCCTCAAGATAGGCTCCGTAGGAGTTCCCTCCGAATGCGGCGGCACAGGCGGACAGCTGATCAAGGGAAATAAAGCCTTTGCGGAATGCAACTTCTTCCAGGCAGCCGATTTTAAAGCCCTGGCGGTTCTCAATGCTGGCCACGAAGCTGGACGCCTCCAGGAGGCTTTGCGGCGTCCCGGTGTCCAGCCAGGCCATGCCGCGCCCGAGCAGTTCAACGTTCAGTTCCCCCCGCTCCAGGTAGATACGGTTCACATCCGTAATTTCCAATTCCCCGCGGCCGCTCGGTTGCAGTTCCCCGGCAATAGACACCACCCGGTTGTCGTAGCAGTAGAGCCCCGGTATCGCATAGCGGCTTTTGGGCTGGCGGGGTTTTTCCTCTATGCTGATGACTTTGCCGTCGTCGTCGAACTCCACCACGCCGTACCGCTCCGGATCGTGCACGGGGTATCCAAAAACAGTCGCACCGGAAGATCGGGAAAGCGCGTTTCGCAGAAACCTGGAGTCTCCGTAAAATAGGTTGTCCCCAAGAATGAGGCAGACGTTATCCTCGCCGATAAATGTGTCTCCCAGCACAAAAGCCTCGGCAATGCCGCGCGGAGCCGCCTGTTCGCAGTAAGAAAAGTTCACGCCGATGTCGCTGCCATCCCCCAGCAGATCGCGAAACCTTGGCAGATCTTCAGGCGTGGAAATAACGAGGATGTCGCGTATCCCGCCCAGCATCAGGATGGATATCGGGTAATAAATCATCGGCTTGTCGTAAACCGGAAGGAGCTGCTTGCTGGCGATGCGGGTAATCGGGTGGAGCCGCGTGCCGGCCCCACCGGCGAGTACAATGCCTTTCCACTTCTGTTCCGTGCTGTTTGTCATCGCGCTCCTTGTTCTCTGTCCGTTAGGACGAATACCCCTGTTCAAACCACTCAGTCAATAACCTCGAGGAATTCCCTGTCGACTTCAACAACAACAGCCTGCCCGATTAATTGAACATTCAGGCAGACTTTCGCCGTACCCTTGAAGGAGGCAACGGTGCCCTCCACCCCCATGAAAGGTCCGCCCCGTATGCGTACATTGGTTCCGCGCTTCAGCCCGCGAAAGGCCTCGAGCTTTGGATCGATTTCCAGCGCCCGGCGGACCTGGGCAAGCTCATGGAGCAGTTCGCGGGTATTTCCGGGCTCGAGAATCCGCAGAATGTTGTTGGTTTTTTGAAGCAGCAGCCTGCTCTCATCATCAAGTGAGGTAAAGAGATAGCCGGGGAAGAGGGGTTTTTGAACCGCAACCTTGCGTCTCTGGTAAATTTTGACTTCTTCGCGCAGCGGCAGGTAGTATGAAACCCTGTGCTGAACGCAATGTTCAGCCAGCTTTTTTTCGCAACGCGGCTTTACATGTAATACAACCCACTTCATGGATCTTAAAATTAACCATTGCGACACTGAATTGCAATTGGCTTCGATGCCGACCGTTGGTGACCGCTCTCGCGGCCGGCGGTCCGGTTGCTGGGGAAGGTTTGGAATGTGTCAATCTTTGCGCGGGTTGATTATGGGCGGAGTCGCCATGCTTTGCCTTGGCGCGGCTCCGGGTTCGGCTCAGCAGACAACACCGGGTGTGGTCGTCGTTAAGGGAACTTCGTCGACCCCGAATCCGGGTGAACAGCGCTATGCCGAGGTTATCGCCGAAAAGCTTTCACGCCTGCTCGACGGTGCGGGCATTCACAATGCGCTTATTTCCGATGAAGATGTTGGCGCCGGGCGCCTGCCCGCCGGGGGGATTGCGATCCTCGCCTATAATCCGTTTCCCGGCCAAAAAGAAATTTCGGCTCTTTCCCGCCATGTGCGGGAGGGGGGAAGGCTTATTGTCTTTTATTCGGCAGCTCCCGGCCTGGCGGAGCTGATGGGAGTGCGGCTTGGGCCTTACCGGTCGGATCCGCTGGGGCACCGGTGGTGCGGAATGCGGTTTAATGCGCATGCGCCGGGCCATGTGCCGCCCAATGTGCTGCAGCGCTCCCGTAACATTCGCCCTGTCTATCCTGCTGGCGGAGGGGGAAAGGTGATTGCCTACTGGGAAACTGCATCCGGAGAGATTACGGAAGATCCGGCCTGGGTGCGGACGCGGGCGGGTTTTTGGATGTCGCATGTCCTGCTGGATGATGGAGATACCCAGGAAAAATCCCGAATGATGACAGCCCTGGTGGGGGCGCTTGAACCCGGGCTGTGGAAATCCGCGGCGGTACACCGCAGGCAGGAAGCCATTCACGAGAGCGGTTTTTTTGCAGGTCTCAGGCGGAGGGTGCTTGCTGACAAAGACAGGCATGTAAAAATCGTGCCGTTGCTGGAATCTGCAGAGGCTTTAAAGGTGAGTGCTGCCCGGCATTTTGAAGCGGGGCGCTGGCCCCAGGCCATTGAGGACTGGGATCTTTATAACTTCCGCATGACCACGGCCTACGCTGCGCTGCAGCCCCGGGCGCCGGACGCTTTCCGCGGTATATGGGAACACAGTGGGTTGGGGCTCTATCCGGGTGACTGGGAGCGCACCTGCAGCCTTGTAGCGGATGCCGGGTTGTCAGACCTTCTCGTCAACGTGGCATGGCCGGGAAAAGCCCATTATGCAAGCGAACTGGTTCCCGCCTCCCGCGAGTTTACGCTTCTGGGGGACCAGCTCTCCCAGGCGTTGTCCGCCGCGCACGCGAAAGGGTTGAAAGTGCACGCCTGGAAGGTTTGCTGGCGTATGGACGGAGCGCCCCCTGCTTTGATGGAGAAGTTGCGCCGCGAAAAGCGCTTGCAGAAATCGGTAGATGGAAAAGAGATTCCGTGGCTCTGCCCCAGTGACCCGCGCAACCTGGTCTACGAAAAAGATACCATCAGGGAAATAGTCAAAAAGTATCCGGTTGACGGCATACACCTGGACTACATTCGTTACCGTGACTCGGCGGCGTGCTTTTGCGCGGGGTGCCGCAGCAGGTTTGAGGCGGCATCCGGGCGCAGGGTAAAAAACTGGCCCGAGAGCGCAAGGTCGGGAACAGGGCGGCAGGCATACAGTCAATGGCGCGTGCACAATATATCCCGGTTTGTCAGGGATGTGCATGCCCTCACCCGGCGCGTGAATCCCGACATTCGTTTGTCGGCCGCTGTTTTCGGAAAGCATCCGCAATGCGTGGCCAGCGTGGCCCAGGATTGGGCGGCATGGCTGAAAGACGGCACTGTAGACTTTGTCTGCCCCATGAACTACACGGATGAGCTTGCGCGTTTCGAGGGCTACACAAAACCGCAGTTGCATTACCAAACCCGTTCAGCACGGGTTTACCCGGGAATCGGCGTGACCGCCGATGAGTCGCGGTTGGGACCCATTGACACCATGCACCAGATCAACAAAGCGGCTTCAATGGGTGCCGGCGGGTTTACGATTTTTGAGCTGAACGCTGTCACCGAACGTGAAATTCTGCCATTCCTCAAGCTGGGTGTGACACGCCGGCAACGCCCGTAAACCTTACCCGCAGAGTTTGGCGATTTCGCATGTTTGCGTCTCGCGGTTGCAAGATAGATAAAGTGGCATATTGACGCCCTCTTCGGATCGGGAGCAAATGTCAGAAAATTGTCAGCAGCTTGCGATTTTACAGTGAATGCTGCCGGAACTTTCGCAGGGATCCAAAGTTGGCATTCCGAATGCTTAAATTAACCTGCAGACCACACGGTTGGAGCCGTACAGGCAGAGCTCCCCAATTTTTGAGACTCTGGGCAAACGGTTCTGGCTAATGGCCCCGCGATTAGCCGGGGGAACTCCTGTTCCCCCGGTCTTTTTATGCTCTTCCAGTGATGGCGGTTTCGCTATCGGAGACGATGGTTTTACGGCCATTTTCGATTTCGGGGTCGGACGTGTCATACACAACAAACTTAACGGAAGGAAACTCATCGGCCAGCTGATGCCTTATGTAGGATTCCACGGCAAGTAGGTTGTTAACATCGTCGTCGGAGAACCCGATGCTGATCGGCTTGTCAAGATGCAGTGTCTGCGAAATCTGCATAACATGCTCAACAAAATCCCGAATGGCAAACTGCTTGCCTGCCTCCGTGGCAATAGGAGCAGCCGTGTTGCTTCCGGAAATGTTCCTGAATTGGGCGGACATTACACCGTGATATTTATTCAGGCCCAGGTAATAGTCCAGCACCTCGCTGTCTGATGTAAGTTTGTGTCCCCGGGCATAGCACTCAAGGTAGCCCCGTAAATTAGCAAGCATGGCAGCACGCTCTGACTCTGACAAAACCATCTCGATAAAGTGCCGGACGCCCGCCTCGATTACCCGCGGATCATGGCCGCGGGCAGTGACAATTGCAAACAGCCGCCCCTCGACCAGGGTTTGCCTGAATTGAAGAAAGCTGGGGGCAGGGCTGGCCTCCCCGCGCATGACCTGGTCAATCGCCCTTCGGGTGTCGCGGAGAAAAATATTTTCGTCCTGAATGGAAATGTCCCTGAATTCCGCGAATGCCTTTTCCCAGTTCCCTTCAGGAGGNNCGCGAATGCCTTTTCCCAGTTTCCTTCGGGAGGCCTGTAATTGCAGGTGTCGGTGCGGATGATGCTGAACAACTCGGTGGAAACAGAGCAGGGAACCCAGTTCCCGGCATCGGTGCGATGCTCAAGGTGTATCCGGGTCGGCATGTGCAGGATGTTGTTATCCCAGTCGAAAATGTAGTACTTGAGATCCCGCTGCCCGACAGTGTTGTTTGCGTGAGGAGTGGCCATTCGCTTCTAGTGGTGCCTCCTCATAATCACGCCGGGCCTGCCCCTCTCAGGAGGGATGCTGTCGGGTATGCCGCGACGGCTCGGGTACCCGGTTTCGGATATCGCGTAATTCGGGAAGAACCTTCAGGAAGGCCTCGTAGATCTCGGGGTCAAACTGGGCGCCGCACCCCTGGGCAATCAGGGCCAGGGTGTCGGCCTCAGGCATTGCTTTCCGGTAAACGCGTTCATTGATAAGCGCATCATACACATCCAGTATGGCGACAATGCGCGCGCTGCGCGGGATATCAATGCCGGAAAGGCCGCGGGGGTATCCATGCCCGTTCCAGTGCTCATGGTGGGCAAGGGCGATATCGTGCGCCGTGTTTAAAAGAGGAAGTTCTGAGCCGCTCAGGATCTTGGCCCCGATGATGGTGTGCTGCTTCATGATGGCATACTCGCTGTCGGTTAAGCCTCCGGGCTTAAGCAGAATGGTATCGGAAATGCCTATTTTCCCGACATCATGCATGGGAGCGGCCAGTCGCAGTGTATGAACAGCCTCTTCTGTCATCCCGAGTTGCCGACCCATGACTTCGGAATAGAGACCAATGCGCCTGACGTGAGCTCCGGTCTCATCGTGCCGGACCGACTGCGCTTCGATCAACCGCAGGGCGATTTCTTCATGGGACAGCCGAATGTCCTCTGTCTGCTTGGAGATGCGCTGTTCGAGCTGATCCTGGTAGTCTCGGCTGAGCTGTTCCAGCCGCTGCCGTTGCAGGGCGTTGACAACATTAATGATCAGTTCATTGTTTTTAAACGGTTTGGTGATGTACCCATAGGCACCTGTTTCAAGTGCGCGGACAGCCGTGTCGCGGTCATTCATTCCGGTCATCATGACCACGGCGGTGTGGGGATGTTTTTCGGTGACCTGTTCAAGCAGAGAGAGCCCGGATATTTGCGGCATCCGGATGTCGGCGATCATCAGGTGGTACCGTTCCCCGTCAAGTTTCTCAAGCGCTTCGCTTGCGGAGCCGGCCAGGGCGCACTCGAAACCCTCAAGCTTGAGATGTTGCGAGAGCGTGTAGCAGATGTCTATTTCGTCATCAACGAGGAGTATCCGCGGAGGTTCCTTGCAGAGCCTGCCGTGATTCTCTAGCGCACCTGCGCCTGTTGATCCAATCGTTGCCACCTGCCCAGCATAAGACATTGGGCGGGGCCGGTCAACCTTGCGAAAGCATTTGTATGGTTCGAAAAGAGCGGCTCGCGCATGCAACCCGTCAGCAGTCCTGAACGCGCTGCCGATGCCGCGATGCCGCTTGACCGGGTGGCGGCATATTGGCAGTCTCTGACGACGGGAAGACAACAGCAGCTTCAATGGAAGGGCGATGAAAGAAGACTCCGCGAATGTGTTGTATGCGCTCATGGATGTGATCATGGCGCGCAGGGGCGACATGCCAGAAAGCTCGTATACGGCATCGCTGCTGCGGTCGGGCGTTCGGGGAGCGGGTGCAAAGGTTCTCGAAGAAGCAGCAGAGGTCGTGGAGGCTGCGTCGGAGCTGGATGCAGACGGCCGCGATCATCTGATTCGCGAAGCCGCAGACCTGCTCTATCATCTCATGGTTCTCATGGCGTGCCGGGATATATCGCTTGGAGAGGTCGAAACCGAGTTGGCACGGAGAGCCGGCATTTCCGGCTTTGAAGAAAAAGCCTCACGCTCACAGAAAAAAGGGGATCAGGCATAATGGAGCGACCATTTCGTATCGGGGTTCCCAGCAAGGGGCGCCTGGCAGAACTGTCGGCGGATCTGCTTCGTCAGGCAGGGTTTTCGTTTCGCCGCCGGGAGCGCAGCCTTTTCGCACGGGTGAAAGACCGGGCCATGGAAATAGCATTCCTTCGGGCGGAAGATATTCCTGTGCTATGCGCGGAGGGCGCGGTTGATCTTGGCATTACAGGCAGTGACCTGGTCCAGGAGGCCGGTGTGTCGCTGCAGACCCGCCTGGAACTCGGTGTCGGCAGGTGCCGGCTGGTGTTGTGTGTGCCGTGCGACTCAGAGACCAACAATCTCTCCGGCCTCAACGGCGCGCGAATTGCCTCAAGTTTCCCGCGCACTACGGAGGCTTACCTGAAAGGACGGGGCGTCTCGGCGCATCTTGTCACGTTGAGCGGCAGCGTGGAGGTCATGGTGGCCCTGGGTGTGGCGGATGCGGTGGTGGACCTGGTTGAAACGGGGGGGACTCTTGATGCAAACCGCCTGAGGATACTTGAAGAAATCGGCGCACATGAAACGGTGCTGATCCAGGCCCCGGAGCCTGTCGATGTCGCGTTAGCGGACCGTGTTGTGCGCAGGATTGAAGGTGTTGTAATTGCGCGGGAATATTCCCTCCTGGAATACAACATCCCGCGCAAATATCTGGCAGAGGCGGAAAAGATCACGCCAGGCTATAATTCTCCCACGGTGAACACCCTCGAGGATCCTGACTGGTGCGCGGTTCAGGTGGTGGTGAAGCGTGACACGATCACCGACGTTATGGACCAGCTGGAGGCGCTGGGTGCCTCGGCGATATTGGAAACAGCGATTTCCAACTGTCGACTGTAGAATCGGTGAACCTCGCCTGCCCGGCCGCGCAATGACGAAGCGGCCGGGATCAAGCTCTCAAGCACGGGGGATCTAGCTGCCCCAGTATGCCTTTAGCATGGGCGCAATCACCAGGGAAACCACCGCCATCAGCTTAATAAGGATATTAAGCGAGGGGCCGGCGGTATCCTTGAACGGGTCACCGACGGTATCTCCAACCACGGCCGCCTTGTGCGCATCAGAACCTTTGCCGCCCATTTGACCCTCTTCCACCATCTTCTTGGCGTTGTCCCAGGCGCCTCCGGAGTTTGACATGAAGATGGCAAGCACCACCCCGGATGCCGTTACCCCGGTCAGGAGTCCGGCAAGCATTTCAATGCCGCCAATGAAACCAACGGCAACGGGTGTCGCTGCAGCCAGCAGGCCGGGCAGCATCATCTGCTTCAATGCGGCAGTGGTGCTGATATCCACACAGAGCGCATAATCAGGCTGGGCTTCGCCCTGGAGCAGCCCTTTGATCGTGCGGAACTGACGCCGGACTTCCTCGATCATGGCAAACGCGGCCTTGCCGACCGCCATCATTGCCAGCGAGGAGAAGAGGTAGGGAATTGCGGCACCCAGAAGAAGCCCCACGAGGACCTTGGGGGCGGTCAGTTCGATGCTGCCAATGCCGGTCGTCTCCTTGAAGGCGGAGAAAAGAATCAGGGCCGTCAGTGCGGCAGAGCCAATCGCAAAACCTTTGCCGATGGCGGCGGTGGTGTTGCCGACGGCGTCCAGCTTGTCGGTGCGTTCACGCACCTCCGGCGGGAACTCAGACATTTCCGCGAGGCCGCCGGCGTTGTCCGCGATCGGACCATACGCATCAACCGCAAGCTGGATGCCGAGGGTCAGCAGCATGCCGAGTGCCGCAATGCCGATGCCGAAAAGACCTGCAAGCGAATACGTGGTGAGAATGGCGGCGCATATCACAATGACGGGGAAGAGGGTCGAGAGCATGCCTACGCCCATGCCGGTAATCAGGTTCGTGGCGGATCCGGTTTCGCATGACTTCAGAAT
>JABAHO010005293.1_pt1 | contig 12929 bp, 11 predicted proteins | sample 7062071 | NCBI WGS metagenome assembly JABAHO01 (sample SAMN14534356, study PRJNA622989) | marine sediment metagenome | biome: marine biome [ENVO:00000428]; feature: marine pelagic biome [ENVO:01000023]; material: deep marine sediment [ENVO:00002113] | place: India: Gulf of Kutch | collected...
GAAAAAATGACACTATCACAGGCTCGGAAATCGAGGCAAGCGATTTTGGGAAGGCCGTTGCGCCGGGAGATGAAGCGGAATGCAAAATGTAGTTGTCGCACAGTCGGGTGGGCCTTCGCCGGTGATCAACAGTTCCCTGCTGGGTGTCATAGAAGGCTGCCGGGCCTTTCCCAATACGTTCGGGCGCATTTTTGGCGCCTGTCACGGCATTGAGGGTGTGCTGACCGAAAAGCTCATCAACCTTTCTGACCAGCCGGAAGCGGAACTCGCGCTTTTGGACACCACGCCCGGAGCGGGTGCAATCGGGACCTGCCGGTACAAGATTGGCGAGGCGCAGGACGACGATCTCCTGCGAACCCTGGATGTCTTTGCCGCCCACCGGGTCGGGTATTTTTTCTACATCGGCGGGAACGACTCCATGGACACGGCCGCCAGGCTGACCCGCGCGGCCACGGACCGCGGTCAACCGCTTGTGTGCATCGGTATCCCCAAAACGATCGACAATGATGTCGGGGATCCGGAATTTGCCCTTGTTGACCACACTCCGGGCTACGGATCCGTTGCCCGGTACTGGGCATGCGTGACGCAGAATATGAACGAGGAAAACGCTGGCTTCGCGCCCGCAGGTCCCGTGCTGGTCATGCAGGCCATGGGGCGAACAGCCGGGTTTATTCCGGCAGCTGCGCGCCTTGCGGATCCGGAGCGCCGATGGCCGATGCAGCTGTACCTCGCCGAGGCAAACATCAGCCTTGAAGAAATGGCAGACCGGATTAACGACATGCTGCGTGCACGGGGCAGGTGCCTTGTGGTGGTCAGCGAGGGATTCGATGTCGGAGACCTGGGTGCCAGGCGAGACGCCTTCGGCCATATCGAGTATGCGGCCTCGAGTCGCAGCGTTCAGCAGCAGGTCGTGAATTTCCTGCATGCGCGCGGGCTGCCGGTGCATGGGTGGGCGCACGGTCAGATGCCCGGCTGTGATCAAAGAACAAATGCCGTGTATGCCTCAACCGTTGACCGCAGGGAGGCGCGCGAAGTTGCCCGCCACGGGGTGCAGCTTGCCGCCGGGGGGAAGGCAGGCGTGATGGCCGCCATTCAACGGGCTGCCGAAAGCGACTACAGGGCGGTTTACGGTGACGTGAAGCTGGAAGCGGTTGCAAATTTCGCCCGTCAACTGCCGGCGGCCTGGTTGTCGGAAAACCGGGTGGATGTAACGGATGACTTTGTTCGTTATGCCAGGCCGCTGATCGGGGAAGACTGGGCGCCGGTTCCGATTGAGGACGGGTTGCAGCGCTTTGCGCGCCTCTCCCCCGACTTTGTGGAGCCGCGCTGCGCGGCCTACGTACCCGCAGCTCATCGGCCCGGCACGACATCCGCAAAGCCTTCGCCCATCAAATCGTGACAGATGCCGGGCGCTCTGGTAAGGTTCCGGGTTTTTGAGCGGGTCCGCCGCCTGTAGGCGGACTCATAGTAAACCCTTGCCTTCCGGGATATGACAACCAAAGAACAACTCGCCAACCTGCTGAACGAGCGCATCCTGGTGCTTGACGGCGCCATGGGGACCATGATCCAGAAGCACCGGCTTTCCGAGGAGGATTACCGGGGAGAGCGTTTCCGTGATTACCCCTCGGATCTAAAGGGCAACAATGATTTATTGACCCTCACTCAGCCCGACATCATTGCCGACATTCATCGGCAGTATCTTGAAGCGGGCGCCGACATTCTCGAGACCAACACCTTCAATGCCAATGCGATTTCCATGGCGGATTACAACATGCAGGACCTGGTGCATGAACTGAACGTGGAAGCTGCCCGCCTGGCCAGATCCGTGGCCGACAGGGTCGAGAAAGAGACGCCCGGCCGGCCCCGTTTTGTCGCGGGTGTTCTGGGCCCCTGCAACCGTACCGCCTCGATTTCGCCGGATGTCAATGATCCGGGTTTCCGGAATGTTACGTTTGACGAACTGGTGCAGGCCTATGCCGAAGCCACACGGGGCCTGATTGAGGGCGGAGCGGATATTCTCCTGATAGAAACCGTTTTTGATACCCTCAATGCCAAGGCGGCAATTTATGCGGTGCTGGACTGCCTGGAGACCCTGGGACAGGACCTGCCGATTATGATATCCGGAACGATCACGGATGCCAGTGGTCGCACCCTGACAGGGCAGACGCCGGAGGCATTCTGGTACTCGGTCATGCATGCAAACCCGATCAGTATCGGGTTTAACTGTGCACTGGGAGCCAAAGACCTGCGTCCGCATATCGAGGAGGTTTCCCGTATCGCGGAGACATTCACCAGCGCGCACCCCAATGCCGGTCTGCCCAACGAGTTTGGTGAATACGACGAGACGCCCGAGTACATGGCAGGGCTGCTGAAGGATTTTGCCGAGAAAGGCCTGGTGAACATTGTGGGCGGCTGCTGCGGAACAACGCCTGCGCACATTCGGGCGATTGCCGAGGCCGTCTCCTCCGTGCCGCCGCGCACCGTACCCCGTCATGAGCCGCGGCTCCACTTGAGCGGGCTGGAGCCCTTCACGCTCACGCCGGAGCTGAACTTCGTCAATATCGGAGAACGGACCAATGTCACGGGGTCCCGCAAATTCCTGCGGCTCATCAAGGAGCAGGACCATGAAGCGGCGGTGGATGTGGCACGGTCCCAGATCGAAAACGGCGCCCAGTTGATTGATGTGAACCTGGACGAGGGACTGCTTGACTCCGCCAGCGAGATGACGCGCTTTTTAAACCTGGTGGCCTCCGAGCCCGACATCAGCCGGGTGCCGGTCGTGATCGATTCCTCCAAGTGGGAGGTGATCGAGGCGGGCCTGAAATGCGTGCAGGGCAAATGCGTGGTGAACTCCATCAGCATGAAGGAGGGGGAGGCTGCATTTGTGGAGCAGGCCAGGCAGGTGCGTAAGTACGGCGCGGCAGCGATCGTCATGGCTTTTGACGAGACCGGGCAGGCCGATACACTGGAACGCCGGGTCAACATCTGTGCACGGGCCTACGACGTTCTGACGCAGGAGGCCGGTTTCCCGCCCGAGGATATAATTTTTGATCCTAATATTTTCGCCATTGGCACGGGGATTGAGGAACACAGCGGCTATGGCGTTGAATTTATTGAGGCCGTGCGGCAGATCAAGGCGCGGTGTCCCCATGCGAAAATCAGCGGCGGGGTGAGCAACCTGAGTTTCTCCTTCCGCGGCAACGACGTGGTGCGCGAAGCCATGCATTCCGTGTTTCTGTACCACGCCATCAAAGCTGGGATGGACATGGGTATCGTCAACGCCGGCCAGCTTGCGGTGTATGCAGAAATACCCGACGAACTGCGGGAACGTGCCCTCGATCTCGTGTTGAACCGCCGGCCGGATGCCACGGAACGCATGCTCGAGGTTGCGGATCAGTATGCCGGCAAGGGCAAAACCCGTGAGGAAGATCTTGCCTGGCGGGAATGGCCCGTGGAAGAGCGCCTGTCTCACGCACTGGTCAAAGGCATTACGGAATTCATTGATGGTGATACCGAGGAGGCAAGGGCAAAGGCATCCCGTCCGCTGGAGGTCATCGAAGGGCCCCTCATGCAGGGCATGAATGTGGTCGGTGACCTTTTTGGCGAAGGTAAGATGTTTCTTCCGCAGGTCGTGAAAAGTGCGCGTGTCATGAAAAAGNNTGAAAAAAGCCGTCGCCTACCTCGAACCGTTCTTTGAAAAGGAAAAGTCGGGTGCAGACAGCAAGAAGGGCTGCATCCTGATGGCCACCGTTAAAGGTGATGTGCATGACATCGGCAAAAATATTGTCGGGGTTGTTTTGCAGTGCAACGGCTACGAGGTGATTGATATCGGGGTTATGGTGCCCTGTGCCGAAATTCTGAAAACAGCCCGTGAACACGATTGCGACATTATCGGGCTGAGCGGGCTGATTACTCCGTCGCTGGATGAAATGTGCTACGTGGCATCCGAAATGGAGCGGGAAGGGTTTGACATACCCCTGCTGATCGGGGGTGCAACCACATCCAAAATTCACACCGCGGTAAAAATTGCGCCGCAGTATACGCACGAGGTGGTGTATGTGCCGGATGCTTCGCGGGTGGTGGGTGTTGCCGCAAAACTTTTGAATGCCTCGGACCGGCCGGATTATGCGGAATCAGTTCGGGCGGAGTACGAGGGTATTCGCAGGGCGCGTGAGGGCCGGGAGGGGCGCGGAAAACTGCTGAGCCTCGCCGAGGCCCGCAACAACCGTGCCGCAATCGACTGGGATGATTACAACCCGCCCGTGCCCTCCTTTACCGGGGTGAAAATCCTCGATGACTATCCGCTGGAAGAGCTGGTCGAAAGGATTGACTGGACGCCGTTCTTCTTCTCCTGGGAATTGCGGGGCCTGTACCCCGAGATCCTTGAGGATCCGGAGGCGGGGCCCGAGGCCCGCAAGCTCTTTGCGGATGCCCAGGCCATGCTAAAGCAAATCGTATCCGAAAAATGGCTGACAGCGAAAGCCGTGCTGGGCTTCTGGCCTGCAAACAGGATCTCCGATGATGACGTGGGTCTTTTCCCGGAAGGGGATAGCTCCGAGCCTCAAACGGTACTGCATTTTCTCCGGCAGCAGATGGCCAAGGGCACCGGCAGTCCCAACCAGTGCCTTGCTGATTTTGTGGCGCACCGCGATTCGGGACTCGTTGACCACATCGGGGCCTTTGCGGTGACGACAGGGCACGGGATAGAGCCCCACGTGGAGCGTTTTGAGCGTGACCATGACGATTATTCGGCCATCCTGCTTAAAGCGCTTGCCGATCGCCTCGCGGAGGCCTTCGCCGAGCACCTTCACGAACGCGTACGCCGGGAGTTCTGGGGATATGCTGCCGATGAGCACCTCGACAATTCAGCCCTGATCCGCGAGGAATATCGCGGAATCCGCCCCGCTCCCGGGTACCCGGCCTGCCCGGATCATACCGAAAAAAGGACTCTGTTCCGGTTGCTCGATGCCGAGGCCGGGGCCGGAATCAACCTGACCGAAAGTTGCGCGATGTATCCTGCCGCCGCGGTGAGCGGATACTACCTCGCGCATCCCCAATCGGCTTATTTCGGGCTCGGAATGATCGACAGGGACCAGGTAGAGGATTATGCTAAGCGGAAAGGGTGGAGTGTGGCTGACGCGGAGCGATGGCTGGCACCGAACCTCGGATACGATCCCGCATAATATTACCAGACCTGACAGTCGCGAGAATGTTAGCATGCCGCATGTGGTTACAGAGCCCTGCCTCGGATGTAAGAATACCGTTTGTGTAACGGTCTGCCCCATGAGCTGTTTTCATGAGGACGCCGAGCGCCTGTGGATTGATCCCGTTGAATGTATTGATTGCGGTGCCTGTGTGCCGGAATGCCCTGTCCAGGCGATTTACCCGGCGCACCTGGTGCCCGCCAAGTGGCGGCACTATATCCAGCTAAATGCCGAAAAATCAGCGGAGCTGCCGGTCATCACCCAGCAGCGTGAGCCACTAAGCTAATGCGGTTCATGTATTCCAGATCCCCCGTCGGCTTGACTTGGCTTGAAGGCCTGATCTAGCCTTGTGCCATGACAGATGAGCTGACACTTCCTCTCGCCGATGATTTTCATGTGCATGTTCGGCAGGGAGACATGCTGAAACAGGTGGCTCCATTGGTGCGTGCCGGAGGCGTAGGGCGCTGCCTGGTCATGCCGAATACCGTGCCCCCGAAAACCTGCGTAACGGATGCGCTCGCCTATCGGGATGAATTACGCAGCTGTGTCCCCGGTGTTGACTGGCTGATGACGCTCTACCTTTCATCTGAACTCACCCCTGAAGAAATAAACCGGGCTGCCGACGCCGGGATTACCGGCGTCAAAGTTTACCCCAGGGGTGTTACGACCCACTCAGATGCCGGTGTCGATGCCTTTGAGCCGTATTATCCCGTCTTTGAAGCCATGCAGTCGTGCGGGCTTGTGCTGGAAATTCACGGAGAAAAGCAAAGCGATGCGGCCGCGGATATCTGTGTGATGAATGCGGAAGAGGCGTTCCTTCCCGGCGTGGCCGCCCTGATTCAGGACTTCCCCGGGCTGCGAATTGTCCTGGAGCATATTACCACGGATGACGCGGTGGAATTTGTCAAACAGCAGGGGCCGAATCTTGCCGCAACCATTACCACGCACCACCTGGAACTAACCGTTGATGACTGGGCAGGCAAAAACCATAATTTTTGTAAACCGGTGGCAAAGTATCCGCATGATCGACTGGCTCTGCGCAAGGCCGTAGCAGAAGGAAACCCCAGGTTTTTCCTGGGGTCGNNGGTTGTGCAGGTGTCTTCACCAGCGCGCTCATGCTTCCATACCTTGCCGATACCTTTGAGCGGCTGGAGATGCTCGACAGGTTGCACGGTTTTGCGTGCCGGTTTGGGGCGGAATTCTACCGCGTCCCGCTTCAGGAGGAGCCTGTCAGCCTGCGTCGGCAGCCCTGCGACGTTCCCGCTGCCTACGGCGATGATTCCATCGTGCCGTTTCGGGCCGGCGATACCTTGAACTGGTCTATCGCTTCATAGTCGCATGCAAAACCCGCGGGGCTATGTGCCCGGCTTCGCTGCTCGTGTCTTGACCTGAGACAGCTTTTACGCTCGAATTCCCCGTCCTGAGAAAGCAGGCATAAGGTGTATAACAGAGAAATTCATTGCCTGGACAACGGCATGCGAATTGTCCTTGAACAGCGCCCGGGGGCGATTGCCGCCGGAGTATGCTGTGCGGTGGGCGCCGGTTCGCGAAATGACTATCCCCGTAAAGAGGGGATTGCCCATTACGTGGAGCACCTGCTGTTCCGATCCCGCCTGAAGGGGGAAACCGCAGGGCTTTTTGACCGTTTTGCCAATGGCGGCGGGGACATGAATGCCGTCACCATGCTGGACCGGACCTCGTTCAGTGTTCAGTGTCTCTCCGAGGATGTACGGCTTGGGATATGCGTGCTTGCACGTATTATCAGCCAACTTCCGGCTACCGAGGACGACTTGAAATCAGAGCGGAACATAATTCTTGATGAAGTTCTGCTCACCGGCGAGGACTCGGGGCAGGCTTTCCAGCGGGTGAAGTTCAAGTTGCTGGGCGGTGATGAATCACTGCGGCATGCCGCCACGGGCCGCAGCAGGCGTCTTGGACGCATTTCTCCCGACGATGTTCGCCGGTTCTATTCAGAGTACTACCGTGCCGGGAACATGGTTGTTTCCGTGGTTGGCGATTTTGACCCGGCTACGGTGCTAGATGCCCTGCATGTGGAGTTTGGGACACTGCCTGCCGGTGAATCCGTCTTCAACCAGCCCGTGCCTGAGGCGCGCGGCCCCAAGATCAGGATGCGGCGCGGAGCCATGCCGGAAGGGTACGTGTCCTGTTTTTTCCGAAGTCCTTCGCTCCGTTCTGAAAAACTTCCGGCGCTTCAACTTGTGGCGGATGTGCTGGTGGGGGGGCCGCATTCGCGCCTGTTTCGCAGGCTGCGCGAGCGGGAATCACTCGTATATGATGTGACCGGAAACCTTGAGCTTACACCGGAATTCGGAACGCTGGATATCGTGGTGCCGACAAAAAAGCGAAATCTCTTTCGGGTTTTAAAGGCCGTGCTTGAGGAAATCGACAGCCTGCGGAATAACTCGCTATCTGAAGAGGAGCTTGCGCTCTGGCGGACCAGCCTCATCAAGCGCGGCCTCCTCGGGTTTGACGATGTTACCGGCGCGGCGGCCTGGTACGCAGAAGCCGAGTTGCTGGCCTCCGGCCGGAATTCGGATGATTTTTCGGGCTGGATTGAAAAGCTCAATCGTGTCGGTAAAGCTGAATTTGATTCCGTGGCATCGGAAATCTTCTCGCCCGAAAACAGTTTTATCTACCTCGTGGGCGCGCTATGGCCCTGGCAGGAGCGGACTGCGATGCGTCTCGTGCGGAATATTGGCTGACAACACCCGGCCCGGACATGTGCGGGCAGAGGATGAAATCATACATGAACAACCCGGATACGATCACCATTACCCCGAAAGGCTCCGCTAGGTACCTCGAGGCCCGGATGCATGTCCCGGTTGATATCGAGCGGGTGTTCGCATTTTTCAAGAGGCCCGAGAACCTGGAGACAATTACGCCGTCTACACTCGATTTCGAAATTCTAACCGAGCTTCCCGTCCCCATGCACGAAGGTGCCATAATTGATTACCGGCTCAAGGTGCATGGAATTCCCCTGCGCTGGCGGACCAAGATAACGGACTGGAGTCCTCCAATGCGATTCCGGGATTCGCAGGTAAAAGGGCCCTACCTGCTATGGGACCATGAGCATGAATTCAGAGAATCAGGCGGGGGTACGCTCGTGATCGACCGGGTGCATTACCGCGCACCCCTGGGGTTCATCCTGCACCCTTTAATCATCGACCCGGACGTGAGAAAAATTTTTCAATACAGGCAGACGGTGATCCGGAAGTTTTTCGAGACAGAATCGGCCGTTTAGCGCGATCGTTCCACGCCGCGGCGTTCACACAGGTCGTAGAGCGAACAGGCGCTGCAGCGGGGGTTGATGGGCCTGCAGATGGTCTGGCCCAGCGAAACAAGGTACCGGTTCCAGGTTTTCCAATAGCGCTTCGGAAGAATCTCCCGCAAGGCCATTTCGGACGCATGCGGGGAATCCGTCGAGATAAGGCCGAGCCGGTTGGATATGCGGTGAACATGCGTATCCACGCACATGCCGTGCTTGTCAAAAGCCGCAATCATGACGAGGTTAGCCGTTTTGCGACCCACCCCGGGCAAGGTACACAGGTCGTCGATGTTTTGCGGAATGCGGCCCTGGAATCGGTCCCGTAGCACTTCCGGTAATTGCGCGAGATGGCGGGCCTTGGTCTTGTAAAAGCCTACAGGGTAGATCAGTTTTGCAATTTCATCCTCGGAAAGCGCTGCCAGGGCCTGCGGTGTTCCCGCCACTTTGAAGAGACGCCGACAGACCTCTGCGGTTGTTTCGTCCTTGGTGCGTGCGCTAAGCAGGGTCGCGACAAGAATGCGGAAGGGGTCCTGCGTCTGGTGTTTGATCAGCTCGATAATCGGGGCCTCATTCCGGTCATAGGCTGCTTTGAGAATCCGGTTGGCTGCTGGAATATCCCCGACATTCATAATCGGCAAGCATACGCAGCCGCTTGCAGAAGTGTCGATAGAAACCGGTCTCCGGCGGGGCAGGGGGTATCCCTGATTTGTCGCGAGCCCGCCAGTGGCCCGTGCCGGGCCGATCGGCTGAAATGGAAAAAGAGCGGAAACTGTACAGCCGCGGTTGCCTAATTGGCATGCAAGCTGGTATCTGTGTTCGCCGAGCGGACCAATGAAGCGGATTAAAACAGATTATCTTGTTGTGGGTACGGGGCTGGCGGGAATGATGTCAGCCCTGAATCTCTCCCGGCACGGGCGCGTGCTTATGTTGAGCAAGAAATCCGCCAGTGAGACAAATACCAGCTATGCCCAGGGCGGTGTTGCCTGTGTGATGTCTCCCGAGGACTCCTTTGATGACCATGTTCGGGACACGCTGGATGCGGGGGCCGGACTCTGTGACGCCGATGTTGTTTCTGCCATCGTGGAGCGGGCACCCGCCTGCATCGCGCAACTTGAGGATATCGGATTGACCTTTGCCCAGAAAGGGGGGCAACCGGAAGCCGGATATGATTTGGGCCGGGAAGGGGGCCATTCGCGGCGGAGGGTACTGCATGCCGGCGACCTCACGGGCCGACACATCCAGGAGGTGTTGCTCAATCGCGTGATGAATGCACCGAACATTACCATCATGGACTACCACATGGTAATTGATCTCGTAACGACCGGCTGGTTGGACGTTTCCGGCTCAAACAGATGTGTGGGGGCCTATATTCAGAACACGCAGACCGGCGAAATCCTGGCGATTCATGTGCCGTATGTCGTGCTGGCCACCGGGGGCGGTGGAAAGGTGTACCTTTATACCAGCAATCCCGATGTGGCCACCGGCGACGGGGTTGCGCTGGGATGGCGGGCCGGAGTGCCCGTGAAAAACATGGAATTCATCCAGTTCCATCCCTCCTGCCTTTACCATCCCGAGGCAAAATCATTCCTGGTCAGCGAGGCCGTTCGCGGCGAAGGCGCTTTGCTGGTTGATGAAGGCGGGAACTCCTTCATGGAGAAATACGACAGGCGTGGCGCCCTTGCGCCGCGGGATATCGTTGCGCGGGCCATTGATTCGGAAATGAAATCGCGGGGAGTTCCCTGTGTATTTCTGGATATCCGCCACCAGGCAGAGTCCTTTTTGCGTACACGCTTTCCCAATATCTATGAAACCTGCCTGTCATTTGGGATCGATATGAGCCGTGACCTCGTGCCGGTGGTTCCCGCTGCCCACTATATCTGCGGGGGACTCGAAGCCACGATCCAGGGCGTAACGGCGGTCGATGGCCTGTTTGCGGTTGGCGAGGTTGCCTGTACCGGGTTTCACGGAGCGAACCGTCTCGCGAGTAATTCGCTGCTGGAAGCGGTGGTATGCGCATGTGAAATGGCGGACTATATCGCGCAACTCCCTCCACCGGGAGAAATTTCAAGTCCGGCCATTCCCGACTGGGAGTCCGGTGATGCGGTGCACAGCGATGAGGCCATCGTTGTGGAGCACAACTGGAATGAGGTCCGGACCTGCATGTGGGACTACGTCGGGATTGTGCGCACGGATAAACGCCTTGAGCGGGCACTGCGCAGGATCCAGAACCTCAGGTCTGAAATCCGGGAGTACTACCTAAAGTACTTCGTTACACCCGATATTATTGAATTGCGCAACCTGGCGGATGTAGCCGAGTTGATTATTCGCTGTGCGCAGCAGCGTCATGAAAGCCGTGGCTTGCACTACACGCTTGATTACCCTGAAACCGCTGAAAACCCTGCCGATACGCTGATTCACGACCCCGCAGGGGGCCGCCATTGACCTGCAAAGCCCGCTGGGCTGCGGCCCTTGCCCCCCTTTGCGCAGTTTCGACCACCCGCAGGGCCTGAATTACGGCAGAAATTTTTTTTACAAAAAGGGTTGACCCCTCAACCCGTTTTAGTAACGTACACGGGTTTTTTCGAAAACCCTAGAACGTTCACGGGTGCAGAGATTTCTGCTGCTGGAGACAACAGAGCCGCCGGGCGGGTTCAAAACGATTGAAACTGCAAAGGCTGTTCTGTTGTTTTCTGTTAAGGGAACGGGCGCCGGGATCGCGGGCCCACGTAGCTCAGTTGGTAGAGCACGTCCTTGGTAAGGACGAGGTCAGCGGTTCAATCCCGCTCGTGGGCTCCAGAGCAGTGAGAGGGCCGGGGTGAATTTCGATAACTTGGACGAAACAGGACTATACAACTAAACAAGACCTAGTGATGAACCTAGGCAGGTGGAGGAGACATCATGGCCAAAGAGAAGTTTGATCGTACAAAGCCGCACGTGAACGTGGGCACGATCGGTCACGTGGATCATGGCAAGACGACGCTGACGGCGGCGCTGACCCATGTTCAGTCGTTGAAGGGCCTGAGCGAGTCCGTAGCTTATGATGAGGTGGCAAAAGCGTCCGAGAGCGCCGGCCGCCGTGACGCAACCAAGATTCTGACCATTGCGACGGCGCACGTGGAATACGCATCGGAGAACCGTCACTACGCGCACGTGGACTGCCCGGGACATGCCGACTACGTCAAGAACATGATCACGGGTGCAGCCCAGATGGACGGTGCCATTCTCGTGGTGAGCGCCGCCGACGGTCCGATGCCCCAGACCCGTGAGCACATCCTGCTCGCCCGTCAGGTGGGTGTGCCGCAGATCGTCGTCTTCCTGAACAAGTGCGACCTCGTCGACGACGAGGAACTGCTTGACCTGGTTGAACTTGAGGTGCGCGAATTGCTCACCAAGTATGAATTCCCGGGCGACGACGTGCCGGTTATTCGCGGTTCCGCCCTGCCTGCCACCCAGGCTTCGAGTGCTGATGACGCCGCCTGCGCATGCATCGGAGAGCTGATCGCCGCCCTGGATTCCTACATTCCGGAGCCCACCCGCGTGACGGATCAGGCTTTCCTGATGCCCATCGAAGACGTGTTTTCGATTGAGGGACGCGGAACAGTGGTGACCGGCCGTGTTGACCGCGGAATCATTCGCGTCGGCGACGAAGTTGAAATCGTCGGTATTCACGACACGCAGAAAACAACCGCCACCGGCGTTGAAATGTTCCGCAAGCTCCTCGATGAGGGCCAGGCCGGCGACAACGTGGGTATTCTGCTTCGTGGCACGAAAAAAGACGACGTGGAGCGCGGCCAGGTGCTGGCCAAGCCCGGTTCGATCACGCCGCACACCAAGTTCGAGGCCGAGGTTTACGTGCTGACCAAGGAAGAAGGCGGACGTCATACCCCGTTCTTCAAGGGATACCGCCCGCAGTTCTACGTGCGTACGACCGACGTGACCGGAGACATCACCCTTCCGGAGGGTGTTGAGATGGTTATGCCCGGCGACAACATCACCATTGAAGTGCACCTGATTCAGCCCGTGGCCATGGAAGAGCACATGCGCTTTGCGATCAGGGAAGGCGGCCGCACCGTGGGCGCCGGCACCGTCAGCAAAATTCTGGAATAGGATCCTTACCCTGGCCAATGACGGCGTGCGATATCAGCACGCCGGACTGGCCGGTAAACGACCGCGAAAGGGGCGTCAATTTCATGCCGCGAGAACTGGTCATACTTGCCTGCACGGAGTGCAACCGCAGGAATTACACGACGAAGCGGAATAAAAAACAGTCCGAAAGGCTTGAAATAAAGAAATTCTGCCCCTCGGACCGTAAACGTACGCTCCACAAGGAGGTTAAGTAGTCCCTCCCCGCGAGATTTGACGGCCCCGCGGTTGCGAGGCCGGATTTGTTCGCAGAGGCCAGTAGCTCAATTTGGCAGAGCACCGGTCTCCAAAACCGG
>JABAHO010005445.1_pt2 | contig 12880 bp, 15 predicted proteins | sample 7062071 | NCBI WGS metagenome assembly JABAHO01 (sample SAMN14534356, study PRJNA622989) | marine sediment metagenome | biome: marine biome [ENVO:00000428]; feature: marine pelagic biome [ENVO:01000023]; material: deep marine sediment [ENVO:00002113] | place: India: Gulf of Kutch | collected...
CTGTTCATGATGCAGGACGAAGAGCTACAGCCGGGTGACAACATCCTCGTGCACGTCGGCTATGCGATCCAGAAGGTATCCGACGAGGAAGCGGCGGAATCCTGGGCGCTGTTCGACGAGATTCTGGCCACCGCCGACGGCTGACGCCCCAAAACCAGGAGTAGAACGATGTGTGATACGTGCGGCTGTAATATCACTCCCGGCAACGAACATCTGCTGGGGGAGCACGGTCATTTGCACACGACCGGGTCCGGCAAGGAATCGGTCGAGGTTCTCAAGGGTCTCCTGGACGCCAACGACCACCAGGCACTGCACAATCGCGAACATTTCGACCGCCACGGCGTACTCGCGGTAAATCTGATGTCATCGCCCGGCGCCGGCAAAACGTCGCTGCTCGAGGCAACCATCGAGGCCCTCGACGGCCGCATGCGCGTCGCCGTCATCGAGGGCGATCTCGAGACGGAAAACGATGCCGAGCGCATCCGTGGCAAAGGTGTACCTGCAATACAGATCAGCACCGGCAGCGCCTGCCACCTCGATGCCCACATGGTGCACTCCGCGCTGCACGAACTGTCGCTGGACGACGTGGATATCGTGTTCATCGAGAATGTCGGCAACCTGGTTTGCCCGGCGAGCTTCGACCTCGGGCAGCACCTGAACGTCGCGCTCTTGTCGACCCCCGAGGGCGACGACAAGCCCGCCAAGTACCCGGTCATGTTCCGCAGCGCCGACCTGGTGCTGATTACGAAATCGGACCTGCTCGGCGTGCTTGATGATTTCAGTCCGGAGCGCGCCGAAGCCTGCCTGCGCGACCTTGCGAGTTCCGCACCGCTGTACGAATTGTCGTCGAAGAACGGCGCCGGTCTGGGTGCCTGGCTGCAGTGGCTCGGCACGGCGCGTAGCGAGGCCGCGTGATGCACTCCGCCGAATACTGGCTCGACGCGCTGCAGGGGCTCGACCTCGATCAGCCCGTACGCATCATGAATGTCTGCGGCGGCCATGAACGCGCAATATCCATTGCCGGCCTGCGCTCGGCAATACCGAGCAATATCGAACTCGTCCCGGGTCCCGGATGCCCGGTGTGCATCTGCCCCGAAGAAGACGTCTTCGAGGCGATACAGCTCGCGCTCAATGAAGACGTCACGCTCGTCGCATTCGGCGACATGCTGCGAGTGCCGGTCAACGTGCCCAAGAGCGAACCGCGCTCCCTCGAGCAGGCGCGCGCGGCCGGCGCCGACATCCGTCCGATCGCCTCGCCGACGGAAGCGGTGCGGATCGCAAACCAGAACCCGGCGCGCAACGTGGTTTTCTTTGCAGCCGGCTTCGAGACCACGACTGCCCCCGTTGCGGCGATGCTGGCGGAAGGGGCGCCGGATAACCTGCTCGTGCTGCTGTCGGGAAGGCTCACCTGGCCGGCCGTCGCGTTGCTGCTCGACTCCGGCACCCCCGGATTCGATGCATTGATTGCGCCGGGCCACGTCTCGACGGTGATGGGGCCGGAGGAATGGGAATTCGTGGTCGGGAAGCACGGCATCCCGGCGGCCGTCGCGGGCTTTCGCCCGGACACGCTGCTGGCGGCCATGTACTCGGTGCTGCGCCAGCACCAGGAAGGGCGGCTGTTCCTCGACAACTGTTATCCCGAGGTTGTGCGCCCTGGCGGCAACCCGATTGCGCGGGGCCACCTGGACAAGGTCATGCAGGTGATCGACGCAAACTGGCGCGGCATCGGCATCATTCCGAAGTCCGGTTACCGGTTGCGGGAAGCCTATGCCGCCCATGATGCTCGTCTCGCATACCGCTCCTATGCCGACGATTCGCGCAAGCGGGTCGGCGAAATGCCGCCGGGCTGCGACTGCGCCAACGTCGTGCTCGGCAAGGTCTACCCGAACCAGTGCCGCCTGTACGGTCTCGCGTGCACGCCGCGCAAGCCCGTAGGCCCGTGCATGGTTTCCGACGAGGGCGCGTGCCGGATCTGGTGGTCGGCAGGCTATCGCGACAACGAGTGGGAAGGCCGCAAGAAGAGGCAGTCCGTTGGCTGAGCCCGCCGTATCGAAGCGCGAGGACGCGATGGAAAGCGTTCACATTACGCTCACCGGTCACGTGCAGGGCGTCGGATTCCGGCCGTTCGTCTACCGGCTGGCATCCCGGCACGGCATCGTCGGGCAGGTGCGGAACCGGCTCGGTGAGGTCGACATTATTGCCAGCGGCCCCAACGAGGTGCTGCGGCAGTTCGAGTCAGACCTCGTCGCCAAGGCCCCGCCCCTGTCACGTCCGGTCATTACCGGCATCGAGCGCGTCAAAGCGCGACACGATGCCGACTTCCTGATCGCGGCCAGTTCGTCCGATGCCGACGCGCGTATCTTCGTGCCCCCGGATTACTTCATGTGCGACGACTGCCGCCATGAGTTGCAGGACCCGCAAGACCGGCGTTACCGCTACCCGTTCATCAACTGCACCCAGTGCGGCCCGCGCTACACGCTGATCGAGTCGCTGCCCTACGACCGCCACAACACCAGCATGGCGTCCTTCCCGCTGTGTGCGGACTGCGAGCGCGAATATCTCGATCCGGCAAACCGCCGTTTCCACGCGGAACCCGTCGCCTGCCCGGCCTGCGGACCACAGGTATCGTACGAGGTGCCGGGGACGGACGGGTCGTTGTCAGCCAGCGCTGCGATCGACGCGGCCATTGCCGCGTTGCGCGCCGGTATGATCGTCGCCGTAAAAGGAATCGGTGGTTACCACCTCATGTGCGACGCGAGCAGCGTCGAAGCCGTCGCAGAGCTGCGGCGCCGCAAGCAGCGCCCCGACAAGCCGCTTGCCGTGATGTTCCCGATCACCGGCAACAACGGCCTCGAAAGCGTGTGGCGTCACGCCATACTCAGCGATGCGGAGTCGGAAATGCTCGCCAGCCCGGTGCGGCCGATCGTCCTCGTTACCAAGCGGTCGAGCAGCACGCTCGCCGACAACGTCGCGCCCGCGCTGGCGGAAATCGGCGCCTTCCTGCCCTACAGCCCGCTGCACCAGCTGTTGCTCGAGGCCTTCGGCGCCCCGCTGGTCGCAACNNCGTTGCCGATGCTTTCCTGCACCACGACCGCCCGATCGTGCGCCCGGCGGACGATCCGGTGTATCGCCGCATCGGTAACCGCATGCGGCCATTGCGGCTCGGGCGTGGCTGTGCACCGGTCGAGCTGACCCTGCCCTGGCGGCAGCCCGTGCCTCTGCTCGCCGTCGGCGGGCACATGAAGGGGGCGCTGGCGCTGAGCTGGGACGACCGCGTCGTCGTATCGCCACATATCGGTGAGATGGACAGCCCGCGCAGCCTCGCCGTCTTCGAACAGGTCGCCGCCGACCTGCAGGCACTCTATGGCGTCGAGGCCGAAAGGATCGCGTGCGACGCGCATTCCGGGTACACCACGCACCAGTGGGCTCGCCGGCAAGCACTGCCGGTCGAGAACGTGTGGCATCACGAAGCGCACGCCAGCGCCGTTGCCGCCGAATTTGCACGCTCGGGCCAGTGGCTCATGTTCGCCTGGGATGGCGTGGGGCTGGGCGAGGATGGGACCCTCTGGGGCGGCGAGGCACTGCTGGGCTCTGCGGGCGACTGGCGCCGCGTCTGCAGCCTGCGGCCGTTCCGTCTGCCCGGCGGAGAACGTGCTGGGCGCGAGCCGTGGCGAAGCGCAGCGGCGCTCTATTGGGAGTGTGGCCGGCAATGGCCGGAGTGCCCCGATGAACACGGCCTCGCGGAACTCGCCTGGCGGCGGCAACTGAATTCACCCCTGACGAGCGCCGCAGGCCGGCTTTTCGATGCCGCCGCTGCGCTGATCTGCGGGCAGACCTACACCAGCTTCGAGGCGCAGGGGCCAATGCAGCTCGAATCCCTCGCCCGCAGCCCACAACACCCGGTGTACCTGTCCCTTATGCGCGGCAAGAATGGCGTGCTGGCCAGTGACTGGGAGCCGCTGCTCGAGATCATTGCGGACCAGGAGCGCAGCCCGCAGGAGCGCGCCGAAATCTTTCATGCCAGCCTCGCACAGGTCATCGTGCAGCAAGCCTGCCGCATTCGTTACGAGCACGACATCGACCAGGTCGGCCTGAGCGGCGGCGTTTTTCAGAACCGGCTGCTCACGGAACTCGCAATCGAGGGCCTCACGCGGAGAGGCTTCGACGTATTCCTGCCGGAGCAGCTGCCGTGCAACGATGCTGCGCTTTGTTATGGCCAGGCGGCGCACCTCGCCGCCGGATCAACCGGAGCCCGAAAGTGATGGAAGACGATCGCATTTCCCTGGCGCACGGCAACGGCGGCCGCTTCATGCGCGAGCTCATCGAAGAGATATTCGCGCGGCACCTCGGCAACGACGAACTCGACACGCAGGCAGATGCCGTTCCGATCGCCCTGAACGGCGGCGACGTCCTGATCACGACGGACGGATTTACCGTGCAGCCGCTGGAATTTCCCGGCGGTGACATCGGTTCGCTTGCCGTGCACGGCACCATCAACGATCTTGCGGTTGCCGGAGCCCGGCCCCTTTACCTGACGCTCAACGCGTTCATCGAGGAAGGCTTCGAAATCGCCACCCTCGATCGCATCATCGCGAGCCTGGCGCAGGCCGCCCGCGAGTCCGGGGTTCGTATCACCGCCGGCGACACCAAGGTCCTGCGGCGGGGTGAAGGCGGCGGCCTCTATCTTGCGACGACCGGCGTCGGNNGAAGACTTCGGGCTGCGCGGCGAGCTCGTATCCGACGCGGGTCCGGTGATGGCGCTAACCGAAACCTTGCTCGGCTTCGACGGTCTCCGCTTCATGCGCGACCCGACGCGGGGTGGCATCGCGTCGATCGCCCACGAAATCCATCGGGCTACCGACCTCGGCGTGCGCTTCGAGCCGACCATCCCCGTTCGCGATCCCGTGCAGTCGGTCTGCGACATGCTCGGCTATGATCCCTATTACCTCGCCTGCGAAGGCAGGGTCGTGGCCGTCATTTCTCCTGAGCAGGCTGACGACGCGCTGGCCGCATGGCGCGAACTGGATGAAGGCAAGGACGCCGCGCGAATCGGCCGCATCTCGGCACAGGACAAGCGCGTCATCCTCGAGACCTCACTCGGAGGGGAGAGGTTCCTCGAAGAGCTCGAGGACGATCCGCTGCCGCGCATCTGTTGACCGCGTGTTTTGCGTCATTATCAGCCGGCCGTAGCGCTACCTATATCATCGAGTTCCAGGCTTTGCAGGACCATCTCGTCACCGCTCACGAGATTGGTCCTGTAATCACCGCATTCCCCGCAGAGCAGGCGATTCGGTTTCGCGGGAGACTCGGCCCCGCACTGGCTGCATTTCACGACTATGTCCGAGACATCGATCTGGAATTCGGCGTCCTCGGCGAGGGTGCCTGCAACCGCAAGCGGATAAGCGTTGCGCAGTAGATCGGGCTCGACGCCGGAGAGCGGTCCGACGGTCACCGAAATCCTCGTTACCCGGCCGGCGTTGTTTTCCCGGGCGATCCGCTCCACCTCCCGGAGCAGGGACAGGCAGACGGACAATTCATGCATCAGGACGCCCGCAATCCTGTAATCAGTCCGCGTCGGCTCACCTTTTCCGAATCCTTTTCGGGTGGCTCGGCAAGTAAGTTTGCAAGCGCCTCTTCGGCAACCGCTCGCGCGATATCCTGGTCCGGGAAATCAGCTACCGTGCGGAACAGGACCGCGGCCAGATAGCTTCCCAGTTCCTCGTCGTGGTAAACGGTAAGCTCGCAGGGACCGGAGGGAAAACGGCACTCGATCCGTTCACCCTGGGCGAGGCCCACGAGCCTTTTCGAATCCGGCAGTAGCACGAGATTCATGAACCAGGGCGTAATCAACACGCCGAGATCATGGTCTTCCCACTGGTCGAAACCGACGGCCTCGACTGCAAGGCGCGAATTGACGATGGGCAGATCCCGCATGCGCTCCTCGTAGATTGCCTCGTAGCGCGCGACCAGATCTGCAACCTTGATCCTCATGTCAGCCCTCCACGGGCAGGAAAGCGCTTGGCTCCGCATCGCATTGCGGACAGCGCCAGTGCCCGGGTAGCTCGAGAAACGGGGTGCCTGGCGGAATCTGCTCGACCGGGTCACCCTCTGCGGGGTCGTACACGTACCAGCAGATCCGGCACTCGAGACGGCTGTCGTCCGCGAGCCGGGATTGCTCCTCGCCGCTCTCCTCGCCCGTCACGCGACCTCGGACCAATACGGCTCGAGAATCTCCTTCAGGCGCTCCGCCGAATCGGCAAGGTCTTCAGGGGCCGCTTTCACGACATTGGGCACGTCCACTACCTCGAGCGTGTTCAGAATCAGCACTCCCATGGAATTGTAGTAGCGTACCCACCAAATGCCAGCCGTGCCCGTGCTGATGACCTCGCATTTGCCGTAGGCGCGGGACAGGATATCGATCGGCCCCCGGCCCAGCCGCTGGTCGATGAATTCGAGCTCGGCCTCCGACAGCGGCAACAGCGTCAGGTTGATCGAATGCGGCGCGCCGCCATTCGTGTATGCCTCGTGGTGCGACTGCAGCTCGACGAGGATTGGAAGTGCGTTTGCCAGTTCCGCATCGACACCGTCGGCAGTGACGTCAACCGTGGCCGTGCTCTCGGCGGCAAACCCGACGACTTTCGGTATGTCCGCCACTTCCAGCAGATCGCAGACGACGCGATCGTCACGATCGAAGATAAACGTCCGCCAGACACCTGCGAGCACGGATTCCTGCGTGCGCGCACGAACCTGGCCGTCGCAGACGATGCTGACCTCGCCCTCGCCGAGGATCTGGTTGACGACGTCCCTGCTTTCCTCGTCCAGCGCGCTGAGGTCCGCCAGCACCGGCTCACTCTCTGCCTCGTAGTTATCGAGCGCCGAGCTGAGCCAGCCCATTGCCTCGCGCGCGCCGTCCATGAGCAACACGTCTTCCGGCTCCGGCATGACCGGGGCAACGAAGGTCGACATGTCGCTCGGCATGTCCATGTAGGTGATGGCATCGCCGTCACTGCTGCCCGGCTGGCTGCCGGGCCCGGCGACGCGCACCGGTATATCCCTGATGTTCACGCGTTGCCCTCCGTTACGACGGGGATGCTGAATCCCGGCGCGCGGCGCGGCGGCGCCATGAGCAACTGGCTGATCTGGTCCAGGTAATCGGCCCAGTCCTGTATGCGGGAGATCGCGCCGATGTAGTCACCGCTGCGAACGAAGACGAGCGCGGGAAAATGGCTGAAACCGTATTTGCGTTTCAGTACCTTGCCGTCACCGAAGGTATCCGTGACGACACCCGGATTCAGCTGTTCCTCGAATGCACGGACGAGTTCCGGCAGGACCACGGCCACGTCCGTCGCATCCTTGACCGTGCTCGGGTCACCGGGAAAGAACAGCACGTTCATGCCGTCTGCCGCGACGAACTCATCGTGGCTGTCGAGCGTTACGCGCTCGTAGCCAAGCTCATCGATCAGCCGTTCGATCAGCACATGGCTCATGGCGCATCTCCTGCCAGTCGCGGCCTGCCCTCTTCGTATTCGCGAATATCGAGCGCGCCCGGGCCGATCTTTTCAGCGCCCTCGAGAGGTTTGTCGCGCTCGGTCACCTCGATGCCCCAGCCGCGCAGTACCTCGCAGCCACGCTCGATGGCTTCGTCGATACGCCCTTTCACGCCAGCGGTCAGGCTGCCGCCATAGTCGTTCAGTAGTTCCGGCTGCACGCCGATCAATACGAGCTCCTCGGGCAGGCCGCCGGCGAGCGTGGCCGACGAGAGAACCTCCTGGAAGCCGGCCTGGTGCATGCTGACTTTCTTCGCGCCCATGAAACACGGCACGTCCTCGCCATGCACCACCTTCAGCGTCGAGGGCGCCATCCCGAAATCGACGGCGTCGAAGATCAGCAGGCGCTTCGCACTGCAAACCCACGGCAACAGCAGTATTCCCTGCGTGCCCCCGTCCATGAGACGGACGTCGTCCGGGAAGGTGTAGCGTGCATGCAAGGCCTCCACGGCGCGGATGCCGAAGCCCTCGTCAGCCCAGAGTACGTTGCCGATGCCGAGGACCAGGGTCTCGTATGCGCCCGGATCCCCGTCCGCGTGGCTGAGTACCGTCTCCGTCATTGCGGATCGCGCGGACCGTCGTCCTTGAATCGACGGATACCGTCGATCATCACGCTGATGCCGTTCTGCCGCGACATGAACTCGGCGCGAATCACCATGTAGATGTGCACGATGATGAAGAACACCATCAGCCACATCCCCAGCAGGTGCCACATGCGCACCGCCTGTGAACTCGGCTCGATGACGAACACCCAGCCGAACCAGCGGTCCGCCCAGCTGCCGGCCCCGGTGCCCTGGCTATACAGCGCGAAGCCCGTGCAGACCATGAACAGCGCGAGAACCACGTTGAATAANNCTGTTGCCGACGATCGCCCAGTAGAAGCGCACGAAAAGCCCGACGGCAAACACCATCGCGGCACTGAAGTGGATCAGCCGTATGTTGCCCATCAGGAAACTGTCGCTCGCCTCGCCGCCCGTCGACGCCAGCGGGTTGGCGATCAGATAGCCCGTTATGGCCAACACGGTAATGGCAAGCGCGTGGATCCAGTGCCAGACGCGCACCGGGACCTCGAAGACGTACAGGTTACCCGTATACCCTTCGTTGCCCGTCGCTACTCTGCTACTAGCCATGCTAAGCCCTCCTATCGAACCTTGACCACAGCCAGTTCCTTGCCGTCATGCGACATGACGTGCGACGCACAGGCCAGGCACGGGTCGAAGCTGTGGATCGTCCTGAGGATCTCGAGCGGTTGCTCGGGATTGACCATCGGCGTGTTCATCAGTGCCGCTTCGTAGGCACCGATATTACCGGCCGGGTCACGCGGCGACGCGTTCCACGTCGACGGCACGATACACTGGTAGCTCTCGATCTTCGTGTCCTTGATATGGACCCAGTGACCGAGCGCGCCGCGCGGCGCCTCGCCGTAGCCGACGCCCTTGACGTCGCTCTCCCACGTGGCCGGATCGAACTTCTCCATGTTGGCCGTCGCCGTGTCGCCGCGCTTCAGGTTCGCCATCATCTCGTCGAACACCTCGCGCATCTTCCACGCGCACCATTGACTCTCGAGCCCGCGAGCCGCCGTGCGGCCCAGCGTCGAGAACAGGGCCGTAATCGGGAGACCCAGGTCGGCGAGTGTCTTGTCGACCTGTTCCTTGACGTCTTCCCTGCCCCGCGCGTAAGCCACGAGATAACGTGCCAGCGGCCCGACCTCCATGGCATTGCCGCGCCAGCGCGGTGCCTTGAGCCAGGAGTACTTTCCGGATTCGTCGTGCTCTTCGATGGCCGTGCGCGTGCCCTTGAAGTTCGGGCCCGGCTCGAAGTTCGGCTCGGTTATGCCGTCCCAGGGATGCAGGCCGGCCTGTTCGTCCGGGTACGTGTACCAGGAGTGTGCAACGAATTCCTGGATCTGCTCGGGATCGCGAACGTCCACGTCATGGACCGTACTGAGATCGCCGTCGAGGATCGCGCCACCTGGCAGCATCATGCTGTCATTCGTGTAGTTGTTTGCGTACGCCGGGAACTCGCCGTAGGCCAGCACGTTCTTGCCGGACAGGCCGCCACCGTAGGTCCAGTCCTTGTAGAACGAGGCAATCGCCTTGAGGTCGGGGATATAGACCTGGTCGGTAAATGTAATCGTCTGGTCGATGATGTCGGAGACGATGTTGAGCCAGGCCATGTTGACGGTGCCGACTGCGCCCGCGTCGTCGACATTGACCGAGCACGGCATGCCGCCGACCACCCAGTTGGGGTGCGGGTTGCGGCCGCCGAAGATCGTGTGGATCTTGACGATTTCCTTCTGGAAATCCAGCGCCTCGAGGTAGTGCGTCGTCGCCATCAGGTTCGCCTCGGGCGGCAGCTTGTAGGCCGGGCTGCCCCAGTAGGCGTTGGCGAACGGCCCGAGCTGTCCGGACTCGACGAATCGCTTCAGCCGGTTCTGCACATCCCTGAAATACGCCGGCGACGATTTCGGCCACGGGCTGATCGCCTGCTGCAGTTCCGACGTCGCTTTCGGATCGGCGCTCAATGCGCTGACCACGTCGACCCAGTCGAGCGCGTGCAGGTGATAGAAGTGCACGATGTGGTCCTGGCAGTACTGCGCCAGCATCATCAGGTTGCGAATGTGGTTCGCGTTCGCGGGTATCTCGATGCCGAGCGCGTCTTCGACGGCGCGCACCGACTGCAGCGCATGCACGCCCGTGCAGACGCCGCAGATGCGTTCCGTGAACGCCCAGGCGTCGCGCGGGTCGCGGCCCTTCAGGATGATCTCCAGCCCGCGCCACATGTTGCCTGTCGAGACCGCGTTACGGATAACGTTGTTCTCGTCGAGATTTACTTCGATGCGAAGGTGGCCTTCGATGCGGCAGATCGGATCGACGACGACGCGCTGGCCGCTGTCGTCGAGCTCGAAGCCGTTCGGTGTGGTTACGCTAGCCATTGCTCACCTCCTCTGCTCGGCTTCGATTTCTTGCCGGTTGCNNACGTTGCCCGTCACGCCGAGATTGGTGACCGGGCTGTAGAAGCTGCCCTTGTCCCAGAAGTTGTCTTCGGCGCAACCGAGGCAGCCGTGACCCGACTTGACCGGCCACGACAGGCCGCCGTTCCACTCGACCGTCGAGCAGGCGTTGTAGGTGGTCGGGCCCTTGCAGCCGACCTTGTAGAGGCAGTAACCCTTGCGGGCGCCTTCGTCGTCGAATTTCTCGACGAACTGGCCGGCATCGAAGTGCGGCCGCCGGTAGCACTTGTCGTGCAGTCGCTGGCCGTAGAACATCGCCGGCCGGCCCTGCCGATCCAGCGGCGGTAAGCGATCGAACGCCAGCATGTAGGTGATGACGCCCGTCATGACCTCGGCGATCGGCGGACAGCCCGGCACCTTGATGACCGGTTTGTCGAGGATCACCTTGTGAATCGGTGTTGCCTGCGTCGGGTTGGGCCGTGCCGCCTGCACGCATCCCCATGACGCACAGGATCCCCAGGCGATGATCGCCTTGCAGTGATCGGCCATGTGGCGCAGCTTCTCGACGTATGGCCGGCCCGCCTGGATGCAGTACATCCCGTCCTCGTTCAGCGGCGGGTTGCCCTCGCAGGCGAGAATGTACTGGCCGTCGTACTTCTCGATCGTCTGCTCGAGGATCTCCTCGGCCTGGTGGCCTGCGGCCGCCATGATCGTGTCGTCGTAGTCCAGCGAGATCATCGACAGGATGACGTCGCCGGCCAGCGGATTGCCGGAGCGGATGAACGATTCGGTACAGCAGGTGCACTCGAGTCCGTGCAGCCAGATCACGGGCGTCCGTGGTTTGGTCTCCAGGGCGTGGGCGATCTTACCGGCGAACTCGGGCCCGAGGCCGAGGCCGGCGGCGGTAAGGCTACAGAATTTGAGGAAACTCCGGCGGGTGATGCCGTGACGGCGCATCACCTCATAGAAAGTCTCGTGGGCGGGCATAACAACTCTCCCCTGATGCGTGGATGCGTTAGGGCTGGTTGCCTGCCGGCTGACTTGGTTTTTTGAGCACATCCGTGTGCGCGTACATCCCCCTGCGCGCCGACAAAGCAGCACAGCACACCTCATCATCTCCGCTGGGCGGTGGCATCGACATAGTGGTTGTTACTTACATTAGCCTTTAGTCGAATGCCGGTCAGAAAGTCAGCGTAAACGTCGCGCCGCCACTGCCTTTTTGACCGAGACGGATAAAGCCGCCGTGGGCAATCATCACCTGCCTGGCGAGCGCCAGGCCGACGCCCGAGCCGCCCTCTCGCGTCGTGAAGAAAGGCACAAAGATCTTGGTGGCGATCTCGTCCGGGACGCCGTGGCCGTTGTCCTCGATCTCGATCACCGTGTTGCCGCGCCGGTTGAGGCGCCCCCGCAACTCGATGCTCGGCAGCTCGCTGCCTTTCGTGGCCTGCCAGGCATTGCGCAGCAGGTTCAGGAGCACGGGTTCCAGCAAGTCGCGATCGGCATAAACGTAGAGGCCGGATGGCTCGACCTTTGACGACAGCGCAACTCGGGAATCGTCCCACTCGGCCTGCGCGAGGCTCGTCACCGTCTCGAAGAGATCGCCGACCGACAGGCGCTTTTTTTCCGGGGGCGCCAGCCGTGATATCTGCCGGTAGCTGTCGATGAACTGCATCAGGCTGTCGGATCGCCGCGCCACGGTCGCAACCGCGCTCTGCACGTCCTCGAGTTCTTCCGCGATCGGCGATTCAGGCCCGGTTTCTCGAACGACGTCGTCGACCAGCTCGGCGGCCGTCTGCGCCAGGGATGTGACTGGCGTAATCGAATTCATGATTTCGTGCGTCAGCACGCGCACGAGGTCCTGCCACGCCTCCGCCTGGGTGGCATCGATCTCGGACTGGATGTCCTGCAGAGAAATCAGCCGCTCGCGATCACCCTCGATGATGATCTCGGTGGCGGCGAGCGTCAGTTGGTACTCGGCACCCTCGACCGTGAACGTCACGAGTTCCCTGTTGCCGGGTATCGCCTCGTCGACCGCCCGGGCGAATCCTGGTCCGAACTGTCCCAGGTCGCTGACGCGGGTAACGTGCGTAGCACCGAATAGCCTCCGGGCTGCGTTGTTCTGCAGCGTGATCGCATCGTCGGCGTGCACCGTCATCAGCGGGACCGGGATGTGTTCGATCAGCGCCTTGAGATGGCGCATCCCGGATTCCTGGTCGCTTCTACGCTGCCGCATCTCTGCGATGATCGCCGTGAATGACCTGCCCAGGCTCGCAAAACCCGAACCGGCCTCTTCGAAGTCGAAGCGTTGCGAATAGTCGGAGAAGCGTACATCATCCAGGAATCGCGCCAGTTCATGATCCGTACGACTAACGTACCGCGA
>JABAHO010005238.1_pt2 | contig 12869 bp, 13 predicted proteins | sample 7062071 | NCBI WGS metagenome assembly JABAHO01 (sample SAMN14534356, study PRJNA622989) | marine sediment metagenome | biome: marine biome [ENVO:00000428]; feature: marine pelagic biome [ENVO:01000023]; material: deep marine sediment [ENVO:00002113] | place: India: Gulf of Kutch | collected...
CCACCGCGTCGACGGCCATCGGATCCATGTTCTCGTCGGGGTCACGGACCCGCACGAAGATCGGCTCGCCGGCGTGGAAGGCCCCGCCTGCGGCGAGGTCCACCGGGTTCGCGAGGTCGATCGGCCCGCCCATCGCATCGGTGAGGGGCGGCGGGGCCCCAAAGGGCCCGCCGAGCCCACCGCTCGCACTACAGGGTGCGGCGCCCACCGAATAGGCGGTCGCCCCCGGATTGCNNAGCACCTGGGTGGGGACACCGGAATCGAGATAATCGGCCGTCGCGGTGTTGTCGATGGCGGTTCCGGGGGGCGTCATGGCCACGGCGGGGGACGCCGCGAAGAGAATCCACAACAGCCCGAAGAGCGCGCGGGCTCCGAGGGACGCACGGGGGGCGTTCGCCCACCCTCGCGCGTTTCCGCGCAAGGGGGGCGTTCGCCACCCGTGCGAGACCCTCAGGAAACCCAATTCCGTGGTGCCCCTACTGGAGGATCACCTGGAATTGCACGTCCGCGTCCTGACCCGCCGGGATCGGGGACGGCAACGTCAGCGTCACCGTGTCCGCCGCGGTCCCCCCGAAGTCCCCCGGGTCGACGTCGAGCGCGTCCGTGACCGTCGTGTATCCACCCCCATTGATCTGGTATTGGATACCGCTCCCCGCCGCGTAGGCACCGGCGCGGTACACCACGTTCCCGGCGGCGATCATCGCCGCGAGGCTGTCGGAGATCACGACGGTGTTCGCCGGCGAGGCGCTCTGGTTGTCGATGTTGACCGTGTACTCGAGGTACGCCCCCGGAATCGCGAGCGGCGGTGTACCGCAGGTTGCCGGGTTGTTCTGATCCGTGCAGCGCACCGGGTCCGTGAAGACCGCGGAGGTCTTGGTCACCGTGATCTCCGCCTCGACGAAGAACGCGTCGGTGTCGGCGAAGCGGGCGTCGTTGTCGAGGTCCGAAGCGGTGTCGCCCGAGGACCCGTCCGCGAAGAGGATCTCCTGCGCGAGCGGATCGTCGCCGTCGGTGTCCTCGGTGAGGGCGCCACCGGGGCCGGCCAGGCCGTCATTGATGCGCGCCTCGGCCACCAGGATCAAGCCGGCGATGTCGCCGGGGTTCTGGCCACCCGGGATGTCGGCCGCCGCCCAGACGAACACGATCTGGTCGGCGATCACGGCGTCGATACCGTCTCCCGCGAGCGGGGCGCCGTCGTCGGCACCGGGCTCGTACACCCCGTCGCCGTCGTCGATGTAGAAATTCACGTTGGGAATCGCCACATCGAAGTTGTCGTTGCCCGTGAAGGGGTCGGCACTGCCGTTCGTCAGGTTTTCCGTAGTGAGCAGGATGTCCTGTGTCGCGTTCCCCGTGTTCGACACGTTGAATCCGACGGCGACCTGCAGATCCCCGGCCATCACCAGGGTGTAGGTGCCGTCGACTTCCGCAACCGTGAGGTCGATCATCTGGTCGACCAGAAACGCGGTGTCCGACCCGGCGCCGGCGCCCGGGGTACTGTTCCCGGTGGGCGACGACTCCACGGTCTGAGCCCCGCTGCCGCCGACGAAGCTCACGCTCGCCCGGTTCGACACGGAGGTTCCCGCGGCGGTCCCCACCGCGGAGGCTTGGGGCGCGCCGGCGGCGAGCACCACGACCCCGAGCGCCAGGCCCAGGACCCATCGGGTGTGTGCGAATCTCATTCTGGTTTCTCCTCGTTTCCTGTGGGTCTCGCGCGCCGCTACTGCAACTGCGCGAAGAAGTGCACCGCCCGGGTCTCCGACGGCGCGAGGGAATCGCTGAACACCCAGCGGATGTGGGTGTAGTCAGCGGGGNNCCGCCTTCTTCGTCCACCACCCGAAGGGCTTCGGGGGCTTCGAAACGCATGCCGCCGTCCACCGAGAAGAGGACGCGGGCGCCCTCCCCGGTCGCGGAGCCGGTCACGTACTGCGTGTGCTCCGGAATCGGGTCGGTGATGACGACGTTCTCGGCGGACTCGTCCGACGAGATGTTTCGAGCCTCGATCCGGTAGGCGACGGTGTCACCCGGAACGACAGTGCCCGCGGGTACGAACACGGTCTCGATCTTTCCGCTGTCGAGAATCCGCTGGACCCGTTTCTCCACCGAGGTCTGCAACTCGATGGCGCTGCCTTCCCCGTGCGCGACACTCGCGCCGAGTAGGGCAGCCGTGAGGCCCAGGAGACAGAGTTGTCGAAGTGATCGCATGGAATTTCCCTCCTAATCGATCTTCACTTGAAACGTGATGGTTTGATCCGGGGAGCCCCCCGGCAGGTCGCCGAGGTCGAAGACAACGCGGTTGTTTCCGGCCTCGAAGAAGCTCTGATCCACCGGCGCGTCGTCGGCGTCGGTCTGCGGGACCCCGTTCAGCACCAGGCTGTTCGGGACATAGGTGGCGTTGGCGGGAATCGGGTCGCGAACGACGAGCCCCTGCGCCGTCGTCGCACCGGTGACACGCACCACGAGCTGATACGTGATCGTCGCGCCCGGGACGGGCTGCGTACCGCCAAAGAAGTCCGCGACGGTCGAGCTCTTGGCGACATCCACGACCAGCGTCGACACCTCGTAGGTGCCGAGATCGGCGTCCTCGCCCCCGCCCGGTCCGATCATCGCGTCGACGCCGCCGTCCCCGCCGCCCGGGATTCCCGTACCCGGGGGCGCTGCGCCCGCGCGCGTGACGGCGCGCAGCTCCGAGAGACCCGTGTCGCCGTCCGCGGCGCCGGCCGGGATGTCGTTCAACACGAAGACGCGCACCGAATCGGCCGCGGGGTCGTTGGCGTCGAGGGTGGGGTCGTTGGTCCCGGGGAGGTAGTCGACGTCGATTCCGGGTTCGTAGACGCCGTTGCCGTCGTCGAGCACGATGCGTCTGAACACCGGGTCGAAAACCCCGCCGAGACCCGTACTCAGCCCCGAGAGTGTGTAGGTATCAACGCCGTTCCCGACGTTGGTGACGACGAACTCGAGCACCTGGTCGACGTCACCGGGGCGCACCAGGACGTTCGCCGCGTCTTGCCAGGTCACGTCGACCGCGAGCAGCTCTACGACGACGGTGTTCGCGACGTTGCTCGTCTCGGCCACCGGAATTCCGCCCACCACCGCGGTGACGCTGGCGCTGTTTCCCACCGTGGTTCCCGCCGGTACGCCGACGGCCCACGCGGGCGGCGCCAGAGCCGCCAACAGGGCCACGAGTGCAACCGCGAACCCCGCGCGTGTTGCGAAACCCCGCAGCGCGCTCACAGGAGGTCCACCTGGAAGCGGAGCGACGCGCTCTCTCCCGGCTGCAGATGGATTCCGCGCAGGACGATGACGCCGTCGTCGTAGGCGCCGGCGTCGTCATCGCTGATGTTGCTAAGAGGGGTGGCGCGTCCGGCGTTCAGATGCGGCGCGCGGATTTGCAAGCCGTAGCCCGGACGCGCGCCGTAGGCGTCCGGAACGAAACGAAACAGCAAAGTTTCGAGGTGCGCGCGGAGGTCTTCGCGCACGGTGACGTCGCGCGCGGGACGTTTCGCACTCGCGCGGTGGTGCAACACCATGCGCACTTCGATGCGCGAACCCGCCGCAACCGCAGACGCATCGACACCGCGTTGCGGCGCGAGACTCGTGACGACCACGAAGTCGCCACCGCGCACAACCGTGCCGCGTTCGAAGGCGCGCGCCGCGATTGCCGCGATGAAGCAGAGCGCGAACCCGACGCACCACAGCGCGCGCGATTGCGTTCGCGGTGAAGCGAAACGCGTTGCGTTTTTGTTCCGTTCGAAGCGAGGCAGCGAGACGTCCCCCCCGGTCGCAACGCGTTTGGCAACGCGCTCCGATGTCCCCGTGCTTGCTCGGCTTTTTCTCGTATCGGAAAGCTGCGGGAGGGCTGAACGGCACATCCCTCGTTCTTTTGGTGCAGTCCGGGGAAACCCCGACCCGGGGTTCCCGTGAGGCGCGAATTCCTCACTCGGGGTGGAGTGCGCGAGGTGCGGGTTGCCCCGGAATCGGGACAGGGTGCGGCCAGTCCCGGAACCGAGACTCGGGTGGCCGCGCAGCGCCGGCGGAAAGGCGCCCCGCGCTACGCGTCACCGACGGGAAGGAGCTCTGCACTACGCGTCGCCGCGGATGAAATCCTCGAGGACGTCGAGCAACCGCGCTTCTGCGAAGGGGGACGCGGGCGCCGCGGAGTGCCCGGCGCCCTCGACGAGTCGGTCGAGAAGCGCGGGGAGCGCCGCTTCGTCCGCCGCGACGAACACACCCGGGTGGTCGGCGAACTGTTCGGCCGTCGCCAGTTGGTGATCGTTGCGGTGTTCGCGTAGATCCGCACGACGCGGAAGCACGACGATCGGTTTTGCCGCGCAGAGCGCGTTGATGATCGAGCCCATCCCCGCGTGCGCCACCAGGAATTCACAGTCCGCCAGACGCGCGTCGAATTCGCGTGGACTCACGAAAGGCTTCCACGCGAAGTGCCGGGGCCGATAGCCCGTGGCACCGGGGTCGGCGATCTGGCCAAAGAGTTCCGGCGTCGGTGTCCGCGCGGCGCACCACGTGTCGACCGCGCGCACCAGGCGGTCGAAGGGAACCTGGGTACCGACGCTCAGGAGAATGATGTGACGCGGCCCTCGAAGCGCGGCGCGCGGGCGCCGGGGGAAGCGGGTGTGGCGAGGTGTTCCCACTGGGTGAGCCAGAGCGTGGCGAAGCGACCGGCGAGGCGGCCCGAGAGCGAGAGCTCCCGCGAGTTCGCCATGCTGTCGACCCACGCCGTCCGCGCGCCCAGCCAACTTCCGAGACGCAACGCGACGACACCGGGCGCTGCCCCGGTCGAGATCACCACGTCCGGGCGTTCCCGCAACAGAATCACGACGAGCTCGACCGCCTGCCACAGCAGACGCAGACGCTGCCAACGGTTGGCGTCGGTCACGACATAGAAACGCGGCGCCGGGTTCCCCGCGACACCTTCGTCCGCCTCGACCTCGTGGCGATAGCCCGAGTCGGTGGTGACGTACGCAACCTCACAGCCCTTCCACGCCGGACGCAGCCTCCGGAGTTGAATCCAGTGGCCGCCACTCGAGGCAATCGCGAGAACCCGGGGCGTGCGCGGCATCGCCCGATTGTGGCCGGTCGCGCCGGTTTGTCGACGGCCGCGGCGCAAAGCGTGTAGGTGATCCCCCGGAAGCGAAGCGTGCGCGGGCGCTTAGCCGAGGCGCGCGCGGACGATCCGCGCTCCCTCCACCATCGCCCCGAGCTTGTGGCGCGCGAGCCAACGCGGAATTGCCGAGAGCCCGCAGTCCATCGTCACCAGGAGTTTCTCGGCCGGAACGAACTCGAGCGCCCGCTCGATCCGCTCCGCCACCTCCTCGGGCGTTTCCTCGTGGAAGGATTTGACGTCGATCACCCCAACGGCGATGCGGTAGCGCTCGGCCAGTGGACCCAGTCCGTCGAGATCGGCCATCTCCCGGTTGGCAAACTCGAGGAGCAGGGTGCCGCAGCGCAAGGTACCGATGCTCGGGTAGAGGCGGCCGAGGTCGCGGCGGGTGGCGGGGCGGCTCGCGTTGTTGCCAAAGCACACGTGGACGGCGCAGCGCTCGCCGTGCTCGCCGATCGACCGGTTGATCCACTCGGCACCTTCTTCGAAGGAGATTCCATCGGGGGGCCGGGGCAGACCGGGCTCGTCGATCTGGACGAAGTCGGCCCCGGCGGCGAAGAGGCCGTCGATTTCGTCGCTCACTACCTGGCAGAGATCTTCGAGCATGCGGCGCGCCGCGGCGACCCCCTCGCCGTACACGACGGGATCGATCCGCGCGCCAAAGGTGAGCGGACCAGGGAAGGCGATCTTCTTGGGAAGGTCCGGACACATGGCGAGAAAGTCGCGGTATTCCTCGACGATCCCGAGCCCGCGCGGCGCGCGGATCTCGCTCTCGGCCCGCCAGTGCGGCGCGCGGTCGTAGCCGGGCACGCCCAACCGGCGGGTGGGTGCGACGCGCTCCACCCCTTCGATTCGCGAGAAGGCTTCGTAGACAAAGCGCATCCGGCGCATCTCGCCATCGCTGATGATGTCGACGCCCGCGTCAAGCTGGTCGGTGATGGCGATGCGGGTGGCGTCGCGAAAGGCCTCCTCGATGTCGTCGGGCCCAGCGTCGCCGCGGCTCATGCGCTCGCGAAACGCAAACATCCAACCGGGCGACGCGTACGACCCGACGGCCAGGGTGGGGAGAAGGGGAAGGGCTGCCATCAGGGGTTCCTCACACAGTCGGGAGCTCCGGCCAGGCGACCCGAGCTAGTCGCTCCCGGAATACATCAACCGGATCGCCGTCGCGAACGCGGCGCGAAACACCGGGGGAAACAGAAACCACGCCGCCGCGAGCCCCACCCAGCCGAACCAGGGGCGACGCAGCCACTCCTGCACCGCGCGCGCGGTGTCTTCACCGACGAGAAGCCCTACGACGCCGCTCCCATCGAGTGGCGGGAAGGGAATCATGTTGAGCAGGAAGAGCACCAGGTTCATCGAAAAGAACACGCTGAGCACTTTGGCGGCGAGGGACCAGCCGCCCGCCGCCCCTGCGTCCGCCGCCTGCGCCACGTGGCTGAAGCCGACAACATCGGGGACGACGAAGCCCCCCAGGGCCAGGCCGAGCTGGATGCCGAGGGCGCAGACGAGCACCACCGCCAGATTGGAAGCGGGCCCGGCCAGCGCCATCCAGGCCGCCCGGCGGGGGTAGCGGCGCGCCCAGGCCGGGTCGTAGGGCGCGCTCGCAAAACCGAGTGGCCAGCCGGTGTTCGCGAGGAAGAGGAGCGGGAGGAACACCAACCCGACCGGTTCGCGACGAATGTGGGGGCGCGGGTCGAGGCTCACCTGCCCGCCGTGGTAGGCGGTGAGGTCACCGCCGCGCTTCGCGGCCCAGGCGTGCGCCGCCTCGTGCAAGCTCGCCGAGAACACGAAGGCGAGATAGAGGGGCAACCCCTCGCGCAAGAGCTCCGACGACACCACCAGGCCTCCCGCCCCATGCTAGGGCGCACCCGCGGCCGCGCGCGAATCCCGCGCGCCGGCGACACGGGGCGCAAGACGCTGTGGCGACGCAGGGAGCGCACCCCGCGGCACCCACACCCGAGACGCGGCGCGCGGAATGGGTCATGTTGCGCGCGTGCCGAACCCTTCTCCCGCTGCGGCGCGGCCGCTCCGCCCCGACGACGGCCGCCGGCTTCGCGGCCAGAAGAGCCGCGCCCGGATTCTCGCCGCGGCCCGCGAGCTCTTTGCCGAACGCGGCTTCGACCGCACCACACTGCGCGCGATCGCCGAACGCGCCGGGATGGGTGCCAGCTCGATCTACCGACACATCCGATCGAAAGAAGAGCTTCTCGTCGAGGAACTGGTCGCCCGCCAGGAAGAAGCCTGGCGAAAGACGCGGGGTGCCACGACCCGAGACGAGTCCACCGAGGCACGCCTGACGCGATTCTTCGAAACGCAGCACGAACTCCTGGCGGCCGACCGCGACCTCACGACGATCGCATTGCGCGCGCTCACCCATCCCGAGGCGCGAGTCGCGCGGCGCGTGTTGGCGCTGCACGATCGCAGCATCGGGCTCCTCGCGGAGATCCTGCAGGGGGGTCGGATGCGCGGCGATATCTCCCGTCGGGTGGATGTACTCGAGACGGCGCGCGCGCTCTTCTTCACGGCACTCGGCGCGCGCATCGCCTGGGCCAACGGGCTGCTCACAAGCGAGGGCTGTGAGCGCTCGATCGCCGCCAGTCTCGAGCTGCTCTTTGCCGGGATCGGACCCGGCGACTGACCCGGCCCGGCCCGTCGCGGACACGGAGCATCGCGGCGCTAGCTCGACGGCGGGTCCCCGCGAAAGTGCTCGAAGTGGAGCGATTCGTCCACGGGACGCCGCGGGGGCCGTCCGTAGCGCCCGCGCGGCCACCCGATCGGGAGAAGCGCGCAGCTGGGACGCTCGGGTGGGAGGCCGAGGAACGCGTCGATTTCCTCGCCGTAGCCGCGGTGGAGCGTCGTGAGCGACGCGCCCAGACCCACCGCACGACACGCGAGCAGGATGTTCTGCACCGCCGGAAAGAGCGCCTGCACCTGTGCTTCGCCGCGCCGGCGCCAGCCCGCGACGAAGAGGTGCACCGGGACCTCCTCGAGGTGGTCCGCCAGATGGAGAGCCGAACGCAGGTTGCGTTTACGGGTCTCCGGAAACTCCGGAAACTCCGGATCCGCGAGCTTCTCGCGCAGCACCGAAAAATATTCCTCAGCCGCGCGGCGGTAGCGCTCGGCCACGAAGGCGCGGCGCTCGGGCTCGGTCACCGCGATGAAGATCCACGGCTGACGGTTGCCGCCGCTCGGCGCGAAGGTCCCCGCCTCACACACTTTGCGAATCAGGGCTTCGGGGACCGGGTCGGGGTGCAGACGGCGGATCGCGCGGGTGGTGCGGATGCCCTCGAGGAGCGGGAGGTCTTCGCCGAGCCGGTCGACATCGAGGTGCGCGGGATCGGGAGGCGTACTGCCGTCGGAACGGCCCGGGTCGGACATGGCGCCGCAGTATACTCGCGTGGATGAAAGAGGCGCGGCTGTGGTCCCCGAGTGAAGAGGCGCGCGAGCGCACCCAGATGACTGCCTTTCGGCGCGTGGCGGAAAGTGTCGCGGGCCGCGCCTTTCCCGACTACGCGAGCCTCCACCGCTGGTCGGTGACGGATCGCGCTGCCTTCTGGAGCCTGATGTGGAGCTTTGGCGGGGTGATCGGCGAGCGCGGCGACCGCGNNTATCGCGACGAGCGCGGTGCCCGTCGCGTGTGGGATTGGGCGGCGCTGTGCGCTGAAGTCGCCCGCGTCGGCGGGGCCCTGCGCGCCGCCGGAGTCACACCGGGCGATCGCGTCGCGGCCTATCTGCCGAACCTCCCCGAGGCCGTGATCGCGATGCTCGCGAGCGCGACCGTCGGGGCCACCTGGTCCTCGTGCTCCCCCGACTTCGGCGTGCGCGGCGTCCTCGACCGCTTCGGGCAGATCGAACCCAAGGTACTCTTCGTGGCGGACGGATACGCCTACGCTGGGAAAACCCACGAGAGCCTCGAGCGCGCCGTAGAGATCGCCGCCGAGCTCCCGAGCCTCGAGTGCTGCATCGGCGTGGCGAACCTGTCCGCGCCGCTCGCCCTCGAGCGACGCGGCGAGCGGGCCCCGCCCTCCGCAGACGACGCGCTCGCCCAGCGGCTCACCGGCCTCGCCTTGCCGGATGCGCACACCTGGGACGCCTTCTGCGAATCGGGCGACGAAGAGGAGCTCCGCTTCGAGCGGCTTCCCTTCGACCACCCGCTCTACATCCTCTACTCGTCGGGGACGACCGGCGCGCCCAAGTGCATCGTGCACGGCGCGGGCGGAACGCTGCTCCAGCACCTGAAGGAGCAGCGTCTGCACAGCGACCTACGCCCGGACGACCGCTTCTTCTACTACACGACGACGGGTTGGATGATGTGGAACTGGCTCGCCTCGGGTCTGGCGGCCGGAGCCACGCTGGTGCTCTTCGACGGCTCGCCCTTCGCGCCGACCCCGGGTGTCCTCTTCGACGTGGCCCAGGAGGAAGNNCTGGTGCCCGAGGGCTTCGACTACGTCTACGACGCGATCCATCCCGATGTGTGTCTCGCGTCGATCGCGGGGGGGACGGACATCGTGTCGTGTTTCGTCTGTGGCAACCCCAACGAAGCGGTGTGGCGGGGCGAGTGCCAGGTGTCGGGGCTCGGCATGGCGGTGGAAGTCTTCGACGACGCCGGGAACTCGCTCATCGACGAGGCCGGCGAACTCGTGTGTACCCGCGCCTTCCCGTCGATGCCGGTCGGGTTCTGGAACGACCCCGACGGCTCGCGCTATCACGGCGCCTATTTCGACCGCTACCCGAACGTGTGGCACCACGGCGACTTCGCCAAACGCACCCACCACGGTGGGCTCGTGATGTACGGACGCAGCGACGCCACGCTCAACCCGGGCGGCGTCCGGATCGGCACCGCCGAGATCTATCGCCAGGTCGAGCAGCTCGACGACATCCTGGAGGCGCTGGTCATCGGGCGACAACAGGGCGGAGACGTCGAGGTCGTGCTCTACGTGAAGCTGCGCGACGGGGTGGCGCTGGACGACGCCCTCCGCACGCGAATCCGCCAACAGATTCGCCAGAACGCGACCCCCCGCCACGTCCCCGCGGAGATCCTCGCGGTGCCCGACATTCCCCGCACCAAGAGCGGGAAGATCGTCGAGCTCGCGGTGCGCGACGTGGTGCACGGGCGCCCGGTGAAGAACCGCGAGGCGCTCGCAAACCCGGAAGCGCTCGAGTACTTCCGGCCCGAAGCGGCCTCGTCGTAGCGCGCGCCGGAATACGCGGTCGTTCCGAAATGCCCGCCCCGTGATGNNCGTTCCGAAATGCCCGCCCCGTGATGGCGTCAGTCGCGCGTGAAGCGCGAGAGCACGGCGGCGATGTCGAAGCGCGCCCGGGCCCCCACCTCGACCCCGAGCTCGGCCAGACGCCCCCCGGCCACCTCGAGAGCGAACTGCGTCGCCGCGGGTCCCTCGTAGCGCGGGAGCCGCGCTTCGTATTGGCGCGGCGTCTCCCAGGGTTGTTTGGGCGTCTCCACCTGCATGGCGTGGAGCGCCAACACGCGGCCCCCGGCGTCGAGAAAGGCGATGTCGATGGGGACCAGGCAGTCGCGCATCACGAACTGCATGGCACCGGGGCGGGGATACGCGAAGAGCATCCCGCCGGTGGGTGCGATCGATTCGCGAAAGGAGAGGCCGCGGTACTGCGTCCCCGGGTCGGCGGCGAGCTCGACCGTGAAGCGTTCACCGCCCAGGTCGATGCCGACGCGGTTCCCCTCGACGGGCGGGAGCGCGGGGACGCGTGTGGCCCACCACGCCAGTGCTGCCAGGAGAGCAAAGCCCCCACCGCAGGCCGCGACCCACCGCGCGCGCTGTTCGGAGCCGCGAGCCATTGTGCGATTCTAACGTCTGCCCGCTTCGCCGAGGCGATCCCGCGCGGAGCGGGGCAGCCGATCCACCGGGTGTGGGCTGCGGGAGGCGACTCTGTCCGATTCGAAGATCACCGCACAGAACACACCGATCCGCAGCGACGGACCCGAGGGCTCGTCGCGCAAACTCGTGCTCACCCACGGTGCCGGTGCGCCGGTGGACGACGCCTTCTTCGAGGCGCTGTGTGCCGCGCTCGTCGCCCACGGCGTCCGCGTGGCGCGCTTCGAGTTCCCCTACATGCGCAAGCGGCGCGAGGACGGGAAGCGGCGCGGCCCCGATCGCGCGCCCGTCCTTCTCGACACCTGGCGCCAGGTCGCGAGCACACTCGGTCCCGGCTGGGCCGTCGGTGGAAAATCGATGGGGGGACGGATCGCGTCGATGGTGGCCGACGAGGTCGGCGCGACCGGTCTGGTATGCCTCGGCTACCCCTTCCACCCGCCCGGCAAGCCCGACACGTTGCGCACCGAACATCTCGAGACCCTCGCCACCCCCGGTCTCATTCTGCAGGGCACCCGCGATCCCTTTGGCGGACCGGAGGAGGTGGCGGGCTACGGGCTCGCGCCGACGCTCCGGGTGCACTGGCTCGAGGACGGCGACCACTCGCTCAAACCGCGCAAGCGCTCGGGCTTCACCCACGAAGGTCATCTGCAGAACGCGGCTGACGAGATCGCGGCCTTTCTCGAGGGCCTCTAGACTCGGGATATGAGCGCCGTGTCGCCCGATTCACCCACCGCCGCGAACCCGGAGCCCGACCTCGCGGCGAGCGCCGAGACCAACGCGGCCTGGCACGAGCGCTTCACGCGCGAGGAGATGCGCGAGCTCCTCGCGGTGAGCGACCTGCGCGGCGCACTTTCGGTGGCGGTCAATTGGGCCCTGATCGCCGGTGCCCTGACCCTCGTGGCCACCCGGCCGAACCCGCTCACCGTTGTCCTGGCATTGTTCGTGATCGGCGCCCGCCAGCTCGGCTGCGCGGTGCTGATGCACGAGGCCTCCCACCGCACCCTGTTCCGCAGCAAGGCGCTGAACGACTGGGTGGGGAACTGGCTCTGCGCCTACCCGATCTGGTCCGACCTCCACAGCTACCGCGAGTACCACCTGCGGCATCACGCCAAGAACTGGACCGCCGAAGACCCGGACCTGGTCCTCGTCGAACCCTTTCCGACCACGCGTGCCAGCTTGAAGCGCAAGATGTGGCGCGACCTCTCGGGACAGACGGGTCGCAAATTCGCCACCGGCTCGTGGAAGCGCTCCGTCGGAAGCTGGCGCAAGGGCAACGTCCGCGGGCGCCGCGCATTCTTTGGCTTTCTCGTGACGAACGCGCTGATTCTGGCGGCGGTGAGCGCCGCCGGTGCGCCCTGGCTCTACGCGCTCTGGGCGGTGGCCTGGCTGTGCACCTATCCCTTCGTCACGCGCATTCGTTCGATCGCGGAACACGCGATGGTGCCCGACCCGGCCGATCCGCTGCGCAACACCCGGACGACGCTGGCGCGCTGGTGGGAGCGCCTGTTTCTCGCCCCGAACCGCGTCAACTACCACCTGGAGCACCACCTGCTGATGACCGTGCCCCACTACCGCCTGCCGCGGATGCACGCGCTGCTGGGCGAGCGCGGACTCCTCGACGAGGCGCTCGTGACCCAGGGCTACCGCGCCGTCCTGTCGCGGGCCTCGTCTCTCGCCCCGGGCCGGGAAGACTTGATCCCGCCCATCACGGGCATCCCGCCGCGGATCCCGCCCTTTTAGCCCCCGCTCCACCCGAGGGTCCGCAGCGCGCCGTGCGAGTTGTACGTTCCCGGAATGGAATGGACCGATACACCCTTCTGGTTGGCCTTCGGACTGCTCGGCCAGGCCGCCTTCGGCGCCCGCTTCCTCGTGCAGTGGCTCGCCTCCGAGCGGGCCGG
>JABAHO010014359.1_pt1 | contig 12856 bp, 12 predicted proteins | sample 7062071 | NCBI WGS metagenome assembly JABAHO01 (sample SAMN14534356, study PRJNA622989) | marine sediment metagenome | biome: marine biome [ENVO:00000428]; feature: marine pelagic biome [ENVO:01000023]; material: deep marine sediment [ENVO:00002113] | place: India: Gulf of Kutch | collected...
TGGCGGCATGTACGACTTCCTCACGGGCCGACTTGTGATCCATCCCGCGCCTGGGCATCAGCTCGTCCTGGGCAAAGGCCGCCGCCCGTAAGCGAAGCGCCCGCTGGTCGTCGTTTAGCAGCTCGGGCACTTAGACCGCCGGCCCGACGAGGATGACCACGATGAGCAGAATCAACAGCACCATGCTTCCTACCGCGTAGAGCATCAGGCTTTCGCGCCGGGCTGCCTGGTGGAGGAACTTCTCGACTTCTTCCGGCGACTTCGCGGCGGTGGCGCTGGTCAGTCGATAGCGCGTTATGCCGTCCGGGCGTTTCGGCAGGCGCACGAAGAGCTCGGGTGTAGCCTCCAGCCTGGCGTTCACCTCTGCCAGACCGAGGCCCGTGTAGCGGGAAATCTGGGTTGGATGCAGACCGGTTCCGGGATGTTCCCGGAAGCAGTGATACATGTCCTCCAACCGCATGATCTTACCGCGGAAGCGAAAGCTGATGGGTATGATCCCAAGCATCATTGTCGTGGTCTGCGGCTATCCCGTCCCGGGACCGTACGCGGTTTCAATCCGCATTTCCACGCCTGCCCGGGCGCGTCAGCCCGGTTTGCGAGCGACCACGATGGCGCGCACCGGCGTGGGGTGACCTTCGACGGTTCTGTTCGGGTTTTCGAGATCCAGCGCGTCCTCCAGGGACTCGAATCGCATCCACGTCGTTGCGCGCTGCTCGGCGACCGTGGTGGGGGTGATATCCACCAACTCGGGATTCACGAAGCCTGCGTCCTTGAGCCAGCGTGCCAGGCGTTTCGTCGTGGGCACCACGTGGACGTTGCGCATTCTGGCGTAGCGGCCCGCGGGCTTCAGCGACTTGCCGTGCTCGACGACGAGAGATTCCAAGACCACCTGGCCCCCAGGTCGGGTGAACGTGGCGAGCCGGCGCGCGTGCTCTGCCGGATCCCGACGGTGATAGACCACCCCCATGCTGAAAACGGTATCGAACTGGTGGGGTGGCAGGTCCTCGAACTTCAAGGGCAGCACCCAGTTTGCCCGATCGGTGAGGTAGCGGCTGATGGCGAGATGCTGCATGCAGAACACCAGGGCGGGATCCACGCCGAGGACGGCGGTGGCGCCGGCTTCCAGCATGCGCCAGCCGAAGTAGCCGTTGCCGCATCCGACGTCGAGGACGCGGCGCCCCGGAAGGGCGTCTAGATGGGGAAGCACGCGCAGCCACTTCCAGTCCGAGCGCCACTCGGTGTCGATGTCCACGTCGAATAGGCCGAACGGGCCCTTGCGCCAGGGATGCAGCTGCATCAGCGATTCCCGCAGGTCGCGCCGCTGATCTTCGGATGCATCTCCGGTCACGGTGACCTGGTCGCCGAGCTCGACAGCATCCGCCCGAAGGTCGGGCAGCGCGGCGAGCGCGGCCTCCCATCGCGGGAAGTCGCCATGCCCGGCAGGCGACAGACGCGCATCGATGTCAGGGGCGAGCTGGCGCCAGTCGGGTATGAGTTCCAAGGCCGGTGCGCAGATCATGGGGCGACGAGGTAAGAGGCCCAGTTCAGGCACTGAAACCACTTGTCGACGGTCGCGAATCCGGCCGCTTCGAATCGGCCGCGATGCTCGGCCTCGGTATCGACGATCATCACTTTTTCGAGTGCCGACCGCTTCTGACTGATCTCCAGCTCAGAGTATCCGTTGGCACGCTTGTAGTCGAGGTGGGCCTGCTCGAACCGGGCCTGCGTGTCACGATCCTCGAATCGCAGTTTCTCGGACACGATGAGCAGGCCATCGGGTGCGAGCGCTTTCCTGACTTTTTGCAGGAGCGGCACGCGCTCCTGCGGGTCAATGAACTGAAGGACGAAATTCAGCAGCACGACGCCGGCAGGCTCGAATTCCAGCTCCGTGACGTCGGCAACCTCGAAGCGCACCCGCGGGTCATGGATGGCTTCGCCGGCCCGGGCGATCATGGCGGGTGCGTTGTCTACGGCGATGACGCGAGCGGGCCGTTCGTCCAGCTGGCTCAGCACGGCTGCCGTGGTCGCGCCCAATGAGCATCCCCAGGTCGTAGGCGAGCCGGCGCGCGCCGGCCATTTGCCCGAGATGGCGGGCTGCCAGCATTCCGGTGATCGGGATCACGGTCTCGTAGCCGGGGACAGAGCGGCGAATCATGTCGGGAAATACGTCGGCCACGGAATCGTCGAAGACGAAGTCGACGATCTGCCCGTGCTCTTCGCGGTAGACGCGGTCGCGGCCGCTCAAGGAAGCGGTCCCTCGCCGACGACGCCAAGCTTTAACATTGGCCTCCGGGGCGCGTGGTAAAATGCGGGGCCAATTGTTAGTCAGAGTGTCAGTTGAGCGCAAACCCTTCCACGGACGTTGCCGAGCTTGCCAATCCCGAGTTCTACATCAACCGGGAGCTCTCGCTGCTCGAGTTTCACCGCCGGGTGCTCGCCCAGGCCCGGGAACAGCGCGTGCCGCTTCTAGAGCGCTTGCGCTATTTGTGCATTTCGAGCGCCGTGCTCGACGAGTTTTTCGAAATCCGGGTCGCGGGGCTCAAGCAGCAGGAAGCGTACCGCGCCACCCAGCGAGGGCCGGACAACCTCACCCCGACGGAGCAGTTGCGGCGCATCTCGGAGACCGTTCGAGGGCTTGTTGATGAGCAGTACCGGGTGCTCAACGAGGATCTGCTGCCCCGCCTCGAGGATCAGGGCATCAAGATTCTGGATCCGGAGGAGTGGAGCGGAAAGCAGAAGCAGTGGCTAAAGCGCTACTTCAAACGGGAGCTCGCGCCCATCATGAGCCCCATTGCGCTGGACCCGGCACACCCGTTCCCCCAGCCGCTGAACAAGAGCCTCACCTTCATCGTCACCCTCGAAGGCGAAGACGCTTTCGGGCGTCGCAGCGGTAAAGCCATCGTTCAGGCCCCCCGCGCGCTCTCCCGGGTCGTACGATTACCCGAATCGTGTGCCTCCACGCCGAACGAGTTCGTCCTGCTCTCGTCGATCATCGAGGTACACGTCGGCGATCTGTTCCCGGGCATGAAGAGCACGGGCTGCTTCCAGTTTCGGGTGACGCGCAACAGCGACCTGTTCGTCGACATGGAAGAGGTGGACGATCTGCTGCGGGCGCTCGAAGGCGAGCTTTCCTCTCGACGTTTCGGGGACGCCGTTCGTCTGGAGGTCGCCAGGGACTGCCCCGATCCGCTGGAAGCCTTTCTCACCGGTCAGTTCCATCTGCATTCGGGAGACGTCTATCGCTGCAATGGTCCCGTCAACCTGATGCGGCTGGCGACGGTTCCGGATCTGGTCGATCGTCCGGAGCTGAAGTTTCCGGGTTTCACACCGGGCATTCCCGATCGGCTGCGCAACGCCAACGACATGTTCGAGGTCATCCGCCATGGCGACGTGCTGCTGCATCACCCGTTCGAGTCTTTTGCTCCCTTCATCGATTTTCTGCGCCAGGCGGCTGCCGATCCCCAGGTGCTATCGATCCGTCAGACGCTCTATCGAACGGGGACGGAGTCGGCGGTGGTGGAAGCGCTCAGGGACGCGGCGACCAATGGCAAGGAAGTGCTGGTGGTCATCGAGCTGCGCGCGCGGTTTGACGAGGAAGCGAACATCGAGCTGGCCAACTACCTGCAGCGCGCGGGCGTGCAGGTCGTTTACGGCGTGGTCGGGCACAAGACGCACGCTAAGATGAGCATGGTGATCCGCCGGGAAGGCCGACCGCTGCGGCGCTATGTGCACCTGGGCACCGGCAATTACCACACGCGCACCACGCGGCTTTACACCGACTATGGACTGTTCACTTGCGATCCCGACATCGGCGATGACGTTCAGCAGCTGTTTCAGCAGCTCACCTCAATGGGCAAAACCAGCGGGCTGAAGAAGCTGCTGCAGGCGCCGTTCACGATGCATTCCTCGATACTTGCGTTCATCGAGCAGGAGGTAGAGAACGCCCGCGCGGGGCGAGCCGCCCGCATCTTCGCAAAGATGAACTCGCTCATCGAGCCCCAGGTCATCCAGGCGCTTTACGCCGCGAGTCAGGCAGGGGTGCAGATCGACCTCGTGGTCCGCGGCATCTGTGGTCTGCGGCCAGGTGTCGAGGGGGNNGAGGGGGTTTCGGAGAACATCACCGTTCGTTCGATCATCGGGCGGTTCTTGGAGCATACCCGGGTGTTCTGTTTCGAGAACGGCGGCGATCCGCGCGTCTACCTGTCCAGCGCGGACTGGATGAACCGCAACTTCTTCGACCGGGTGGAGACCTGTTTCCCCATCGAGGATCCTATCCTGCGTGACCGCATCTATCGGGAGCTCGGGATGTATCTCGGCGACAACTGCCAGTCGTGGATGCTCGGACCCGACGGTAGGTACCGGCAGCTGGCCCCTGGGGATGCCGAGCGCCGCAGTGCCCAGGAAGGACTTTTAGAGGAGTTAGCCGGCGACTGACCGCGCGACGTTCTCGTCCGCGTCGATGCTCAGCTTGACGCCGACCGCCGATAGGTAGTCGGCTTCCTGCTCCAGATCGAGGCGCGTGAGGGGGTGGCGCTTCAACCAGCCCCGCGGAAACTTCAACAGCAGCCTGTCCGCGTCCGCCCGCAAGGCAACGTGGGGGAGGGCGGTGTTGGCGCGGTTGCGGTGCAGGAGCACGGCGAGCCGGAGCAGCACGGCGAGCCTCAGCGCTCCCGGCGTGTACTCGCCGTCCTCCAGCGCAAACTTGCGTCGGTGAGCGCGTACTAGAGCGGCCAGGGCCAGCTGATCGCCCTTCGAGAAACCCGGAAGATCCATGTTCGCGAGCAGGTAACCACCGTGCTTGTGGTACTGGCTGTGGGCGATGTCCATGCCGATCTCGTGTAGATCGGCGGCCCATCCCAGCAGGAGCTGATGACTCGGCTCGGTGAGTTCCCAGTCGAGGGCGACCTGGGCCAAGAGGGCCAGCGCCATTTCCCTTACCCGACGAGCGTGGATCGAGTCGACGTGGTAGCGCATGCATAGATCCCGGACGCTGTTCTCGCGCACGTCCTGGTGATGCACGCGGCCGAGCAGGTCGTAGAGCAGGCCTTCGCGGAGGGCGCCGCTGGTGGCTTCCATGGTCTCGATATCGAGCTGCTTGAACGCGGCGATGAGCACCGCGAGCCCTCCGGGAAAGACGGGCGCCCGCTCGGCCGGCAACCCGGGCAAAGCCAGCTTGTCCACATGACCAGCATCGATCAGCGCCTCGCGGACTCGCTCCAGGCCATCAAGGGTAATCTCCCGGCTTCCATCCAGCTCGGTGAGCACGGCTTGAGCGGCCAGAATGGTTCCCGACGCGCCGATCACCGTGTCGCGCGACTCCCTGCCGAAGTTGCCGGCTACGGGAACGAGCTGCTGTCTGGCGTGGTTGATGGCGGCGCGGAACGGCACGGCCTGGATGCGCCCATCGTTGAAGAACTGTCGGGAAATTCCCACGCACCCCATGTGCAGGCTCTCGGTCTTCTCGGCTTCGAAGTGGCGGCCGAGAATGAGCTCCGTGCTGCCGCCACCGATGTCGATGACCAGGCGGCGTTCGTAGTTGTCCTCGATGGAGTGAGATACGCCCAGGTAGATCAGGCGGGCCTCCTCGCGCCCCGAGATGATATCTATCGGGTGTCCGAGCGCTTGCTCGGCCTGGGTGATGAAGTTGGCCGCATTGCGCGCGCGCCTCAAGGTGTTGGTCCCTACGATGCGCACGTTGCGGCGCTGCAGGCTTTGCAGCCGTTGGCCAAAGCGCTCCAGGCAGGCGAGCGCCTTGTCCGTCGCGGGCCCGGTCAGCTCGTTATTCTCGTCGAGACCGTTGGCGAGCCTGACCATTTCCTTGATCTTGTCGATGATCTGCAGCCGCCCGTTGGTTTCCTGGGCGACGATGAGGTGGAAGCTGTTTGAGCCCAGATCCAGGGCCGCGAGCTGGGTGACGTCGCCGGCGTTGAGGGTGGCTTCGGTCATGCGGCCCGGTGCGGATCGAAAGTGTCATTCTATAGGGCAAGGTCAGACAAGCAAGCGGACGGCGCTGCTCCGGCTCAGGTGGGCAGCGCGTATATGGAGGGTGGCAACGGGCAGTCCAGCGTTGCCGCGATGCCTTGCAGCAGAGCGCCTTCGCGGCCGCTGACATGGCCGTCGGCCAGCGCAACCGCCGCGCAGGCTTTGAGGACGCGCGGTTTCACGAGCGGCTTGAGATGGCGAAGCTGCCACAGGGCCTCACCCAGCCGGACGAAGTTGGGATCTTTCTCGGTGTCGAATCGCGGGGCAAGATCGAGGAGCCCGGCGCCGGCGGCGAGAGCATCGGCCTGGGCCGGGGCGTCCTCGTGGCCCGATCGCGCCAGGGCGGAAAGCACCGTGAGCGCCGCATCGGCCACCTGGTCCGTTGAGCGGTAGCGGGTTCTGATTCGCTCGGGCCCATCGAAGTGCGGCCGCAGCTCCTTGATGAGAAGCCTGTGCATCACCCACTCGAACAGGTCGATCTGGCGATCCAACTTGATCATCGCCACGACGTTGTCGATGAACCGCCTGAACTGGGGATCCGACAGTTCCTTCAGTGCGGGAACCGCCATTTCCACCAGTGCGAGCTTGCGGGGCTCATCGAGAAGTCTGACCGCGGGAACGAGGCGGAAAACGTGCTCGGGAACGCCGGGTTCCGCGTTTTGCTCGAGATAAGCGAGCTGTCGGTCGCGCGCGTAGCCGTTGACGTGGGTGAGGGTCGCGTAGATCAGCCCGCGGCCGGACCAGGGGTCGTGAGCGGCCTCGCGCAGCTTCGGATCGATGCTTGTGATGATGCCCACCGCGCTGTCCAGGCTTCTCTGGTCCAGGCGGCCTACCTCGTCGGCGATGCCCTCCGCGGGAACGGTGACCGCGATTCCTTCGCGGCTTCCTGTCCCCGCTGTTCCTGGCGCCGCAAACCCGGCAGCGCCCGGGCGCGACGGGGACGGCTGGCCACGTTCCAGCAGGCGGCCGTCCCAGCGGGGCTCGATGGCGCGGATCCGGTCTTCCAGTGGGGGATGGGTCGACATCAGCCCGCTGAAAAACGGCTCGAGAGCACTGGCCGAAGAACATGTGGCTGATCTCCCGGGCGCGAGCGCCCGACATGGTCGATCCCACGGGCAGCCCGCCGATGCGCTTGAGCGCATTGGCGAGGCCGCTGGGGTTGCGCGTGAACTGAACCGCGGCGGCGTCCGCCAGGTACTCGCGCTGTCGGCTTACCGCCGCCTTGATGAGGTTGCCGAAGAACGTTCCGGAGTAGCCGATGATCAGCAGCCCCAGTCCCAGAGCCATGACTGGCACCGCGGCGTTGCCGCCGGACCTTCGGTTGCCGCCGTGGGCCATGCCCCGGAGGATGCCGTAGCCGATGATTCCGATGAAGAGGATGCCGTGCAGCATGGCGATCAGGCGGAGGTTGATCCGGATGTCGCCGTTCAGGATGTGGCTGAACTCGTGGGCGACCACGCCCTGCAGCTCGTCGCGGTTCAGCTGATCCAGGGTGCCCTGGTTGATCCCGATCACCGCGTCATCCGGGGTGAACCCTGCCGCAAAGGCGTTGATGCTGTGCTCGGGAATGAGATAGACCGGGGGCACCGCGGTACCCGAGGCGATGGCCATCTCCTCGACTACGTTGAGCAGACGCCGCTCTGCCCGATCCGTGGTGTTGGCGTGTATCAGACGGCCGCCGAGGGCTTCGGCGATGGTCTTCCCCCCGTCGCGAATGACCAGATATTTGTACAGGCTGGCCATTCCCACCACGGCGACGACGGCGGCGGTGACGATGAGCCACTGCTCGGTGGGCACGTTGGTGAAGGCGGCGGTGGCGTCCGGCGAAGTCGCCACCCTCGGGTCGGTGGTCCAGCGGTAGACGCCCATCAGCAACAGGTTCGTGAGCACGATCAGGGAGCCCACGGCAGCGGCGAAGAGTGCCGCTAAGCGCCAGGTTTTCCGCTTTGCGTCGTCCTGGGCGCGAAAGAAGTTCATTCGAACGCGGTGGCGCTCAGGTGAAGGAAACCTTCGGGGCGTCCTGGATCGCCTCGCTGTCCTCGTACTCGAGCAGGGCCGCGTCGCCGATGTGGCCGAAGGTGCTGGCGAGGAGCACTGCGGGGAAGGTCTGCTTGTAGGTGTTGTACTCGGTCACCTGGTCGTTGTAGGCCTGTCGCGCGAACGCCACGCGGTTCTCGGTGCTGGTCAGCTCCTCGGAAACCTGCATCATGTTCTCGTTGGCCTTGAGGTCGGGGTAGGCCTCCATCACCACGTTCAGCCGCCCCAGCGCGCCGCCCAGAGCCCCTTCGGCGCTCGCCAGCTGGCGAATGGCATCGGCGTTGGCGGGATCCTGAGCGGCCGCCTGCAGGCCGGCCATGGCCTGGTTGCGGGCGGCGATCACGGCCTCCAGCGTCTCGCGCTCGTGGGACATGTAGCCCTTGGCGGTCTCGACGAGGTTCGGGATCAGATCGTAGCGCCGCTTGAGCTGCACCTCGATCTGCGCGAAGGCGTTCTTGAAGCGGTTCTTCAAGGTCACCAGCCGGTTGTAGATGGCGATCACCCAGAAGGCGAGCGCCGCGACGATGACGAGCACGATGATGGTTTCCACGATCTCCTCCTTGGCTGCGTGGCTGACCGGGATTTCCCCGCTCAGTCCGGCAGGCCCAGTACTCTCTTTGCGATGACGTTGAGCTGCACCTCGCTGGTTCCCCCCTCGATGGAGTTCGCCTTGGAGCGCAGCCATTGGCGAGTGGTGCCGAGCTCCTTGGCTGAGAAAGCTTCGCCCTCCCAGCCCGTGCTCTGGGTGCCCATGGTCTGCAGCATCAGCTCGTACTTGCGCTTGTTCTGCTCGGTTCCGTAGTACTTGAACATGCTCGCTAGGTTGCCGTCGGCCTGGCCGGCCTTGGCCTCGTCGCCGCTGCGGGCCAGGGTGAGCTGGAAGGCCCTGTCGTTCATGCGGTGCTCGATGACGCTGGTTCGAACGGCCGGATCGCCGATACGGCCCCCGGACTCGCCGACGTACTCCTTGGCGACGTCCTCAAGCCGGCGTCCGGTCCCGCCGAGCGCGCTCATGCCGCCGATGCCGGCCACCATCTGCCGCTCGTGCTGGAGCAGCCGCTTGGCGATGGTCCAGCCCTTGTTGAGCCCGCCCACCAGGTTGGCCTTGGGCACCCTGACGTTGTCGAAGAACGTCTGGCAGAAGGGCGAGGCGCCGCTGATCAGCTCGATGGGGGAGGTGGTGACGCCCTCGGAGTCCATGTCGAACAGGAGGAAGCTGATGCCCTCGTGCTTGGGCGCGTCCGGGTCGGTGCGCACCAGGCAGAAGATCCAGTCCGCAAGGTCGGCATAGGAGGTCCAAATCTTGGACCCGTTGACCAGGAAGTGGTCGCCCTGATCCTCGGCCTTGGTCTGCAGGCCGGCGAGGTCCGAGCCGTAGCCGGGCTCCGAGTAGCCCTGGCACCAGCGAATCTCCCCGCGGACGATCTTCGGAATGTGCTCGAGTTTCTGCTCCTCGCTGGCAAACTCCAGCAGGGCGGGACCGAGCATCCAGATGCCGAAGCTCTGCAGCGCCGGCCTCGCATTGATGCTCCGGAGCTCCTGCTGCAGAACCTTGTCCTCGTCGGCAGAAAGGCCGCCTCCACCGTACGCCTTCGGCCACGTAGGCGCGGTCCATCCGCGCTCGGCCATGCGGTCCAGCCACACCCGGGAATCCGGGTTGACGAACTTCTCCTTGCGGCCGCCCCAGACGGTCTCGCCCTCGGGCGTAGACGTGCGCATGCTGGTCGGGCAGTTCTCCTCCAGCCAGTTCCTGACCTCTTTGCGAAACCCGTCTAGATCTGTCACCGCGTGTCGAACCTCTGCTGCGCTCTGCTTGCTGGAGCCGGAATTCTAAAGGAATCCGGCTCGTTGGCCAGCGGCCCGGCGTAGGGTTATAGTCCGCGGCTCTTTGCCTCGGGGATCGGGATGTCGGACATCGACCAGCGCGTGCTTCGCAACACCATGGGGCAGTTCTGCACCGGGGTGGTGATCGCAACGGGCTGCCTCGACGGCAAGCCGGCAGGCTTCGCTGCACAGTCCTTCAGCTCGGTGTCGCTGGATCCGCCGCTGGTCGTCCTCTGTCCTGCCAAGACGAGCACCAGCTGGCCGATGCTCAGGGATTCCGGCAGTTTCTGCATCAACATTCTGGGCGAGGATCAGAAGCCCGTGTGTGACATGTTTGCCCAGTCCGGGATCGACAAGTTTGCCAGCCTCGCCTGGTCGCCGGGGGTGACCGGATCGCCGGTGCTGGCCGAGGTGATCGCCTACGTGGACTGCGATCTGCACGCCGAGCACGATGCGGGCGACCACACACTGGCCGTAGGGCTGGTTCGAGAGGTCAGCATCGTGAATGCCGACAAAGCGCCGCTGCTCTTCTTCCGCGGCGGTTACGGTCAATTCGAGGGAATGTCATGAATCTGAAGACGCGTGTCTGCGAGATACTTGAGATCGAGAACCCCATCGTGCTCGCAGGAATGGGCGGGGCGAGCTGCCCGGCCCTGGCGGCGGCGGTATCCAACGCGGGCGGGCTCGGCGTGCTTGGCGCCGCGGGATGTGGTCCCGGGCTCCTGCGCCGTTGGATCCGGGAGACGCGCGAGCTCACGGACAGGCCCTTTGGCGTCGACACGCTGCTGCCCGCCTCGGTCCGGCGAGCCAACTACGATCAGGCCGAGGGGCCGACCCCCATGGACCTGCTGCCCGACATGCAGGCCTATGCGGCCGAGTTCATGGAGCGAGAGGGGCTGGAATCGGTGGCTTCCGAGGCCCCGCGTCCGGCGCGGACGTCCGATGAGCCTGCCGTGTTCACGAAGGATTTCTTCGAGGCGCAGATGCGCGTGGTCATCGAGGAGCGGGTGCCCGTGTATGCGTCCGGTCTCGGCAATCCGGGCCCCTGGATGGACGAGCTGCGCGCCAACGGCACCAAGGTGATGGCNNATCCAGGTGAAATCCTCAGGGCTCGACATCATCGTAGCCCAGGGCCATGACGGCGGCGGGCACAATTCGCCCATCGGGACCATGGCATTGATCCCTCAGGTGGTGGACGCTGTAGGCGATACGCCCGTGCTTGGCGCCGGCGGCATCGTGGACGGGCGGGGCATCGCCGCGGCCATGATGCTCGGGGCTGAGGGGGTCTGGGTTGGCTCCGCCTTCCTTGCCTCCCAGGAAGCCAACATCTTCGATTTTCAGAAACAGGCCATCGTCGACGCCACGGAGGAGGGCACCTCAGTGTCCCGATCCGTCACGGGCAAGCCGGCGCGGATCATTCGCAGCAAATGGACCGATTACTGGGCACGAGGTGAGAAGGAGCCGTTGCCCATGCCGTTCCAGGGCATGATCTCCCAGCCGGTCCTGGCGGCCGCCAACCGCGACGGCCGGGGCGACGTCAATCCGGGATTCGCTGGTCAGGGCATCGGCATGATCAAGGCCGTCCGTCCGGCCCGTGAGATCTTCGACGAGCTGGTCTACGGGGCCGAGCAGGCCCTGGCGAGGACGTCCAACCTGCTGCGCTGAAACGCGCGCCGGGATCGGGTCGAGGACCGGCAAGGCATCTGCGGCGAGCGTGAGGGAAGTGGGAAGAACCGGGAAATCGGGGTAATCGCGAAAGGAGAGAAGGAAAAGTGAGCGACAGCCAGACCAACATGAACAATGCCCTCGCGGTGCTGCAACAGCGCCTCGACCAGCCGAACCCGTCCTCGGACTGGTTCGAGATCACTCAGGACCGGGTCAACGACTACGCCGATGTGAGCATGGATCACCAGTGGATCCACGTGGACGTGGACCGGGCGAAGCAGGGCCCGTTCGGCGCGCCCATCGCCCATGGCAACCTGACCATCGCCGTGATGGGCCACCTGCCGCAGTCACAGTCGGTCTCACAGCCACCGCTTGAAGGGCACAAGCTCAGCATCAACTACGGGTTCGACCGGATTCGCTTTCCGGCGCCCGTGCGGGTTGGCGACAGGATCCGCGCCACCAGCACGCTGCGCCGTGCCGAGATCAAGGGCGGCATGATCGAGACCATGAACGAGATCGTGGTCGAGATCGACGGCCAGGAAAAGCCGGCGCTCGTGGCCGAAAGCCTGGGCCGGCTCGTCTTCTGATCCGACAGGTCCGCGCGAGGCGGCCATCGCCGTCTCGCCGACGATGTATCGGTGAGGGCTGACTGGCATTGGCCGGCAGCCCGCAGGGCTTAGGCCATGACCTCCACCGCCACGCCGCGTTCTGCCATCAGCAGGGCCAGGTCCCCTTCCAGCAGAGCGTGGGCATGGTCGAGCTGCCTCACGTGCGCGTCCATGTGTGCCAGGCCTAGCCCCTGGAGCAGCGCGTAGGCATGGTCCCCGGGGCAGAGCTCGGCGCTCGGCTTCATGCTGGCCAGCATGGAGTGGGCTGCGGGATCCTCGGCCTGCTGGCCGCCGAATATCATCTGCCCCATCATCCTGACCATGTCATGAGTCTCTTCCACCCGATCGCAGAAGTGAAAGTGATCCGCGTTGAGGAGGTTCACGGCCCGGCGCGGGTGCGGCGTGCGCTCGATGAGGTCGTGCATGCTGTCCAGCGGCAGGATGGCGTCGTGTTCGGCGACCAGGAACAGGGTCGGGACCTCCCGCTCCCAGGTCATGGCCAGCGCGTCCGCTAAGTGTCCGGCGATGCTGGACGTCCATTGGCGCGACTGACCCCCGGCTGGCGCCAGAGGCAGTGCGGCCCGGACGCGATTGTCGTTTCCGGCCGATGCCAGCGTGGTCCAGCCGCCGAAGCTGTGCCCGGAGACGCCCACCCGCTCGGGGTTGACGGTCAGACCGGCATCGCCGGCCACCATGCGGTCGATGACGAAGCTCACGTCCGTTGGCCGGTCGGCTGCGAA
>JABAHO010012543.1_pt1 | contig 12855 bp, 14 predicted proteins | sample 7062071 | NCBI WGS metagenome assembly JABAHO01 (sample SAMN14534356, study PRJNA622989) | marine sediment metagenome | biome: marine biome [ENVO:00000428]; feature: marine pelagic biome [ENVO:01000023]; material: deep marine sediment [ENVO:00002113] | place: India: Gulf of Kutch | collected...
CCCGTGCGGTGGAGCAGGAGTCAGAAACGGCGGATGAAACGGATACCGTTGGTCGAGATGCTCATCTGGTCGGCATCATCCTGCCAGACGAATCCCAGGCCCGAGTCGGCCCCTTCGTGACGGCCAAAGTACCACCGGTCGGACAGTCGCCACCCGGTCATCTCGGTGTAGTCGTCGAGTTGGTATTGGCTGATGTCGAACCCGAACGTTTCCTCGAACTGCAACGAGTCGACGGCGTTCTCATCGGCAGNNAGAAGTTTTGACGCTTTAGCCATGATGCAACTGTGCCACGCAAGGCTGCGGAAACGCGCTAAAGAACATGGACGCGTGATGAGAAGAATATGGTATAGAAAAATAACGTAACTAACTGATAAATAAATTTAATAATTGAAAAATGGAGGTTGTAAAATTTTGTTAGCGGCCGACGGATCGGTCGGGGGCCTCATTGCCAGGCGGGGGCGCAGAGCCAAGTTGGTCCAGGCACGTGAATCGCCGTGGCGCATGCAGTATCGTTCCGCCTGGTTCCGGGGAAGTGTGATGTCAAAGGAAAGCGAGCTCGCGGAGATCCGCCATGCCGTCAGGCAGCTGTGTGCCCAATACGGCGAGGACTACTGGCTGGAGCTGGATCGAAGCAACGACTACCCGACCGAGTTCGTCAAGGAGCTGACGACGTCCGGTTTCCTCACCGTACTCATCCCCGAGGAGTATGGCGGTGCAGGGCTCGGCGTTCTCGAGGCCGCGGCGGTAATGGAAGAGGTCTGCCGGTCGGGAGCGCACGCTGGTGCATGCCACGCTCAGATGTACGTCATGGGATCGGTTCTGCGCCATGGAAACGACGAGCAGAAGCTCAAGTACCTGCCGAAGATCGCTTCCGGGGAGCTCCGCCTGCAAAGCTTCGGTGTGACTGAGCCGACCACGGGCACAGATACCACCAGCCTCAAAACCACCGCCCGACGTGACGGAGACTCCTACGTGGTCAACGGGCAGAAAGTCTGGATCAGCCGAATTCAGCACTCGGACCTGATGGTGCTGCTGGCGCGTACCACGCCGAAAGAGGAGGTGGCCAAGAAGACCGAGGGGCTCTCCGCGTTCATCGTCGACGTCAAGGCGGCGGAGGGCAACGGTCTCACCATCCGGCCCATTGAATCCATGATCAATCACCACTCCTGCGAGCTGTTCTTCGATGACCTGGTCATCCCTCGTGAGAATCTCTTGGGTGAGGAGGGCAAGGGATTCAAGGTTATTCTCGACGGCATGAACGCCGAGCGGATTCTCATCGCGGCGGAGTGCATTGGGGACGGGCGCTATTTCATCGACAAGGCTTGCGACTACGCCCGGGAACGGATGGTGTTCAATCGGCCTATTGGACAGAACCAGGGCGTCCAGTTCCCCATCGCGCGCTGCTATGCCGACGTCGAGGCGGCTTCCTTGATGGTGGACAAGGCCGCGCGCATGTTTGATGCGGGGCAGCCCTGCGGTGCCGAGGCGAACATGGCAAAAATGCTCGCTTCGGAGAGCTCGTGGCGGGCGGGCGACGTGTGCATGCAGACCCATGGCGGTTTCGCATTTGCCAAGGAGTACCACATAGAGCGCAAATTCCGGGAGACCCGCCTTTATCAGATCGCGCCGATCTCCACGAACCTGATTCTGAGCTTCATTGGCGAGCACGTCCTCGACCTGCCGCGGTCTTTCTAGGAGGCAGATATGACTAGCGCTACTAATGAATACAAGGCGGTGGTGTACGAGCAGCCGGCCGAGCGCATCGTGCGCATCGTGCTGAACCGACCGGAGATGGCCAACGCCCAGAACCTGCAGATGCTCTACGATCTGAATGCCGCTCTCGACCGGGCGGCCTCGGATGACGCGATCAGGGTCATAATCGTCGCCGCCGCGGGCAAGCACTTCTCGTCTGGACACGGTCCCATGGGCGGGGAAGGGGACGTGTCCCTCAAGGACGTGGCGATCAGCACCTCCAGAGGGTTCAAGCAACCTGGGATCGAAGGCCACTGGGCTTTCGAAGAGGAGGTGTTCTTCAACCTCTGCTGGCGCTGGCGGAACATTCCCAAACCCACCATCGCCCAGGTACAGGGGAAGGTGATTGCCGGTGGGCTAATGCTGGTCTGGCCTTTCGACCTGGTGGTCGCTAGCGCAGAGGCCACGTTCCAGGACCCGGTCGTGGCTTTCGGGGTCAACGGGGTGGAGTACTTTGGGCATCCCTGGGAATTTGGTGTGCGGAAGGCCAAGGAAATGCTGTTCACCGGGCGAGCCATAACGGCGCGCGTCGCCAAGGAGCTGGGGATGGTGAACCGTGTGGTGCCGCTCGAGGACCTTGCCTCCGAGACGCTCGCCATTGCGCGCGAGATCGCCGAGCAGCCGATGATGGGGCTCAAGACGGCCAAGGAGTCGATCAACCAGGCGCAGAACGAGCAAGGCCTGTTCAGCGCCCTGCGCAGCGCGATGACGCTCCAGCAGCTGTCCCATGCCAACAACAACATGGTCCACGGCATGAGCGTGGTACCCGAGGGCGCAAAGCAGGTGAGAGAGCTCATTAAGAAGCCGCCGCTGGATGATTGACGACCGTGGCGGGGGACGCTGCCAAGCGCCAAGCGTTGCGGCGCAGCGGAGCTGTTGAGTTAAAGGAGGAATACGATAATGGCCGGATCGAAAACGGCGAACGAGATATTCGATCTTACGGGAAAGGTTGCGATCATCACGGGAGGAAGCCGGGGGCTCGGCCTGAACATGGCCTGGGCCTTCGCGGTCGCCGGCGCGCGCGTGATCGTTGCGAGCCGCAAGCAGGAGGCCTGCGATGCTGCCGCCGAGGAGATCCAGACTGCCACGGGTCAGGACTGCATCGGCGCCGCTTACCACGCGGGCAGCTGGGAAGATGGTGACCGGCTGGCGGAGCTGGCCTACGCCCGCTTTGGACGCGTGGACGTGCTTGTCAACAACGCTGGCATGTCCCCGCTCTATCGGTCGCTCACCGACGTGAGCGAAGCGCTTTACGACAAGGTGCTCGATGTGAATTTGAGGGGCCCGTTTCGGCTCTCTTCGCTGGTCGGGGAGCGAATGGCGGAAGCCGACGGCGGATCGATCATCAACGTCAGCAGCACTGCGGCCGTCCAGCCCGCGCCCTCCGAGCTCCCCTACGCCATGGCGAAGGCGGGCATCAACGCCTTTACGCTCGGTCTCGCCCGGGCTTACGCGCCAAAGGTGCGCGTCAACTGCATCATGCCCGGACCGTTCCTGACCGACATCAGCAAGGCCTGGGACATGGAGGCGTTCAACGAGCGGGCCCAGACGACGATTCCACTGCAGCGGGGAGGAGAGCCGGACGAGATCGTCGGGGCCGCGCTCTACTTTGCATCGGATGCTTCTAGCTACACGACGGGGTCCATCCTCAAAGTGGACGGCGGCAGCGCGTATCCTGCCGCGTGAGCGCGATGGAGCGTTGGGACCTGGAGACGGTGGTTTCTGCCCGGGCGGGCTGTCGTCAGCTGACCAGTGATCGCCCGATGACCATCCGCATGATCTGGTTGGTGCCCTCGAGAATCTCGTGGACGCGCAGGTCGCGGACGAAGCGCTCGATGGGATAATCCATGAGGTAGCCGTACCCGCCGTGCAGCTGCAGGGCGTCGTTGGCGATCTTCGAGCACGAATCGGTGGCGATCAGCTTCGCCATGGCGGCAAACTCGGTCTTGTCCGGCGCGTTTTCCGTTACCTTCTGAGCGGCCATGTGGGTGAGTGCCCGGGCCGCGGCCAGTTGGGTCGCCATGTCTGCCAGCATGAACTGGGTGTTCTGAAAGTCGGCGATGGGCGAGCCGAACTGCCGGCGTTCCTTCACGTAGCCGACGGCCTCGTCGAGGCAGCGCTGGGCGCCACCGATGGAGCAGGCGGCGATGTTGAGCCGACCCCCGTCCAGGCCGGCCATGGCGATCTTGAAGCCTTCGCCCTCGTCGCCCACCCGATTCGAAACGGGCACCCGCACGTCCTCGAAGTTCACCATCGCGGTCGGCTGGGAGTGCCAGCCGAGCTTTCGCTCCTGGGCGCCGAAGCTCAGCCCGGGCGTGTCCTTCTCCACAACGATGCATGAAATACCGCGGTGGCCCTCGTCCCCCGTTCGAAGCATGCAGACATAGATCTCGTTCTCGCCAGCGCCCGAGATGAAGGCCTTGCTTCCGTTGATGACGTAGTGGTCGCCGTCGCGCACGGCCTTCGTCTGCAGCGAGGCGGCGTCCGAGCCGGATCCCGGCTCGGTCAGGCAGTAGCTGGCTACTTTGTCCATGCTCACCAGATCTGGAACGAAGCGTTTCCTGACCTCATCGGAACCGAACTGGTCAATCATCCAGGCAGCCATGTTGTGGATCGAGATGAAGGCGGACGTGGAGGGACAACCGTAGGCCATGGCCTCCATGATGAGGGCCGCCTCGATGCGCCCGAGCCCGATGCCTGCGGATTCGTCTGAGACGTAGATTCCGCCGAATCCCAGCTCAGCGGCTGCGCGGATGGTTTCGCGAGGGAAGATGTGCTTTTCGTCCCACTCTCCCGCGTTGGGCGTAATCTGCTCCGCCGTGAAGCGTTCCGCCAGATCCCGGATGGCGAGTTGATCTTCTGTAAGGTTGTAGTTCATCGCGTTCGGATCCGTCGGCTCGCGGGCAGCGGTCGATTCTAATGCATTGGCTTGGCCTCAGGTACCGACGCGGCTCGCGGCCGATCGGGCGCGCTGGGGTTGCCAATGAAATCCGGAGCAGGGAGGATTTCGCGAGGATCGTTGCAGGTGCTACGAGCGGAACGGGGCGCGGTCGTCCTGGCCGGTGCGCGTCCGCGCGGGTCACTCTGCTCAATCGCGCCGCCGAGGAGCCCATCCGATCATGTGGAACGAAAACGAGCCGGAGCTATTCGCGGAGATGGCGGGACGGCTGTCTGCGGCGTTTGCTGATCTGCCGAGCTCTGCTGCCGCCTCGCTGGGCGCCGATGAGATCGGCGTTCTGCGCGAAACGGCCATGCGCCTTGGCGACAACTATCCTTACTTTCATCCGCTATACGCGGGGCAGATGCTCAAGCCGCCGCACCCGGTAGCTAGGCTTGCGTACGAACTGGCGATGCTCATCAACCCCAACAACCACGCGCTGGACGGGGGCCGCGCCAGCTCGGAGATGGAGCGGGAGGCCGTGGCGGAGCTGGCGGCCATGTTTGGCTGGTCGACCCATCTCGGCCATCTCACCGGCGGCGGAACAATGGCCAATCTGGAAGCGTTGTGGGTTGGCGGGGCGCTGAAACCCGACGGGCTCGTGCTCGCCTCGGAGCAGGCCCATTACACCCATGAGCGCTTGAGCGGGGTGCTGAAGCTGGCGTTCGACTCGGTGCCAGCCGATGCCGCCGGGCGAATGCGGATGGACGCGCTGGAGGACCGGCTGCGGCGCGGTGGCGTCGGGACCGTAGTGGCGACGTTGGGCACCACGGGGTTCGGCGCGGTCGACCCGCTGGCCGACATTGTCGAGTTGCGCGACCGCTATGGGTTCCGGCTGCACGTCGATGCCGCCTACGGTGGCTACTTCGTTCTCGTTGGCAATCTGGAGGCAGAAACGCGCCGGCATTTCGATGCCGTGGTCGAGGCGGATTCCATCGTCGTGGACCCGCACAAGCATGGCCTGCAGCCCTACGGTTGCGGCAGCGTCCTGTTTCGCGATCCGTCGGTTGGCGCCCTGTACAAGCATGACTCACCGTATACGTACTTCACCTCGGATGCCCTCCATCTCGGTGAGATCACCCTGGAGTGCTCGCGCGCCGGCGCCTCGGCGGTGGCGCTATGGGCAACGCAGCGGCTGATGCCGCTGCAAGCGGGCGGCAAGTTCGCAGGAAGCCTGGAGCGCTGCCGCGAAGCCGCGCTGGCGCTCCACGACCGGCTGGATGGTCATGCGAGGTTCGTTCCTCTTGTTCGGCCCGAACTCGACATCGTGACCTGGGCGTTCCTTGGCGTCGGCGAGGAGGAAGCCGGCTCGGCGGGGCGGCGCCTCTTCGAAGAGGCCGCTGCTCGCGGGCTGCACCTCGCCCTCGTGCAGGTAACCGGGCCCATGCTGAAGTCCTGCTGGCCCGAGGGGGAGGTGATCCCTGAGGGTCCCGTGACGTGTCTGCGCTCGGTGCTCATGAAGCCCGAGCATCTGGACTGGATGGACCGCATCTGGGCATTGCTGGAGGAGCTGGCCGGCTGATATCACGGTCAAGAGCCTGGTCGATAAAGATGCTTGCGGGCCCGCTCGCGCGGTTGGACTTTCATTTTCTGGTGGCGTAGGGTCCGCTGCGGCTTCGATGCTAAGCACGGAGACCGCCGCGCCACGACTTGTCGTGGGCGCCGGCTACAGACTTTAACCGCCACAGGCAATTGGACTTGATCCCGATGACAGGACAGGTACCGGAAGCAGAGCGGCGTGCACGCTCGCGCGGGTGCTTCATCGGTGATCGCAACCGGAGGCCCCCATGTTGAACGTGCTCGATTTCCCCATGCGTAAATCCAATCGAGAGAAGATCTCGATGGTCACCTGTTACGACTTCTGGTCGGCGCAGATCCTGGAGCGGACAGACGTGGATTGTCTGCTCGTCGGCGATAGCCTGGCGATGGTCATGCACGGGTTTGATTCGACGGTCCATGCGGACACCGATCTGATGGCGTTGCACGTCGCCGCCGTGCGCCGCGGAGCCCCGTCGAAATTCGTCGTGGCGGACATGCCGTTTCTTGCTCACCGCAAAGGGCTCCAGCCCGCGATGGATGCCGTTCAGACCCTGATGCAGGCCGGCGCAAACGCAGTGAAGATCGAGGGCGAAGCGGGTCAGGCCGAACTGATGTCGCACATCGTGCAGTCGGGCGTCCCTGTCATGGGACACCTTGGGCTCACGCCCCAGTCGGTGCACACCATAGGCGGGCACAAGGTGCAGGGCCGAACCGAAGAGGCGGCCGAGCGGTTGCAGGCATCTGCCGAGGCGCTCGCCGCGGCCGGCTGCTTTGCGCTGGTGCTCGAGTGCGTGCCCTCCAGGCTGGCCGCGAGGGTTACCCGCGCCATCGGCATCCCGACCATCGGCATCGGGGCCGGATCGGAAACGGATGGCCAGGTTCTCGTTCTGCAGGATCTGCTCGGGATGAATCCTGAGTTCAAGCCCAGGTTTCTGCGACGCTACGCCAACGGCTTCGAAGCGGTGAGCGGGGCCGTCAATCGCTTCCATGCCGACACCCAGCGCGGCTGCTTTCCGTCGAAATCGGAGTCCTACGCGTGAAGACCTTCTCGGATCTCGAGCAATGGCGGGCGTTCCGCGCGGGCCTTGCTGGCGACGTCGGTTTCGTGCCGACCATGGGGGCGCTCCATGAAGGCCACGCGCAGCTGCTGCGGCGCGCCCGGGACGAGAACGATCATGCCGTCCTAAGCATCTATGTGAACCCCACGCAATTCAACGATCCGGCCGATCTCGACAGCTATCCATCCACGCTGAACGAGGATCTGGGTCGTGCTCGCGAGCTCGGCGTCGATGCGGTGCTGATCCCGACCTACGAGCAGCTGTATCCCGACCAGTTTCGGTTCCGGGTCGAGGAGCACGAGTTCAGCCGGGAGCTGTGTGGAGCACATCGCCAGGGGCACTTTACCGGGGTGATGACGGTGGTCCTCAGACTCCTCAACCTGGTTCGGCCGCGCCGAGCGTACTTCGGCGAGAAGGACTATCAGCAGTACCTGCTGATCCGGGACATGTGCCAAGCGTTCTTTGTCGATGCCGACATCGTGCCTTGCGCAACGGTTCGCGAAGACGACGGGTTGGCGCTCAGTTCCCGCAACGCGTTGCTGGACGATGCTGGCCGGGTCCGCGCCGGCAGGTTGAACCGTCTGCTGCGCGAAGCGTCGTGCGACGCCGCTGCGTCGCGCGCTCTCGCGCAGGCAGGGTTCGAGGTAGACTACGTCGTCACCAAAGCGGATCGTCGGTTCGCCGCCGCCACATTGCGGTGCGGCGACAGTGAAGTCCGACTGATCGACAACGTCGCCATCGCGCGAAACGGCTCGGCCTAGGGGAAGAGGCATGCTGCTCTGCTTGGACGTTGGTAACAGCCAGATCTACTGCGGGGTGTATGACGAAGACCGCCTCACCGTGCAGTTCCGTCGAACGTCCACGGTGCGCAGCTCCTCGGACGAGCTTGGTGTGTTTCTGCGCGGCGCGCTGAGAGAGAACGGCGTGTCGCCGGACGGTATCACCCAGATCGCCATCTGCTCCGTCGTGCCTGACGTGCTCTACTCGTTGCGCTCGTGCTGCCAGAAATACTTCGGGCTCGAGCCGCTGATCATGCGTCCGGGCATCAAGACCGGGCTGCGGATCTGCTACAAGGACCCGAAGGAGGTGGGCGCCGACCGGATTGCCGACGCCATCGGCGCCATCAAGCTCTATCCGGACCGCAACCTGATCGTGGTGGATTTCGGCACCGCGACGACGGTTTGCGCGATCTCTCGAAATCGGGAGTTTCTGGGCGGGAACATCGTGCCGGGCGTTCGCTTGGCGATGGATGCGCTGGAAGAGAAAACGGCGCAACTGCCACGCGTGGAGATCTTTCCGGTGACATCGGCCATCGGACGCACCACTGTGGAGAGCATTCAGAATGGTCTGTTCTGGAGCAACGTGGGCATGATCAAGGAACTCGTGGCACGCGTAACCGAGGAGGCGTTCAGTGAGGATGCGCCGGTCGTCATCGCGACCGGAGGCTTCGCGACGCTATTTGATGGGCTGGGACTCTTCGACGCCATCGTCTCGGATCTCATCCTGGTCGGGCTTCGAGAGGCTGTACGGCTGAACCCCTGAAGCGCGGCTCGGCCGAGCCAAAGCGTCGCTTTGCGTATTACCCCTGTTATGCTCGACGCCATGAGCACGCGCCGCCGATCTGCTGACTCCAGCCACCAACGGTTCGCATTGGCATTGCTGGCCACCTGCGGCGCCATGGCTGCCACCCTGGTCATTTCTGCAGTCCACGCGTCCCTTGACCGGGACTTCGGCCGGGATTGGGCGCGGAGCCTGACCGTCAAGAACCCCGAACCCCTGGGCGAGGCCGCGATCAGGCGCTATCTGAAGCAACGGGAGAATGCTCCATGAGTCCATTGCTGCCGAGCGCGGGTGGAGGGCTGAGGTTGTTCAGCATTTTCGGCATCGAGATCCGGCTGGATTTCAGCGTTGCCATCATCTTCGGCCTCGTCGTCTACAGCCTGGGTGGCGGATTGTTTCCTCAGTGGCACCCAGATTGGCCGCCCTCTACCGTCTGGGTGACGGCGCTGGTGGCCGGCGTGCTGTTCTTCGCATCGCTGTTGGCCCATGAGCTCTCGCACTCGTTGACGGCCCGGCGTTACGGAATCAGGGTCCCGCGGATCACGCTGTTCCTGTTTGGTGGGGTGGCGGAGATCGAGTCCGAGGCGCAAACGCCGTCGGCCGAACTGACCATCGCCATTGCCGGCCCGCTGATGAGCGCGCTGCTGGGGGCCGTGTTCACGGTGATCGCGTTCGGCAGCATGGATCCCTTAGCGCGGGACGCCTTTGCAGAAGACCCCGAGGCCGTGATCGCTGGCCTGAGCCCCGGATACACCGCCTGCCTGTGGCTCGGCTCGGTGAACATGATGCTGGCCGTGTTCAATCTGATTCCCGGATTTCCGCTTGATGGCGGCCGGGTGTTCCGGGCCATCGTGTGGAAGCTGACGGGAAACCAGCTCAAGGCCACTCGGTTGGCGAGCACGACTGGTCGTTGGTTCGGTTGGGCCATCATGGNNCATGGGCATCGGCCTTTGGAACCTGCTGGTCCTCAAATCCGGCGGTGGCTTGTGGCTGCTGCTCATCGGCTGGTTCCTGAGCCACCTGGCGGCGGTCAGCTACTCGCAGGCGCTCGCCCAGCAGACGCTCGCGCCGCTGCGGGTGCGCGACGTGATGCGCACCCGCTTCGAGTTCGCCCCGGCGGGCATCTCGATCGAAGAGTTCATCAACGACTACCTGCTCAGGAGCAACCAGGTTCTCTGGCCGTTGCAGAGCCCGGCCGGCGTGGTGGGAGCCGTCAACTTCGAGCAGGTTGCCAAGGTGCCGCCGGATCAACGCAGGAGCAGGCTCGTCCAGGAGGTGATGGTGCCAGTGGAAAGACTTCCAGCCCTCGAAGCCGACGAGCTGGCGACCAACGCTTTGAACACGCTGCTTGCGGCAGGCGACCAACCCGTNNGCGACGTTAGCCGAGCCGTGCCTGTCTGCCGTCATCGAACGCCGGATACACCGCGCTCGCGTTCCCGCTCGACGTCCAGAGGTTCTATTTTGAACCCGGTGTAGCCATAGGCAGCCGAGACGAAGGGGTTGACCAGGTTGAAGAAGCAGAACGGCAGGTAGGCCAGGGTTGGCACGCCCAGGGTCGCTGCCATGTACGCGCCGCAGGTGTTCCACGGGATGAGAGGCGATGTGATGGTGCCGCCATCCTCCAGGGCCCGGGCGAGGTTCTTCTCGTGAAGCCCGCGGCGTCGGTACTCCTGTCGGAACATGCGGCCGGTCACCACGATCGACATGTACTGATCGGCGGCCAGCACGTTCACGCCCAGGCAGGTGGCCAGGGTCGTCGCGACGAGATTGCCGGTGCTTTGGNNCAGCACGTTCACGCCCAGGCATGTGGCCAGGGTGGTCGCGATGAGGTTGCCCGTGCTCCTTGCCGCGGACGCGAGGGCGCTGATTAGGCGGCGCAGAATGCCCGCCTGCTCCATGGCAGCCCCGAAGGTCATGGCCGCCAGGATCAGCCACACGGTGTTCAGCATGCTGCTCATCCCGCCACGAGAAAGCAACGCGTCGAGATTGGCGTCGCCGGTGGTCCCGGAGTAGCCGTCGAACAGGACGATCCAGATGGCCTTGAGCGTGGCTATCGTAACTCCCAGACTCGGGTCGTCGACGAAACGGGCAATCGCAGGGCGCTGGTAGATGAGCGCCACCACGATGCCGAGGAACACGCCGGCAAGGATGGAGGCGACTGCAGGCGTCTTTCTGGCGGCGAGGTAGACGACGAGGACCACCGGAAGCAGCATCAGCGGGCTGATGGCGAAGGACCCGTCAAGCGCGTTGAGCGTCGCGCGCGGCGAGGCTTCCGCCTGCGGAGCACTCTCCGACAAGCCGATGGCGATGAACACTGCAAGGGCGATCGCGAAGCTCGGCAGCGTGGTCCACGCCATGTGCCGGATGTGAGTGAAGATGTCGATCTCGGTCACGGCCGGGGCCAGGTTCGTGGTATCCGAAAGCGGTGACAGCTTGTCCCCGAAATAGGCCCCGGAGATGATGGCCCCTGCGGTGATGGGCAGCGAAAGCTCGAGCCCGGCAGCGACCCCCATCAGCCCGATGCCAAGAGTGCCCGCCACGGTCCAGGAGCTCCCGATGGAAAGCGCCGTGATGGCGCAAAGAAGACAGCTCGCCGCGTAAAACACCGCGGGGTCCAGTAGCAGCAACCCGTAGTAGATCATCGTGGGCACAGTTCCCGACAACATCCACACGCCGATGAGGCTGCCGACTGAGAAAAGAATCATGATCGCCGGCATGGCCGCGGAAATGCCCCCGACGATGTTTTGCTCGATAACCTTCCAGGAATGGCCGTTCTTCACGCCGATGATGGTGGCTATGGCGGCGCCGATGACCAGGGCAATCTGATTGGCGCCGCTCGACGAGTCGCTGCCGAACAGGGCCACGGACAACGCAAGGAGCGCGGCCGTGGGCACGATGGCCACCGCCACGTCCATATTGCCGGCTTCGTTGGGCTGGGGGGCTTCAGGGTCCATGGTCAGAGCGCGATCAGCTGCAAGGCATCGGGGGGGAGGGCTTTCGAAGCATGTTGGCTGGATGCGTTCCCAATCCCATCAGCCGGCACCTGGCGTGGGGGCCGCTTTGGCGATCCGCTCCGTGGACGTGCCACAGCCGGGTGCGTACGCCATCGCCACGAGCCGCTCGAGGTTACGACCGTTGGCGTCGGGGGTGACACGGCCGCCGACAACCCTTCCGGTCGGGCGTCCGAAGCGATCTACAGCAGCCGATGCCGTGAAGATGCTGGCTCGAGGATTCTCGTCGGCGCCGTAGCGAAGATCCGTTGCCGTGATGCTCCCGTTCTCGATGGCGTAGTGGGACCAGCCCATGGTGAACCAGTCGAAGATGGCGCCTTCCCGGGTGCTCAGGAAGGCTTCGATGTGTGATCGGGGCACGCGCGGTTGGCTTTGCCAGCGGATTTCGCAGGGTTTCCACATGGACAGGAACCCGACGCGGTCGGCCTCCGGCGTGCGGGCAACCACGCGTCGGTGGTGAACCTGCAGGATCGTTGGGAAGGCGGCCACCTCGATATGCGGTACGCCCTGGGCCGCGAGCTGGGCGCGTGCAAACCGTTCCGCGCCCTCGTTGAGGTGCCATCCGTAACCCAGATACGCGCAGGAGACCAGCAGCGTTGCGGTCGCGATCCGGCCGCCGGCGGCCCGGAAACGATACCCGGCGATGAGCCCCGCCAGCAGCACCAGGGTATAGATGGGATCGATGATGGGCATGGCCGCCACGGCGAACCTGGCGTCGCTGAAGGGCTGCAGAAGCTGAGTGCCGTACGGCGTCAGGAAGTCGAGTAGGGGATGCGAAAAGAGCGCCAGGGTCATGGCGAGTATCCAGGCCCGCAATTCGGCCGGCTGCCCGGATTCCTTCCGTCTAGCAGCGGATGAGCGCCAGGCCAGCCAGCCGATCAGGGGGCCCACGACGGGAGCGAAGAACAGGGAATGGGTGATCCCTCGATGACTCACCAGCTGATCGAAATAATCTCCGTTCAAGGAGAAGAGCACGTCGATGTCCGGCAGCGCGCCT
>JABAHO010006036.1_pt2 | contig 12842 bp, 14 predicted proteins | sample 7062071 | NCBI WGS metagenome assembly JABAHO01 (sample SAMN14534356, study PRJNA622989) | marine sediment metagenome | biome: marine biome [ENVO:00000428]; feature: marine pelagic biome [ENVO:01000023]; material: deep marine sediment [ENVO:00002113] | place: India: Gulf of Kutch | collected...
CACGCGCGCCAGGAGATTGAGCAACTCTTCGGTCAGTCCATCGGCGAAATATTCATTAGCGGCGTCCGAGCTCATATCCACGAATGGCAACACGGCAATCGATCTCTCGGACACAGCACTCGTTGGTGTCGCATTCGCGTCGGCGTCGTCGTTGACAGCCGTCGTCGGCCGCATCACATCAATGTCGCGCTTGACCCCATCAGGGGTGATTTCGTAGACCCAGGCGATGATCAGAACGATGGGGAACCCGATCAGCGATGCGATCAAAATCGCAGTCGGCCCCCATTCGGGCAGATTGAGCATCGGGAAAGTCGTGGCGCTGATCTCGATCAACACCCATGACATCGCGGCGTAGCTGACGCCGACGCGAAAGACGTGGCGTCGCTTGAGTTCGGTGATGATCCGCATGTCCGGCTATTGTAGCCGTGCGGAGTGAATCCGTGCGTCTCAAATTATCAGGCGCACGGACGGTTCCTGATGAGACATCGTACCTTTATTGCGGCGATTTCCCCGCCGGCTCATGAAGGTCCCGACAAGTCTTGATTCGGCCGCACTCGCGGCGGGAGAATGCGTAATTCCTAGCGCGTGTCGGATGGAGAAGATTGTGCCCCGCAAAGTGCCNNGAGAAGATTGTGCCCCGCAAAGTGCCCGGTTCTTTAGCAATCTTGCTCGTGATAGGCGCAATCACCCTTGCGACCGCCGTGACGGCCCAGCCGGCCGAAAGCGGCGCATCGGGCGGCCCCGACAAGTCCAACGAGAACAATACCGTCATCGTTCGCAAGGCTCAGGGCACGTACGAATACGGGCGGCTGGACAGCGACGTCATTCGTGGCCACGAAGACTGGATTGTGACGGCCCACCCGGACGGTACACGGACGCTGCAGGCGTTCGTCGATCTTCGCGATGGTGACCACCAGACCAACGTGATCCTCCGCGTCGACAGTGACTTCCGGCCCCTGGATGCCTTTGCGAGTTTCTGGCGAAGCGGCATCTACGGCGGTGCCGGGCGCTATCGGATCGACGGAGCAGTGCTACACGCCGACGTTTCAGGCCCCCGCGGTGCGGCGACGCACAGCATCACCGTCCCGCCGCGATTCTCGTTGCGGGTTCATCCGGTCATTACCGAAGGCTGGCAGGTGTGGACGTACGATCGCTCTATCGATGGACCACAGACCCACGTCCTCTACAACGTCGTAACCATCGGTGACCCGCCGATGCCCGGCATCGGCGTATTGCGCGAGCACGATATCGAATACCTGGGCCGCGAAAGCGTCACGGTCCCTGCAGGAACCTTCGACACGGACCATTACTCGTTTTACGACGGTCGGTACGACATCTGGCTGTGGGGTGAAGACGACATCCTTGTTCGCTATGCCAATTTCGGCAACGGCAACGAATATCGGCTCATTAAACTGGCGACGGACTTCTAGGCGACCGGCCTGAGGTGCGTGACTGATTAACCCCGTCGCGTGACCTGATCTCTTCCTCGCCAATCTCGAGGGGTTCGCATTCCATATCGACAGCCTGTGACACGGCGTCGCNNTAGTAAGGAATTGCAGCTGATTCCTGACCGCGTCGACGGTCGTGCTGACGAAATCACGATCTTCGGACAGTGCGGCGATGTCGTATTCGTAGCGACGCAACGATCGTTCTCCGGGCGAATAAACGCTGAAGATTCGCCCCTTGTAGGCTGCGTGCAGTGTCGGCAAATTGGTTCGAAACTGCGTGAGCTGACCGCTGGCGAAGTCGAATTCCGCAGCGTAGTCACCCACCGCTCGCATTATCTCGCCATCGGAAATCGTGCTGAGTGCACCGGTCGCTATCAGCTCCTCGTAGACCGAACGCGGTGGATTGAATTGCGGGTAATGCATGAGCCGGAGGATGGCATCATCAACCTCGTCGCGCTGGTCCGGTGACATCGCCCCCGCTTCGAGTACCTCGAGCAGCAGACGCCTGTTCGCATTGTGCTGCATTTGCAATTGCACCTGCGATTGCCAGTATGCGACGACCCGTTCGGCTTCGGCCTGCAGCCGGAGCAGGGCCGCATCTTCAGCAGCCTCTTCTTTGCGGTCCTCGTTCCACGCGGTGACCTGGAAGCCCAGGAAGATACCCAGGACAACGATGAAAAGGTCGAGCCCAACGGCGAACCAGTTCTGCTCTTTGACATGCGTCATCAATCTGCGGAGCAACATGCTAGAGCGCCTGTGGCAAATAGTGTCTGTGCATCACTGTCACGGTGTTCCGGACCATCACTTGCCCTGCGCGATCCGGTATTGNNACCCCGGGCCTTTTCCCAGTACGCGGGGAAATGGACCGTGCCCGCGAACATCCGGACGACGAGCGTGTATGAATTGGCGATGTCCTCGTCGAGCAATTCCTGTCCGGCCAGATTGAACTGGAGTTCGTAGAGACGGAAAAAGGACTGGTAGAACGCGTACCGTCTCGCGACTTCCTCACTCTCGAACTGGCGTATGTCAGTCCAAATTTTTGCGNNGCGCGAGCGACCTTGGTGCTTTGACGGATCTGCGTCGCCAGGTAGATCAGCGACGCGATGACGCCAAATGCTCCGACCATCTCGGCAATGGCGGCGATGGCATCCCAGTTCATGATTCGAAAGCCCGATTCATCCGACCGTTACCTCGACGCGGTCCGCATAGAACGCGAGATAGTCCTTCAAGCCGGCCACCTCTTCGAACGGATCCTCGTAGGTCCAGACGACGTTCTCCTCCGTGCCAGATTCAGTCACCAGCGAATAGTACGACGCATGGCCCTTGAACGGGCAGTAGGTCGAATGGTCCGTGCGCTCGAGCAGATCCATGCGTACATCGTCGCGTGGCAGGTACCAGACCGACTCGTGGAAGCTCTCGTCGATCCTGAGCGCGCGCTGCGATTCCGCGACGATGACATCGCCGCGTCGGACCACGACGGCATCGGACGAGGGCGAGATGCCGACCGCGTAGTCAGGATGGCGCTCCAATACTCCGGCCCGGTCGGGCCTCATGGGGAACTGCGGCATGACATAACTCCGGAATTTTTTCGATTCGGTGTCATCCGGAACATGCCACAGCCGTTGAAGGGTTGCGATAGCGCAAATACATCTGGAGGGATGTGACTATGAAAACTGCAACGGAAATTCTCTTGTCAACAAGGATGGGTGCCCTCGCTGCGCTCCTGGTCCTCGCAGCACCGTTCAGCGCTTCGGCGCAGACGTCGGACGACGGCGTCGAGGTCATGCGGGATGCCGCAGAGCTCCGGGACATCATCCGCGATCACGACCCGGATACGATCAACACCGCACTCGTGCTGACGAATCAGGGTGGCCCTGCCACGATCGCTCGCTGTGTCGCGTTCAACGCGCATGGCGAGAAGATCGGTCGCGCGTGGGTGCGCCTTCCGGCGAACGGGCTGCGCATCATGCTGGCCTCCGACGTGGCTGGCGGCCTCGATTTCGTCGGCAGCATCCGGTGCCATGCCCGCGGTGACGTGGTCGGGTCTGCATTCATCGTGGGGCCGGGTCTGACCGATGCTACCGTGCATCACTCGTTCACCTGGAACGAGAGCCGTATCCGGGCGCAGGTCGTCGTTTCATACTGATCCGACTACCCGGAAACTCCTGTCGCCTCGCGGCGGCAGGAGTTTTTTGTGTCCGAGCTCGGTCGGAAGTGTCGACTCGTCGGCTCGAATCTCGTCAAGTTGTTGCCTATAATCGCGCAGTCTCCGATTTCCCTGCCATCCATGAGTACGAACGCCGCCGCAGACATCCTAAGAGGCGAGCAAGTCGTCTATTTTGGACCCGAGCCGTGGGCAGGGTTGTGGCGTAATCGTCACCAGCTCATGAGTCGTCTGGCTGCGACGAACGACGTCTACTACGTCGAGCCGCCGGTCCACCTCAAGCAGCTGCGAGGGAATTTCTCCGAATCGCGTACAACCCATCCTTCCGGACGATCGCTGATGCGTGACGCCAGTGGCGTCAATGTGGTCGCGAGTCCATGGTGGCTGCCGGTATCGGGCAGTCGCAGTCTTGGCCCTATCAGCATGCGACTCTATTTTGCGTGGTTGCGGCGCGTGACAGGCATCAAAAAGGCGCGGAGAGCGATTGTCTGGCTGTCGCGCCCGCACATGGCGAGCTATGTCGCGCACCTCGAATCACACCGCATCGTCTACCACGTTGTCGACGAGTACACTGGCTATGACGGCATGAGCGACGCACAGCGCGAGTCGGCACACGAGCAGGAACAGCGGCTGATGGGTCTTGCCGAGCATGTCATCGTGGTTACCGAAACGCTTCTCGAGGAAAAGAAGCCGTTTAACGCCCGGACCCATCTCGTTCCCAATGCAGCCAACTTCGATGCCTATGCCGAAACGGGTCTCACCGTGCCGCATGATCTGTCGGGCATCCCCGGCCCGGTCATCGGTTATTCTGGTCTTATCGCGGCGCGTCTCGACCTCGACATGCTCACCGAGGCGGCGAAAGCGAGACCTGAGTGGTCGTTCGTTTTCGTCGGGAGCGTCAACGACGACGGCTGCGAGCGGGAAATGGCGGCGTTGTCTGCACTGCCCAACGTGCACATGCTCGGACGCAAGCCGGTCGACGAGATGCCCGCGTACGTTTCGGGATTCGACGTAAGCATCATCCCGTACCGGGACAACCTGCGCGCGCGACACTCGAGTCCGCTGAAGATGTATGAGTATGCCGCCGCCGGTAAACCTCTGGTGGCGACCGATTTTCCGGCCGCGCGCGCGTTCGGGGGGCATATCTACATCNNCCAGGCGGCGCTGGGCCAGTCGGTGACGGATGTCCGAGTGACTGAAAACCGCGACTACGCCGCATTGAATACCTGGGAGCATCGTGTCGGTTCGATTTCACGTCTCCTGTCGGGATCGAACGCAGCCGATCGAGCACCGTAGGAACGATGGCTAACGACGAAAATCGCGTGCGATTGCTGCTCGTTGCGGAGTTCTCGACCGGCGGCTCGGTGGAAAGCCTCCTTTGTCTCGTCAAAGGCATCGACCGGCGCCGTTACGAACCGCACGTGCTGTTCTTCAATGTGCCCGCCGAACCGATGCGAAAGCGGTTCGAGGCGACGGGTGTGACTGTGAAATCCCTGCACCCGGAAACCGAGGGCGTCGGTGATCCGGAGCCTGTCAGTCTCCCGAAGCTCGGGCTCCAGGCGAGGGTTCGAGAAATATTCGGAGAGCGGATCGAATCTGCGTATTTCTCGGCCAAGTANNCCCGGCATTCTCGCGGCACGCCTGTGCCGGGTGCCGGTCGTCTGTCACGTGCGCGCCTTCGCTCGCCAGTCATTTCTGACGCTGCTGGCCGCCAAATCGGTGCAGCGTTTCGTCTGCATCTCGAGGGCCATCCGCGACGAACTCGTCTCATACGGTGTCGACGCCGAACGTTGCACCGTCGTGTCGAATGGCGTGGATAGCGACGTTTTCGATCCCGACCGTTTGTCACCGATCGATCTGGGAAAGGAATTCGGTTTTCCCAGCGACAGTTGCGTTGCCGCCGTCGTCGGTCGTCTGGCGGCCTGGAAGGGTCAGGACGACTTCCTCCGTGCTATCGCCAGAGCGCGCCAATCGAACCCGAGACTCTGTGGCCTCGTCGTTGGCGATGCCGAGAAGTCGGAGGCCGGGCGNNGCGCGCGCTGACAGCAGAACTCGGACTCGAGGAGGCGGTGGTCTTTGCGGGCCACAGAACCGATGTCCCGAACCTGATGCGCAGTGCCGATATCGTCGTGTTGCCATCGTCGCTGCCGGAACCCTTTGGACGGGTCGTCATCGAGAGCATGGCTGTCGGCACACCCGTTATCGCGACCGAGGAGGGCGGTGTGCCGGACATCATTACCCACGGTGTCGACGGGTTCCTCGTGCCTATTCGTGATCCCGCTGCCATCGCCGATGCCATAGCCGAAATCGTCGAATCCGAGGATGCAGCCACTCGCATCAGNNGTCCGTGAGAAGTTCACGTTGCAGCACTACGTCGACGGTGTCGTCGGCGTCTACGAATCGATCCCGGGGATCGCGGCAGCTACTGCCTAGCCAGGGCTCGCATCCGTCTGCCTGCCGCGTTTGAGCAGCATGATCGAGAGCACGATCAGCACGCTGCAAAGACCTGCGAACAGCAGCAGCGCCGACGAGACGCCATCTGCGAATGCAAGGAGAAGTCCGCTGTCCGAGTCTGCGGGCATCGAGGCGAGGCTCGTGGGAAATCCTCGTGACGACATCGTGCTCGTCACGACCGTCGTTGCGATCGCGATGCCGACCACGTTGCCCATATTCCTGGAGAGATTGATCGATCCGGAGGTCACGCCGAAATCTTCACTCCTGATATCGTCGAAAATGGCACTGCTGTTCGGCGCGTGAAAGAAAGCCAGGCCTGACGCGACCACGGCCATCGCCAGTGTGACCAGCATTGTCGACGAAGTTGCCGTTACGACGGACAGGACAAGGAGGCCTGTCACGAGTGCGGCGAGCCCTGCCGTGGCGACGGGCCGATGGCCAAAGCGGTCACCCGTGTGACCGGCGAGTGGCGCGAGGATAGCGGTCATGAACCCTGCGGGCATGAGCGCGAGTCCGACGTCTTCCGGGCCGAATCCACCGACGAACTTGAGGAAGAACGGCACGAGATAGTANNGTGCCCATGAATCCGACGAACGCGATCAGCATGCCCAGCGAGAAAGCGGGCGAGCGCAGCATGCCGAGTTCAATCAGCGGGTGCGCACAATGACGTTCGCGGAACACGAAGGCCACCATGAGCGCGAAAGCGCAAATGAATCCGGAGACGATGATCGGGTGCGACCAGCGCAGATCGATGCCGCTTGTCAATGTCAGCATCAGCGTGAGCATGGCGAGGCCGAGCAGAATGGAGCCGGTATAGTCGAACGGTCGGGTCGAACGCTCCGCATCGGGTCCACGCGGTTCGAGCACCCGTGCTGATAGCGCCACGACGAAGAAGCTGACGATACCTACGCCCAGAAAGGCCATACGCCAGCCATAGAGTTCCACCACCAAGCCGCCGATAACCGGTCCGAGTACTGTGCCGATACCCACGATCCCCATCTGGGTGCCGAGGACCTTGCCACGATCGGCCGGATCGAAGGCAGAGACTATGATCGGCATGGATGTCGCCTGCACCGTAGCAGAGCCGATACCCATCATCACTCTCGCAGCCACCAGAATCTCGATCGTCCCGGCCTGCCAGGCGATCATTGCACCGACAGCCTTGAGCACATAGCCGCCGACAAACAGGTTTTTCCGGCCCAGTGAGTCGCTCAATCGTCCGGCGGGGACAAGCAGCATTGCGATCGTGAGTAGATAGCCTGACAGAACCCACTGAGTAGCGGCGAGGCCAACACCGAGTTCAGCTGCGATAAATGGCGTCGCGACGTAAGCCGCCGTCATGTCCAGAACCGTCAGAAGCACACCGGTCTGAACGGCGAAGTACACGCGATATCTCTTGGCGGACAGGCTCGACGAGCGATCAGCCACGCGAATCTCCGGTCTGGGGCGTCAGGCAGGCAGACAAATCCTGCAGCGGACGTTATCGTAGCATTTGTCCACCCAGGAGCATTACGTCAATTGGTTAAAGCGATGAAGGCAACGGGCGCTGAGACGGCAGCCGCGATCGAAAATGACTTGCTGGCGGGATGTCTGGCGCTGCAACCCGATCTGTCTGCAGGTGCGGCGCAAACCGAGGCACGGCGAAGCCTGGCACCCGCATCCGTAGAGGCCGTCAGGAATGCAGGCCTTTTCCGGATATTCAAACCCCGACGGTATGGCGGCTTCGAACTCGACTGGGGTGCGCAGATAAGAGCGGGAAGGATCATCGCCCGGGTGTGTCCGTCAACTGCCTGGATCGTGTCGGTAGTGGGTTCGCATGCCGGTTACCTTGCGAGACTCAGCGAAGCCGCGCAGGACGACGTCTGGGCGGATGGGGACGATGTCATCATCGCCACCGGGTCGGCCCCGACCGGCGCCCACGGTCAGCCGGTCGAGGGCGGATATCGTGTTAACGGCCAGTGGCGGTTTTGCAGCGGCGTTGACTACGCCGCATGGGTCCTCCTGGCGACGCCGGTCGAGGCCGATTCCCCGAACGCCATGCGATTCATGCTGATCCCCAGATCGGACTTCGAGATCCTGGATGACTGGCAGGTATCGGGGATGAGCGGTACCGGGTCGAAGTCGACTCTGGTCGAAAATGCCTTCGTTCCTGCTCACAGAACAATAGCGCTGGATACGTTTTTCCGGCCGGATCCGCCCGGCGCGGCGGTCAACTCGGGCGGGGTATACAGCATCGACTTTCGTGTCTATGCGGGTACCGCGATGCTCGGTCCCATCGTCGGGGCAGCCGAAGGCGCTCTGTCCGAAGTCACCGGCTGGATTTCCAGCAGGGCGTCCGGCGAGATCATGTCGCCCGACGATACGTCGACACAGTTGATGGTGGCTGAGTCGCAAGCGGAGATCGCAACGGCTGTCACCCTGCTCGATGGTCTTCTATCTCTGCAAAGCCGGATTGCGTCCAGCGAGNNCTTTGCGTGCGCGCCATCGAGCGACTGGTCAATGCGCTCGACGCAGAGAGCATTCTCAGCGACGCCCCGGTTCAGCGCCTCTATCGCGATCTCGCTGCGATGAGTCAGCAGATCGGCATCAACTGGGATCGGAATATGGGCAGCTGCGGTCAGAAGCTCCTCGGCTTGCCGAGCGACGATGCCTACCTCAATGAGGGTTCGGCAGCGAAGTGAGCCAGCCCACGGGATTCGAACGGCTGCCTCAGACGGCAAAGGCAGTGCTGCGTGACCTTCGACCGCTCATCGGTGAGGGACAGCGTCCCGACTGGCGGGCCATAGCAGCTGCGGCCGATTTACTCGGACGCGACTCCGGGCCGCTGGCATGGTGTTTCGCCGAACTGGCGAGCGCCAATCTGGCGTTGGCGTTGGCTGCACCGGCTATTGAGCTCGCGCCTGACGCACGGGTGGCCATCTCCTGGGATGCCTCTGACGCGAAATGGCAGTCGAAAGGTGATGAAGCGAGAGTGTCGGGACGGTGGAGCCATGTCACAGGCGCGGCATTTGCGGATTTCGCGATCTTGCCGGCGACCGGCGACTCGGGCGCAGAGCGCTGGTTCGTCGTCGTGCGCGATGCGCTATCGGTTTCCGATCCGTCACAACCGGCGGTACTGGACGAGGCAGGAATCCGGACTGTGTTCGGGCTCGATCTGAAACCCTTCGCAACGCTTCTGCCGGGGCGGTGCGATTTCGTGTCGATCGCCACGGCCCCGCCGCAGTGGGGGGCGCTCTCAGGATGCGCCAGGGGCGCATACGATGAGTACGTCGCGATCACACGCAAATGGGTGGGCGCTTACGGACAGGTGAAGGTCGCCGATTTGACGCAGGTGCAGAGTCGCCTCGCTGCGTGTGCAGGCCGTCTGAAGATGCTGGGTCTACTCGTGCATGAGAACTGCGATCAATTCGATCCTTCCGGGGAGTCGCCAGTCAGGCTGGAAATTCGTAGGGATGGCGCAGAGATCGCGCGGTTATCCCTCGATGTCGCATCGCGACTCGTGCAACAAATGGGTGCGCGCGGGATTTTTCAGTCCAACCCGCTGCAACAGCGCCTTGCCGACCTGAGAGCCATGGCGGGTCAGGACAGATTCAACTGGCAGTCGAACATGGCCAGATTCGGGCACGCCGAACTGACCGACGCAGATTGACAAAGTCGCAGGCCGATACACGGCCGGGCCTGGAGCAAGGCGACATACACGCATCCGGTCTGTCAGGTTTTCTGACGAGACGAGGGTGGTAACCGGAGAACCTTGAATGCGGCGCGTCTTTTTCGGCTGGTGGGTTCTTACCGGGATTTTCCTCGTCTACTTCGCGTCCAACGGCATCCTGCTCAACACGCTGCCGCTGTTCTATCCGGAACTCATTAAGGAATTCGGCTGGAACGAAGAACAGGTCACCCGGCCGGCTGCCGTGTTCTTCGCCGTGTCTGCGGCGTTGTCGCCGGTTTTCGGTGCCTTGCTGGACCGATATTCGGCGCGCGCGATAATGATGTTCGGGAGCGTTTGCCTGTTCGGCGCGCTCGCCGCGTATCCATTCGTCACCGAGCTACGGCACCTGGTCTCTATCTACGTTGCTTTCGGTATCGGGCTTTCCGGATGTGGGCTCGTAACCAGCATGCTGCTGATAACACGGTGGTTCGCAAGGTTTCGCGGGATCGCTGTCGGCATCTTCCTGATGTCATCGAGTCTCGGCGGCGCTGTTTTTCCATTGGTGGCCCGGCAGACGCTCATCGACAGTGGCTGGCGCGATGCCGTCCTTCTGCTGACGCTCGTTGGCGGGCTCCTCATGATCCTGCCGGTACTCATCGCCGTACGAAACAGCCCGCAATCGCTCGGACTGGAACCGGACGGCGGCCCTGCTCCGGACACAGGTCAGCGCGCGACGCAGCGCAAGGCTGCGGTCGCATACACGGGCACGTTGCGGGCTGCGCTGAAGACGCCGGTCTTCTATCTGCTGGCATTTTCGACTGCGACGCTCTGGTTCTGCATCGTCGGCATGCTTCAGCACCAGTCGATCTATCTCGGTCAGGATATCGGTATCGATCGCGCAACCCTTCCGATCGTATTCAGTGTCTTCTTCTGGGCCGCGATCGTCGGGAAACTGACCTTCGGCTGGCTGAGCGACTACTACGCGAAGAGCATGATCATGCTGCTCGCGATTCTGACGCTCGCGATCGGTCTCGCGGCTCTGTTTTTCATCACGCCGGACTCCATCACGCCCGCTTACGCCTATGCGTTGATCTACGGGATTGGGTACAGCGGCGCTTTTACGATGATTCAGCTCATGATTGCCGAGATATATGCCGGGCCGTCGTACGGAAAGATCCTGGGCGTGTTTGCATTCGTGGACACGATGGCCGGCGCCATGGGTACTCAGGTCGTCGGCATGGTCCGCGTGTCGTCGGAAAGCTATCTGCCTGCGTTCAGCGCGATGATCATCATGTGCCTGGTCGCGGCNNCGGTCGGTTGTCGGAACGGAATACGGGAGCCGACGGGTTCACTTGACTTGCCGACGCGCGCTGGTATTGTCGCGGCCCCTTCGTTTCCTCATAAGGACAGGTCAATGCACATCGCAGATGTAGACATGTGCACGTTCCTGGGCCGCATTCGTCGGCGCCCGGGCCTGTCCGCGATCAACCCGAGTCTCAAGAGGACCGGCATCCGCAGGCAGTAGCCGGCGCCGGGCAGCCCACAGGGGCAGCAATCTTCCGCGCGATCCGCGCGGTCATTTCCAAGAATCTTGAATAGCCGCATTGGGCGGCGAGGGTGCTGATATGAGGACGTCAGAATCCCGCACAACTTTTGTCGAACTGCTTCGACGGTCACTCACCGGGCAGGAGATCCCGGTTACGCGAGGACCTATAGGTCGCTCGCTGATGGTGCTCGCCATTCCGATGATGCTCGAGATGGCGATGGAGTCCGTCTTCGCGCTCGTCGATATGCTGTTCGTCGCACGCATAGGGAGTGACGCCGTTACGGTGGTGGGCCTCACCGAGGCCATTGTCACCGTGCTATATACGATCGCGATCGGACTGGGTACCGGGACAACGGCCATGGTTGCGCGTCGGATCGGCGAGCGTAATCCGGAAGCGGCTGCGCGCGTGACCGGGCAGGCGGTGATAGCGGGTCTCACGCTCGCATTGATCGTCAGTGCATTCGGCATCGTTTTCCATCGTGAGCTCTTGGCGGCGATGGGCGCCGACGCATCGTTGATCGACAGTGGCGGAGGATACACAGCGGTATTGCTGGGTGGCTCGTCCACGATCCTGTTCCTGTTCCTGCTCAACGCGGTTTTTCGTGGCGCGGGCGATGCCCATGTCGCGATGCGTGCCTTGTGGCTCGCGAACGGCATCAACATCGTGCTCGATCCCTGTCTGATTTTCGGCCTGGGGCCGTTTCCCGAGATGGGTGTAACTGGTGCGGCTGTCGCGACGACGATCGGTCGTGGCTGCGGCGTGGTCTACCAGATCTGGGTGCTTGCCAATCGCGGCGCCCGCATACGCGTGGTGGCGGCACACATGCGCCCTGATCCCTATCTGCTGGGACGCCTAGTGCGCGTGTCGATCGGCGGCATACTGCAACATGCGGTGTCGACGACCAGCTGGATCATCCTGGTGCGGCTGGTATCCGTCCACGGCAGCCAGGTTGTTGCGGGTTACACGCTCGCACTGAGGCTGTTCGAGTTCACGTTCCTGCCTGCGTGGGGCTTCGGCAACGCAGCGGCGACTGTCGTCGGTCAAAGCCTCGGTGCCGGGAAGCGCGTGCGGGCGGAGCGGAGCGTTTGGTACGCGGCGCGATGGAATGGCCTTTTGCTGGGTCTCGTAGCGATCGTGTTCGCCGCCGTGCCGGAACAGCTTATCGGTTTTTTCATCAGTGACCCGGTGGTCATTGCGCATGGATCTCAGGCGCTGCGCTATTTAGGCTATGGCTATCCGTTCTTCGCGGTAGGGATCGTCATGATCCAGGGGCTGAATGGTGCAGGTGATACCAACACGCCCTTCGTGCTGGGCATCGTCAATCACTGGTTCCTGCAGCTACCGCTGGCCTGGTGGTTGTCCCAGCATCTGGGCCTGGGCCCACAGGGCGTGTGGATATCCGTCTTGACCGCGGACATAGCGTTGATGCTGGGTGGCATCGCGGCGTTCCGTGCGGGACGCTGGAAGCACCGCGTGGTCTAGTTGGCGCCCGCGTGGCCTCCCCGCCGCTCCGGCGGCGGGGAGGGCGCGCATTCAGTCGTGCGACATCAGCGCGAACTGGTCGGGCCAGGCGTCTGGTT
>JABAHO010010310.1_pt1 | contig 12825 bp, 14 predicted proteins | sample 7062071 | NCBI WGS metagenome assembly JABAHO01 (sample SAMN14534356, study PRJNA622989) | marine sediment metagenome | biome: marine biome [ENVO:00000428]; feature: marine pelagic biome [ENVO:01000023]; material: deep marine sediment [ENVO:00002113] | place: India: Gulf of Kutch | collected...
ACCGCCGCAGCCGCTGCGCCGTTGCATCGGATCAACGATGAGATTGTGGCCCGCGTCGGCTGTGGCGCACTTAACCTGGACGCGGGGGACACGCAGAGCCCGGATCACGGTGCCCGCAAAGCCATGCGCCTGGTAACCCGGACGATTTTCGTGTGGACCACGGTGATCGCGCTGATCACCCTGCCTGGCTGGGCCCCCTAGCCGCGTTGCGCTAGCGGTCCCCCGGTTGCCAGATCACCTCCTGACCCCCTTCATGGCGGGCGAGCACCCGGGCCATGACGAACAGTAGATCCGAGAGTCGGTTCAGGTAGCGCAAACCCTCTATGTTGACATCCTCGGCCTGCATCAGGGTCAATACCCGGCGCTCCNNGGCAGATAGTACGCGCCACGTGACAGGCGGCCGCCGCCGGCCCGCCGCCCGGCAGAATAAAGTTGTCCAGCGGCGGGAGATTCGCGTTCAGCTGATCCAGCTGAGTTTCAAGACGTTCAACCCAGCCCGGCTCGATCATCGTGTGGCCCGGCATGCACAACTCGCCGCCCAGGTCGAACAGATCGTGCTGGATGGTGACCAGGCTAGCGCGGATCTCAGTGGGAATCCCATCTACCGCAAGTACCGTTCCAATAGCGCTGTTGGTCTCGTCCACGGTCCCGTAAGCCTCGACCCGCACACTGTCTTTTGATACTCGCGTGCCGTCACCCAAGCCGGTGGTTCCCCCGTCGCCGGTACCNNATCTCGGCAGCCGTCAGTGGCCCGACGACGACCTGCCCCAGGTCAGGCGGAATTTCCGCATAGTCCGCCGTCACAGCGATGCGCCCCCCCATGAGCTCGGCCCGTCGCTGCGGATACAGCGGCTGCGCGTCGGGCTCGCCGTAGCCCTCCGGGAACAGCGGCAGGTTGGTACCCGTTTGATACTTATCCGTGGCGCCGAGAGTGTGCAGCAGTTCATGGGTCAACACGACCTGGTTCGGGCCTCGCATGCGCCGATCGGCGAACAGGTGTGCGACGGCCACGCGTCCCTTCTCCAGCGCCGCGGAACGATCCAAGCTGACGTGAGTCTCGTCATCGTAGTAGATCGCGAACACCTGGATGTCAGGACTGGGCCGATCGAGATTCCACTCGACCAGTTTGGCCCACCACCGCAGCTTCAGACTCCACACCAGCGATTCCCAGATGCCCGCGGTAGCGGTCAAGCTGGGTGGCAATTCGTGAACTGCCGGTGCCAGCTTCAGCTCGGCGGGTGGNNTAAATATCCACCCATAAAGGTTCATCCCAGTCAGTCGCACGAAGTCGCGCTAGCCAGTTGCCGACGGCGATGAACAACAGCACATAGAGCAGCAGCAGCATTCTCAGACGGCGCAACACAACAGCTTCACGGAATTTAAAGGCCCTGCTGTAGTCAAACAGCTAGCGGCAGCCAATGGCCGGAAGCAAGTCACAGTTGCGGGAACGGTTGCCAGAAAAAGAAAACCCGACGCGGTGGGCGTCGGGTCAGGTCTTTTTTCTTATCGGAGTTTACGGTTTCAAGTATGCGGCCTGGCTGCTGGTCTTGAGCGCTGTCAGTTTTTGTTTTTGTCCAATCCTCGCAACCGATTTTTGTTGTTGTAACAGCCTTAGGTCTTGGTCTCTTCTTCTTGTTGTTGTTTCTTATTCTTGTTCTTGTATTTCTAATTTAACAAAAAGGTGTTGCGATGAGCATACCTTTCTGCAGTTTGCGCACTCATTAACTACCCACTCAGGGGTAGGTACTGCTAAGCAAGTCCCGTGCCAAAACAGGAAAATTCTTTTATTTCAATAGGTTGAGAATGCTATCTCTGGTCTTGGGAGAGATTTAGACACAGTCTTGTAAAAAAAACCGACATTTCGGTTAGCGGAGCTTTATTACAACATTTGTCATAATATCTATCTAACTTACTGTTTCTTAACGTTGCGCAACCGTTGACCCCCGCGCTGGCGGGGAATATCGGGTCGTCTCCAGGTCAGGTGTCACCAGCAGGCTGTCGCGGCTCAGCCAACGCCCGTCGCTGACAACAGCCCGGATACGCAGCGTGTCGTTGATATCCTGGAGCGGATCGCCATCCAGGACCACCAGATCGGCCAGGCGGCCGGCTTCAACGGTGCCCAGATCGCCGTGGGCGCCCAGCGCCAGGGCGGCTTCCGCGGTGGCCAAGCGCAACACCTGGTCGGCACTCAGCCCGCTGGCCCGCAACACCTGCAACTCCACGTGGAGGCCCAGTCCGTACGGGATAAAGGGAGCATCCGTCCCGGCGGTGAGTCGAGCGCCGCTGCGCACCAGCCGGGCCGCAGTGGCGCCAAGTTGGCTCATGCGCTGCTTGAGCGGCGGCCCCGAGCCGAAGAACCCCAGGAAACCGGTCAGGCCGCGCCGCTCAGCGGGCGAGAACAGGGCCAGATACGCTGGGTCTTGCAGCAGTTCCGGGCGATCCGCCACGGTCAGGCTGAAGCCGCCGTTCAGGGCCAGGGTCGGTGTAAACACCATGCCGGCGGCCGCCAGTATCTGGTCCAGGTCAGAGTATGAACGCTGCAGCGGCGAGACCTTAGGATTGAAGCTGCGCCGTGATGTGGCGCCGAGATGTTCGACGGCGTCGGCGCCAAACAGGGCTGCCGGGTAGATTTCATGAGAAGATACGGGAATGCCAATCTCATGGGCTAAACGGATGGCCTCCCGTTGCAGTTCGTCCGGCAGTNNGGTCGCGATCTGCGATGGAGGCTGCTTGACCGTAATACACGCGTGGCCCGTCCAGCAGATGTCCGGTTAAAAACAGCCGCGGTCCCAGGCGCTGGCCGCTGGCCCAGGCTTCTTTCCGCTCCAGCGCGTCATAGGGATCGCCGCCGGGTTCCCGCACGCTGGTGACGCCAAAAGCCAGCCAGCGCCGGCCCTGGCGCTCGCCTGCCAGCGCAGATTGATGGGCATGACTGTCGATCAGGCCAGGGATGACGGTCAGGTCGCTGGCATCGATGACGCGACCGGGGTTCGGCAGGGTTCCCCGCGCCGCAACGGCGCTGATGCGGCGGCCATCCACATGAATGTCCATGTGCCGTCGGTAGCGGTTGCCGATCCCGTCGAATAGCCGCCCCACCTGAATGACGTATTTCTCGGACCGCGCCGGGCGCTGCCAGGTGAGCTCAACAGGCCACGGTTCGCTTTCGCCCGTATGCAGATCCAGCCGCCGCATACCATCTACCTGGCGGTGGGCCAGCACCTGACCATTGGCGCTAAAGCTTGGGCTGCTGGCCAACTCCCGACCGAGGGGCTTGAGGTTTTCCAGCAGTGCCTCGGGTGCACCCCGCGGCCCGACAAACAACCTGCCGTTGGCGATGGTGGTGATCTGCCGGCCGTCGGTGGTCATCGCCGGCCCGTCATGGCCGCGAGCCCCCAGGGCGGCAGTGGCGAGCGTCGGTTGCCAGCGCGCCTCGCCATCGGCCAGCCGAATGCTCAGCAGCTGATTGCGCCCTTCCCGGAAGCGATTGGAAAAGGGTGCCAGGGACGAAAGCAGCAGGCGCTGGCCCTGGGGATCCCAACTGGGTCGGCTGGGGCTGGGCAGCGCCGCTTTCAGCAGTCGCGACCGGCCATCCAAAGTGCCCACATAGATGTCGCTGCGGCCCCACAAGCCGAGCCGGCCGGCGCGCAGATAGGCCAACTGATCGCCACCGGGCGCGACGCTGGGCAGGTAGGCTGGACCTTCGCCGCGCGTCAGCTGGCGAGCAGCGCCCGTCTCCAGATTCAGCTGCCAGATCTCCATGCTGCCGCCGCGGTCGCTGGCGAACACCAGGCTGTTGCCGTCGGGCGTGAATACCGGATCGATATCCAGGAATGGGTCCTGGGTCAGGCGCCGCGCTGCGCCGCTGCTCTCAGCGAGCCACAAGTCTCCCAGGGCGGTGAATGCAAGTGTCTCGCCGTCCGGCGACACGCTGGGACCGCGGATGCCGAGCAGAGGTTGCGGGTTGCCGCTATCGAAATCCCTGACCCGTCGGTTGTATTCGGGTCGGTTCACGGTAATGGCAGCGAACAGCGGTACGGCCTGACGTTTCTTGGCGTCGATGCTGCGTCGCCACAAGCCGCCGTCCGCGGTATACATCAGTTCCGCGACCGACAACCAGGCCGGGCGAAAGCCGAATACGTCTTCGTCCTGGGTCAGCGTCTTGGTCACCGGGTCGGAGCCCAGCAGCAGGAGCTTGAGCGCCGCCCAGCCGGCGCCATGCTCGACGTAGGCAATCACCGCGCCGCTCGGGCGCCAGCTGGGTGCCCGCAGGCGGTTGCTGGACGTGACCAGGGTACGGGTCGCGCCATCCTCCAGCAGTTCCAGCGACCAGCGCGGCCCCCTGCGGTTTACGAAAACGATGCTGGTCCCATCCGCAGCATAGCTGGGAAACGACGCTTCGCCGGCGCCGCTGGTGAGCTGGCTGAGCTCGTCCGTGTCCAGATCCAGTGTCCAGATGCCGTAGCTGCCGCCNNGATCCAGTGTCCAGATGGCGTAGTTGCCGCCGCGATCCGATGCAAACACCACCCTGGCACCGTCGGGCGCCACGTCGGGTTCCCGGTCATCGAAGGGACCGCTGGTGAGCGGTCGGCGTTCGCCCGTCGCCAGGCTGAGCTGCCAGATGTCCCACTGACCGCCGGCATAGCTCTGATAGATCACATGTTCGCCATCCGGCGCGAAGCGAGGATTGCGTGCCTCATGCTCCGGGGGCGTCAGTGGCTCGGCGCCGCCGCCGCCCACGGGTAGTCGCCACAGTTGTCCGAGCAGATCCACCACCAGGCGTTGCCCGTCGGGGCTGACCGCCAGCGCCATGTTGGTCCCGCTGTCCAGGGTGATGACTTGTTGCGCGGCTGCAAGGGGTAGGCTCAACAGCATGCACAGCCCGGCACCGCAGATGCTCAGGCGCAGCATCATCAGGCATCGATTCGCGTGCCGCTCAGACGGGTCAGTATCCCGTCCTCGGCCGCGACTTGGATTTCAATGGGATGGCAGCACACAGAGCAATCTTCGATGTAGACCTGCTCGGGCTGAGAGAGGTCCAGCAGTACGTCGATCGTCTCCCAGCAGTAAGGGCAGGTGAGGCTTTGCTCGTCCAGATGTTGCATCAACCTTAAGGTTGCAGCCATGCCTTGGACCAGGGTCCCGCGGCCGGCTCCAGATCACGTCGATACCCCAGACGATCATGAAAGCGGCCTTCGCCATGGACCCAGAACTCGACTGCGCTGAGGGTTAACCGGAAGCCGCCCCAATGTTCCGGTCGGGGCAGTTCCCCGCCATCTGCGCGGGGCTGAAGGTCCGCGTCGACAGGCCGGTCCAGCGCGGCCGCCCGTTGCCGAGCCTGGGCCAGCAGGGCGCCCGGGCCAGCGATGGGCTCACTCTGATCGCTGGCCCAGGCGTTCAGCTGGCTGAGCCAGGGTCGGCTCTGAAAGTAGGCATCGCTCTCGGCGCGGGGCGAGCGCGCAACCCGGCCCTCAAAGCGCAGCTGACGTCCCAGGGTGTCCCAGTGGACGACCGCAGCGGCGAGCGGATTACGCTCCAGCTCCCGGCCCTTGCGGGAGGTGTAATGACTGTAAAAGACGAGAAAGCCCTCAACCGCGTTGAAATCCTTGATCAAGACGACGCGGGCTGACGGTTGACCCGCGGGCGTCGCGGTGGCCAAGGTCATGGCGTTGGGATTGGGCTGTACCTGACTCTCCATGGCGTCATTCAGCCAAAGGGCCACGAGGGGTAGCGGATCATCGGGTGGCGGTGACGGCAGTGCGGTCACGATTGTGCTCGAGCCTGGGAATGCAGAGGAGAGTAGCGACTGGGCACCGTGTTGACCAGCCGTCTCAATGCTCAGAAATAAACACGCCTCCTGTGCGACGCGGGTCGGCCGCGGCCCGTAGCGGCTCTCCCGGGGTATGCAGCACGGCGCTCACGCCGCCGAAGAACATGGACAGCTCCGAGAACAGGCGGCTGGGCATGGCCCCAGCGGTCAGCTGGATGCCCGGCTCAAGGGCCACCTGCCACCGGCCGTCAGCGTATTCCACATGCAGGCGCGGCTGGCTGATAGCCTCCTCCAGGGACATCTCGAGCACCATCAGGTTTAGCAGCACCTGGGTCAGCGCTGTCGTGATGCGGTCCGCGCCGGGGGAGCCGATGGCCAGCACCGCGCCGTCACCGCGCCGGGCTGCCGTGGGCGCCATATTCGACGGCAGGCGCGTACCGGGGGGGGCGGGCACGAGTCCTTTTTTGTTGAGCTCAAGCTCGCCCAGGCAGTTATTCATCCACACACCCGTGCCCGAGGGCATGACACCCGAGCCGTAGCCTGCCGACATGGTGACGGCACAGGCCAGGCCCTCATCATCCGCCGCTGACGTGTGGACAGTGGAGGGCGCCTCCAGGCCGCTTAAGGCGCCGCTGTCGGCGAGGTCCAGCAGCGCTTGGACATCATCGGTCAGGTGGTTCGACTCGTCCAGCGTGCTGCGCCTGAAGTTGAGCACCCGGTGCTGAGTGCGGACCAGTCGAGCCACGCCGTCGGGTTGCCACGAGAAGCGTTCGCCCTGGGTGAGCGCCGTCAGCATGGCGGTGAGAACGCCGCCCCCGATGGCCGGCGGGGGGTTGGTGGCTACCTGCCATGGCCCCACCTGGGTGACCAGGCTTGTCCGGACGAGGGGCTCGTAGCTGGCCAGATCCGCCATCGTCAGCATGCCGCCGCCGGCCTGAACGTGATCGGCCATGCATGCAGCCAGAGTGCCGTGATAGAAATCATGGACTCCTGCCTCGCCCAGCCGTGCCAGGGTCTCGGCAAGGTGAGGAATGATCACCGGGTCGCCCGGCTTGAGCAGTTGACCGTCGGCGTCATGCAAGGCCGCCCAGCCGTCGGGGTCCTGGCCAAAAATAATGTCCCCCGAGTGAATCAGATAGTTGTATGACGCCTGGGAGAGGGGGAAGCCGGCCTCGGCCATCGCCACGGACGGCGCCACCGTCGCGGCGAAATCCAGTGCACCGTAGCGCTCCGCTGTCAGGCCTAGGGCGGCGACGCCGCCTGGGACGGCGACCGAGCCCGGCCCGATGACCGTGGTCACGCCCCCGCCGTACGCCATGCTGATTTCCATGCCACCCCCGCCCAGCGCCGTGTCCGGGGCAGCCCTCGCCCTGGCGTCGTCACGTAGCCGTCGATGGTCACGGGATCCATGCCCGGCGCCCAGACCGTGACATAGCCGCCGCAGCCCAGGGAGCACACGCCAGGCTCGCTGTTGATGGACACCAACGCGGCAGCCAGGGCCGCATCCACAGCGTTGCCACCGAGCTCGATCACGCTGGCGCCCGCATCCGCCGCCAGCTGCGAAGTGGAGGCGACGGCGACCCGGCGTGACATCAGCTCAAGTGCGCGGCGTGAAATTTCAAATGGTCGCCGATGAACGTGCTCACAAAGTAGTAGCCGTGCTCGTAGCCTGGCCGGTCGCGAAATGTCAGCGGTTGGCCCGACCGGGCGCAGGCTTTTTTGAGATCATCCGGGCGCAGCTCGTCCAGATAGGGGTCAGCCAAACCCTGATCGATCAGCAGCTCATGCTGGCAGGGCTGATGCTCGGCCAGGTAGCAGGCATCGTAGGGTTGCCAGTTGCGTTCATCGGCGCCCAGATAGTGACTCAGGGCGGTGCGGCCCCAGCCGGAACGGCTCGCCGCGCAGATCGGAGCGAAGGCCGAGATTGACCGGTAGGCGGCGGGGTTCTTCAAGCCCACGGTCAGAGCACCATGGCCGCCCATGGAGTGTCCGCTGATGGACTTGCGCGCCGGGTCGACGGGCAGCTGGGCGGGCACCAGTTCCGGCAGCTCGCGAGCGACGTAGTCATACATGCGGTAGTGGTGGCGCCAGGGCTCTTCAGTGGCATTGACGTAGAAACCCGCGCCGGTGCCCAGTTCCATGCGCTCATCTTCGCCCTTAAGGCCCAGGCCCCGCGGGCTGGTGTCCGGCACGATAAGCGCCAGGCCCAGGGCGGCGGCGTGCTGCTGAGCGCCTGCCTTGATACTGAAGTTATCTTCGGTGCAGGTCAGTCCCGATAGCCAGTACAGCGCTGGGACGGGGTCGTTGTCAGCCTGGGGCGGGAGAAAGACCGCAAAGCGCATGGGACAGCCACAGGCCTCGGAGGCGTGCTGATAAGTGCGCTGCCAGCCGTCGAAGCAGCAGGCCTCGCTGATAAGCTCGAGTTGCGACATGCAGCGCCCTAGAAGTTGATGACGGAGCGAATGCTCTTGCCTTCATGCATGAGGTCGAAGGCGTCGTTGATGGCCTCCAATCCCATGGTGTGGGTCACCATATCGTCGATATTGATCTCGCCTGACAGATACTGGTCCACGTAGCCTGGCAGCTCGCTGCGGCCCTTCACGCCGCCAAATGCGGTGCCGCGCCACACCCGTCCGGTGACCAACTGAAAAGGGCGCGTTGCGATTTCCTCGCCGGCCCCGGCCACGNNCTCGCCCCAGCCCTTGTGGCAGCACTCCAGTGCGGCCCGCATCACGTTCACGTTACCGATACATTCAAAGGAGTAGTCCACGCCGCCGTTGGTCATATCCACGATGACCTCCTGGATAGGCGCGCTGTGATCCGCTGGGTTCACGCAGTCAGTCGTACCCAGTTTCTCCGCCATGTCGAACTTGGCGGGGTTGGTATCAATACCAATGATGCGTTCCGCCTTGGCCATGACGGCGCCCTGGATCACGCTCAAGCCAATGCCGCCCAGCCCGAAAACGGCGACGCTGGCGCCGGGCTCCACCTTGGCGGTGTTCAGCACCGCGCCGATGCCCGTGGTGATGCCGCAACCCAGCAGGCAGACCTTGTCCAGGGGCGCAGCGGGGTTGATCTTGGCCACGGCGATTTCCGGCAGCACCGTATATTCGGAAAACGTGGACGTNNGTGGACGTGCCCATATAGTGATGCAGCATTCGCCCGTGGTGGGAGAAGCGGGAGGTGCCGTCGGGCATCAGGCCCTGGCCCTGGGTCACGCGGATGGCCTGGCACAGGTTGGTCTTGCCGGACGTGCAGAAATCGCACTCGCCGCACTCCGGCGTGTACAGCGGAATCACGTGGTCGCCGGGCGCCAGCCCTTTCACCTCGCTGCCCACCTCTTCCACGACGGCGCCACCTTCATGTCCCAAGATGGCCGGAAACAGGCCCTCCGGGTCGGCGCCGGATAGCGTGTAGGCATCCGTGTGACATACGCCCGTCGCCACGACCCGCAACAGGACTTCATTGGCCTTGGGACCCTCAACGGTGATCGTTTCGATCTCAAGGGGTTTGCCAGCTTCCCAGGCGACGGCTGCCCGTGCTTTCATGGCACCTCCANNCGTGCTTTCATGGCACCTCCAATGCTCTTGCATTATTGTGGTTTGCTCGAGAATCTTACGGGATTCCCTTGGCGGTTGGCTATTGGCAGCCGCATCATCTTTTTTTCAGTGGTAGGTGAATCGTGGACCTGGAGAGCCTGAGGCAGCGTCTCTCGGAGGTGGACGCACAACTGGTCGAATTGGTGGCTCAGCGCCAGCGCATCGTGGGGGATATCAGTCGCCACAAGCTGCAGGAGGGCATCGCCACCCGCGACTATCAGCGTGAAAAGCGCGTGCTGGATGGTGCCCGGGAACGGGCCGTAGCTTTTGGACTGAGTCCGGACCTGGCGGAGCAGATCCTGAAGCTGTTGATCCAGTCCTCTCTGACGAGTCAGGAGCAGGCCCGGGTCGTGGCGGAGGGGCAGGGCTCCGGTCGAAGCGCATTGGTGATCGGCGGCGCGGGTCAGATGGGTCGTTGGTTCAGCGATTACCTGGCCTCCCAGGGTTTCGCCGTGACCGTGGCGGATCCGGCAGAGGCACCGCCCGGCTATGCCCACATCGACGATTGGCGCGCCGACGATCTTGCTGCCGACGTCATCGTGGTGGCGGCACCCATCGGCATCACCGCGGATATCCTGGCCCAGCTGGCCGAGCGCAAGCCCGCAGGGCTGATCCTGGATATCGGTTCACTGAAAAGCCCGTTACGCGCCGGCCTGGACAAGCTGGTCGCGGCGGGCTGTCAGGTGACGTCTATCCATCCCATGTTCGGGCCGGACACGCGGTTGCTATCGGATCGACACGTCGTGTTTGTGGATCTGGGTGTGCCAGATGCCACCCGTGCGGCTCGACGCCTGTTCGCCTCCACCATGGTCCAGCAGATTGAGATGAGCCTGGACGATCACGACCGCCTTATCGCCTACGTGCTGGGGCTGTCCCATGCCCTCAATATCGCTTTTTTCACCGCGCTGGCGGAAAGCGGTGAGCTGGTGCCCCGGCTGAAGGAGATGTCCAGCACGACTTTTGATGCCCAGCTCAAAGTGGCGGACCTCGTGGCTCACGATAATCCCAGTCTGTATTTCGAAATCCAGGCCTTGAATGACTTTGGCGGGGCTGCGCTGACAGCGCTGTGTGAGGCTTCGGAACGGATTCGGGATCTGGTTGAGCGGGGAGATGAGGATGGCTTTGTCGCTCTCATGGAAGCGGGTCGGCAATACATGGAAAGCCGGCGTTGACCGATCGTGCCGCGGGTGTGAGCCGGCCTCACCCGCGCCTCCCCGCCATGGCTGACGAGGCTGCCCGCAACGAGCACACTCTCAAGCGCGTCGAGCAGCCGGAAATGACGCTGCTGCAGACGCAAACGTGCCGCCTCTGCCGGAACAACTGGCACGGGGTCTTCGAGCCCGCTTCCCGGCGTACGGTTGCACCGGCCAGCTTGACCGGCCCGCGCGTGCGCTGCGCCTGGATCGGCGGACGATAGGGCTTTGCCCGGCTTTGCCCGGCTTTGCCGGGATATGAAAGAATGCGGGCAACGAGCAGGGAATGCCCATGGCGGATTTCATTGACAGCGAGGGGTATCGCGCCAACGTCGGGATCATCCTGACCAACGGGACGGGACGGGTTCTGCTGGCGGGTCGGGCCGGGCGGCCCGGCTGGCAATTCCCCCAGGGCGGTGTCCAGCCCAATGAGCCCATAGAAGCTGCCATGTTTCGCGAACTGGAGGAGGAGATCGGTCTCACCAGCGATGACGTTGAGGTGATGGGGCAGACTCAGGAGTGGTTGCGCTATCGCCTGCCCAAGCGCTTCGTACGCCGGCACTCAAGCCCCTTATGTATCGGCCAGAAACAACGCTGGTTCCTGCTGCGACTGCTGGCGGATCCTGAGCGGGTGCGTCTGGATACCACAACGGAGCCGGAATTCGACCGCTGGCGGTGGGTGGACTACTGGCGGCCGGTCAAAGAGGTCATCTACTTCAAGCGGCAGGTTTACGTGCAAGCGCTGTTTGAGCTGGGACCGCTGGCTTTTCCGGCGGACGGGCCGCCGCCGCCACCGGAATGGTGGCCGCGACGCTGGCAGCGGGCGCTGCCCCGCCAGGCCGCCAGCTGAAGCGCGGGTGTGAACAGGACCCTTGCCGCCTTGGTCGGTTTTCACTTAAATGCGTGGTGCCCGGCCCGAACGGAAGGTTGCAGCCACGATGGGTAACGCTCCATTGATCGTCACGCCTGCCGCGCCCTGGCAACGGCTCCTGCTGGCGCTGTCTGCCCTGGTGTTCCTCGGCGGCGTCGGCTTCTTGCTGTACGAACTGGGACGCTATCAGGCGGGCTATTCACGCCTGGATGCGGAGGCCGAGCAGCGCGTTCTGGCGCAGCAGCTGGAGAGCTTGGAAGGCAGCAATGAGGCCCTGCGGCGCCAGATTGCGGTTCTGGAGACCTCCCGGGAGGTGGACCGGGAGGCTTATGCCCAGGTGGAGGCCAATCTGGCGGAGCTCCAGGCCAGCATTCAGAGCCAGGAAGAAGAACTGGCGTTTTATCGGGGCATCGTATCGCCAGCGGACGGCGTGGCAGGCCTGAAAATTCAAGAATTTGAGCTGATCTCCAGCAACGCAGGGCCTATTGTCATGCGCCTGGTGCTGGTACAGGCGATTAAGCAAGATAGGCGTGCGTCCGGTGTTGTAAAATTAAACGTACATGGTGAGCAGGCGGGTCAGGACCTGAGCCTGGCTTTGCCGGAACTGGTGGCGGAGGGCGAGAGCGGCGAGTTGGCTTATTCGTTCCGCTATTTTCAGGATCTAGAGCGCCAACTGGTGCTACCCGAGGGTTTTGCGCCTGATCGGGTCGACTTGGAGATCATGCCCAAAAGTCGCGGCGCCAAACGGGTGTCCCAGAGCTTCGCCTGGGCCGTGACAACGGGTTGACGCGGGAGGCTGGCGTAACCGATGAGAAAGAGAAGACATGCCCATGCGGCGATAAACACGCTGGTCGGCAGCGACACCCGCGTCCACGGTGACATTCAATTCACGGGGGGCGCTCACGTGGACGGCTTCGTGAAAGGCAACGTCAGGGCGCTGAACGATGCCAATGCGGTGCTCAGTATCAGCGAGACGGGCACCGTGGAGGGGAGCGTCACGGTGACCCATCTGCTGCTCAACGGGACGGTCAAGGGCGACGTGGTCGTCAGCGAGCGAGTCGAGTTGGGGCAGACGGCGCGGGTGATTGGCAACGTCCAATATAAGCTGATTGAAATGGCCATTGGCGCCGAGGTTAACGGTAAGCTGGTTCACGAGAGTGAGGGAACTCTCGTCAAGGATGAGGTCGAAGAGCCTGTGGCACTTGGCACGGTGCCCTTCAAGGTTGCTGGAGAGTGATATGAGCGAGCCACGTTGGGCTGATGAGGCGCCGCCCCTGGTATTTACCGAAGCTGCTGCCCAGAAGGTCGGTCAGCTGATCGACGATGAGGGTAACCCGGACCTGAAGCTCCGCGTGTATATCTCCGGCGGTGGCTGCTCCGGTTTCCAGTACGGCT
>JABAHO010007209.1_pt2 | contig 12798 bp, 11 predicted proteins | sample 7062071 | NCBI WGS metagenome assembly JABAHO01 (sample SAMN14534356, study PRJNA622989) | marine sediment metagenome | biome: marine biome [ENVO:00000428]; feature: marine pelagic biome [ENVO:01000023]; material: deep marine sediment [ENVO:00002113] | place: India: Gulf of Kutch | collected...
CAGGCAAAAGGGCTTGAATGGCCGGTCGTTTTTGTGATCTGGGCCTCGGAGGGGATGTTCCCTTCACCGCGTTCGCTAAATGAGTCCGAGGGTGGTGAAGCGGAGGAACGACGGCTTTTTTACGTTGCCGTGACCCGCGCACAGGATGAACTCGTGGTATCAACCCCGGAGGTACGCCGAACCCGCGATGGCGGAGTCATCTACTGCCCCCCGTCACGCTTTGTTGACGAGATTCCACGAAATCTCTTTCGAAACCAGCAGGTTGCCATGATTTAAGTGTCATAAAATCCAGGACCTCGCACCAGATTTGACACAATCGCATAAAAATCTCAAAGATTCTTGAATCCTCAGCTTTGAAGAAATTATTCTACCGTTTCGATTGCGCTTAACTATCCCGGAGAAGGAATTCAATCATCATGAGAATCGGCTCAAAATCAGAGAAAAAACCAATCCCATATTTTATGCAGTTTATCGCATCTTTTACCTTGTTTCTGGCCGTGTGCTGCGGTTCTGCACGAGCGCAGGTCATCAGCTACGAGATAGAATCTCTGGATAAACTTTATCAAAACATGGATGCACTCGGCACCGGATCAAAATTGCCCGTTAACAGCGCCAGTCTTACCGGCATGCTGGGGCCATGGCTCGACCACATCGACAGCACACGCTCGATTCGCATGCAGATCTACCTGGATCACAAAAAGCAGGGTCAATCGGAGTCTACAACCGACGACCTTGGAAAGCTTGAAGACCTCATGAGTTTTATCACCGTTGTGCCCGTGAAGGACCGCGGAGATGCGCTGCTTGGCGCCACTACAAATTTATACACGGAAACAAAGCACGACGGATTCCGGCACCACCTCTCCGGGGCAAAAGCTCCCGGTGCACCCGGACAGCAAATTTCAATATCTGTCGGTGAAAAACGGGGACTGGTTTTTATCAGCAACTCCTCGAACCTTCTTGATCGCGTTATTTCCTCCTACCCAACAGCCGGATATCCGGCGGGTATCGCCGTACCCGGAACGATTAAACTTAACCTAGGTCTGGAAGATTTTATGCGCACAGCAAATAACTTTGTCTCCGAACTTTCTGAAGGAGAAGAACGAAACGATGCTGCGGCCGCGCTCTCCGCCCTGACGGGAATGCTTGATGATATTTCCGGCTTTTCTATCGGCTGCACGGCCAAAAGCGAGACCATGGACATCTACTCGCGTATAGACGTTAAAAAGGGAAGCGAACTCAGTCGTAAGCTGGCAGACCCCTCGCGCACGCGGAACACATACTCCGGCCAAATTCCCGCCGGATCTAATTTCGCCATGTTTTCATCGAATCTGGATCTGATGAACGAATGGATGGTTTCATATTTTGACACCATGATTGAAACCCTTAAGCTTTCGCCCGATTCCGAGATGACAGAAACCCTCAAGTCACTTGAAGAATCGCGTCAAATTATTCAAAAAATGACCAGCCTCTATTCCGGGGATACCGCCTCTGTTTTTGTTAGCGGAAAAGGAGGCACTGCGGCAGGATTCGTGACCTATTATCATGTTAATGACCCTGCGCTCGCCATGTCATTGATGGAGGATTCGGTGGCGGGACCGGCGAATGCGGCCGCTTTTGCCGAAGCCGGCATTGAGGCCGAAACCTCCACGAGAGACTACAAGGGCAATAAAATTTTAAGGCTGAACTATGCAGGAAAACTACCTGCAACTGGTGATGCCGCCGGTGCGAATCCGGCATTACAAAGCNNCCAACGTTCCCGAAAACCTGACCGGGGCATTCACATTTTCACCGGTAGGAATCCTGCGCAGCATGCTTGAAAAACATAATGCGGCACAACCGAATATGCTCGCGGGAATTCCCTCTGACACGGCCGGCATTGGAGGTATTACCGTTTCGCGGCCCACAAACATTACCGGTATTATGCGAATCAGTTACAACGAGCTCCAGGCGATACAAAGCGCCGTGCCAGCCCTGCAGGGACTGTTCATGCAATTAATGATGAGTGCTGCCATGAGCGGCGCTGCAGGCGGCCCACTCGGCAATATTGGCACAGACGACGCCCAGGAGTCCGCCGCCAATGCCTCTGCTGCATGCATGCTCAACCTGCACCTGATCAGTGTCGCCAAGGAAATGCACGCCGGGCAGCCTGAGTCCAACGCCAATCACGCGCCTACACTGGACGAACTGAAACCGTTCCTTAAAACCGGAAACCCGGAATGCCCTCTTGGCGGTGTCTACAGCATCAATGCCCCGGGTATCAACCCCACATGCTCACTACCCGGGCATTCGCTATCTATCGATTAACAGCCCGCGCTTGATGTGCTCGGGCGGGGGGCGAGGGGTATATGCCGCACCGGCACACCTGGCTAGTCCCAGACGAGCCCGACAAGACGCGCATCGGTCGTGTCCGTGATGCCCACATCGGCACCCTTTCTTGCGATTCTAAGCCACCGACCAGGGCTGATTTCGAGCAACTGCACGGAATACCCGTTTTGGGTACGGGTAACGGCTGCACGGCCAGAAGAGCCAAACCGCTTTACAAGAGAGAGCCGGTACGCCAGGACAAATTCGTCAGCGTCGGCCGGAGTATCCCAGACCAGCCCCCAGAACAGGCAATGTCCCCCCGTAGCGGAATTTTCGAAATAATAATATCGGTCCCCGTCCCAGCCCGCTGCCGCATCGCGTCCGGTTTTCGCCGGGTCTTTTGCATATGCCCAAAGATCAAAGTAGACGGACAAACCCAGTTCACCGACCACGTCCACATCCTTCAGGCTCCATGCCTCACCGATTGCCTTTAGACGCTCCGGAAAAGCAACCGGAGTAGGTTCATCGCGGGGAGGCACCAGTTTTTCAGGGTGCAGCACCTGCTCAGTGGATACAGGCGGATCATGGTACAATGCGTCAACCGCGGCCCATCCGCCGCGCTGCCTGACGTGCTCGACCATGTTCGCGCCCTGTAGATAGGCCCCCAGAAGCTGTTTGACGAGTATGCGCGGGGCGTCAGCAAGTGCTTCCGCAGAAAATTCCATACCGGAAGCCCCTCCGCCGGACTCGGCCAGGGCGGTCATCCTGATTACATCATCCACCGACATCATCGCCTGGGCTCGCAGGGTTGCCGCGGCAAGCGTGGCGACCAGGGAGGGATCCATCCCCTGCGCTTCCTTGTCAATCAACCAGTGTGTCATCACCACCGTGGCATCCCCCTCGACAAGCGCCTGCCGTGCAAGTGCAATATCGCTGTTATCACTCAAAAACTTCATGTCGCCCTCGATGAGAGCGCCAAGATCATAATGCTGATCCTGCAGGGCATGACAAAGCTCGTGCGCGGAAATCACATCAAGCATTGCTGGCGCGGCGTTTGTAGCCAGAAGAAAGTAGGTTTTGCTGCCGGGAGCGGGGTCATAATGCGCTGCAGCCTGGTCCTGAAGCAGTGAGAGGTAGACGTTTCTCAAGTCTACCCGATTCGTCAACAGACCAAGACAGGCCCAGGCATTGACAAAACCTTCTTCATCCGTGTGCGCAAACTGCTTATTGATCGCCTCGTTTACATACTCCAAAAAGTCTGCGCTGGTTTGCATCTCTACCGGAACTTCTCGCAGGAACTTCAACCCTCGGATAGCCTCAACATCCCTGCAGATTTCGGGAATACGCGCCATCAACCGCGCGGGCGCACCTTCGGCCCCCCCGCCTGCCGCGGGCAGACCGGCAGACATCCAGCAAAGCGCAGAGAAGCAAAACATGGCAAAGTAACGCATACTGGCACTTTAAAGGCAGGGGAGCCGGAAACAAGCCGTAATCAAATTCCAAAACGGCTGATTCCGCCGGAGCGAACGAATCAGAGATCAGGCTGCTTATTTGTCTTTTCTGCTTTCATGTCCGCACTGGCAGCGGCTACTATCCACATTTGCTCCTTTTTCATGTGTGAGCTGATTTGCATGAAAACAGGCAATTGATGGTGACGGCTCAGCTTTGACCTTCTCCGGTGATCGGTACGCGGTTATGTCTTCGCCACAACAGAGTGCATGTTTATGCATACAGCGGCTTCCCGTATAACGCGGCAGCAGCGAAAGGACGCAGACGCCAATGAACGCCCCGGCAACAATCACAGCCATTTCAGGTTTAAGCCTGTTACTTCTAACCGGTTGCGGTAAGATAGCCTCCGAAACGGAGTCAGATACCGGAGCATCGCCCGCACAAACAGCTCCCGCTGAAACATCAAAACAGGAACTACCCATGGCTTCAGAAGATATTGCAGCAGGAAACACCATCCTGGTGAGCGTGAACGGAGTGACGCTCACACAAGACCAGGCACAGCAAATGATGCAGGAAAACCTTCAGCGTCAAGGAGTGCCGCCTCAAATGCTCGACCAGGTCCTTCAGCAGATGGGTGACCAGCTTGAAAATCAGATTGTAGAGCAATTCATTGCCCTGACGCTCCTCGAGCAGGAAATTGACCGCCTGGCGCAACCCGTGCCTGATGCCGATGTAGACCGGATATTGAATCAGATGATTTCAACCCTTCCTGAAGGGGTAAATCTCGAAGAGGCTCTCGCCGCACAGAACATGACGGTTGAAGACCTCAAGGAGAGCATTGTTTCCAGCGAGCGCATGCGGGCGCTATACGAGTCGAAAACAGCGTCAATCCCACCCGCATCGCCGGAGCAAATCGCGTCGTATTACGACGAAAACCGCGACCAGTTCGTCACGGAAGAAAACGTCACTGCCAGCCATGTTCTGATCGCCTGTGATGAAAATGCCGATGCAGCTACACATGAGTCGGCCTCCAGCCGCGCTGATACCCTGCGTACGGAACTCCTTGAAGGAGCCGTTTTCGCAGAAGTGGCGAGCCAGCATTCATCATGCCCCAGCAAAGAAAACGGAGGAGATCTAGGCACCTTTTCCAGGGGGCAGATGGTTCCTGAATTCGAAACAGCGGCCTTTTCACAGGACGTGGGATCTGTCGGCGAGGTTGTTAAAACAAAATTCGGCTACCATGTGATTCTTGTCACGGCCCACGACGAGGGGGGAACACGCCCACTCGAAGCCGTGCAAAACGAAATCGGCGCACAGCTCGACAACCAGGCCCGCCAAACCGTTTTTGACGCATACATCAATACGCTGCGCGAAGGCGCTGAGATCACCCGTCCGGGTGTTGCCGTTAATTAGGGCGTCCGCCTGGGGTCGATTGGTAAAAAAAAGTTGCAAAGNNCACCCGATCCCATCCCGAACTCGGCCGTGAAAGCCCTCAGCGCCGATGGTACTGCGTCTTAAGGCGTGGGAGAGTAGGTCGCCGCCAGGTCTTTACAGCAAAGCAAAAAAAACACCGGCAATCCCGATCCCCTCACGCGGGGTGGAGCAGTCCGGTAGCTCGTCAGGCTCATAACCTGAAGGTCGCAGGTTCAAATCCTGCCCCCGCAACCACTTTCTGGGTGTTTTTCTAACGAGAAACACCTTTTTTCTTGGTTTTATAAAATGTTTTCCGTTCGTGCGTGCCCGGAACCATTGATCTCACTCAACCTCCATGGCAACATGTGGCGCTCGCCAAGGAAATTTCCATGAAAACAGCAAATGTCATCGTTGTTAACGCACTCGCTACCGCAGTTTTTGCTTCTGCCGGCGAGCCCGCATTGCCTGGCACTGTCGATCCATCACAACATTCTTCAGCCCCGGCAAAGATCATTGAACGTCACGGGCTCTTTTACCAGGTGGAAGACGACGGAACAGCCACAAAACCCGCCACCGGTTTTTTTGTGAGCCGCTACAATTCGGGACAGCTCAAAAAACGCGGGCCTGTTATGAGCGGAAAGCCTCACGGCGACTGGGAGCACTACCATGAAAACGGACAACTTAAATTCACCGGTTCATACAAAAACGGCAAAGGTGACGGACCATGGAAAGGGTTCTATAAAAACGGGCAACTGGAATATTCAGGATCCTACTCCTTTGGGCAAAGAGACGGCGCCTGGGATTTTTACAGCGACAATGGAAAGCTTGAGCAAAAAGGGTGGTACAAACATGGCCAAAAAGAAGGCCCGTGGGTATTCTATCACTGGAATGGCCGCATGAAATCGCGCGCAACCTATCGGGATGGCAAGGCTTTCAACAAGGTCACTTACTAATCTCTACAGACAAGCCAGACAAGCCCACGGCACAGGGATTCCTTGTAATTTCTCTCGAGCGCTAAAACGGAGCACGCATTGATGAACAAAAAAGAAATAGCACGGTACATCGATCACGCGATCCTGAAACCGGAAATGACNNGGACATCTGCAAGGGCACGCAAACATCTGTTGGAAGCGTTGTCGGATTTCCGCACGGAAGCGGCCTTAGCGAGCTGAAGGGGGTGGAGGCCAAGCGCCTCATTGATATGGGGGTTTCAGAGATCGATATGGTAGTTAACTACAGCCATATCCGCGACGGCCTCTGGAAAGAACTGGAAATTGACATGCGTGCTGCCGCGGAACCGGCGCGACAGGGCAATGTAATGATAAAAACAATTTTGGAAACCGCGATTCTTACCGAGGACGAAATCAGGCGATCAACCGAGATCGCCATTGCTACAGGCGTGGATTTTGTAAAAACATCGACCGGTTTCGGTTTTGAGGGCGCCAACGAAGAAGACGTGCAAACCATGTTGACCGCTGCAGCCGGCAGGATAGGCGTAAAGGCATCCGGAGGCATCCGAACCTTCGAGCAGGCTTGCCGCTTCCTGGAAATGGGAGCGACCCGCCTCGGCATCGGATCCACGACAACTCCGGCTATATGCGGAGACGGATCACCAGAGCCGAACACCGGCGACGCGTACTAAGATATCGCCAAAGAATGCGGCCGGCTTACGGCCTGTCCCGGGACAAGCAGAAACGCTTATTCCAGCCCCGGGGGAGCCTGTACATCGGCATCCGGCAACTTTCTGTAGAGTGTAGCCAGGCTGATATCAAGAGCCTTGGCGGCCCGTTCCTTGTCGCCGCCGGTATGCGCCAGGACCTGCTGGAGATACTCTTTTTCCTTGCTGCGCAGAAAGGCCTTCAGCGACTTGCAGCGCTCAAGGTCGAGATTGTCGCTCTGCGAACTGCGCGAGACCTGCGCCGCGTCACCCACGGGAGTTTCGAGAATTCGCGAGGGGAGCACGTCCTTGGTAATGGTGTTGTCCTTTGCGAAGGTCATCGCATGGCGAACGGCATTTTCAAGCTCCCGCACATTTCCCGGCCAGGAATAACTTTCAAGCATGTTGGCGGCGTCCGTTGCCATCGTCACGGGTGTCGCGCCCTCCACGGTTTCTTCCTGCAGAACATGCGACACCAGCGGCAGGATGTCTTCGCGCCGTTCCCGCAGCGGCTTAATTTCAATCGGAATGACACTCAGACGGTAATATAGATCTTCGCGGAACTGCCCGGCGGCGATCATGGATTCAAGCGTGGTATTGGTGGCCGCGAGCACCCGGGCGTCAATCGCGATATTCTCGTTGCTTCCAACCCGGCGAATTTCCTTTTCCTGCAGAACCCGCAGCAGCTTTCCCTGGATGCTGAGCGGCATCGATCCGATTTCATCGAGGAATATTGTGCCACCGCAGGCAGCCTCGAAGAGGCCTTCCTTGTTCGAGGAAGCCCCGGTGAAAGCGCCTTTCACATGTCCGAACATTTCTGACTCAAGCAGAGGCTCCGGGAGTGCTGCGCAGTTGACGGCAAGGAAGTTCTTGGACTTGCGCTTGCTGTGCGCATGTATGGCTTTTGCCACCAGTTCTTTTCCCGTGCCGCTCTCCCCGTAGATGAGCACCGTGGCATCGGTGGGTGCAACTTTCTGGATCATTTCGCACACCTGCTGCATCGCCGAGCTTTCCGCAACGATATTGGCGAGGTGATATCGGGTGCCCAACTGCGCCTTCAGGGAGGCGTTCTCGGTAAGGGCCGAACTGTAGTCGAGGGCACGCTGGACCGTAATCAGCAGTTCATCTACCTTAAACGGCTTGGTAACATAATCGAAGGCACCCAGCTTTAATGCTTCGATTGCCGTCTCAACCGAGCCATATGCCGTCAGCATAATTACCGGCATCGACGGATACCGCTCATGCGCAATGCGCAGCAACTCCATTCCATTGACGGGGCTCATCCGAATGTCGGACACCATCAGGTCAAAGGTATCGCTGTCGAGATACTCCTTGGCTTTCTCGCCTCCCAGAGACGAGAAAACTTCATAGCCCTCCGCCTTCAGCAGCGTGCTAAGTACGCTTAAAATACTGGGTTCGTCGTCGACTAATAATACTTTCGGCATCCTGGAATACTCCTGCTTCGAGAGGGTTCATGCGGGGCCCTGCACATAAAGCCTTTACCGGGCTTTATCGGTTTTGGCCCCGACTGAATCCGGACCGCAATAATTACATTGATACAATTTCGCCCATTTTGAAGATCGGCAAAAACATGCAAAGCACGATACCGCCGATTACAACACCGAGGAAAACCATCAGCAACGGTTCCATTAGAGAGGTAAGCCCTGACAGCATTGTCTCAACTTCGTCGTCATAAAAATCGGCAATGTTATCCATCATTTCGTCGATGCGGCCGGTTTTTTCGCCGGCCTGAAGCATGCGGGTCAGCGCGATAGGAAAAGTTGTCTGGTTAATCATGGCGGCCGAAAGGGGATCACCGATTTCGACTGATTTACGCATTTTTGCCACGATGCTGTCCGTAACCTTATTGCCGGTTGCACCGGATACAATGTCCAGGGCGGACATGATCGGCACACCGCTCCGGATCATTTCACCGAACGAGCGCGCAAAACGCGCCGAAGCTACCTTGATCGCAAGCTCACCAAAAACAGGGAATCGCAACACGAATGCATCAAACTGGTAAGCTCCCTGCGGTGTATTTTTCCATTTCTTAAACAGAACAACTCCGCCGGCGACAAGGAATACAATGAAAACACCGAACTGCTTCACCTTGTCGCTCACGTTCATCAGGAATTGCGTCGGACCGGGCAGCTCAGCGCCGAAATCAGCGAACATGGAGCCAAACACCGGCACAATGAAAACAATCATGGCAACGGCAAGGGCCAGGGCGATACAGAGCACGATAGTCGGGTACATCAGGGCCGACTTGACCTTGCGGCGCAACCGTGCACTGGACTCCAGGAAACCGGCAAGGCGCTGAATCGTCTCGGCGATCTGGCCGCCGGTTTCACCGCCTTTCACCATGTTGCAGTAAAGGTCATCAAAAATAGAGGGAAAAAGCCGCAGGCCTTCCGAGAGGGCTGCACCGTTTTCGATCGTCAACCGCACCTGCCGAATGACAGCCTTGAAGTTTGGATTGTCGGTTTGCTCCTCCTGCGCTTCGAGGGATGCGACGATGGGCATTCCGGCTGAGAGCATGGCACCCAGCTGCCTGGAGAAGCCCGGCAGCAGTTCCAGAACGATTTTTTTGGATCCTGGAATACGCCCGCCTTTTTGCAGGGCTTTTTGCACCTGTACCTGCGCAGCCTCGACCTTGGCGCGCTTGGCTTTTTCTTTTGCGGCAGACTTTGTTCGGGGTTTTGCGGTTTGTGTCTTAGAAGAGGACTTGGTTGCGCTGACAACTGGACTCATGCGTGCTTACTCCCCGGCGAACGTAATTTCAATTGGCTGACAGTTAACTCGTTACCACGTTTTCAATATTGCGAAAACTAATCGACAAAGCAAGTAATTCTGCCAAATGGGCGGTATTATTCGCCGCCTGTAACCTCAAGCGCAGCCTCGATACTGGTAATTCCGTCCGAAACAAGCTTAAGACCGGCATCTTTCAGCGTGACCATACCGGCATTCCGAGCTATTTCACGCAGCTCGCCGGTATTTGACCCCATCATAATGCCTTCCCGGATAGGATCATTAACAAGCATGACCTCCATGATTGCGCCACGGCCTTTGTATCCGTTGGCACAGCGGGGGCAGCCGACAGGCCCGTAAATAGTTGCATCACCAAAGAAACCCGGATCGATTCGGTTCGCCTCGAGAATCTCGGAAGGGATCTTCGTCTTCACCTTACAGGCCGGACAAAGCTTGCGATAAAGGCGTTGTGCCTGTGAGAGCACGAGAGAAGAGCCGAGCATGAAAGGTTCGACGCCCATATCCACAAGACGGGTAACGGCACCGGGAGCATCGTTTGTATGCAGGGTGCTCAACACAAGGTGCCCGGTGAGCGCGGCCTTGATTGCAATTTCGGCGGTTTCACCGTCACGGATTTCACCGACGAGGCAGACATCGGGGTCCTGACGCAAAATAGAACGCAGGGCGGAAGCAAAGGTCAGTCCCACATCGGAGTTAATTTGCACCTGGTTAATTCCCTCAAGCTGGTATTCAACGGGGTCTTCACAGGTGATAATATTGACGTCGGTAGAGTTCATGTCCTGGAGGCAGGAGTACAGGGTCGTGGTTTTACCGCTTCCCGTCGGACCGGTAACCAGGATGATTCCGTGGGGCTGCTCAATTGCGTATACGAGCGCTTTCTCCGCTTCTTTTTCCAATCCGAGTGACTGCAGACTGGGTGCCAGTGCCGATTTATCCAGGATACGCATCACGATTTTTTCGCCGTGCACGGTGGGAAGCACGCTGACGCGGAGGTCAACCTCCTTGCCCAGGGCCTTGATGTTGAAGCGTCCGTCCTGGGGAATACGACGTTCGGCAATGTCGAGATCAGACATGATTTTAATTCTTGAGATAACAGCGGCCTGCAGATTTTTGGGAGGACTGGGTCGCTCAACCAGAACACCGTCAATGCGATAGCGCAGGCGGACACGTTTTTCCATTGGCTCAAGATGAATATCACTCGCCCCGGTTCGCAGCGCCTCAACGAGAATCATGTTCACCATGCGGATAACCGGAGCTCCTTCGGCGCTCTCGAGCATCTCCTCAAGGCTTTCTTCGGATGCAGAGTCTTCCAGGACCTCAACATCGCTGTCGCCGTCACGCATCAACTCTTCCATGTCGAACCCCTGCGACGACTGCTCAAAAAGCTTCGAGAGTACGGAACTTACCTCATCGTCAGGAGCGGCAACCGGAGTGATTTCCAACCCGGTCAGGGTGCTCAACTCATCGAGAGTCATCAGGTCAAAAGGATCTCCCATGGCTACGGTCAGCATACGTCCAACACGCGCAACGGGTACGACCAGTCGCTTGGCCATTGTTTCACGGGGTAAAAGTTCGACAAGCCCCTGATCGGGCTGAAAGTGCGCCAGGCTCATTGGCGGCATGCGCAGGTACTCTGCAAGGGCGAGTGTCATTTCTGCACTTTTAACCAGCTTGTTTTCTGTCAGGTATTTTTCAAGGCGCATGCCCTGCACGCGGGCGTCTTCTTCGGCCTGTAAAAGTGCCTCCATATCAAGCACATTGTGCTTTAGAAGAATTTCTGAAATTTTGTTGCGGAGTGCGGTATCTGCCATGGAACACCTCAATTTAAATTACATCCGAATAAACCCTGAGTTGGGGCGAATCCAAGCCCAGAGCCACTCAGCAGAGCGGAGGTCCGCTCGCCCCAATGGCTGCAGTATCACATATGAGAAGCTACGAACGCAAACTGAAAGTCCGGCAGCAAAGACTCCGGTGAAAAGCAAAATTTTGCAGGTTAATCTTTAGGCATCGACAATATGCCGTGGGCGTACTGGATTCGGAATTCTCTTGCCTTAGAGTGGCGGAGTATGGCTATCTTTCGATGTCGGGTGAAGTGGCCTGATGTTGAAATAATTATTCGCGAAACAAGGGGTCTTTTTCGATATGGCCGATCAGGAGCAGAATTCGGATCTTGAGGAAGAGGTCTGGAACGCGATTGCCGCATTCGAGCAAATACTCGAAGCCATGCCCAATGACCGTTCCTCGCTTGAAGCCCTGTGCCATGCCTACACCCAGATTGGGGATCATACCCGTGCCAAAGATTACCTGATTCGACTCAGCCAGGTCCTGATTGACGAGGGTGACAAGGATTCCTGTAAGCGGCTGAGAGAACAGCTGCGTCCCTATGCAGACGACGATGAGCGGGCCCAGGAAGCTCTACAGCGACTGTCCGCGCTTCTGGACGAAGAAGCTGCCGCGCTCTCTGACGATATGGCTTCAGCCCAGGCCGATGCCGTACCGGGCGCAATGGGCGGTTCAGCAGCAGAGAGCGCAGAGGACCAGGTTTTCAGCCTGGCTGAAGAATTGTCATTTGCCTGGAGCCTTCTCGAGGCAGACCAACTCTCCCAGGAGGATTATGGCAGCCTCGTTCAGGATTTGACCGACATGTCCTCCGGGGATACCAACGACACCATCTCCGTGTTGCATGCCCTTGAAATGCGCGGTTCAAAAAACCTGGACCGAATCATGGCCCATACCTCCAAGGCATGCGGGGCACCGATCGTGGCGCTTTCGAGTTTTGAAATTCCCAAGGCGGCACACACGCTTCTTACACTGAAATTCATGGTCAGGCGCGGTGCGCTGGTTTTTGAGTTTGCGGGTAACAACCTTCTGGTTGTAATCATGAATCCTTTCGACAAGGGCCTTCGCAAAGCCGTTTCCAGCGCGACCGGACAGAGATGTCACTTTTACATGACGCTTCCCTCGGAATTTGATGCCGCAATCGGCACGATTCGAAAAAGTCTCGAGCAATCAGAGCTTTAATCGTTCCGAGCCGGCGCTGGAACAAGGCGCCACTCACCGAAGATCTTTTATCCCGTCAAGGCAGGTAATCAGCCCCATCGTGACCGGAGTGAGCCGTTAGAGACGGGGCAGGGGACCACACATCACACGTCTATTGTGATGCATCCTTGCAAAAGAAGGCGGAGTGGCCGGACTCAGTTGGTGGA
>JABAHO010018042.1_pt1 | contig 12794 bp, 9 predicted proteins | sample 7062071 | NCBI WGS metagenome assembly JABAHO01 (sample SAMN14534356, study PRJNA622989) | marine sediment metagenome | biome: marine biome [ENVO:00000428]; feature: marine pelagic biome [ENVO:01000023]; material: deep marine sediment [ENVO:00002113] | place: India: Gulf of Kutch | collected...
CGTCGGCAGCGGACGTCAGTTCTACAGCTGGATCAGCCTCGCGGATACAGCCGGCGCCCTTCTTTTCGCGCTCGAAAATGAAAGCATTTCCGGGCCCTTTAACGTGGTCGCACCGCACCCCGTCACAAACAGGGATTTTACCAAAGCGCTTGCACACGTTCTGAACCGCCCCGCTGTTTTTCCCCTGCCGGCCGCAGTGGCCAGGCTGCTCCTGGGCGAGATGGCGGACGCCCTCCTCCTGACCGGCCAGAAGGTTCATCCGGATGCCCTGATCCGGGCCGGGTATCAATTCATGCACGCTGAACTTGAACCCGCTCTACGGGACATTTTGCAGCGATAATGCCCTTGCGGATATCCGGCTTTCACGGACGGGACTCTGCCCCCGGGAAGCCCGTCTTAAGCAGGAAATCAATGGAGACAGAGCCTACCGGGCATGCTAGCCTTGACAGTGAGAACAGGTGAAGGAAAGGCAGCACTATGTCACTGAACATGCAGGAACTCAGATCCCGGCTTCGCAACTTCAGAACACGGGCGAAAGCCATTGACGAGACCGTCTCCATGGGCGAGGAGGTTCTTGAGCATATCCACCCCATGCTCACCGAGCGTAACGAAGGGTTGCGGTGGTCCGCAGCACGAATTTTGCAGGAAATCGGCAGCCCCAAATCCGTTGCGGCGCTGGCCGCCGCATTAAAAAAGGACCGCACGGCCGCCGAGCTTGTGGAAGCATTGCGATCCATTACCGGCCAGGATTTTGGAAATGATGCGGCCGCCTGGGAGCGATGGGCCAACGGAGAGGATATGTCCGGCAAACAGGGATCTCCAGCCCCGGCTCCGTCCATTACCGGCAGCACACCGGCGCACAAGGCTATTGTACTCGAAGCCATCCGGGATACCTCCGCCGAAATCATTGAAGAGGATGAGCAGATCGTTGTTGTGAAGGTATCCTTCAGCGACGGCAGGTCCCAGCGCATCTGGATCGCATGCGACCAGACGGATCCTGACGGTGAACCGCTGCTGCAACTGTGCACCCCCTGCGGCCCGGCAGATCCGGAACGCTACGAATGGGCGCTCAGGCTGAATATGTCCATCGCGTACGGGTCCATCGCCATTGCTCAGCTGGGCGACGACCTGTGCTTTGCCATCGTGGACTCCTACCTGAAAAACGTCGTCAATCCGGCCCAGATCACGAAGTCCATGCTGACCCTGGCCAATGAGGGTGACAGGATTGAGGCCATGCTTTCAAAGCAGGATACTTACTGAGGTCTTGCGTGCCGCATGCGGGGCCTTCAACCGGGGATTCTGTCCTGCGCAGAGCTGCCCGAAGACTTACGCGCTACTTTTTGGCACGAAGCACAAGCGCCGTTCGGCAGGGAATGTATACCCGTATGGCTCCATTACCCTCTGCGCCGCCGGATGGCGCCTGGCTAACGTAAGTCTGGCCGGTTTCGATTCGGCCGTGGCCGCCAAACCGTTTTTCATCGGTATCCAGCGCATGTGCATACGCACCGTGCGGAACAAGCACCTCGTAGTCTGACCGCGAAGACTCGGGGTGAAAGTTAAACACAAAGACAAAAGCGCCGCGTGTAAATGCGATTACTTTATCGTCTTCGTGCACCTGCTTCAGTTCGGGTGCCGGCAGGTTGAGAAGCCCGTACTCACGGTGCAAAGCCAGCATTGCGTGGTCAAAGACCTGCAGACCGTGATACTTCAGCTCGGGATTGTCAGCCAGGGACCATTGCCGACGTGCATAATGGTATGACCATGCGTTTCCCTCCCGCGGAAAATCGATCCACTCCGGATGCCCGAATTCATTACCCATAAAATTGAGGTAGCCATGCCCGGCCGTGGCAAAGGTCGTCAGGCGTATCATTTTATGGAGAGCCATGCCCCGGTCGGCATCCAGGTGCTCATCCCCGACGCGCATGTGCGAATACATGACAGAATCCATGAGTTCAAAAATCACCGTTTTCCCGCCTACGAGGGCCTGGTCATGGCACTCTGCATAGCTGATCGTACGCTCATCGCGTCGCCGGTTGGTCAACTCGTGAAACAATCCGTCCATGTGCCAGTCCTCGTCCCGCTTTTTTGCAAGCAGCTCAAACCAGCAGTCGGGAATGCCCATGGCCAGGCGGTAGTCAAACCCGGTTCCTCCATCCTCAAGGGGTGCCGCCAGGCCGGGCATGCCGCTCATGTCTTCGGCTATCGTCACGGCGTCGGACCGCACATCATGAATCAGGCGGTTCGCAAGCCCAAGGTAGGTCAACGCATCAGCATCAACGCCCTCGTCAAAGTACATGGCGTAGTCCGTGAACGCCACGCCGAGGCCGTGATTGTGATACAGCATGCTGGTCACACCGTCGAAGCGGAACCCGTCGAAGCGAAACTCGTCGAGCCAGTACCGGCAGTTCGAAAGCAGGAAATGGCGGACTTCCTGTTTCCCGTAATCAAAGCAGCGTGAATTCCATGCAGGATGCTCGCCCCGGCCGCCCTGGTGGAAATACTGGTAGGGTGTTCCATCAAAAAGAGACAGCCCCTCAACCTCGTTTCGCACGGCATGCGAGTGCACAAGATCCATGATCACTGCCAACCCCTCGCCATGCGCCGCATCGATCAACTCTTTCAACTCTTCCGGAGTCCCGAAGCGGGACGAAGCTGCGAAAAAACTGCCGACCTGGTAACCAAACGACCCGTAGTAGGGATGCTCCATGACGGCCATGAGCTGCAGGGTGTTGTAGCCGCCGTCAACCACCCGGGGGAGCACATGCCGCCTGAAGTCGTCGTAAGTTCCGACACGTCCTTCCTCCTGGGCCATACCGACATGCGCTTCGTATATGGTCAGGGCCCGCGTCCGGTCCACGATAAAGGGATGACGCCAGCTGTAGGGAACAGGATCCCAGACCTGCGCATTAAAAATATGCGTGGTTGCATCCTGGACAACCCGCCGGGCATAGGAGGGTATGCGGTCTCCTTGTCCCCCCGGCCACTNNCCGGGCATAGGAGGGTATGCGGTCTCCCTCTCCCCCGGGCCACTGCATGTGCAACCGGTATAGGTCCCCATGCGAAAGGGTTTCGGCTGCGAGGCGCAATTCCCAGTCGCCATGATCATTGATTCGCTGCAGGGCAAAGCCGTCCGACTGCGCCCAGCCTGTCTTATCCCCGACAAGGTGGATGGCGGTCGCGTTTGGTGCCCACTCCCGAAAGATCCAGCCGGATGCATCCCGATGCAGCCCGTAGAACTCATGCCCGGAAGCAAAATCCCGCAGGCTGCCTCCGTTTGCGAGGCAGTGTTTTTCGGCATCCAGGACCGCTTCACGCCGTGCATTCAGGCTGGAACGAAACGGATCGAGGTAGGCGTCATCCGTGAGACGCAACAAGGGGGCGTTCGAGCATGCGTTCATAAAGTGAAATGTACTGACTGGCTGTGACTGAATGATTGAAACGCTGCTTGCTCTCGCGCATGACACGCCCGATGTGGCGGCCTTTGGTTTCTTCCGGAAGCCTGTAGAAGCTCATGGCCCGATCGATAGCCCAGCGCAGCCCACCGCCGTCATAGTTACGGAACAGGAACCCGTTACCGGTGTCGGCCTGCAGGTCGAGGTGCTCAACCGTATCGTGCAGCCCCCCGGTGTCGTGCGCCACGGGCAGGGAGCCGTAGATCGCACTGATCATTTGCGGCAAGCCGCAGGGCTCGAAACGGGAGGGCATCAGCATGAAATCGGATGCGGCATAACCAAGGCTGGAAAGTTCCTCGTCAAAATCGACCACGCTGACGCGCTCGTAGAAATCATGGTGATGCACGATACCACGGAAAACAGACTGGTAAGGGCCATTTGCGACCACGACCAGCTGCAGATTGTCCGCCCAGTAATCCGAAACTACGCTGTAGAGAATGTCGCTGAGCAACTGGCAGCCCTTCTGCACGGGATCGAGACGCGAGGGCCAGAAAAGCAGCGGCGCATTTTCATCCACCTTGAGACCGAGTCTTTCCTGCAGGGCCCGCTTGTTTTTACGCTTGGCGGCGATGCAGTTCACATCGGTGTAGGTGCAGTCAAGCCGGGGATCCGTTTCAGGATCGTAGGACGGATCCGGCGCATTCAGAATACCTTCGGCGCATCCCGCCGAGTACTTCTGGATAAATTCGCTGCGGATATGCGGCCTGACAAAATCATGCCGTCCGCGGCATATCTCCTTCAGAAACTCAGGACTGACCGTGTTTACGAAATGCGAAGCAAAAATTCCGCTGGTCAGCATATCCACCGGGTTCCAGTCTCGGGTGCTTTCGTAATTTTCGGGCTGGTTGTGGAAATAAAGGTTCATCCAGAACTCCGCGGCATCGATGCCGGACTCCTCGATTTCCGCAAGGGTGAGTTCCTGGGTATGAATGTTATGAATGGTGAACAGGCTAGGAATGCCCATGCGCCGGGCGATCGCCGGCACGAGGCCTGTCATCCAGTCGTTGCAGTGTATGAGATCGGGGTTGACCCAGGGAATGATGTTGTTAATGACTTCGCGCTGGAAGGCCAGCGCCAGGCGGTGACTGTCGCCATGGTAGCCGCTGTAGACCTCATCGCGGTAATAGAAAATGCGATCCTGGGCCAGGTGAATGCGGTCCTCGGGCAGAACACGCTTAAACACGCGCAGCTCGTTGTTGATGAAACGGCCGACATCGACGTGAAACATGCGGCGGTAGTGCGGAAGCGCAACATGCACATCGGCACCCAGCTCGAAAAGGGCGGAAACCAGGGATGCCGAAACATCGGCCAGGCCGCCGGCCTTGGCGCTAAGGTGGTTCGCCATGTTTCCCATGCCTGCCGGAAGGTAGGTGATTTCCGGCGTTACAATGAGAATACGCGGCTTACGATCTGTTCCTTTACGGGATGTCATTCCCGGTCTCCTGCCCGTTTATTCAGCCAGCCCAGACTACATACCCGGGAGTCGCGGACTTCCATTCTTCGCCCCGCGGAGTGACCCTCACCGTGTAACCGTAGCGTCCCGGGGCTGCACAGGTCACCGTCTGCCGGAAGACGCTTTCTCCGTTTTCTCCGGCAGAAACAAGCTCCATGCACTTTGAATGGCTTTCAATGATCCGGTTCTGGGAATCCACCGGCCCATGATACACCTCAACATCGACATCCTCGGCTTTCAAATCCCCAAGGACCACCCGGCTGGATACCGTGAAGGAATCCCCCACATGCAACGCAGTGATATCACGGTCGGTTTCAGGCGTCATGGCCTTGACCAGGTGCCACTTGTCATTCAGCATTTTTCGTTTTTCGACGAGGGATTTCGTCCGTGCATAGCCGTCCTTCCGCAACGCGGTATCGGCCTCGGTGGCTTCTGAATAAAACACATCGGCATATTCGGCCACCATGCGATGGCTTGAAAAGTGCTTCAGGGCGGACTTGATGGACTCCTTCATCATAAAGATCCAGCGCGCCGGCATATCGCTGTCGGGGCGGTTGTAGAAGCAGGGCACGATCTCGTTCTCAAGCAGGTTGTAGAGCGCCTGTGCCTCAACATGGTCCTGGAACTCATGGTGTTCATGCTCTTCCCCGTTGCCGATGGCCCAGCCGCAATCCGGCGTATAGCCTTCATCCCACCACCCGTCGAGCGTGCTGACATGCAGGCCGCCGTTAAGGGCGGCTTTCATTCCCGAGGTTCCGCTGGCCTCAAGCGGCCGGCGGGGGTTGTTAAGCCAGATATCCACGCCCTGCACGAGATGGCGTGCGATCAGGATATTGTAGTTTTCGAGGAAGATGAAGCGGTCCCGCAGGCCGGTGCGGCGGCCGAAATCCACGATACGCCGAATGAGGTCCTTGCCCTCGTTGTCCGCCGGGTGCGCCTTGCCCGCAAAGAGAAACTGCACGGGGTAGTCGCTGTGCCTCAATATCGCCTCCAGACGGGCCTCGTCACGCAACAGCATGGTGGCCCGCTTGTAGGTTGCAAACCGACGGGCAAATCCAATCGTAAGCGCATCAAAGTTCAGCGCGCTCTTGATCTGGCGAATTTCAGTCTGGCTGGCGCTGCGCACGCTGCACTGCTGCTCCACCTTCACGCGGGACCAGCGCACCAGGCGGGAGCGTCCGGACTGATGCGCACGCCAGAGGGCATCATCAGGAATGTTGTCGACCCCGTGCACAACAGCTTCAGCGCTAGGGTCGCTGCGCCATTCCTGGCCAATGTATTTATCAAAAAGCATGGCCAGCTCCGTGGAAAGCCAGGACTGCACATGCACCCCGTTTGTCACATGACGGATCGGCACTTCGTCGACAGGACGGTCCGGCCACAAATGTGCCCACATTTTACGTGCAACGGCTCCGTGCAGGCGGCTGACCCCGTTACTGAGATGCGAGGTTCTCAGGGCCATCACGGTCATGGAGTACTCATGCTTGGCGCTCTCGTACGAATCGAAACCCAGGCTCAACACGGTCTTGGTATCGACCCCCAAATGCGCCTGCAGCGCATCGAGGTGGGACTTCACCAGGTTGACATCGAACGTCTCGTTACCGGCCGGCACCGGCGTATGGGTTGTGAACACCCCGGTGCGATACACAAACTCAAGAGCCTCGTCATAAGTCAGCCCCTCGCTTTTCATGAAGCGCGCAATACGGGCCAGCGCCAGGAAGGCGGCATGACCTTCATTCATATGAAACACACCCGGATCATATCCCAGCTTTTCAAGCACCTCGACACCGCCGATTCCAAGCAGAATTTCCTGGCGCAACCGCAGGGTGCGGTCGGCCTCGTAAAGGCGGGCCGTGATCTGGCGCACATGCGCCGTGTTATCCGCAATGTTTGTATCGAGCAGGAAAAGAGGCAAGCTCCCCACTTCAAGCCGCCAGACCAGGGCATGCATGGTGTCACCGGGAAGCGGAATTGCAATTTTCAGAGGATTCCCCGCAGCATCGAGCACGGGAGAGAGCGGCAGCCGGTGTACCTCGTTCTCAAGATAGGACTCCTGCTGCCATCCATCGTCGTTCAGGTACTGCTGGAAATATCCCTGCCGGTAGAGGAGCCCCACCGCCACCATCGGAAGATTTAGATCGGAAGCCGATTTCAGATGATCGCCGGCCAGGCATCCCAAACCGCCCGAGTACAGGCGAACACTCTCGTGAATTCCGTATTCAAGCGAGAAGTAGGCAATGTGCTGCTTCCCGGATGTGACCGCATTGTCTTCCTTAACCTTGATCACGTCNNTCTATCGGGTTATGCTGGGTGCGGCTCCACAGGGCATGGTCAATGCGCTGAAAAAGTTCAAACGCCGCGTTGTTCCATGTCCACCACAGGTTACGGGTAAGGGTCTCCAGGAATTCAAGCCCTTTGGGCATGGCGGGTGACACATTGAAAAGCTGAAAATGCTTCATTCTACTCCTTTATTCCAACCGGTCTGCTCCGGGGCACCGCGCAATTGCGGGCGTATCCGTAAAGACGGAACAGGCGGCATCAATCGACAATTAAAACACTGTTCAGGGAACCGTGGCCATCCGGCGCCCAGCGGGGGCACTCAGGATCCACGCACCACTCCCCGTTAACAACAAACTTATACTCATAACTTCCGGGATCCAACGGGACAACCGCTTCGTATACGCCGGCGCTGTAACTCATTACATGGCTTGCCTGGTCCCAGTTGTTGAAAGACCCTGCAACCGCAACCGAGCTTCCCGGCGCTGCACGTAATTCAAACCGAACTGTCCTTTGCTGTGATCGAGCCGTTGTCATGAAAAACTGCTAATTTTTAGTAGTTCACTCCCCCACTATTTCACACTGGTAACCTGACGCAAGATTGTTTGCATCTCCAGCCCCATAATTCAGCGGAAGGCGAGTCTTTTAGAGGCTATTCTTCAGGAATGCAAGTACTCTGTAGGCCTCAGTCACCCCCCAGGCCTGCGCACCGCAGCCGCGCTGCCTGTGCGGAGCATTTCCATCCATGATCTCAGGGATCTGGCCAATGCATCCCGTATCCGCAACGGACACGAAACCGGAAAGCAGGGCAAGGGCGGCATCGCGGGCTTCAGCCCCGTAGGTCTGAACCAGGGCCTCGCAATAGGACGGGAACGGCCAGGACCAGGCGGTTCCGTTGTGATAGGCCGGCTTGCGCCGCGTGTCTTCGTCCCCTTCGTAGTGCCCCCAGTAGGGCCGCAAGGGATCATTCAGCAGGCCGGATTTCCCCTCCACCGGCACCGGAACGGTCACGGGCTGGTCAGCAAGGCTGCGAATGCCGCCGGGAACCAGCAGCCGCTCACAGGCCCTCAGCACATTTCGGCAGAGTTCCGGATCCTCAAGCGCACCCAGCGTGATGGCCAGCAACTGGTTGGAGCGAACGCAGTCGTCCGCTTGCGCGGAGCGTGCGCCCTGTCCCCGTTTCGCATGAAGGCAGTCCGAAAGGGAGTCCTGTCCCGGCCGGACATACAACTCACGGAGCGACGCCGCCGCGCGGTCCGCGAGGCCGGCCCAGTCTTCCTCCTCGCTTCCCGCTGATGCAAGGAAGCGCAGGGCATGGATCCAGAGCGCCTGGATCTCAACGGGATAGCCTTCCCGCGGAGTCCCGGCGGGGTGATTGGTATCCATCCAGGTGAAATGCGAGGGACTGAACACGAGACCGGTTTCGGGATCGACGGAAATCCCGTTGGCAGTTCCAGCCAGGTAACCGGATGCAATTGAGTTCAGCACTTCGCNNGCATCCGAGGTGTCCCGGTTGCCGACGGTCTCTCCGTAGAGGACATTGGGCAGCGTGCCGCGGTACTCAAAGCGGGCAAAGCGCTTCAGGATGATGGCGGCCTCCTCCCGCCAGCCGGCGGCGATCAGGCCGCGCAGGCAAATCAGCGTATCCCTGCCCCAGTCCAGGAACCACGGGAACCCGGCGATCACCGTCTTCAAATCATCCCGCTTCACAATGTAGATCCGCATGGCCGCTGCCAGCGCATCCAGGGCCGGCTCTGTATCCGGCCAGGCATCTGAGGGCGGGACCTCCTCAAAGGAGGCATCGGATGCGCTTTCACCGGTTACGGCCGCATGCAGATCAAGCTGGTCGCCGGCGCAAAGCATGGCCTCAAAATAGCCAGGGCTGAAGAGATCCGAATCCGCACCAAGCCCGCGTCCCGCCTCATGCGGATGCCCGACCATGTACAGCCACTCCGGCTGGAATACGAAGCCGGCTGTCGAACTGCTCAGCTCCAGCCCATGCGTGCCACCCGGACTGAAGGTAAAGCCGCTTGCGCGGGGTGTCACGGCCCCGGGCCAGGAGCCTTCAGGTCCCGTGTAGGCCTTGGTCTTGCCATGGGCAATACGGTCCTCTACATCCGGCCTAAGAATCACGCGTACGGGGCTTTTATCATCCAGGTGGTCGACGCCCTCCCCCGCCATCCGCATCACTTCAAGCCGGATGGCATTTCCGATCCCGGCCAGGCGATGCCGAATGTGCACAGGGATCGTCAGCCCCGATCCGACCGGCACCTCGAACTGCCATTCCACATCGGCATTCTGATATTGCTTAAACCTTCTGAGCAACGCAGGCCTGAGCTCACAGGAATAGCCCCGGTAAACCACCCAGCCCCGACAACGCGTGAACAGCACCTGCCGATCCACCGGTGAGGATTTATGCAGGTTTGCGGCCAGAAGGGTATCGTACTGGCTCTCAATGCATGCCCAGGCGGCACGCATTTGGCAAAAGGCGTTCGATTCATTGCAACTGACGGCATACAACCCCTTCTCAACCGCATGCGGACCGTCAAATGATTTGCGGATTACCGGCTCCGATCCACTTTCCAGGACTTTAATCGTTGAGGCGGCATGACGAACGTCACCCGGTTCGTAGGCGGAAATTTCGAGCGTATACAATCCGGCCTCGGACGGAGGCACAATCATGGCAAACCAGTGTCCATCCGAGGACAGCAGGCTTTCAGCTGTTACCCGGACCTGCGTTTCATCGCGGAATAAACACCGGAACGAACAGGGCGCCTCGACCATCAGCAGGAATCCGGGGGGTATGGAAACAATGCGCCGGACATCGGCATCCCAGCACCAGTGAATCACGGGGCTGTAGCCTGTCCCGGCCATCGACCGCACAACCGATTCCGGGTCCGTTTGAAATTGTGATGCCGTCACTGACACATAGTCTTCATCCCCGGAAACGCCGTAGCGGCGCATGAGGGTCGTTACCGCGGCACGCACAAGGCGCTGCCTCAGGACCTCGCCGGCGCCCTGTCCCGTGTCTGCATTTGCCGAGAGACACAGAACTTCCGCCGGTGCCAATTCCAGGGCTGGTCCCGTTTCTTTATCGTGGATGGTCACGTCCCGGTCTGTGAGCAGGTCACGAACGCTGCCGGTGTCAAAAGGCGCGCTGTCCCTCTTCCAGTGAAGCAGCAGGGGATGTTCATGATCCAGGTTGGCGAGCACCAGCAGGGCATCCTCGCCGTTACGACGCAGCAGCGCGACTCCATTTCCCTGGCCGGTCTGGATCAGCGAGATCTCCGCTCCCGGACGGAAGCAGGGATGGGAGGAGAGCAGGGAGTTCAACCTTGCAATCAGTGCGACCTGGTTGTCCTTGCTTCCCCAGTTCAGCGTTCTCGCACGATGTACCTCAACGCGTTCCTCTGCAAACCATTCCACCCCGTTCGTTATGCCAAAGGCGCCGGAGTCGGAGCTTAGCGCACACAAAGCCACCCGCATGCGGGAATAAGCATGCGAGGTTGCGGCCAGGCGCAGGTTGTCATGCGTTTCCGCAAAATGCGTATATAACCCCAGCGTAGTAGACACCCGTGTACTTTCGGGCAGGTACGCCGCGATCTGGTCCCGGCTGTAGTTTTGGAAGAGCTCCGAGTACGCCCAGTTCAGGTTCGCGCGGTCCAGGAGCTCATTCACCACCTCCAGCCTTCCGCCAAGACCCTCGAGAAGAAAGAGGGTATCCGGGAACTCGTTGCGTACCTTGGCGACAATGTATTCCCAGACCGGCAGCGGCACTTTATAACCGGCATCACAGCGAAAGCCGTTTACCCCCTGCCGACACCAGTACAGGAACATATCCGCCATGTAGAACCAGAGGTCCCGGCGGGAATAATCCAGCTTCGAGAGATCTTCCCAGGTGACTCCCCAGGCACCCGGCGAGGCAAAGTGCTTTCCGTCTTCCCGCGCAAACCATTCCGGGTGATGCACCTGCAGGCGCGAGGCCCAGCCCGTGTGGTTAATGGGAATATCGAGCAGGACCAGGCCGCCCCGCCGATGCACCCCGTCGACCAGCTCCCGAAACTGATCCAAAGGCGTCGATTTTCTATCGAACTCGGCAAGGGCCGTATCGACTTCCTCGTAGTCCAGCGAGGCGTAGGGGCTGCCGAAGCGACCCATGCGTGCATAGGTCGTCGGGGTCGGGTGTATGGGCAGTAGCTGCAGCATGCGAAATCCCATTGCTCCCATAACATGGTCCAGTTCGCCTGCAAGATCCCTGAACCGTCCGGAGGGAGGCAGCACCGCAAAACCGGACGACTCAAGCTCCACGAGCGCGTCTTCGGGAGGCTGCCCCTGCGCATAGCGGCGCTGCTCACCGAACTGTCGCACAAAGGCACAGTAGATCGTATTCGCGGCATAGGCGCAGGCCGGTTCCACCTTAAGTACGACATTATCCCCCTCCGGCCATACCGGCTCGGATTCACCCGGCGGAAGGGCAAAGGCTTTTACCTCAAAACGACCGACTTCGGACAGGGGGAATGAAAATTCAAAAAGCCCCTCGCTGATTTTGTGCATGGGCAGGTCCTGCCAGTCATGGTGAAGGCAGGGCGCACCTGTCTCAACGCGGGCTATGAGCTCCTGCCAGCGAATGCCCGCATTTCCCAGGTTGGTTCGAACATAGCCGTCCCAGTCCTTTCTGGATCCGGAAAGCTGAAGGCGCAGGGAAAAGATATCGCCGCAATGCGCAATCTTTCGGGTGCCCGGTGCCGGAATTTGTATCATGTCAGTCATGGGCTGCAGTAGTTAGCGCAGATCCTGAAAGGAATAAAGCTGAAACGCAAAGGATGGAGGTTATGGGAAGCAAAACAGGCCGGAGTTTTCATTAGAGTCTTACCTGAATGCCCTTCCCTACCCGCATGATTTTTGATTTTCTGTAGGCGACATGAAGTACCGATGTCCCTACTGCCGGGCCGACCTGCCCGATCCGCCGCCGGCCCAGTGCCCGGGTTGCAAAAAAACAATGAACCTGCCTGCCAACCTGCGCCCGATGGATGCTCGAATTCGTAAGCAGGCCAAGGAAAAAATCAGGCGCGAAGCAGACCGGGAAAGACGTTCGATCGGCGGACCTCCGGCCATGGGACGCAAACCGGGCCAACTGCTCATTATTCTACTGGGTATGTCCATGCTCGGAATTCTTCTGATCAGCCAGGCCAGGCGGCATGCCGTTGACAAGCCGGTCCGCTCTCCCCGCAATACCGTGGCCTTGGAGCTCCTCAACCTGCGCGTGGCACTGGAGCTGTTCAGCCGAGACTGCGGGGAATACCCTTCGAGTGCAGAGGGGCTGACGGCGCTGGTCAGAAACCCCGGCACTGACCGCTGGGCCGGGCCATATGTTGTCCTGATCAAGAACGACCCCTGGTCAACGCCATACTACTACGATACAGACAGCACCAATGTTGTGCTATTTTCCTGCGGGCCTGATGGGCAACCGCACAGCCCGGACGATGTTTACCCGTCAACCAACTGGATATCGCATGCTGTTCTGCAGTGAGGGGGATCGGGGTCTCTAGAACCAGCATCGCCGCCGCATTCTTGACTTCCGCGACCGGCCTGTGCGATAGTTCGCGACGCTG
>JABAHO010016020.1_pt1 | contig 12778 bp, 11 predicted proteins | sample 7062071 | NCBI WGS metagenome assembly JABAHO01 (sample SAMN14534356, study PRJNA622989) | marine sediment metagenome | biome: marine biome [ENVO:00000428]; feature: marine pelagic biome [ENVO:01000023]; material: deep marine sediment [ENVO:00002113] | place: India: Gulf of Kutch | collected...
GTTGTGTCCACGACGTTAATCGTTTCGGAAGCCGTGCTTGAATTCCCGCATGCATCCGTGGCCGTCCAGGTACGTGTAACCGAATACTCCTGCGCGCAGGCCCCCGCGGTTGTCACATCGGCATAGCTCAGGCTTGGGCTCGGATCGCAGTCATCCGATGCGGAAGGATTGCTGAACACCACAGGCTGGTCGCACTCAATAGTACCGCCCGCGCCTACCCCGCTAATCTCGGGAGCGGTGGTATCCACCACGCTGATCGTTTCGGAAGCCGTGCTTGAATTCCCGCATGCATCCGTGGCCGTCCAGGTACGCGTCACCGAATACTCCTGCGGGCAGGTCCCCGCGGTTGTAACATCGGCATAGCTCAGGCTCGGATTCGGATCGCAGTTATCCGATGCCGAGGGCTCGCTGAAAACAGGCACGTCCGGACACTCGATCGTGCCGCCCACGCCTACTCCGCTGATCTCGGGTGGGGTATCATCGGTCAGGGTGACCGTTTTACTGCACTCACTGCTGCATCCGTTTTTGGACACTGAAAGGGACAAGGTAATTTGCCCGGGACAGGCGACATTGGCATCCACGACGACACTGCTTCCGGATGCAGAACCGACAATCACGCCGTCGCCGGATATGTCCCAGTCATACGCATCCATTCCGGCAGGGCCGGTAAAAGTGACCCCGGATTCTCCCGGACACAGAACATCAGGTCCGGCAACATTGCATTCCGGTAATGGGTTAACATCAACATGGTATACATAATTGTGAGGGTGCTCTCCACAATCCACATGCAGCACAAGGTCAAAGCCCCCGCCTTCACCGCTATTAAGGGTAATGGTATCGGTCCCGTTTTCGGTGACAAATGTGGCCCCGGAAGTGTTGTTGGAAATGGACCAGGAATATGGAGGAATCGGAGTTGCATCGGTAACGACACCATAGGTATTCAGCGTATTGGCGCAAACAACCGTTGCACCGGTAATTGAATACGTGGTGACGGCACAACCCGAAAGTGAAACCTTGAGGGAGCGGTCCTGGTTCCCAAGATTGCTGAGGTTCCAGTCGATTAGGCGCATGTGATACGGGGATCCGCTGACACCACCTGCTGATCGCGGAACGCCGTCCTCGTCACTGCCCCAGTCCACCCTGCTGGCGATGTGCCCTCCCCATGCAAGTACCGCAATTTCATTGGTTGCGGTAAAACTTACGATAATTCGTGTTTCAGACTGCTCTTCGGCCAGGTCGCCCTGCGGCTCCACATACTCAATGCCAGTGAGCAATCCTCCATAAAGTGTCATCAGCTCTTCACCGGGAGGAAGTTCACCGAAACTTTCCACAGGTTGTGCGGAGGCGGGCGCGGGATAAGGGTTGGAATTCGTTGTGGGCGCAGGAATTGCTAATGTTGAAAAATCCCCGCTTAAGCCCTCCACGCCATATAAAGGAAGAATTTCCTCAGCCTCATGACCGGTGTAACCGTGGGGGTCCAGCCTGTCATAATGCGTCAGGTAATCAATTGCATGCCGACCACTGTGCTTTATGTCGTAGCCCAGGGTAAGGACAACATTCGCCCCAACCGGTAACTCCTCCATCACACAACGATAAGGGATGGACTGCCCTTCGACATAATGCGAATTTTGTTCACCAGCATTACCATTCACCCATGCGATGGGTGTTATGGGACTGTCGAGCGCCCCATTTCGTGCCTGGTCAAGATTTGCAGACGGAGCTGCAAGCACCCCACCAGACAGGCAGAATAAAACAAAAAGATTACAACAAAGCGCAATCTTTAGACCAACCGTACCCTGGCTTGAAGACATTATAATAACCCCCACAGCGGTTTAGTTATCTTGTGACACCTTTTCCAACGTCGCTGTAATATCTAAATTATTGCGAGAAATGTCAAGCGCCTTTTACATTATTTTACATTTTATTTATCCGCATGCGCTAAACAGGCCATAAATGGGGAAATTTTAATCTGTATATCAGATGCGGAGACAATGAAGGGATGGGCCTGAAGAAATGAATTTGAGATTAGGGACTACTCGCATTGTTGATGATCAGAGCCCAACACATGGCCCAAAACCTGCTTTTTTTACTACATGAATCAATGCGCAAACTGCCGAAGCTTCGAAAAATACGCAAAAACCAATCGGCCGCGCATATTAACGGAGATGAATAATGCGCAGTAAAACATCGCAAGACGCTGCTCATCTTTTCAAAACAGCGAAAAATACGGCATGCTCAAACCCCAGGCAGGGATTTACCCTTGTTGAAATCATGATTGTGGTCGCCATAATTGGGCTTTTATCCGTCCTCGCGATCCCCTCCTTCATCAAGGCACGGCAGGAGAGCCGCATCAGCAGTGTTGCCAACGACCTAAGAATATTTGGGGATGCATTCAACCTGTACTCGATTAACAACGGTCTCTACCCCGTTGATACCCACAATACCCTGCCCCCGGGAATGGAGGAGTACATCAAGCAACAGCAATGGGATTCATGCCCAATGGGCGGCCATTACAACTGGGAAGGGCCATCATGGGGCGAAGGAGGATCCTATGCCTATGCAGGAATTGCCCTGTGGAATACGCCGGCAAACCAGCGTGATCTTACCCGACTGGACGAGCGAATTGATGATGGCGATCTATCAACCGGAAACTTTCGACTGATGTCGAATTCAAGGTATACCTACGTCCTGGAGGAATAAACATTCAGCGCCTCCAGTGCGGAGGCAATCAGCAGAGCTTGGGAATCAGGTATGCCGCGGCGGACTCAGCATGACCACATAAACCGTCTGGCAGAACAACGTGAGCAGTACGGCGCACAGAACAGCTGCTGTATAGGTTTGAATGGCCTGAAGGGCTGAAATTTCTGAAAACCACGAGACCCCGAGGTGCCAGCCCGTCGCGAAAGGAAGCGTCGCCAGGCAGAACTTAGCAAATGGCCAGGCGACAAAAAACAGGAATAGCCCCACTGCGAGAGTAATAATATTTCCGGTTACCAGTATCTCAAGCGCCACAATTAAGGGCAGGATATTCCATTGGAATATATACGCCTGAGACAGGCGCTCCCGCCTGTTCATTTCCTTGCGCCCCTCGAAAAGATACGCAATCCAGAGCACAAGCAACAAAATACCAACCATTGTCGTCATGAGATACCGCTTGCCTTCCAGTGCCCAATATCCCTGGCACCGTGACCACCCGTAAATTCGACGGTTTCATTAGGTTTGCATTTTAAATGCCAATTTCACGACCGAAACCGCATGCAGCGAAAAAAACCTATAATCAACTTAATTCCAATGGTTTACAAAACCATATTTTGTCCGATTTTTATCCATTGAACTGCATGTCTCCCCTTTTTGCCCCAAAAACGTCTCGGATCGAGACAAAACCCATCGAATGAATTGGCATGAATTGCGCAAACGTCAGAGAGCTTTTCTTTGGAAGGCGGATTGAGGACACTTCGATCAGGGATGTCTNNCTTAGAGAGCTTTTCTTTGGAAGGCGGATTGGGGCCACTTCGATCAGGGATGCCTAATACACTGGACATGAGGCAGGAGGGGTGCCACCTTTTGCGCACTAACCATGATAAAAACCCGTGAATATATCGTTTCGAAAAAAGCGCAGGGGCAACCCATCTGCGCACTGACCTGCTATGACTATCCGACAGCCTGCTGGCAGGAGAAGGCGGGCATTGATCTTGTCCTGGTTGGAGACAGCCTTGGTGTCAATGTCCTCGGATATAACAGCACCCGCGAAGTAACGATGCAGGATATGCTGCATCATCTTCGTTCTGTGCGCAGAGGCCTAAAAACGCCATACCTGCTGGTTGACATGCCGTTTGGCTCCTACGAAACGCGGGATTCAGCCCTGGACAATGCACTTCAGTTCAAAGAGGCCGGTGCGGACGGTGTGAAGATCGAAGGATTTCGACCCGATATTGTGAGCAACCTTGTCAAAAACGGTATCGATGTATGCGGACACCTCGGACTGACACCCCAACTGCATAAACGCATGTCTCCGCAGGCAAAAACCGGCTCGGATGCGGCACGCCTGGTGCAGGATGCCCTGGCACTTGAGAAGGAGGGGGTCTGGACCCTGGTGCTGGAACTTATACCTGAACCGGTAGCAAGGGAAGTGTCTGAGCGTATCTTCATTCCAACAATAGGAATTGGTGCCGGCCGATTTACCGACGGCCAGATTCTTGTGGCGCCTGACATTCTTGGAATCAGCTCTTTCGACCTTAGGCATAACCGGAAATATGCGCATTTTCACGAAACCGCCCTGGAAGCACTCGGGACCTACATCGAAGAGGTAAGGCAGGGAAAATTTCCGGAATCTGAACATTGCGTGCCAATTGCAGATAGCGACCTTGAGGAATTCAAGGCATCCCTCGAAGCGCTGGATGCGTAAGCCGTCCACCACCATGATGAATCCAATTCCATTCCCACTCGCCCCACAGAAAACTCATTTCTCTCCCTTACCTGCGAACCATGGCCGAGACTGAATCATCCCAATCCGGCAGCCCCCTGCAACGCGACCGCCGCCGTGTGATTATAGTCGGTGGGGGTATAGGCGGACTAACCGCGGCATTCCGTCTTGGAGCTTCGCAGAGGGCAAGCGAGATGGATATTACCCTGCTGGAGGCCGGAGGCAGGCTTGGCGGCATTATTCAGACCGAGCAGTTCGATGACTTTATCGTCGAAATGGGGCCCGACTCGATCATAAGAACCAAGCCGGCAGCCATGGAACTGGCCAAAGAGCTGGGGATTTCAGAACAGGACTTTCAATCGACCAATCCTGATATGCGCACATGCTATGTGACCCGGGGCGACAGGCTACTGCCTATTCCGAAGGGATTTTATCTCATGGCACCCGGGAATCTGCCGGCATGGTTCCTTAGCAAAACGGTATCTCTCCGTGCAAAAGTTCGAGCCTGCGCAGACCTCTTTCTTCCCGTGCGGGTCAAGCCGGACGATGAAAGCCTCGGAGATTTTGTTGCACGGCGCCTTGGACGTGAAGTGCTTGAGCGGCTTGCCCAACCGCTCATTGCCGGAATATACGGAGCCGATCCGTATGCACTCAGCCTGCAGGCCACAATGCCGCAGTTCATTCAAATGGAGCGCAACCATGGCGGATTGATACGGGGGGTACGCAGGCAGGCCCGCCAAAACCAGGCCCAGCGCAGCTCCGGAGCCCGGTACGGCCTCTTCTTTTCATTTCCATCCGGGATGCAGACCTTCACCGATGCGCTCCTTAAAAAGATAACCGGAGTTTCGATTGAAACAAATTCCCCGGTCAGCAGCATTACCTATTCCGGCAACCGGTGGACTGTGCACTCCAGCCAAAAGACCTACGAAGCCGACATGCTCGTGCTCGCCCTTCCGGCAAATCTCGCGGCTCCCCTAACGCATGCCTGGGCACCGGATCTTTCCGGAATGCTTGCCGCAGTCCCCTATGGAAGCGTTGCGACTCTAAGCCTGGCCTTTGACGCGAAAAATATTTCAGGGATTCCCCGGGCAGCAGGCTTTGTTGTTCCCAACGCTGATTCAGAAACCATTATCGCATGCACCTTCTGTGACCAGAAGTATGCCGGAAGGGTTCCCAATAACAAACGGCTGTTACGGGTCTTTGCGGGTGGTTTTGCCGGCCGCCAGGCGCTCGACCTCAACGACGACGAGTTAACCAAAACGGTGCTCCGGGAACTTTCCCGCTGGTTGGAAATCAGTGCCGCTCCGGACTGGGTAAAAATTTCCCGCTGGGAAAATTCCATGGCGCATTATCACATCGGCCATCTCGACCGGCTTGCTGAAATACGCCACCAGGAATCCCGTTTCCCCGGACTGGCGCTCATCGGCAACGCCTACGAGGGTGTGGGCATCCCCGATATCATTGCCCAGGCCAACCGCGCCAGTGAACGCCTGCTGGCCAGCTAACGAACATAGAGCAATTCGACGGCCAGCAGATCAATGCCGGGATTCACATCTTCCAACCCAGCGTTGGACAGGTGCTGCCCACGTAAGCCCCATTGCCAGTTGTCACCAATATTCCACCGGAACGAGGCATGCGAAAGAAAATGAACCTGCCCCCCAAAGGACTCGATCCCAAGTCTATCATTAGTCAGGAATCCAAAACGGGAGCCGATTTCAACGGTGAGATTCAAATCCGAAAGGCTGCAGACGAGCATGGGGCCAATACACGGGAAACCCACGAGTTCATTTTCTTCGTCTGTGAAAACACCGGCCCCCACCCCAATTTGCAGATCCAGGCGGTCATGCACATGAATGAGCTCGTCGAGTGAATACGCTGCCCGCAATTCGCCATAAGCGAAGTCCTCACGCGTATCAATGGTCTCAAAGGCATACACCGCCCCGATCGATGTCCAGTCTGCCAGGAACCGCGCAGCTCGGTTGAGCGGCTTTTCGAGATTGTTTACCATCACGATCGCGTTCGTCGTCGAGACAGCACCGGGAATCCCATTGGTACTGAAAGCAGATACATCCCCGTCTCCGCTTTCGGCAGTCACGGCCGAAACATCGTCCTGCACATTGGTAACAATGCTGACAGCCGTATCCGCTTCTGTACTCTCAGCCTGCTGCAATTCATTGGTGATGCCTTCCAGGACGACCGTCGCGGGGGTCCCGGTCACCACCAAAAGAACAGGCGGCGGGTTTGTGCCCTCGCTTATTGCGGCAGACTCTTGCTCGATATGGTCGGACGCAGAACCTGGCGGGTTTGTCGCACCGCCCGCGACAGGCAGCTGATTGGTGTCCGCATTCAAAAAATTGGATTCTTTTCCGGCTGCGGCATTGGTCCACGCGGGTTGCAGCTGTTCCGAAATACCGGCCGTAGCCCTAGGCAGTTCCTGAGTTGGCGGGCTTTCGGGATCATCAACCAGGATACGAAGCAGCGGAGTATTTGTTACGCAGCAAGTGCCCCCCGCAATTGAATCCTGACGCCCGCCTCCAGCGCCCGTCCTGCACCCGCTGAGGCCAAGCCCCGCAAGAACCAGGCCCAGGCACAAAACCTTCACAGGCAACGCCCCCGAAGCCCGAACCGCATGCCCGCTATAAGCCCTGTCTCCATCTAATACACTTATTGAACCGAGCACAGCTCGCAGGAATTTCTGACTCTTCATTTCAACCATCGGAGAGATATGCAGCCTACCCGCTCTATTTTTGATTTTCATAATTCACAGTTCACAACAGCAGCAACAATTTCACGGCCCAGGTTCTCGAGCAGAGGGTCCCTGGCCCCCATGACAAGCACCGCATCGCCGGCAGACGCACGGGCCAGGACACATTCTGCAGCGTGACTGTACGACACGGCTTCATATGCGTCGAGACCGGCCGACGCGAGATGCTCAACCAGCTCACCCGCGCAAACACTGCGGTCGGCGGAGCCGCCTGCGTCATACACGGGCAAAATGCCAACAGAATCCCCGGTGCCCAGGGATTCCGCAAAGCCGGTTACGAGGCTTTGCATCAGGGACTTTAACGGGCCGTAACCATGCGGCCTCCAGACCGCATGCAGATTGCCGAAATGAGGTGCAATGGATTGGCAGGCGGCCCTGATCTTGTCGGGGTTATGAGAGTAGTCATCAAAGACCGTGATGTCCTTTGCGCACCCCACCCGCTCCAGGCGCCTGTGAATACCGCGAAAGCCGGCCAGCGCTGATGCCGAATCGGAAAGAGATACGCCTAATTCTGCCGCCAGAGAGGCCGCGATAATTGCATTTTGCATGTTATGCCTGCCCGGGACCTTGAGCTGAAAGGATACGCCCTCATAAGAAAATGTTGAGCCTTCCGAGGATAATTTCGGCCCGGAGGCGATATAAGTTTCCGGGCAGTCTCTCGCATCGACAATGCTCCCCTTGACCTGCCGGGCAAAGGCATCGAAAAGCGCGTTCGTCTCATCGAGGTCGAAATGATCGGCAGAGGCATTGGTGATCGCGGCTGCTTCCGGAAAAAACCGCAGGAGCGACCGGTCACTTTCATCCACTTCGACGACGCAGAGGTTTCCCTGTCCCGAACGGACATTACCCACCGTCTCTGCATCACGCCAGTTAAGTACCGGGGCACCATTAATCACAAGCGGATCAAGGCCGGCAGCGGCAAGAATCCAACCGGTCATGCCGGTTACCGTGCTCTTGCCGCTTGTGCCCGCAACCGCCACGCACCGCCTGTGTTCACAAACGGAGGCAAGCACTTCGGCGCGATGCAGCACGGGAATGGAAAGCCGGCGGGCGGCAAGCACCTCAGCATTATCCTCCTCAATGGCCGTGCTCACGACGAGGGCGCAGGTAGCAGGCCCCAGCGCGGATCCGTCCTGCGGATGCAGCGCAATCCCGAGGGAGGAAAGCCGGTCAAAAACCGGCAGTGTTAAGCCGCGGTCGAAATCACGATCGGATCCGGAAACCCGACATCCGGACCAGGCAAGTGCCTGCGCGAGGGCATTCATCCCCACCCCGCCAATTCCCGTGAGGTGATAATGGTCGCCCTGCTTCATTGCCCGAACCTCTTGAGATCAGGCACGCCGATCACGGGTAATTTGAACGGCCACACTTCGCGCACCGGTCAGCGCACCGGGTTTGTCCACGCATACCGTAACCCGCTCCACGCGCCCGTCGGACATGCACAAGCCTATAACATGGTCGGCAAGGCGCTCGATCAGGAAATGCTCGCTGGCACCGATTTCGTCCAGGATGCGATCCTTCAGCACCTTGTAGTCTACGGTATCATGGATATCATCCGAGGCGCATGCCCTGGAAAGATCGCATTCCAGGACCAGGTTTAACGAAATGGTCTGCTTCGCAACCCGCTCCTTCGGCTGAATCCCGATGATACAGCTGACTTCCAGGTCCCTTATCTCAATGCGATCACTCGGCATATCAACCTCTTCTGATTTGAGCCTTAACAGCCCTGCGCGATGATGTGTTGTCCACCATCTACAAAAATAGTCTGTCCCGTTATTCCATTTGATTTCAGCAGGTAGAGAACCGCGCGGGAAATATCCGCCGGTGTGCAGTCATCGTCGAGGAGCGCGGTGCCGCCAGGCTCGGGAGTGACTTCCGGATTGGGGGCAACTTCTCCGGCGACAACAGCCGGGAGGATGGCTCCGGGAGCTACCGCATTGACACGAATTCGCGGAGCCAGTTCGGCAGCACTTAACTCGGTAAAGTCCCTGAGGGCTTTTTTCGACATCACATAGGGCATGCAGGCATAGTCATGCCCGGTAACCCGGCGGTCAACGAGGTTGATCACATGCCCCCAGGTACTCCCGGGATTCATTGCATCGGCCAACAGGCGCGTCAACTGCATCGGGGCGAACAGGTTCACCCGGAATTCCCGCTGCACACTTTCATCCGTGCTTGCCCTGAGCGTCTCTTTATTAAACAGCGATGCGTTGTTAATCAGAATATCCAGAGAACCGGCAGAATCCAGGGCCTCCCGGAACATGCTGGAGGTGGAATCCGGATCGGCCAGTTCACCCGCAGTGGTCCATGCCTCGCCCCCGGATTCCCGAATCTCGCGGCAAAGGGCCTCAGCAGCATCGGCTGAATTGCGATAGTGGATCACAACGCCGCACCCCTCCTGTGCAAGCGCTTTCACGATATCCCGCCCGATGCGAACGGCTCCTCCCGTAACCAGGGCTTTTTTACCTGCAAGCATCATCCTGACTCTTTTCCGGCAAATGGAGCCGCCAGATAGGGACCCCGATTATCAAATTTCTAGCACACACTGAGCCAAGTATGCATAATGCGGCGCATGAGATCATTACCAATTTTGCTATTTATGGTTCTGGGGCTGCTTGCACCATCTCCGGAAAGTGTTTTTGCGGCGGAATCAAAAGGCGCAACGTACGTAATTCCGATCAAGGGCATGATTGAGCGAGGTCTGCTCTATGCCGTTCGCCGCGGCATCGAAGATGCCAAGCAAAACAATGCCAGTGCCATCATTATCGACATGGATACTCCCGGCGGTAAACTTCAGTCCGCAGAAGAAATCGTTTTCCTGCTCCTGAATGCGGGCGTTCCGACCTATACCTACGTGAACCCGGACGCCATATCGGCCGGCGCAATCATCTCCTTTGCGACCGATGAGATTTACATGGCCCCGTCCGGCCGAATCGGTGACGCCATGCCCATCATGATGAACCCCATGCCCATGGGCGGTGCACAGGCGGTCCCAGAGGACTTGAAACCCAAAATCATGTCTCCCACGCTTGCAATGGTGCGCGCAACAACGCAGGCCAAGGGCCATGATTCCGATCTCGCCGAAGCCATGGTGGACCCCGACCTGGAGTACCGAATCGGTGACGAAGTCATATGCGCCGAAGGCCAGCTCCTCACCCTCACCAGCCAGGAGGCAGAGCGCCGAGTTGGCGAGGAACAGCGCCCACTGCTTTCCATGGGGACGGTTGAGAGCCTCAAAGCCCTGATTGAAAAGCTTGGTCTTTCCGGCACTGAAATTGTCACCGTAGAGATAACTCCTGCCGAGCGCATTGCACGGGCTATCGAGGGCTTCCCCCTTTCCGGAATCCTGATGGCGCTGGGAATGCTCGGGCTTTATATCGAATTCAAGACCCCGGGATTTGGATTTCCCGGAATTGCCGGCATGATCCTGCTTGCGATCTGGTTTTGGGGCCATCATCTCGCCGGACTCGCAGGAACAACAGAACTTGTTCTCTTCATTCTCGGGGTTGTACTTCTCGCAGTGGAAATTTTCGTAATTCCCGGCTTTGGGCTGACCGGGATCGCGGGACTCCTCGCCATCTTCCTCGCCATTTTTTCGGGAATGATCGAACTGCCCAGTCCCAACCGCCCGACCTTCGCGCCCATTGACAGCCAGGTGCAGTGGGCCGTCCTGAATATGGGCCTCGCCTTCGGCCTGACGTTCGCGCTCGCGATCATGCTCTCCTCCGTCCTGCCCCGCACGAATGCATTCCATCGCATCCTGCTGGAAAACGCGGTAAGTTCCAGCGAAGGATATGCTTCATCCGAAGAAAAGCCCGGCCTCGTCGGCCTAACCGGGAAAGCCGTCACCCCCCTGCACCCGTCCGGAATAGGCTTGTTTGACGGCAAGCGCCTGAGCGTTGTCGCGCGGGGATCTTTTATCGATGCAAATGCTCCGATTGTGATTGCTGAGGCACATGGAAACCGTATAGTGGTCGACGCTGTTCGCGGTGAAACATCCCGGGAACAATCCGCATAACATTATGGCTGAACTCTCTACTCAACTTTTTTTCATCTGCCTGATTGCAGGCCTGCTTCTTATGGGAGCAGAACTGTTTCTCCCCGGCGGCATCATAGGAACCGTGGGTTGCCTTTGCCTACTGGCAGCCGTCGTACTCGGCTTCAAGGCATTCCCTGCGCAGGGGCCTTACATTGCCGTCAGCATTATCCTTTTAGCTGTTGGCGCCATCGTGGTCTGGATAACCGTATTTCCCAAAACCCGATTCGGGCGAAGTATATCTGTTCAGGAAAACCTGTCCGCGTCGAAGGCAACCGAAGACGGCCTAAACAGCCTTGTCGGCAAGTCCGGCATCGCGGTTTCAGCGTTGCGACCCGGAGGCTATGCCGAGGTTGACGGCCGAAGAATNNGAGATTGACGGCCGGAGAATTGACGTAATCACCCAGGGTGAAATGCTGGCAAACGGGGATTCCGTTACCGTTGTTGAAGTTGAAGGCAACAGGGTCGTTGTCCAAAAATCAGAGATCCTTGACGCCTGACAATAATTTAACTCCAAGCAAAAAGGAAAAACGATGCAGGGTATTTTTGTAGTATTAGTCGGCATAGCGGTTCTACTGCTACTGGCATTTGTCTTTGTCATTATCAAGTTTGTCGGCGTCTGGGTGCGGGCATGGAGTTCCGGCGCCAGCGTTTCCATGGTGAGCCTGATCGGCATGAGTCTCCGGAGAGTGCCGCCCAGCCTGATCGTTGATGCGCGGATCAAGCTTGTGAAGGCAGGCCTGAACCTGAACACGAATGAACTCGAGGCTCACTACCTCGCCGGCGGCGATATCCAAAACGTTGTGAATGCCCTCATTGCCGCAGACAAGGCAAACATTGAACTGCCGTTCCAGCGGGCCGCTGCCATTGACCTCGCCGGACGCGATGTACATGAGGCTGTCCGTACCAGCGTCAACCCGAAGGTGATCGACTGCCCCGATCCTGCCAAGGGAGGAACGGGATGGCTGGATGCCGTGGCCAAGGACGGTATTCGCCTCCTCGTTAAAGCGAGGGTTACCGTACGCGCCAACATCGAACGCCTCGTGGGCGGCGCCAAAGAGGACACGATTATTGCGCGCGTTGGCCAGGGAATTGTCAGCGCCATCGGCTCTTCCGCCAGTTATAAAAACGTGCTGGAAAACCCGGACCACATCAGCCGCCGTGTACTTGACAGCGGACTGGATGCACAGACCGGATTTGAAATTGTATCCATTGATATTGCCGACATCAGCGTAGCAGGTGTCTCTGACGTCGCGAACGTAGGCGCCCAGCTCGAAACGGAGCGCGCCGAGGCTGACAAGAAAATGCGCCAGGCCGAAGCGGAAGGTCGCCGGGTCATGGCTGTGGCAGCCGAACAGGAAATGCGGGCCCGCGTAGAGGAGATGAATGCGCGCGTCGTGGAAGCCAAAGCCGAGGTGCCCCGGGCCATCGCGCAGGCCTTCCGGGAAGGCAACCTGGGGGTCATGGATTACTATCGCCTGCAGAACATTGAGTCTGACACCAACATGCGCCAGGCCATATCCGGCGACGAGCATGAAAACGATTCCGATAAAAG
>JABAHO010015674.1_pt1 | contig 12767 bp, 13 predicted proteins | sample 7062071 | NCBI WGS metagenome assembly JABAHO01 (sample SAMN14534356, study PRJNA622989) | marine sediment metagenome | biome: marine biome [ENVO:00000428]; feature: marine pelagic biome [ENVO:01000023]; material: deep marine sediment [ENVO:00002113] | place: India: Gulf of Kutch | collected...
GGCGGAGCGCCAGCAGGTTGGGGTTGCGTCCGACGAGCGCGCCGAAGAGCGACTCGGTCATCGACGCGCCGCCCAGGTGATAGAAGAGCCCGAAGTAGGCGTCGTCGCAGACGGCGACGATCCGGGTGCCCGCGGCCGCCTGCGCCGCCAGGGCGTCGGCGATGGCCTCCCCCTCGGCGAGGCTCGGCATGTAGCCGGTGGGGTTGTTCGGGAAGTTGAGCAGCACGATCAGCTTCTCGTGCGTGTCGCCCGCTCGCGCCAGCGCTTCGACAAAGCCCTCGGTGTTGAAGCCCTGACCGCGATAGAAGGGGAAGGTGGTGATCTGCGCCCCGAGCCGAACCTCGTAGGTGAGCCGGTAGTTGCCCCACAGCTTGTCGGGCAGCAGAAGACAGTCGCCCGGGTCGACGAAGAGATCGCCGACCAGTGCCAGGCCGTGGGTGAGCGCGCTGGTGACGATCGGCAGGCCAAAGGCTTTCCCATCGAGCGAGGGGCAATCGCGCAGCTGCTTCTCGCGCCAGAGTTCGCGCAGCCCGGGTCGCCCGGCGGGCGGCGCGTAGGGGTACACCTCGGCGGGGGTGAGGCCCGGAATTTCTTCGTGGACCGAGGGGAGGTACATCGGGCCCGTCCCCTCGGTGGCGATGCCGATCGTCGCGTTGAAGCGGTGCGCCTTCTCCTTCGCCTCGGCGGTCTGCGAGAGGATGCCCTTCGGAAAGTACAGGCGGCGGCCGAGCGCTGAGAGCATGCCGTAGACCGGCGCGGCCTCGGCTGCCAGGCGCTCGTTGAGCCCTGCGGCAATCGGGTTGAGGGTTTCGTTCGACGCTTGGGGGTTGTTCTGTGTCACAGCCCGAGGAACGTACAGCAACGGCCGCCGACCGCGCACGGGCGGCGCGCGTCCGCCGAGCTCGAACGCTTCAGAGCGGGCGGATGAGTGTGTGCGCGCGAGGTGCGAAGCCCTGGGCACACCAGAAGGCGTAGCCGGCCCGGTTGCTCGCGAGCACGCGGATCTCGACCTGGGCGGCGCCCCCCCGCGCGAGGGCCCCGAGCGCGTGCCGCACCAGCGCCGACCCGATTCCGCGCCGGCGCGCTCCGGGGCGGACGAAGAGCTCGTCGATCACGCCGCGGGCCGGCCGGTCCGGCGCCCCGTCGGCCGCCTGCGGCGCCGAGACCCGGCGCGCGGCGCAGAAGCCCGCGAGCCCCTGTTCGCCGGGTGCCACCCACAATGCGCACTGCGGATCGGCCCGATCGCGGTCGAAGGCCGATGCGAGTTCCCCGGCTGTCGGCGCGGGCGCCGGCGAATCGTCCTGCGCGCTCGCGAGCAGGGCGTGCCAGAGCTCGAGCACCGCCTTCCGATCGGCGCTACGGGCGGCGCGGATCCTCTGGCCGCCGGGCCCCTGCTCCATGGTGACTCCATCGCCCCGTGACCGGACCGGCGGCGGGGCGGCGCGCTCAAATCAGTCGGTCGACATCCGGGAAGCTCCGCCACACGGGAACCCCGCAGAAGTGATTGCCCTCCGTACACCGGGGCCGGACCAGACCCGTCCGCACCGAGCAGGGAGGCCCGATGTGCCGCGCGAGCGAGGGGTGCACCGCCGCGAGTTGGCGAATCTCGTCGACCGACGCCTCGAAGATCTCCCGCTGCGCGTTCAGGCAGGTGCGCATCGTCCACTTGTGGAGCAGGTGGAGCAGGGATCCGCTCTCCTCGAAGCGCACGGCGACCGCGTTCGGCAGGACATAGAGACCGAACTCCGGCGCGACGCCGAGATCGAGGAGTTTCTGACGCGCGTCCCATGCCGCCTCGCAGGCCTCGGTGAAGAGCGCGTGGCTGGCGGGGTCTTCGCGGATCAGCTCGGGCTCGACCACGTCGACACCCGCGGGCACGGTGCGCGAGAGCAGCGGCCGCGAGCCGGGCACCATGCGGTGGCGCTGGTCCTGCGAGTCGGCGGTGTGGGAGAGCTTCTTGCGGAAGGTGAAGTGCGCGTGGTCGAGGGCGCGCATCAACGGCGCGTGCGCAGAGACGTTGAGCGTCTCGAGGCGGTAGCGATTGTGCGCCGGGTCGAGCACGAGCTCGAGGGCTTCGTCGTCGCCGAGGTCGGCGCGACCGAGGATGTTGCGGACCGCGCTCGCGATCACCTCCGGCGCGCGGGGCGAGTAGTCGACGAGCCTCGAGCGCCGGCCGCCGAGCGCCTTGTCGAAGGCCTCGGCGAGCGCGGGGTCGCCCACACCGGGAGCGGCGATCCCCGACTCGACACCCTGCGCCTCTGGGAGCATCTCCTCGCCGATCTCCTGAAAGAAGGCCGGGTCGACGGCCTCGACGGCGGCGACCATGCGATCGACCACGGCGCGCGCCTCAGTGGGGACGTCACACACCCCCGCCATGCGGCGAAGGCGGTGCAGGACGATCCCGGACACCGTGTAGACCATGGCCGTGTGGCAGGCGATCGGGATCACGTAGCGGGCGGTCTCGATCGCCTTCTTCTCGGCCTCGCGCGCGACATTGCGGCCAAAGGCCCGGTTCTGGCGCGCGTCGAGGCGCCACAGATCGGAGAGGATGCCGCGGGTGATGGGTGTGAGTCGCTCGGTCAGCGCGCTGTAGGCGCGCCACGCCTCCTCGATCGCGTCGCAGTACACACTCCGCGCTTCGCCCTGCAACGCCTCGGGTACGTGCGCCGGGACTGCGTCGAGCCGGACGTAGCGCTGGCTCTGCTGCTCGGTGTTGTAGAACGGAAAGGCGTGCAGGAAGCACCAGACCAGCTGGCGCGAGATCCCCGACAGCGAGAACTCGAAGGTGGCGTGCTGATAGACGGTGTGGTGACCCCCCTGGAAGGTGAGGGGGCCGATGTTCTGCCGCTGCCGCTCGGTGACTTCCGAGGCCTCGACCACGTGGTCCGAGTAGCAAGTGCGAGCGGCCGCGATCGCGTCGTCGTAAGGCGCTTGGAAGGCGTTGCGAAGCCGGACTTGCGGCCCGCCGTCGAGGACTGCCACGGTGTCTCCGCGCGAGGCTTTGGCGACGTGAAAAGTGGGGAAGGACGAACGTAGCAGACCGGCAAGAGCTCTCGGGGTCGGGCGACACCCTTCCTTTTCCCATAGACGGAAAAAAAACAGAAGGCCTCGCCGCGCGTGCGGGTCGGTGTCAGAACAAAGCGATCACCGCGCCGCGGTGCACGGTGCGCAGTTGGCGTGTGAGTTGCCGGTCGCCGAATGTCGCCCTCGCCGTGGCACGCCCATTGCGGCTAGCGTTGCGTGGTTCGAACCGATCGGGCCCAGTCCAAACGCTGTTCTCCACCTTCCCGCTCCTCAACACGCGGGTCGCGCTGCTCGCAATGGAACCGATGACGTCGAGTGCCACCGCGCAACAACCCGCCGAGCCGATCCGCACCAATCCCGCGACGCTGTGGATCCTCCATCGCGAAGAGGCCGTGCGGCGCGGGCTGGCCGCGCGACTGCGCATCGAGGNNTCCGCGCGATGCCGCGCCCGACGACCCGGCGGCACCGCGCGCGATCGTGCTCGGCGCCTCGGGTGACTTCGAGGTGGAACTCGAGCTCGCCTCGCGGCTCCACCAACGGGCTCCGGAGCTGCAGTGGGTGGTCGTCGCCCGGGACGAGGATCTCTCGGAGGCGCGGCGCCTCTTCGACACCCTCCCGGGCCACGTAGTCGACCTCGAGGGCGACGCCGCGGCTCTCCAGACGCTGGTTCGGGGTTCGCTGTCGAAGCGTCAGGCGCCCCCGCTGAGCGAGCGCGACCGGCGGCGGAAACTGACCGAACGCTTCACCCGCTGGCACGCCGCCGCCGCGAGCCCTGCGCTACTCGCGGCGACCGACCCGCGGCGTGTGGGAATTCCAGTGTGGATCCGCGGCGAGGTGGGCACCGGCCGCGGGGTCCTGGCGCGTTACCTCCACCAACTGGCCACCGGAATTCCGGCGGGACCCTTTGTATCGGTTGCCTGCGAGGCCGATCTCGACCGCGAGGGCCTGCTTTCGGCGTGGCGCGTCGAGAGCGGGGAGCTCCCTTCGGGCCAGCTCACCACGGTGTGCCTCGAACAGGTGGACCGACTGACGGCGGCGTTGCAGATCGAGCTCGCGGGGTGGATCGAATACGGGGCCCCGCCCGGGTTCGTCCCCTGTACACGGCTGCGTTTCATCGCGATCGCCGAAGGGCCGCTGCACCCGCGCCTCGCCGAGAGCCTCGCGGGGCTCGAGGTGGAGTTGCCAGCTCTCCGCGAAGACCCCGCCGGCGTCGGCGACCGCGCCCGTGCGTTCGTGGAGGCTTGGTGCCGCGAACACGATATCCCGGCGCGCGGCCTGTCCGAAGATGCGATCGCCCGCCTCCAGACCCACCCGTGGCCGGGCAACCTTCGCGAGCTCGAAACGGTCCTGGCGCGGAGCCTCGCGGCGAGTTCCAGCCGCGAACTCGCAGTCGAAGCCCTGCGGTTCGCGGACGAGGACGCCCCGCGCGACCCGGAGCGCGCCGTCCCGGATCCCGAAAGCACGCACGGCGTGATGCGGGAAGTCGGCGCCCCCGCCGGCGAACCCGACGCGGGCGGGAGCGAAGCGGGCAGGAGCGACCCTCGCGGTATTGCGGAAGGCCCATCGGACACCCCGAGCTTCTCGCTCGGGGAAGCGCGGGAGCCGGGCGAGGTCTTGCTGCGCACCGAGCTCGAAGACGTCGATGCGCCCACATCGCTCCTCGACACCCCGGAGATGGCCGGCGCCTTCACGCCGCTCGCCGCCGACCCGAGTGAAGAGACGGTCTTCGCCACTCTGGACCCCGATGGTGAGGACGACTTCCCCGGTGAGCTCTTCGCGGGGGAACCCGACGACGAAACGGACTTGCGCCCGGATCCGCTCGCCCCACCCGCCTTGGGGCCCCCCACCGTGGGTGGCATCGGCCCCACGGCGCTCCGGCGCCTCGCCGGAGCGCTCGCGCACGAGATCGGAAACCCGCTGGTCGGTCTGCGGAGCTTTGCGCAGATGCTTCCGCGCCGGTTCGAAGATCCGGAGTTCCGCCGCGTCGCCACCGAGCGGGTGGCGGCCGACACCGCCCGCATCGAAGCGGTTCTCGAAACCCTCTCGCGCCTGACACCGACGGACGACGCCCCCGCCGAAGCCGTCGATCTGAGCGCACTGCTCGGGGGGCTGCTGGCAGAGCGACGGGGCCGGATCGCCGAACGGCACCTCGTCGTGNNTCGTGCTCGAAGAACTGGATCGCGAAGGGGCGGTGGTGGTGGCGCCGCGCGAGGCGCTTCGGGGTGCACTCGTCTCCTTGCTCGATGCCGTGTTCGAACTGCTCCCGGATCGCGGCGATCTCTATGTCGCCACCCAGGGCCCGAGCCCGGCGGATCCACCGGGTACGCGCACCACCCGTGCGTTGATCCGGTTCACCGGCGCCGACGGCCCCGCGCCCAACGGGCTCGCGCGCGCCGAGCAGAGCGTGGGTCTCGCGGCCGCGGGTCTCGCTCTCGAAGCCGCCGGGGGAACGCTCGTCCTCGATACCGGCGACGCACCCACGACGCTGGTGCTCTTCGACCTGCCGGCGGACGCGTCGCCCTAGCTCGAAAAAGCCCTAGATTGAAAAGATGGAGCGCGTGCTCGTAGTGGATGACGAGCGGGGGGTGCGCGAGTCCTTGCGCCTGCTCCTCCGCGACGACTACGACGTGGAGTGCGTGGCAAGCGTCGACGAAGCCCTGCGCGCGATCGCCGACACACCGCCCGACCTGGTCCTCCTCGACCTCGTCATGCCGGATCGAAGCGGTCTCGATCTCCTCGAAAACTTTCGCGAGCACGGCGGGGGCCCCCCTGTCCTCGTGGTCTCTGCGACCCGCACCGTCGACGCGGCGGTCGACGCGATGAAGCTCGGCGCCGCCGATTTCATCACCAAGCCCTTCGAACCCGAAGCCCTCCACCACCAGATCCGCAAGCTCCTCGAGCGCGGCGACCTCGAACGCGAGGTCGAGCGCTTGCGCGACGAAGTGGCCAACAAGAGCGAACTCGCCGGCCTGCTCGGCGCGAGCACCGCGATGCGGGATGTGTTCCGCCTGCTCGAGCGCGCCGCCGAGGCCCAAGCCGCGGTGTTGATCAGCGGCGAGAGCGGCACGGGCAAGGAGCTCGTGGCGCGCGCCATCCACGAGCGGGGGCCGCGCGCCGAGGGGCCCTTCGTCGCGGTCAACTGCGCGGCGATTCCCGAGGAGCTGCTCGAGAGCGAGCTCTTCGGCCACGAGAAGGGCGCCTTCACCGGCGCGCGGGAGCGTCGCATCGGTCGTTTCGAAGCGGCCAGCGGCGGGACGCTCTTTCTCGACGAGATTGCAGAGCTCGCCGGACCCCTGCAGGCCAAGCTGCTCCGCGCGCTCCAGGAACACACGATCGACCGGGTCGGGGGGAGCGAACCCATCCGGGTCGATGTCCGGGTCGTCGCGGCGACCAACCGCGACCTCCGTGCCGCCGTCCAGTCCGGGGAATTTCGGGCGGATCTCTACTACCGCGTCAACGTGCTCCCGATCGCGTTGCCGCCGCTGCGGGAGCGGCGCGAAGACATCGGGTTGCTCGCGGCGCGGTTTCTCGAACGCGGCAGGAAACAATTGGGGCGCGGGCCGGAAACGCTTTCGGCCGGAGCGAAACAGGCCTTCTCCCACTACACGTGGCCGGGCAACGTACGCGAGCTCGAAAATGTCATCGAGCGCGCCGTGGCCCTTGGCGACGGTCGCGAAGTCGGCCTCGACGATCTCCCCCACGAGGTGCGGCATGCGGCGCGGGTGCAGAACCTGGGCGAAGCCGTTCGGGCCGGGGCGATCGACCTCGAGAACGCGGTGGCCGAGTTCGAGGCCGAGCTGATCCGAGAGGCTCTGATCGCGACGAGCGGCAACCAGACCCGCGCCGCCGAACGGCTGGGTATCACGCGCCGCGTCCTCAAGCTCAAGATCGACCGCTATGGGCTCCCGTTGTCCCTTCTCGAACACACCAAGATTTCTTAGCAAACTCGGTAGGTTGGCGGGTCGGTGGGGCGAGCCCGTTCGCGCGCGAACGCTCGGAACGGCGCGAGAAGACGCGGGGCACGCTCGCGTAAGGCTGGATTCGCGTGTCAATTCCACCGGTTGCCGCGGTGGGTGCGCGGCGCGACGGCGTTGGCACGACGCTTGCGATAGCAGAGGGTGTGGAGCCGATTCAGCGACCGAAGACGTTCCACAGTTCCGGCGCTTGGACCCCTCCGGGCGCAGAGACGGGGCAGAGTCGCGACCGGGCCGTTCGGCCGATTACGCGGGGGCTAACGGGTTGAGGTAGGCATTCCACAAAGGGCGGACCCGCCGCACAAAACGGGGGAGTGGCGACCGTCCGGAGTGACGCTTCAACCCCGGCCAGAACGGCCGGTCCGACTCGAGCCTTGTGCGCCGCGAACCCGTCTTCGTTCGGTGCGCGCGCCAGAGTCCCGGCGTCTTCTGGAACCTCGGCCCGGGTCGGGCCTTGTCCATCTCTCTCCCCTAGAGTGCATCCATGTTCGGCATCGGTATGACCGAGCTTCTGGTCATCATGGCGGTGGCGTTGGTTGTCTTCGGGCCGAAGCGACTCCCCGAGCTCGCCCGTTCGATGGGGAAGGCGCTCGGCGAGTTCCGCCAGGCCTCCACCGACCTGCGCCAGACCCTGAGTGAAACACCGCCGCCCGTACCGGGGCCCGCGGAGTCTCCGGGTGCACCGATCGCGCCCCAGACGGCGGATCCGGCGAAGCCACCGCCCGCGGAGTCGCCGCCGGCGCTAGCCGAGGGGGAGGACCGCGACGACGACGTCCATCACCCCGAATCGGATGACGAGGATGCGGAACCCGTAACGCAGGGCGCCGGCGAGCCCGCGCGCAAAGACCCACCGGCCTAGGTCGACGCCACGTGGAAGACCAACCGCTTCCGATCACCGACCACCTGGCCGAGCTCCGCACGCGTCTGATTCGATCCTTTGCCGCGATCTTTGCGGGCTTCGCACTCTCCTGGAACTTTCGCGTCGAGATCTTCGACGCACTTCTTCGACCCGCCACCACCGCCCTCGCAGAAACCGGGGGGCGCCTCCAGGCCATCGCGCCCACCGAGATCTTTTTCACGTATCTCAAGGGCGCCGTGCTCGCGGGTTTCGTTCTGAGCCTTCCCGTCGTGTTCTGGCAGATCTGGGCCTTTGTCGCGCCAGGCCTGTACAGCAATGAGCGCCGGTTTGCGGCGCCCTTTGCAGTGGTGTCGACGTTGCTCTTTTTGACCGGCGCATTCTTTGGCTACGGGATGGTGTTCCCGTTGATGTTCGATTTCCTGCGCACCTTCGAGAGCGAGTTCGTGCAGTCCGCCTGGACCATGCGCGAGGTCTTCGCGCTCACCACGCGCCTCTTCCTGGCCTTCGGCATCGCCTTCGAGCTGCCGGTCCTGGTCTTCTTTCTCTCGTTCTCGGGAATCGTCACCGCCGGGCAGCTCCTGCGCGGCTTTCCCTACGCAGTGCTCGCCTGTTTCGTGACGGGTGCCGTGATCACACCGCCCGATTGGGTGAGCCAGGTGTTCCTCGCGCTCCCGATGGCGGTGCTCTATCTGGTCGGCGTGGGCGTCGCGTACCTCTTCGGGGGCAAGCGGGCCCGGGGTGCTGCCGCCTCCGAGACGACACTTCCGACGGCACAGCCCCCGCCGGAGCTCTGAATCGCACCGCCGCGGGCCTTCGGTGCTAGCCCTGGCCGGTCTGGGCCGCCCAGAGCGCCTGGGCCTGTTCCCAACCCACCACCGCCAGCGGCTGCTCGGCTTCGTCGATGAACTGGAGCGGGCCCAGGAAGGTCATGTAGAACTCGCTGGCTTCCGGGAAATAGGTGCGGTCGTGGCGGGCATTGCAGGCCTCGTAGCCGTAGCCCAGCGCGGTCGCCGTCGCGCCGCCCTCGTCGGCGCCCCCGCGCACCTCCATGCGCCCCTTGGTGAGGAGATACTCCCCGGGCCCGACGTGAATGTGACGCGCGAACGAAGACCCCTCCGGGCAGTCGAAAATCGCAGTCCACGCCCCGACCTCGGGAGAGACATGCAGCAGCTTCCAGCGGATGCCACCCTCGGAAAACTGGTCGGGGAAGGGTTGCCAGTCCACTGAGGTGATGTGGACGTATTCCTCGGTCAATTTGGGCTTCATGCGATTCTCCTCGCGTTGCGGGTGCCGCGCCTCCCGGCGGGACACGGTAGCTACACCGATAGGCTGACGCCTTGGCGCAACCGGCGGCCGCTCTAGAACGAGCGACCGATCAAAAAGAGCGCGCAGAGGGCGGCCGCCGCCAGTACGGTCCGCCGCGCCCACTCTCGGTGGAGACGCGGCGCGAGCCAGGACGAGATCAGGAACCCCAGCGCGACCCCCGGGATGAGGAGAGCGCCGCGTTTCGCCTCCGCGGCTCCCAGACGACCGACCGCGACGAGCGCCACGATGGTCAACGCCATCGACACCAGGAAATAGGCCGACAGGTCGGCGCGCATCCGCGAGGGCGACTCGCGCTGGTAGAGAAGCGCGATCGGGGGACCCCCGATGGTCGTGGTGGTTCCCATGAACCCCCCCGCCAGGCCGGCGAGGAGCGAGTTGCGCGGGCGAAGGCGCGGCGCGAGCCCGAGCGCCCCGATTCCGACCGCCGCGAGAACGAGAACCCCGAAGAGCAACGAAAACGAGGCGCCCGTGCTGTGGATGAGCACCCACGCGGCGAGCCCCGTACCCAGCGCATTCCCGAGCAGCGCGACCCCGACGCTTCGAAACTTCAGGTGGTGACGCTCGCGGAGGAGCACGGCCGTGGTCAGGGGAATTCCGCAGACCACGAGCGCTCCGGGCACGAGGGTCGAGTCGATCAGCATGAGGAGCGGCGCGGCCGTGATGGCAAACCCGAACCCGATCGAGCCCTGGAGCGACGCGGCCAGGACCACCACGCCGTAGGCCAGCAGCCATTCGCCTGCGCTCACCCAGTGTCATTCGAGAGCAGCACGCACCCCGCGTCCTTCGAGATGCGCGCGCGCCCCGTGTCGCGCAGTGTCACCCGGCACTCAGGGGTGGAGAAAAATCCACCACAGCGAGTGCAGCAGATACATCCCGATCGCCGCGTTGATCCAACAGATCGCGTCGGGGACGCGGCGCGGCGGCCGATCGGCGGGATGGAGGTGGCGGCGGCGCCAGAACAGCACGAACGGAGAGAAGAACACCGCGGCGACCATCGCCGAGACGCCCACGAAGAACAGCGCCCGCGCCGCGGCGTGCAGAAGCTCCGCCACCACGCGACGGCTCCGCCGTCTCCCTCACGGCGAGGGGTCTCCCGGAAAATCGATGTCGTCGACGCTCTTCGCCATCAGGCTGCGGATGGTCTGTCGGAGCTCCTCCGGGGTGGGTCGCCCGACGAAGTACCAGCCGTTGAAGATCCGCTCGATCTCGAAATCGGGTAGCAGCGCAAAGGTGTAGGGGACCGGGAGCGGACCGTGGATGCGATCGGTGGTTTCGCGGATTCCGAGGGCGTCGGTCAGCGCGAGATCGGCGTCGGAGAGAAAGGGAAACGAGGCCCCGAGACCGGCCTTGAAGGCGGCCAGGACTTCGGGGGGATCGACCGAGACGACGGCGATCTTGCAGTAGGCAACTTGGGTGGCGCGGTGGAACTCGACCAGTTCCTTCAGTTGGACCTGTCACTTGGGTCACCAGGGCCCGCGAAAGAAGACCAGGAGAAGCGGCTGACCCGCGGCGATCTCCTCGAGGGTCCGCGTGTCGCCCCGGTCGTCGACCCGTGCCAGCGAAGGAAAGGTGTCGCCCACCTGATAACGAAGTGTCATCGGACCTCCTCGGGCCCGATCGTACAGCAGGCGACAGGTCGCGGCGTCTCCGCCCGCGGGCGCGATCACGCCGCGCGACGCGGCGGTGGGGCCCGGAAAGCTCCGGGGGGGNNCGGTGGGGCCCGGAAAGCTCCGGGGGGGTCCGGCGTGCGGCGACGAAATCCCCCGGCACCGGGGCGTCCCCCAGGCCGTACCCAAGCATCGAGGGCCGTGATCTCCCTCGGAACACCCGGGGCGAAAGGACCGAGACGCGCCGAAGGATTCCAGCGACTCTTGCACTCCTTTTGCGCGACCGTCCCGCGCGACGATCCCCACGTTTCCGCCGAGGCGGAAGCCGCCATCGCGGCCGAACCCAAATCGGAAAGGCGTCCGCGAATTCGCTGAAACCCCTTCGCCGCATTGCCGATACGTCACTGGATACGCGCTTCCACCAAATCGGAACCGCAACCGAGAACCGCGAGACGCCGATCGCGGTCCCTCAGGCCCCGCTCCGGAAGGGCTCTGTGAACCACTAGAGGCCGAGCGCCCCGCGAATCTATGACCGACGCACGCCGCAGGCTCAAACGCATTGTGAAGTTATGGGTACTCCGGATCGCCAGAACGGTGGGCCTCTTCCATCTCTCCCGCTGGGTCACTCGGAACAGCTTCATCATCATCGGTTGGCACGGCGTGAGTATCCGAGACGAACACCAGCGGTTCCCCGAGTATTTCCTACAGCCCGAAACCTTGAAGCAGCGCCTCGAGTATCTCGATGCCTACTTTTCGATCGTGCCGCTCGAAGAGGCGCTGCGCCAGCAGGCGGAGGGTTGCATCAAACCCCATCAGGTGGTTCTGACCTTTGACGACGGGATGTTGAATCTCCGGAAATCTGCGCTGCCTGAGCTCAGACGGGCGAAGGCGCCGGCCACAGTCTACCTGGTGTCGGATACATTGCGGCGCGAGACATCGATCACGCTGGATCTATTGGTCCGCGAAGCCTTTCTCACCACCGAACGCGTCGAACTCGGAGGGGAGACGATTCCCGGCCTTCGGATCGAGCGGTGGCGAAGTGTCGAGGAACGCCTCACCGCGGCCCGCCAGTGCCATGCGCACATGAGCGAGATGACGAGTTACGAGGAGCGCTGGGACTACGCGAAACCGTTGATCGAAAAACTGGGAATACGCTGTGCGGAAGTCGAGAAGTCCGGTCTGTGGTCCTACCTGAACACGGCAGACCTCCGCGAGATGATGCCACTCGGGGTGGATTTTCAATTGCATTCCCACCTGCATCAGATCGTTGGCGAAATGGGAGATCGCCTCGGAGACGACACCCGCACATGTCGGGAGACGATCGAACATGAAACCCGCCGCGAAGCGCGCGACTACTGCTATCCCTCGGGGTGTTGGGGTCGATGGTGCTGGCCCCATTTGACGGAGGCCGGCGTTCGGAGTGCCGTCACCTGCAAGTTGGGACCCAATTTTCGTGACACGCCCGCACTCGCGCTCCGGCGCTACATCGACACCAATACGAACACTCCCATCGAGTTCGAAGCGCTGACGAGCAACTTCCTGTGGTTCGTTCACCTCCTGTTTCACCCGAGCCGTTGGCGCGTGCCCAGCGAGGCGCCGTCCGAGGACACGGCTCCCCTCTGATCGGCGCGATGCGGCGGAGGATGTCGATACGAGGATTCCGGGGGAAGTTATGAGGGCCGATTCTCTCGAGTCGCTCACGCAGATGGCGCTCGCCGCATCGTGCGGAACCGATCAGGAATTGCTCGTGTCTGGATTCGCGCGTCGCCTCGCCGCCGGGCGCGATGACGCAGAGCCCGAACTCCTTCGGGGACTACTGGGACAGATCCTCGGGATCAACGCCGATCGCATTGACCGCCTTCGGTATCCCAAGCCGGTCCGGAAGTTGATCAAAGCCGAATTCGAGAAGATTCGCGAGTTTTGCGACCGCGCGGACGGCGACGAATTCACCCTCGAAAGTCATTTCTTCAGAAGCCA
>JABAHO010014379.1_pt1 | contig 12757 bp, 15 predicted proteins | sample 7062071 | NCBI WGS metagenome assembly JABAHO01 (sample SAMN14534356, study PRJNA622989) | marine sediment metagenome | biome: marine biome [ENVO:00000428]; feature: marine pelagic biome [ENVO:01000023]; material: deep marine sediment [ENVO:00002113] | place: India: Gulf of Kutch | collected...
GTTGGCTGCGTGTCATGAATCGGGTCAAAGGGCAGGGCCATGCATCATACGACTTTGCAGGGACCCGCCTCCAGTTCGCTTATAATGCGCGCACCGGGCGATACGCAAATAACGAAGGACCGGTCACTGATGGGAAAACTGGATGACAGGGTTGCCCTCGTCACGGGATCCGGACGGGGCATAGGGCATTCTATCGCGCTCAAGCTCGCAGCCGAAGGTGCCAGCGTCGTCGTCAACGATCTCGACGAAGAACCGGCNNCGAAGCGGGCGGCGGTCGAGCGGCCATCTGTGCCGGCAACGTTTGCGCGGACGATTTTCCGGACCGATTCGTCAGTACTGCCGTCGACCATTTCGGCGGCGTAGATATCGTGGTCAACAATGCCGGGTATACGTGGGACAACGTTATTCAGAAAATGTCCGACGACCAGTTTCGCGACATCGTCGACGTTCACCTCGTCGCGCCGTTCCGGATCCTGCGCGCCGCCATGGTTCCGATGCGCGCAGCGGCGGAGAAAGAAAAGGAAGCCGGCACGCTGCGCAATCGAAAAGTCGTGAACATCTCTTCGACGTCTGGCGTTTTCGGTAATGCTGGACAGGCGAACTACGCGGCAGGCAAGGCCGGCATCGTAGGTGTGACCAAGACACTCGCGAAGGAATGGGGACGTTATGCGATCAACGTGAACGCTGTCGCATTCGGCTTCATTCAGACACGACTGACGCAACCGCTCCAGGGCGAAGCGGCCACCATAGACGTCGATGGCCGCGAGATCCGGGTCGGCGTCCAGCAGGCTGCCATCGATGCTGCGAAGACGCACATACCGCTGGGCCGCGGAGGCTACCCGGAAGAGGCAGCGGGTGCCGTATATCTCTTCTGTATCCCCGAATCGGATTACGTGACCGGCCAGGTTCTCGTTTGCGATGGCGGACGTGTCTGAACTGCGGCCTATCGGAATGAACGAATATGTCTGAAAGAATCATCATTCGAACATACGAGGAGGCCAAGGCGCTCGAGGGCCAGGAGGTCGGGGTATCGGACTGGGTCGATATCGACCAGCGCCGGATCGATGTCTTCGCCGACGCGACGGAAGACCATCAATGGATCCACGTGGATCCGGAGCGTGCGGCGAAGGAGATGCCGACCGGCAAGACCATCGCACACGGCTACCTGACCCTGTCGCTGGTTGCCGGCCTGACGGCCGATTTCGTCGAATGGGAAGGACTCGAGCGGGCGATCAATTACGGCATCAACAAGGTCCGGTTTCCGCAGATGGTGCCGGTGGGCAGCCGCGTCCGCGCCCGTACGGTCGTCAAGTCGATCCGCAAGCGGGTCGGAGCGATCCAGGCCATCTGCGAGCACACCATCGAAATCGAGGGTGAAAAGCGGGCTGCGTGCCGGGCCGAAACCATAGGCCTCTATTTCATCAAAGGACTCTGAATGGCCGGCTCGGGCGGTGACGGCCAGTTCGCCTGGGCGNNGGGTGACGTGACGGCCACGAAGGTTGTGTCCGCCCAGCTCGATCGCATCGAGCGCTTCAACCCGGCCATCAACGCCATCGTGCACGTGGACGCGGACGCGGCGCTGGCCAGCGCCGAAAAGGCAGACCGTAGCCTCGCGCGCGGCGACGAAACGGGTCCGCTGCACGGCGTTGCAATCACCATCAAGGATTCCATCGAGGTGGCGGGCATGCCCTGCGCCTGCGGTGCGCCGGCATTGGCGGACTACGTGCCCGAACGTCATGCCGCGGTCGTGGCGCGTCTCACCGAGGCCGGGGCGATCATCCTGGGCAAGACGAACGTCCCGATTTTCGCCGGCGACTTCCAGTCCTACAACGCCGTGTACGGCGTTACCAAAAACCCCTGGGACCAGACGCGGACGCCGGGCGGGTCCAGCGGTGGTGCCGCCGCTGCGCTCGCAACCGGATTGACGCCGGCAGAGATCGGCAGCGATCTCGCCGGATCGCTGCGTGTTCCGGCAGCCTGGACAGGCGTCTGCGCGATGAAACCGACGTTCGGCATCGTACCGATGCGCGGCTCGTTGTCCGGCATGCCCGGGCGGTTACGCGACCCGGATACCTGGGTCACCGGTCCGATGGCGCGCACTGTCGATGACCTGGAATTGCTGCTGGGCCTCATCGCAGAGACGAATGTGCGAGACCCTGTGGGCTGGCAACTGTCGCTCGCGGATGCGGCGCTGTCCGGGAACGGCCCGAGATTCGGCGTGCTGACCGAAGATACGGTTGCACCACTTTCGTCTGACGTGAGCGACGTATTCGGCGAAGCGCTCGATCGCCTCGGCAAAGCAGGTCACGAGATGAAACCTGTCACTTTGCCCCAGCCGGAAGCCCGGCAGTGGTTCAATGCCTATCTCGACATGCTTTATGGCGAGATGGGTTCGGAGTTCGACGACGGGCGCTACGACAAGATGAAGCGTCGCGCGAAGAGCGGTCGGTTGCCGGGCGATCATCCCAATCTCAGGCTGCCCGGCGCGATCACCCAGTCGCATCGAGACTGGATCCGTGCCGTCGAGAAGCGCGAGCGGTTGCGTCGCGATTTCGAGTCCATGCTTGCGCCTTTCGACGCCGTCATCTGTCCCGCTATGCCCAATGTGGCGATCGAGCATGACCACCGGCGGGCGGAGGAACGCTCGGTCACGCTCCGCGGCCGGGAGTACCCGTACGTCGAACAGGTGTTCTGGGCGACGCTCGCGAGTCTCACCGGTTGCCCGGCACTTGTCATGCCGGCAGGTCTGTCCGGAGCTGGTCTCCCTGTCGGATTACAGCTGATCTCGACGAGATTCTCCGACCGGCGCCTGATCGCGGCAGGACGCTCGATCGAATCGGTCATCGGAGGATTCAGGGTACCGCCGGGCCCGTGGGCGTCGTGACTGCCCAATGCGCCCTCGCCGTCGATGCGATGCACGTATTCGACGACGTGTCACACGAGTGCGTCGACAACGAGGGCGTTTCGATACACTGCGCCACGCTGGGCACAGGCGATCCGCTTGTCTTCGTGCACGGGTTTCCCGATTTCTGGGGCAGCTGGTATCGGCAGATGCATGCGCTGGCCGGCGCCCGCCGGACTGTGGCGATGGATCAGCGTGGCTACAATCTCAGCGATCGACCGGCAGCCGATCAAGACTATGCGGTGCCGCGGCTGGTTTCGGACGTTGCCGCCGTCATCAAAGCGTTCGGTGAATCAGCGATTCTTGTCGGTCACGACTGGGGCGGCGCCGTCGCCTGGACAACAGCCATGACATACCCCGAACTCGTCGAACGGCTGGTGATCTTCAATGCGCCTCACCCGCACGGTCTCGCACGCGCACTCGCCACAGATCCGGTCCAGCGCAAAAACAGCGCCTACGCGCGTCGATTCCAGGCCGACCCGGTGCCGGATTTGACGCCCGAAAANNGACCCGGTGCCGGATTTGACGCCCGAAAAGCTGCTCGCCTATCTGCCGCCGCAGACCGCGTACGAGCAATACCTGGACGCATTCTCACGCTCTGACATCGCGGCGTTGATGCGCTATTACCGGGTCAACTATCCCCAGGTGCCCTACACAGTGCAAAGCATCATGGCTCGCCCGGTGTCCTGCCCGGTGCTGGTCATCCACGGACTCGATGACTCGGCATTGCAGCCATCGGGCCTGAACGACACCTGGCGATGGATCGACGCAGAAATGACATTGGTTACAATGCCCGGCGCCGGTCACTGGGTGCATCATGAATGCGCGGACGACGTCAACCGCATCATGACGGACTGGCTAAGCAGAACTCGGTCCGGGGGAATTTGAGAGTGACCGCACATACGAGAGCCGGTCTGGCGCTGACAGCGCTGATGCTGGTCGCCGCATGCGATCAGACGGCGCAGGAAGTGTCACAGCCGGTCGAGCCGGCCGACATCGTATTCACCGGCGAGAATATCGTCACAGTCGATCCGACCAGTGGCCGTGCAACAGGTGTCGCCGTCCGCGGTGACACGATCGTCGCGGTGGGCACCGCGGAAGAAGTCGGTGCGCTGGTCGGCGAAGAGACGCGGGTAGTCGACCTCGGCGACAACGCGCTGGTGCCGGGATTCATCGACTCGCACGGACATGTCACGTTCTATGCGCGAATCGTGGATTTCGTGAACCTCTCTTCGCCGCCGGTTGGCGATGTCGAGAACTTCGATGACATCGTCTCTGCTATCAGGGCCTATATCGAAGGCAACGAAATTGCGCCGGGCGAATGGGTCATCGGATACGGCTATGACGATTCATTGCTGGCGGAGAATGCGCACCCGGACCGCGCGGCGCTGGACCGCGCGTCCAGCGAGCACCCGATCTACCTGATGCACGTTTCCGGCCATCTCGGTGCGGCCAACTCGCTGGCGCTGGAGTCTGGCGGCATCACGGCCGACACGCCGGATCCCGCTGGTGGCGTCATCCGGCGCATCGACGAGACTGGCGAACCCAATGGCGTACTGGAAGAGACCGCCGCAATGCCGTTCATGTTCCGCCTGATGCAGCAGCTCAGTGCCGGTCGCATGCCGGAACTGATGGCACGCGCGATCGACGTCCACGCATCCTACGGTATCACCACGATCCAGGAGGGTGGCCTGTCGCTGTCTGATCTCGCGATGCTGCGGGACGCTTCTGCGGCCAATCCATTCGTGGCTGACGTCGTAGGGTTTCCCACGCTTGGTGGGCTGGACGACCTGACCTTGGCGTCCATCCAATACGAGCCTGTATATACGAGCGGCTTCCGCGTTGGCGGCATCAAGCTCTGGCTCGACGGGTCGCCGCAGGGCCGCACGGCGTTCATGACAGAGCCCTATACGGAAGGTCCGCCCGGTGCGCCCGCCGACTACGTCGCGTACCCGACGTACCTCCGAGAAAAGTACGAGCAACAGATCGCCAACATGATCGACAGGGGTGTCCCGGTGCTCGTGCATGCGAATGGCGACGCGGCGATGGACATGATGATCGACGGTGTGGAGAAGGCCGTCGCCGGTCGGGAAATGCCGGATCACCGTTCTGTCATCATCCACGCCCAGCTGATGCGCGACGACCAGCTCGACGAGGCACTCGAACTCGGCATCGTGCCGTCATTTTTCTCGGCCCACGCGTTCTTCTGGGGCGACTGGCATCGCCGAAGCTTCGGAGAAGAACGCGCGATGAATATCAGCCCGATGAAAGCGGCGCTCGAGAAGGGTGTGCATTTTACGGTGCACAACGACGCACCGGTCGTCCCGCCTGACATCATGAGGCTTATATGGGCCTCGGTGAATCGGACCACGCGTAGCGGCTACGTGCTTGGACCCCACCAGCGGCTGACGCCGCTGGAGGCGCTGCATGCGGTGACACTCGGAGGTGCCTATCAGTACNNCGCCCCCGACGCGATCAAGGACATACCGGTCCTCGAGACGATCGCGCGCGGCCTCACGATTTTCGCTGCCGAATGAGCGTGCGGCCGGCGTGACTCAATCGGCGCCCGATTTCGACGGCCTCAGGCCGGCATGTGAAAGGCTGACGGGCTTCCACGATGACTGGCGCAACCGCGTCCGCGAATTCGTCGACGAAAATATCGTCCCCCGACTCGACGCGTGGGAGGCGGCAGGGGGATGTGACGATGCCCTTTATCGTCAGGCGGCCGATGCCGGATTGCTAGGCATGGGATTCCCAACAGAGCTCGGCGGCATCGGCGATACCGACATCTATCATCGGGTGATATTTGCCGAAGAGATGCATCGTACGGGTAGTGGACTCGTTTTTGCCGACCTCGCGACACTCTGGATCGGCTTGCCGCCAGTCGTCTCGACTGGAGACCCGTCCCTCGCCGAAGAGGTGGTTCGGCCCGTGCTTCGCGGGGAGCGCAAGATCGCGTTTGCGGTGACGGAACCGACCGGCGGTTCCGATGTCGGCGCGATCCGCACGGCCGCGCGGCGCGATGGCGACGGCTACCGGGTTAAAGGTACCAAGACGCTGGTCTCCGGCGGTCTCAGGGCTGACTACGTGCTCACCGCTGTGAGAACGGGTGGGCCGGGCATCGGGGGTCTGTCGCTTCTGCTCGTCGATACGGCGGCCGAAGGCGTTTCGCGTTCGGGTGTGCCGGGGCTGGCGTGGTATTGCGCGAGTAATGCGACCATCGAATTCGACGATGCATTCGTCCCGCGGTCGCGACTGATCGGGCCCGAAGACAAGGGCTTCATCGCGCTGTTGCCACAATTCAACCTAGAGCGTTTCAGCGGCATCGCGGCAGCGCGGCAGCGCTGGCATTGTCGCGTGTGGCTGTATCTCAGGCAGCGGAATGGGCGCTCGAGCGGGAAGCGTTCGGTCGGCCCCTCGCGGGCCACCAGTCCATACGTCATGCGCTGGTCGATATGGTCGGCGCGGTTCGGGCCGCGTACGCTTACCTCGATCACTGCGTCTGGGCTTTCGAATCGGGCAAGCAACCGCTGGCGGACCTCTGCATGCTAAAGATCAATGCCGTATCGGTGCTGCAGCACTGCGCGCGTCTGTCTCTGCGAATTCTCGGCGGGGAAGCATACACCGCCGGGCGGTGCATCGAGCGGATCAACAGGGAAGTCGGGATCTTCGCGCTCGGCGGCGGCACGGACGAGATCCTCAGGGAACAGGCGGCCAAACAATTGGGACTGACGGGGAAATAGCATGTCTGACTATCTGTCGATACTGGAGCAGGTCATCGCGACCCATCGGGACGGTGACCATGAGGGCTTTCTGGCCCTTTTGACCGACGACGTCGAGTATCACTATCACGTCACGACTCGCCCGCTGATCGGCAAGGACTGGGTGCGAAAGTTCCTTGCGCGTTACGACGAGATCTGCGCGGATGTGACATGGCGAATCGACCGCCATGCCGAGGGCGACGGATTCCTGATGGTCGAGGGCTACGAGTCGTACACAGACCTCAGGACCGGCGAGCGGGTAGAGCATCCCTACATGGGCATACTCGAATTCACCGGCGACAGGATCTCTGCCTGGCGCGACTACTTCGAGATGAGTCCGGCCGTACAGGGTGAATAGCTGTGCTTTCATTGCGGTCGCNNGGTGAAACAGCGTACGAACGTTTCCGGGACGGGGACTACGCAGCGGGTCGATTGACTTTCCAGGGACGATGCAGCGCATGCCATACGCTGGCCGCTGATAGTGCCGATATCGCGGGACCCAATCTGTGGGGCATGTTCGGCCGCGCTGCCGGCGCGAAGCCCGGATTCGAATTCTCGGCGGCATTGCGCGACGCGGATATCCGCTGGACGCCGGAGGAACTGGAAACCTGGCTGGCGGAACCCGATGAATTCCTGCCTGGCAATATCATGCGTATCCCTGAACCGGTGCCCCGGAGTGCGCGATTCGACCTACTGACTTTCATGCTGATCGAGACCGGTGCCGTCGACTGGCCACGCCCCGAGATTTCAGCCGCCGCCGTCGATCGGACCGCCCCGCCGTCGGAGCGTTTTCCGAGTTTCTGGAACCACCTGATGTTCAACACGACCCGTTATCACTGGGAAGACGGCGATGAGGATTTCCGCTTCGATGCCTGGTTCCGGGGGGACGGGTCCGTCCTGACGAGCGATGCGCGGGTCGATGGCTTCTGGCACATCGATGACCGTGACTTCTTTTGCTACGCGCTCAAAGGGCTGCCGGTCGGTGTCGGCACGATGGTCGAGTGCTTTCCGGTCGCCGCAATGGCGATACCCCGATTTTCCGAGCAACTGTGGACGTCCAATCCGCAAGGGAGCGTGCGGCTCCACGGCGGCATTGCGCCGGGTCGTCCCGACTGGGTCGCGACCGGGGTACGTCCGGATTAGCTGCGGGGGTTAGTCCAGAGAAGCCAGCAGGGCGTCCCTGAACGTACGGATTCTCTCGGCATTCGTGCCGACATCGCTCAAGCCGACGCGTGATTTCGATCGGACATCCACCCGTGTACCGTCGCTGGTTGCCGCTATGCGAACGACGACGTCGTCTTTGAAGCCGAACCAGAACGTCGTATCGGTCGCCTCGACTCGACCAGCACTCTCGTCCGACCCGGCCAGGTCCCAGCCGAGCTGATCGACGACGGCGACGGCTGCCACATAGACGTCGGCCACCGATCGCGTGCTCTCGATGGGTTGTATGTCAGGAAATGCCGCGATCTGCTGATCGGCGATCTCGGCGCCGGCGTACTCGGGGGGGTTGGGCGCATCGGCCCTCAAAGGCAAAACATCGACGAACTGCGGCGGATTCACGGTGTCGGTCGTGATGTCGTGGATCGGCGGTACGGAGCGGGCCTTCTGGAGCCAGCCGAAATTGTTCCAGGACAGGAAAGCCGCGAGGATGACCGACCCCCACACGAGCACGACCGGCGAGCCGCCGCCACTGCCGCGGGTGAGGCCGAGACCGCCAATACCCGCGGCCAGCGCGACTACGAGGGCCAGCACCGCGCCGGCATAGACCAGGAATGCGGGTCCTAGCGGCAGGAAGCCGAACCTGTGCCCCGGGCCGGACACGACGATCAGCACAAGCGCGAGACCACAGAGCGCGATGCCCGTCCAGCACAGTCTCGCTCCCCAGATTTCCGAAGCGGCCGTATCGGTCATTGTCGCGCTCCCCGGTTGCAAAGTGTCCGTTGCAGGTAAGGATAGCCTATCGAAACGGGCCTTGCGGATGCGAGACCTGCACCCGATGCGTATACAATACCGGCCGCACCGCAGACGGAGACCCCATGGATCCGATACTTGCCGACGTGGTAGACCTCTTGACGCTCGAGCAGATCGAGGTCGACATATTCCGGGGCGAAAGCAGGGATATCGGCAGTCCGCAGGTTTTCGGGGGGCAGGTCCTGGGCCAGGCGTTGTGGGCGGCGAGCCGGACTGTCGAAGATCGATACGTGCATTCGCTGCATGCGTACTTTCTGAGGCGGGGCGACTTCAACGCGCCGATCGTCTACCAGGTCGACAGGCCACGAGATGGCCGCAGCTTCACCAACCGGCGCATCACGGCCATCCAGCATGGCCGCCAGATCTTCAACATGACCGCATCATTCCAGGTCGAGGAGTCGGGGCTGGAGCATGCAGCCCTCATGCCCGACGTGCCCAGGCCCGACACGCTGAAGTCGCTCGGCGACGTGCCCGAAGAGATGCTCAAGAATCTGCCGGAGCGGGTCTGCCGGTTCCTGACTCGCCAGCGGCCATTCGAATTGAGGCCGGTCAGGCCTGATTACCACCTCAAGCCCGATCGGATCGAACCCGTCAATCATATCTGGGTGCGCGCCAACGACCGATTACCGGACGATCCGAATCTGCACGTAGCCCTGCTGGCATACGTCTCGGACTACGAGTTGCTCGGTACCGCCACGCTGCCGCACGGCGTCAGCATGCTCGGTGGTGACCTGCAGATGGCGAGCCTCGATCATGCTATGTGGTTTCATCGGCCGTGCCGGCTCGACGAGTGGCTCTTGTTTTCGTTCGATAGCCCCAACGCATCGGGCGCCCGTGGTCTGGCGCGCGGTCAGATATTCTCGGAGAGCGGCAGTTTCGTTGCTTCGACAGCGCAGGAAGGTCTGATCCGCCTGTGGAAGACAGGCAATCAATGACAGCGCGGCGAGCCGGGTGAACTCGATCTTCTCGCGCAGCAAGGCGCCGTTCGCGGCGCGTGCGATTTACCCGATCGAGCTCAGAGCCTGGCTCTTCGTCGGTTTCGGTCTCGGCGTCGTCGAATCGGGTGTTGCGGGCGTGGTGGTCAAGTCCGCATTCACCGGGGTCGTCGATCCATTCGTACTCAATCTGACGGTTGCACTCGTGACCGGCGCATCGGCATTCGCAAACGTGACCAGCACGGCATGGGCGACATGGTCGTCGGGCCGCGACAAAGTCCAGGCGCTGGTGCGCCTCGTCATGCTCGGCGGCATATTACTGGCTCTGGCGGGTTTTGCGCCGGTGAGCGCGGCCGGTCTGGCCATGTTCGTGGCTTGCATCGTGCTGGCGCGTGCCACCTGGTCCGGCGTCGTCACCGTCCGGTCGGCGATCTGGCGCGCGAATTATCCACGCAACTGGCGCGCGAGTTTCACGGCGCGTGCGACCGTCGTCACTACGCTCGCGACAGCGCTAGCCGGTGGCATCGTCGGTGCTGTGCTCCAGCGCGACCCGATGTCGTACGGCGCATCGTTCATGATGGCCGGTGTCCTCATCGTATTAGGGGCCGCGCTCTACAAGCGTGTTCGTGTCCGCAGGCACCGTTCTCTTCTGATCGCCGAGAAAACACAGGATGAGGACGCCGACGGCGGCAGCTGGCAGCGTATCCTGTCGATACTGCGGGACGACCCGCTCTATCGTCGATATCTTGCCTGCCTTTTCGTATTCGGCAGCGGAAACCTCATGGTCGCTGCACCGCTCGTCATCATCATGTCCGAGCAACTCGGTTACGGTGAATTTCTGCAGGTGCTCATCACGGCATCGATACCGCTGACCGGATTGCCGCTGACGGCACCATTCTGGGCGCGCTGGCTCAATCGCGCACACATCCTCGAATTCCGGGCCTGGCACGGCTGGGTATGGGTATTCGCGATACTGGCGCTCGCATGCGGGTCGATATTCGCGAATCTGGCCGTGCTCATATCGGGTGCGATGCTGATGGGCATCGCGTTCGGTGGCGGGCGGCTCGTGTGGAATATCGGTCACAACGACTTTGCGAACGATGCGCTGGCAACGCACTACATGGGCCTGCACGTCACGCTGACTGGCGTTCGTGGTCTCTTCGCGCCGTTCGTCGGCGTGCTCTTTTACCAGTACCTCGAATCGGCGCAGCCGGGTCTCGGGCGCTACTCGTTGCTGTTGCCCATGACGGTTTCTGCCCTAGGCGCGGCCGGTTTCGTCTGGNNCGGGGGATCAGGTGCCCTGACCGGCGATATCGATGCCGCCGGGACTCAAGCCTGCCGCGAATCGCCTCGCGTTGTCCCGGTAGATCTTCGCGCTGTCCGAGATGCTGGCTATCTCTTCTGCGGTCAGCTCCCTCACGACCTTGGCGGGTGTGCCCAGAACCAGCACGCCTTCGGGATAGGACTTGCCCTCCGGCACCAGGCTGCCGGCGCCGACGATCGAATTCGGCGCAATCGTGGCGTGGTTCAATATGACGGCGCCGATACCCACCAGCGCGTTGTCGCCGATCGTGCATCCGTGGAGCATCACCATGTGCCCGATGGTGACGTCCCGGCCGATCGTCAGCGGTGCGCCGATATCGGTGTGCAGAACGCTGCCGTCCTGGATATTCGATCCGTCGCCGATCCGGATAGTCTCGTTGTCGCCGCGCAGTACGGCATTGAACCAGACGCTCGATTCATGACCGAGTGACACATTGCCGATGACGGCCGCGCCCGGCGCGACGTAATGCGACGTCGTGTCGCCATGAACGTCCGTGTCGTCCAGTCGATAGACGCCTGATCCAGGTCGTGAATCCGTGTTCATTCCGCGCGGCTCAATGAGACTCTGAGGACGCCTGGTTCGCGACCGCGGCGNNCGAATTCCCTCGAGATCGGTGTAAGATCGTCCGCCAGTTCGTAAAGGATCGGAACACCGGTCGGTATGTTGAAGCCGGTGATGTCCTCGTCGCTGATGCCGTCCAGCATCTTGACCAGCGCGCGCAGACTGTTGCCGTGGGCTGCGATCAGTACGTTCTGACCGTCGCGTAGTCCCTGCGCAATGATCTCGTCCCAGTAGGGGGCCACCCTTATGAGCGTGTCCTNNCGCCGGCAGGCTTTCGATACCGGCATATCTTTCATCCATGGACGGGTGACGTTCGTCGTCGTCTGACAGCGGCGGGGGCGGTATGTCATAGCTGCGACGCCAGATATGGACCTGGTCCTCGCCATACTTGGCGGCCGTTTCCGCCTTGTTGAGGCCCTGCAGCGCACCGTAGTGGCGTTCATTGAGACGCCAGTCGCGGACGACCGGTATCCACATCAGGTCCATCTCGTCGAGCATGATCCACAGCGTGCGGATGGCGCGCTTGAGCACCGACGTGTATGCGATGTCGAAGCGCACCCCCATGTCCGCGAGGTGGCGGCCGGCGCGTGCGGCCTCTGCTCTGCCGGAATCCGTCAGGTCGACGTCCGTCCAGCCGGTGAAAAGATTTTCCAGGTTCCAGACGCTCTGACCGTGGCGGCAGAGCACGAGTTTGCCGGGCATCCGTTGTCCTCGAGGTCGTGTTGCGTGGCGCGCATTCTNNCGCAGCACGTCGCCCCCGGCCTGATCGAGCCAGGCAGCCACGGTATCACTACTGGATCGCTTCGACCGTTTCAACAGATCAGCGGTGAGCTGGCGCTGGATCTCGAGGAGTTGCCAACGCATGTTGCCGCGTGCGCGCGCCTGCCAGCGTCCGGTGACTTCGAGTCCCTCGATCTGCAGCCACAACCAGTCGAGGTTCAGTCCGCGACCCACCGCGAAATAGGTATTGGCTACGGTCCCGACCTGGCGACCGAGTTCGAGGCCGACCTGGACGATGTCGAGTATCGATGTCGCTGCGTGCAGTACGGCGACCTGCTGTGCCTGCGCTTCCGGCACGCCGAGCTCGGTGTAGTGCCTGATCGTGGCATCGAGTCGCCTGCCCGGCGACCCCTTCATGATGGATCGCAATTCTCCGAGGAGCTTTTGCACGCCTGATCGGTAGCGTCGACAGAGCAGGGCGACATCGAGGTCGTCCGACTCGTTCTGCAACAGCCAGTACGTTGCATGGCGCAGTATCCGGCTCGTCTGAAAGAGCATGGCGTGCTGGACTTCGGCCGGCACC
>JABAHO010007848.1_pt1 | contig 12745 bp, 11 predicted proteins | sample 7062071 | NCBI WGS metagenome assembly JABAHO01 (sample SAMN14534356, study PRJNA622989) | marine sediment metagenome | biome: marine biome [ENVO:00000428]; feature: marine pelagic biome [ENVO:01000023]; material: deep marine sediment [ENVO:00002113] | place: India: Gulf of Kutch | collected...
CCGCCGCGACCGCACGGCGCCGGGTGCCCTTGTCGCTCCCCCAGTCGGGTTGCTCGTCGCGCGTGAGCAGCGTGTCGATGCCGTCCTCGAGCGGGAAACCGAGCCGCTCGAGATTGCGGCGCGTCGGCTCTTCGACTTCGTGGCGGCGGTTCGTGACGTAGAAGACACGGATGCCCAGCTGCGCGGCCATCCGCGTGAACCGCAGCGCGCCCGGGACCGGACCGGCCTTCTCCTCGCGTACCCATTCATGCCAGAGCGGCGTCGAGAACTCCACGTCGTCCAGAACCTGGCGGGCCTGGTTCGGCGAGTTGTCGAGGACCGTCTCATCGACGTCCAGGATTACGGCCGGGGGAAGATCCGAAAAATCCGTCCCCGCCTGCTCCGTCAGTGCGGTCCACTCGGGATCAGCAAGCGCGGGAACGAGCATCGAGGAAGCCGCCGCATACGCCTGCAGGGCGGAGGCCCTGTATTCCGCTGCGGTCTGCACCCAGAGAACGGCGTTCAGCGACTCCGTCATGTAGGTGGTCGAGAGCGGGGCCTGCGGGCGCAATTCGGCCTGGCCAGGCGCAGCAAGCGCCACTCCGAAACCGAGAACGAACGCGACGGCGAGAGCAGCGACACGTTTCATAGGTGACTTCCCACCGCCGCTCGCTCACGGCGGTTCTGTTTGCAACGACTCCCGCCAGCTCGGCAGCGATCGGGCGAGGTCGGTGGCACAATGAGTTTGCGTGTTGGCGGTCGCCCGGCCGGTGTCGGGTGAGGCGCCAAGGATAAAGGACCCGCATGCGGATCGTGATCTCGGGCGATGGAGACATCGCACAGCAACTCGTGCGTGCATTGCATCGCCGCCACGACGTCGTCGTAATCGAGGACAACCCGGACGACGCCGAGCGCTTCGATCGCCTCGATGTTCAGATGGTCCACGGCAACGCGACCCACCCCGAGGTCCTGGCCGAATCGGGCGTGGACGGCGCCGACGCCTTCATCGCCTGCGGCGCCTCCGACGAGATGAACATCATCTCCGCAATGACCGCCAAGCGCATGGGCGCCGCGCACACGACGTGCTTCGTCTCCCGCGAGGCGTACGTCCGCTCCTTCGCCGGTATCACGGAGGTCGACGGATCGATGATGATCGATCACATCGTGTGGCCTCAGTACATGCTTGCCGAAGAGATCGCCCGGATCGTTCTGGTCCCGCGCGCGGTCGATGTCGAGGTCTTCGCGGGCGGGCGAATCTGGTTCATGGAGTTCAAGCTCGACCCGGACTCACGCCTGATCGGCGCCCTGCCCAAACTCGACCTGCCGCGTGGTGTGCTCGCGGTCGGGCTCCGCCAGGACGACGACTTCTTCGTCCCTTCCGGCGCAACGGAACTGGCGGCCGGTGATCGAGTGGCGTTCATGGGCAGCCGCGAGTCTCTGCGAGAGCTGGAGGAGCGCTTTATCCGTCCCCCCGACAGCGCGCCGCCGCGAGAGCGCGATGTCGTGATCATCGGCGGCGGCACGGTGGGCCTGACTCTGGCCAAGCGCCTGCAGCGCGAGAAGGGCCACAGGCTCCGCATCATCGAGGCCGACAAGGACCGGGCCCAGGAAATCGCGGCCGAGCTCCAGAGCACGCTCGTGCTGCGCGGCGACGGCACCGATATCGAACTCCTCGAGTCGGAGCAGGTGGACCGGGCCCACGTCGTGGTCTCGGTGACCAGCAACGACGAAAAGAACCTCCTCGGCTCCCTTCTCGCCAGCCAGATGGGAGTGCGCAAGATCGTCACNNGGTCACCAGCAACGACGAGAAGAACCTCCTCGGCTCCCTCCTCGCGAGCCAGATGGGAGTGCGCAAGATCGTCACGCGGGTGAACAAGCGCGAGAACGTGGCGCTGTTCGAGCGGGTAGGCATCGATGCACCGCTCAACCCGATGGTCACGGCGCTGAACGTCGTTCTCAATTCGCTCCAGGAGGGGGGTCACAAGCTGCTGGCCACGGTCGAGGACGGCAAGGCCGCGATCCTCGAGATGGACGTCCCGGACGGCTTCCCGCCGACCGAGGTCAAGGACCTGCCGCGGATCCCGGGCTCGCTGATCGTTGCCGTAACCCGCGGCGATCGAACGATCGTTCCCCACGGTGACGACAGCATCGAGTCGGGGGACAGACTTCTGATCTTCGCCATCGAGTCGGCTCACCCGGAACTCGACAAGCTGTTCTAGATGCGTCTTCGTCTTGTTGCTCACACCGTCGGCATGCTGCTCCGCGCCTTCGGTGTGGCCCTCCTCGTGCCGATGGCCGTGGACTGGGCCTACGGCAACTGGGAGGAGTCGATTGGGTTCCTGATCGCTGCCGTTGCCGCCTTCGGCGCGGGACAGTATGCCCACCGGGCTCACGACAGGAACGCCGAACTGAACCGGCTCGAGGGCATTGGCGTTGTCGCGTCCGCATGGCTGGTCGTTGCCCTGTTCGGGGCGATCCCGTATCGCTGGGTCGGCCTGAGTCTGGTGGATTCGCTCTTCGAGTCCATGTCGGGACTCACGACGACCGGCGCCACGATCTTCACGGATTTCTCGCTCTACGGCGAAGGCGTCTTCCTGTGGCGCAGCATGACGCAGTGGTTCGGTGGCATGGGCGTGATCGCGCTGTTCATCGCCGTTCTGCCCAAGCTCGCGATCGCCGGCCGGCAGCTGTTCTTTGCCGAGGCCCCCGGGCCCGCTGAGGACCGCCTCACGCCGCGCATTCGGCAGACCGCAATCGCGCTGTGGGGCCTTTACGTCGGACTTACGGCGACCCAGGTCGCGCTTCTCATCAGCGTCGGCATGGCGCCGTTCGATGCGGTCTGCAACTCGCTGACCACTCTTGCCGCCGGCGGCTTCTCGCCCAACCCGATGAGCATCGCCGGGTACGACAACGCCGCGGCGGAGTGGATCTTCGTGGCGTTCATCTTCATCGCGGGAGCCAACTACTCCCTTCAGTACCGCGCCCTGCGCGGTCGCCCCCTGGCGCTGTTCCGCGACGAGGAATTCCGTGCGTACGCGCTGCTCGTCGTCGTCGCCACGCTCCTGCTGACCTATGCACTGCTGCCGTTCAGCATGAACCCGCCACAGGAATATCTCGACGCCGACACGACCCTGCACGTGCTCGCGGAGGCTGCGCCGCTGACTGTGCTTCGGCAGGCCGCTTTCCAGATCGTCACGATCATCACGACGGCCGGATTCGCGACGGACGACTTCAACCTCTGGAACGACCAGGCCAAGACGATCCTCCTTCTGCTGATGTTCGTCGGCGGATCGGCCGGGTCGGCAGCCGGCGGCCCCAAGATCGTGCGCGCGATCCTCATCATGAAGTACGCGATCGCGGAACTCCTTCGCGTACTTCACCCGCAGGCGATCACGACGATTCGATACAACGGTCGAGTCGTGTCCAACAAGATTCTGCGCGCGATCGTGACGTTCCTGCTGCTGTACCTGCTGGTATTCGCAGTCAGCGTGGTCCTGCTTTCGTTCTTCGGCGCCGACCTGATGACCGCAATGACGGCGTCCATCGCGACGCTCGGCAACATTGGCCCGGGCTATGCCGTGGTCGGGCCCATGGGCAGCTATGCGAGCCTCCCGCTGATCTCCAAGATCGTGCTGATCCTCAACATGTGGATCGGCCGTCTCGAGGTCATCACGGTGCTCGTCCTGCTCCAGCCGGCCGTCTGGCGCGCCGCGCGCTGGCAGGACTAGGCGGACGTTCAGCAGCGGGCGAGAGCGGCCCGCACGAGGCGGCCGACGAGCTCCGGGAAGTCGATCCCCGCCGCGGCGGCTCCCTGAGGGAGCAGACTCGTTTCGGTCATGCCGGGAATCGTGTTGAGCTCCAGCATCACCGGCCCGGCTGCCGTCACGATGAAATCGCTGCGCGAGTACCCCTCGCAGCCAATGGCCTGGTGAGCGGTCTCCGCCATTTCCTGCACCTGCGCCGTCGCCCCTTCATCGATCCGCGCCGGAGTGATCTCGCGGCACGCGCCCGGCGTGTACTTGGCGTGAAAGTCGAAGAACTCGTCCGCCACGGGAGCGATCTCCGTCACGGGCAGAACCTGCACGGGCTCTGCTCCCCCGCCCAGAACTCCGCACGTGACCTCGACTCCCGCGAGAAAAGCCTCGATCATCGTGGGGCCGGCACCCGAGATCGCCGCCTCCGCTGCAGCGCCCAGTTGCTCCTCCGCCTGCACGATGGCGGTGGCGAAGGACGAGCCCCCGACGACCGGCTTGACCACGCAGGGATATCCGACGGCGGCGGCCGCCGCCCGCACGGCCTCCGGATCATCCCCGGCGCCGACAATACGGTCCGGCGCGACCGGAACCCCGGCCGCCGCGAGCACGCGCTTGCTCATGACCTTGTCCATGGCCAGGGCAGACGCGAGCACCCCCGAGCCGGTAAACGGCATACCGGTGAGACTGCACAGTCCCTGAATCGTTCCGTCTTCGCCACCGGCACCGTGCAGTGCGATGAAGACGACATCGGCGTCCGTCTGAGCCCGCAGCCGCTCGAGGACTCCCGGACCGGACGTCTCGGAAGCGGCCTCGTTCGTGGGCGACGGGGCGGCTTCCTCGCCTGCGTTGCCTGGACGGGCACCGAGATCGGGCATCGCCGGACGGTGGCCGAAGTGCCAGTCTCCCGAGCGATCGATGTATACAGGTACGCCGGTGTACCCCGCCGCCGGGAGCGCGTCGAGCACGTTCAGGCCGGTACAAATCGAAACGTCGTGCTCGCTGCTCACGCCGCCCAGCAGGACGGCTACGCGCTGCATTTCCCCCACGCCCATGACAGCGAAGAGTACCATGGGGTCGCGGCGCCTCCGCCGCGACGATCCGGCCCAGAACTCAACCTGCTGCGGAGCCAGAATGAAGCCGACCGAGATCTTCGAACAGATGCGTCAGAAAGTCGCCGCGAACCCCGGCCTCGTCGACGAGGTCAGCGCAATCTTCCAGTTCGACGTCAGCGGCGACGACGGTGGCTCCTGGCTCGTGGATCTGCGGAACGCGCCGGGTTCCGTCGCACAAGGAAAGAGCGACGAAGCCGACTGTGTCGTCTCCGTCGCTCAAAAGGACCTGGCCGGCATCATGGACGGCTCGGTAGATCCTCAGATGGCGTTCATGATGGGCCGTATCAAGGTGGCCGGCAATTTCATGCTGGCGACCAAGCTCCGGGCCCTCATGTAGCTGCCGTTTAGCCGGCGGCCGCCTCGTCTTCTTCCTCGTCGCTGTCGTTGCTCAGCAGAGCCGCGATTCCGCGTCGGGGATTGAAGGCAGCCGGCGCCTCGGCGTCGTCGCTGTCTTCCGCATCGGCCTCGTCGGCCTCGTCGGCTTCCGCGTCCTCATCAGCGTCGGCAGCGCCGACCGAGAAGGGCATCGGCGCGTCGGGAGTGTCGTCGACGAAGTCGATCGGCTCCGCCTTGGGCATTTCAGCCACCGCGGGGCTCTCGGTCGAATCGTCGGACTCGCCGTTGGCGTGAAAACTATCGAGTTCCTCGATAGCGGCACGCATGAAGGGAATGACTACCTCGGCCTCGCGCTTGGCGCGGACGGCAACAGCGTGCCGGCGCTCCCACACGTCGAGGGCCTGCTCGAGCTCGTTGCGACCTTCGCTCATCTGGCTTCTCCGTCGGTGGGAAGGTGCCTTCCCTTCCCGTGAAAATTACGTGCGCATGCGACTCCTCGCCGCGGGCACCAAATAACTAAGCCCGATTTTAAGCATTACTTGCAAGCCTTTAATGACTTTAAGTGATCATTAATAGTTTTTAGGTGTCCTTACTGTCCGACAAGCGCACGTCCCCGAGGGTGCCGCCTGCGCCGGAACACCGGTATGATGCGGGGCCACAGGACGATCCAACGGAAGGACGCGACGCGATGCGGGGCCTCTGGGTTCAGGACGGACAGGTCGAACTCCGCACGGACCTGCCCGTGCCCGAGCCGCCTGCCGGATGGGCGCGCATAAAGGTCGACAGGGCCGGGATCTGCGGTACGGACCTGCAGATCGTCAGCGGCTACGCGGGGTTCCGGGGCGTGCTGGGCCACGAGTTCGTCGGGCGCGTGGAGAGCGGGAGCCCCGATTGGGCGGGGCGGCGCGTCGTCGGCAAAATCAACGTAGGCTGCGGTTCCTGCCCCGAATGTCGAGCTCAGGGTCCGGAGCACTGCGCCGAGCGCCGGGTGCTGGGGATCCGCGGGCTCGACGGGGCCTTCGCGGACTTCCTTGTCCTGCCCGAATCGAACCTGTACGCGGTCCCGACGACCATCAGCGACTCGGCAGCGACGTTCGTCGAACCCCTCGCCGCCGCGATTCGGGTTCGGGAACAACTCGGCGACGGGGGCGGACCCGTGCTGGTCGTCGGCGCCGGCCGGCTCGGACAGCTGATCGCGCGTGCGCTCGCGGCCGGGGGCCGTGAGCCCACGGTTGTTTGCCGACACGCGGAGCAGGCGGCTCGTCTCGAGCCTTTCGGGATCCGCGTCATCGGGGAACCACCGGAACACGGCTTCGAGGCCGTCGTCGACTGCACGGGCACGGCCTCCGGGCTGCGCGCAGCAGTGCAGGCCACCCGCCCGCGCGGCACGCTGATCGTCAAGAGTTCGCTCATCGACCCGCCCCGAATCGACATGCAGCACGTCGTCGTCAACGAGATCAGGATTCAGGGATCACGATGTGGCGCGTTCGAGCCGGCGCTCGACATGCTCGCCCGAGAGCAAATCCGCGTCGACGACCTCGTGACTCGAACGATGTCGCTCGACGACGGGCGGGAGGCGCTGCGAGAGGCCGCCAGGAGCGCGAATCTGAAGATTCAGATAGCGCCCTGATCGATCCTCGGGCAGCGGTCGGCACGGCCAGCCGTCACGCGACCTCGGTCTCTTCGGAGGTCGGCTGGTGCAGGCGCCACCACTCATAGGCCTCACGGTCGCCCCACTCGTCCCCGAGCGCCACGCCCGCCAGGGCATCAGCCAACTCACGCATGCTCTGGTAGCGGTCCTCCGGATCCTTCTGGAGGCAGCGCAGAACGATCTCGTCGAGGGCCGCGGGGATCGCCAACTCGGTTCGCGACGACGGCGGCTGCGGTTCGGACTTCACGTGACTGACGATCATCGCGACCGGCGTCGGGTCATCGAAGACGAGCTTGCCGGTGAGCAGCCAGTAGGCCACGCACCCCAGAGCATAGATATCGGAGCGGGGCCCCACCCGACCGTCCTGCAGCGCCATCTCCGGCGCCATGTAGGCGGGCGTCCCCGTCGTGAGTCCATCGACCGTCAGCTGCGTGCGTTCCGTCGGGCCCTGATCCTTCACGAGTCCGAAATCGAGCACCTTGACGAAGTCGTGCTCGGCGCCCATTCGGCAGGTGAACAGGTTCGCAGGCTTGATGTCCCGATGGACCAGAGCACGCGCATGCGCGTCCTCGAGGGAACTGGCCGCCTGCCGGAGCAGGTGGATCACCCGCGCCGGCGGCAGGGGCCCGTACTTCTTGNNCGCCGTCCAGGTACTCCATCACGTAGTAGAACGTGCCGTCCTGCGTGACGCCGAAGTCGTAGATCTCCACCGTGTGGGGTGATCTCAACGACGCCGTGGCCTGGGCCTCGCGCTCGAAACGCTTGACCGCCTGCACCCCCTTGGCTCTGTCACCGTCGGCGACGAGATCGGGACGCACGATCTTGATAGCTGCGGGGCGGGCCAGCGCCTGGTGCTGCGCGAGCCACACCTCGCCCATACCGCCCTCGCCAATCTTGTGCTTCAGGTCGTAAAGGTTGGCCTCCTGGGCGTCCATCGCCACCGAGCGATAGCGCCCGATCAGCGCGGTTCCGAGGAGCGACACGACGAGAGCGATTCCCGTCAACAACACGATATCTGTCACAGCCCGGAAGCCGAGCGCAGGGGCCGCCAGAGCGATGACCGCAGGATGCTGCAGCCCCACAGCAAGCCAGAGCATGGGGGTTCCCAGCGCCAGGGGCACCAGCACGAATGCCGCGCGCCACGCCGAGTTCGGAATGAAGATCGCGTAGGCGCTCATCAGGATCACGAAATCCAGAAGCACCTTGTTCAGCTGCGCAACGACCAGACCCGAATCACCTGCCGCCCCCGCCAGCACGATCTGCTGATAAGCGACGGCCGCCACCTGTGCGCCGACCGTCAGGAAGAGAGCGAGTTCGATCAGACGCAGTTGTGCTCTCGAGAGCTCACGCCCCGTGAACAGCCATATCGTCAGAGCACCGATGACCGCAGTCGCGAAGTAGCAGAAGACATGCAGCGGCACGTCGCCCGCGATGAGCTCGCGCCCGATGAACGCAAAGCTGCCCAGGAGCATGATCAGGGCCAGGGGCCGAAGCAGTTGCAGCAGAATCGCGCCGGTTGCTCGCGTCTGCATGCCGGCTGCCAGCATCACCCCGGCATCAGGGCAGAACTTGCACCGCGGGGAATCTCCCCCGCCGCTGATCTCCTGCAGCTGCTCGGACGTGATTGCCATCCCGGAACCTCTCAGTCCGCCGCCGTTACCGACGTCCTCAGTCTCGCACAAACATCCTGCCGGGAGTTTGCCGCGACCTGGTTTCCGGTTTCGAATCGGGCAAGCGCGGCGCCTGCTTGCAGTCGCGTATCATCAGACGATGCAGAGCGAGACGACTCCTGAAGCCCGCCTGATCGACGAACTGCGGAGGCAGGGCATCAGCGACGAGGCGGTTCTCCGCGCGATTCGCTCCGTGCGCCGCGAGGAATTCGTCGAGACCGGTGACGCTGCCTGGGCCTATGAGAACCGGCCGCTGCCCATCGGCTCGGGGCAGACGATCTCGCAGCCTTATGTCGTCGCGCTGATGACCGCGGCCGCCGAGGTAGGAGTCGGCGATCGCGTCCTCGAGGTGGGTACCGGCTCGGGCTACCAGGCGGCGGTGCTGGCGGAGCTCGGGTGCGAGGTCTTTTCGATCGAGGCACGTCCGGAACTTGCCGAAATCGCGGCGGTGCGGCTCCAGCGCGAGGAATGGAAGATCCATCTTCGCGTGGGTGACGGCCGGCTCGGCTGGCCGGAGGAGGCTCCGTTCGATGCCGTCATCGTCACCGCCGCGCCGGCCGCGGTTCCTCCCGCCCTGCTGCAGCAGCTCGGCCCCGGGAGCCGGTTGATCATCCCGGAAGGTTCACAGTCCGAGCCGCAGCATCTGTATCGGTATCGAATGGGCGCCGATGGCCGAACGACGCGGGAGAACCTCGGCGCCGTCCGCTTCGTACCGCTGATCGGCGACTGAGCCTACGCCTGGCACCGCATGAGGTCGCGGGCCAGCTGCGGGCTCACGCCTGCATCCTCGTGCTTGAAGAACGCGTATGCCTCGGACCAGCCCTGCGCGGACATCCACACGGCCCAGTCCTCGACATCGGACGCGGTGTAGTCGTCCCTCCGCAGGCGCAGGTAGCCCCAGCTCGCCGTCGCTTCGCGGGGCACCTCCACCTTGCCTCCGTCGACGACGACCAGCGCGGCATCTCTTGCGCGGAGCACGTCGAAGGTGGCGGTGTCGAACCAACTCTCGTGGCGGAACTCGAACGCGACGCGGTGGCCCGAGGGGACGCAGTCCAGCAAACGCTCGAGCGCATCGACGTCGCGGGGCGCGAAGGGCGGAAGCTGGAACAGATGCGGGCCGCGCCGGTCGCCCAGAGCATCGGTCACCTCGAACAGATACGACAGCGCGTCGTCGGGCGGCTCGANNCTCGAGCTTCTTGCGATGCGTGAGCCGCCGCGATGCCTTCAGCGCGAGCCGAAACGTCTCCGGCGTCACTTCGAGCCAGCGGTCGAGGAGCTTCGCGCTCGGCATGCGATAGAACGTGCTGTTGATCTCGACCGCCGGCAGCTGCGTGGCGTAGTAGCCAAGCATCTCCCGGTCCGCCAGATCCGCGGGATAGAAGGGACCCTTCCAGGGCTTGTAGGAGTAACCGCTCGTGCCGGCAAGGATCGTCGTCATGGCGTGGTGGGCTCCGAACGGTCGCGGGCCAGCAGCGCCCCGCGGTAGAGCATGACCGTCGCTGCCATCTGAATCACGTGGTAGAGATCGTTGTGGTTGAAGTGGCGATGGAGAGTGAACCCGCTGGCCTGGACTCCGGCACCCACAAGAGTGGTGACGATCCCGAGCACGAGCATGTCCGCGCCCGGGGTTCCGCGTCGCCAGGCCGCGATCTGCAGCGCCAGCACGACAAGCACCGCCGGAAGATAGTCCGCGATCACGTAGATGAAGTCATCGTGCCGCAGCATCCAGAGCGCATACACGACGAACTGGACGCCCGCCAGGCCGACGAGCAGCGAACGGCCGCGGCCACGGAGAGACGACCACGCCACCGCGGCGAGAAGCAACGCCGCCGTGAGCCCGATCGACCAGACCGTCGTTTTCCACAAAACGGCTTGCGCCAGGGGGCTCAGCACGCCCGCGAACCCGTGCGAGGTACCGCCGGCCAGAGCGGCCACCGTCACCGTGAAGAAGCTCAGCGACCACAGTCGCATGCTGGTCTGGCCCTCCCGATTCGCCGCGGCCCAGAGCCGCAGACCCAGCACGAACGCCAGGACACCGAGGATGTAGTCCGTGATCGTCGTCGTGGGCTCGAGCAGCGTCATCCTTCCGGCTCCACCAGGGTCATCGACATCCGATCGCCGGGCTGCACCCGCTCCAGCACTCGCTGCCCCTCCACGACCCGGGCGAAGATCGGATACTCGCCTTCGAGATGCGGCTGCGGGGCGTGCGTAATGAAGAACTGGCTGCGCCCGGTATCACGACCGGAGAGGGCGATCCCGACGAGGCCCCGTTCATACGCTACCGGCGAATCTTCGTTGCGCAGCGGCGGGCTCCACTCGTCTCGGGCCGAAGCGCCTCCCTGCGCGACGAAACCGGGGATCACCCGGTGAAAGATGCTGCGCTCGAAGAATCCCTGCACCGCCAGATCGTGGAATCGGAGTGCCGTGAGCGGAGCCCAGTCCGGGCGCAGTTCGAGCACGGCCTCGCCCCGAGGCGTCTGCAGCCGCAGACTGACACGCCCGAGCTCCAGAACCCTGCGCGCCAGTGCAGAGTAATCGTCCGGACCATGGCCGTTCATCGCCGGTGCCTGCAGCTGCTCGAGCGGCGGTCTCTCGGTGCCCTCCCCGCCCCACACTTCGAGGGCCCACGAGCGAATCGCCCGATCGCCATCCGCGAGCGCGAGCTCGCGCCGGCGTTCGGCCAGTTCGGGATTGACCGTGGCGAAGGTTCGCAGCGCCCCGAACCTGAGAGGTTCTCCGACGGGCGTGTCGAAGTAGGCCCGCCAGAGTTGCTCGCTGAGTTCGTCGCGCTCTTCCTGCGCCAGGGCGCCCGGGGCGCGCGCGTGCGCCCCGGCGATGAGGCCCACGATGCCGGGTTCCGCCATGGAGCGTGACGCGGCGTGAAGGTAGACGCGCTCCGGATCAGCCGGCAGCAGGGCTCGCCACATCGTCAAAGCAAGTCCGGGATCGCCGGTAAGCCACGCTTCGACGTCCTGCCCCTCGCCCGACGCAACGATCATCGGGGCCAGGGCTGTGGCCTCGGCCGGGCTCTCCAGCAGGCGGTCGGCCGCCACGGCCCGCGATCCAACGACCGCACCCAGGGCCCTGAGGGCGCAGCCACGAACATGCAGCGAGCGATCGAACGATCGGCGCAGAACCTCGGGAAACGCGCTGTCGCCTGCGACACCGCCGTCTGCCCATGCTGTCTCCAGCCAGGCCAGCAGAGCGCACACGAGCCGGCGGTCCCGGTCGGTGAGAAGGGGCACGGCAGCGCGCTCGACAACCGCAACCGGTGCCTCGCCGAGGCCACGTGCCGCCATGAGTCTCACCTCGGCGTCACCGTCCCGCAGGCGCTCCACCAGCAGAGGCAACCCGTTGGGGTCATCGAGACGGCGAACGGCATGGGTCGCCGCGAGCCGAACGCCCGGCTCCTCGTGCTCGAGGAAGGGCTCTACTGCCTGCAGATCGGCGCCGCGCACCCGCCACCATCCGTTCAGGACTGCCGCAATGACGTCCCCTTCCTGGCCCGGTCGTGCCAGGAACTCTCGCAGGGCCGGATCGGCGCCCCCGTCGACCCGGGTCAGAGCCCAGGCGGCGCGCGCTGCGACCCGGGGCTCGTCCTCGAGGAGCGCCACGAGGGCTTGGCGCGCCCGCACGCGCAGGGCGTCGCCGGAGGCCGCCAGGTCATATTCCAGGCGCCCCAGGGCGAAAGCCACCATCGCCCGCACGCCGGCATCGGCATCGTCGAGTCGAGCCACCAGCAGGCTGACATCGGTGGGGGCTCCCACCCGCGCGAAGGCGAGAGCCGCACGGGCGCGGATTTCGGGATCGGCAGCGTCGAGCAGCGCTGCCAGTTCCGCTCCGCTGACGCGTCGATCTTCGGCCTCGAGCAGCGTGGCCAGGGTCGCCGGGTCGTCCACCGCCGGCAGCACGGTGTCCGGCGCCGGCGGCGGCATCTGAAGAGCTGCCACCACTCCGAAAACAACGACCGCGTTCATCCNNATCTTCGATTCGCCGATTTTCTCTACGGGCATGACGCCGGCCAGACTGTTCCCTATGGCCACCTCGTCGGCTTCCAGCAGAGCTTCCAGGGAAACTGTCTCCTCCCGTACCCGGTCGCTTTCGAGCAACCGGCGTCGAACAGTACCCGGCAGGCACCCATCGCTCAACGGCGGGGTCACGATGCGACTCCCAAGACGCACAAAGAGCGAACTCCGGCTGCCTTCCTGCACGCTCGCTCCCGCACCACACACCACGACATCG
>JABAHO010023396.1_pt1 | contig 12733 bp, 11 predicted proteins | sample 7062071 | NCBI WGS metagenome assembly JABAHO01 (sample SAMN14534356, study PRJNA622989) | marine sediment metagenome | biome: marine biome [ENVO:00000428]; feature: marine pelagic biome [ENVO:01000023]; material: deep marine sediment [ENVO:00002113] | place: India: Gulf of Kutch | collected...
GAGTGGGACATGTTCGTCGAGCACCGCTGCTCGGACTTCGGCATGGAAAGCCAAGCCGTTCCGGGCGACGGCGTGGTGACGGGCTACGGCACCATAAACGGACGGCTGGTGTTCGTTTTCAGCCAGGATTTCACGGTTTTCGGCGGCTCGCTCTCCGAAGCCCACGCGGAGAAGATCTGCAAGATCATGGATCAGGCCNNAGCTCCTACATGTTCGTCACCGGCCCCGACGTGGTGAAGACGGTCACCCACGAGGAGGTCACCCACGAGGAGCTCGGCGGCGCCACGACCCATTCCACGCGCTCGGGCGTCGCCGATGGCGCTTTCGAAAACGACGCCGAAGGCCTGCTCATGCTGCGGCGTTTCATGGACTTCCTGCCTTCGAACAATCGCGAGAAGCCGCCGCTCAGAGGCTGTGAAGATCCCGAAGATCGAACGGAGCCCTCGCTCGATACCCTGGTTCCCGACAATCCCAACAAGCCTTACGACATCAAGGAGCTGATAACGAAGGTCGTAGACGAGGAAGACTTCTTCGAGCTGCAGGAGCGCCATGCCGAGAACATCGTCATTGGCTTCGGGCGCATGCGGGGCTCGACCGTCGGTATCGTCGCGAACCAGCCTCTGGTGCTCGCGGGATGCCTTGACATCAAGTCCTCCATCAAGGCCGCGCGATTCGTGCGTTTCTGCGATTGTTTCAACATTCCCATCGTCACCTTCGTCGACGTGCCCGGCTTCCTGCCGGGCACGGCGCAGGAGTACGGCGGCATCATCAAGCACGGCGCCAAGCTGCTCTACGCCTACGCCGAGGCGACGGTGCCGAAGGTCACGGTGATCACGCGCAAGGCCTACGGCGGTGCCTACGACGTCATGAGCTCCAAGCATCTGCGTGGCGACGTGAATTTCGCCTGGCCGAGCGCGGAGATCGCGGTCATGGGACCGAAAGGGGCGGTGGAGATCATCTTTCGCCAGGACCTGGGTGACGAGGAGAAGATCGCCCGCCTCACCGAGGAGTACCGTACGAAATTCGCGAATCCTTTCGTTGCCGGCCATCGCGGATACATCGATGACGTGATCATGCCGCGTAACACTCGACGGCGGATCTGTCGCTCCCTAGCCATGCTCGAGAACAAGAAGCTCGAGAACCCCTGGCGGAAGCACGGCAACCTGCCTCTTTGACGGTGTTCGAAAAGATACTCATCGCGAACCGGGGCGAGATCGCATGCCGGATCATCAAAACGGCGCGCAGGCTGGGTATCGCGACTGTCGCCGTCTACTCGGAGGCCGATCGCGAGAGTCTGCACGTTCAGATGGCCGATGAGTCCGTGTGCATCGGCGCGCCCCCGTCCACCGAGAGCTATCTGCTGATCGATCGAATCGTCGCAGCGTGCCGCTCGACAGGCAGCGATGCGGTGCATCCTGGCTACGGCTTTCTGTCGGAGAATCCGGCCTTGCCAAACGCCCTGGCGGCAGCCGGAGTCGTCTTCATCGGCCCGCCGGTGGCCGCCATCGAGGCCATGGGCGACAAGATCACGTCGAAGCGCATAGCCGAAAAAGCCGGCGTCAACAGCGTGCCCGGCCATCTCGAGCCTCTGGCAAATGCGGACGACGCAGTGCGCGTCGCCCGCAGCGTCGGCTACCCGGTGATGCTCAAGGCAAGCGCGGGTGGCGGCGGCAAGGGCATGCGCATCGCTGCCGAAGATTCCGAATGCCGCGATGGTTTCGAGCGCGCGCGCAGTGAAGCGAGCTCGAGCTTCGGCGACGATCGGATTTTCATTGAAAAGTTCATTACCGAGCCACGTCACATCGAGATCCAGATCCTCGCGGACAAGCACGGGCACGCCATTCATCTCGGCGAGCGTGAATGCTCCATTCAACGTCGTCATCAGAAAGTCATCGAGGAGTCACCATCCCCCTTTGTCGATGCGCAGATGCGCGCCGCCATGGGTGCGCAGGCGGTGGCTCTGGCGCGCTCGGTCGGATATCACTCGGCGGGAACGGTGGAGTTCATCGTCGACGCGGATCGGAACTTCTACTTCCTCGAGATGAACACGAGGCTTCAGGTAGAACATCCAATCACAGAAGCGGTAACCGGGCTCGATCTCGTAGAGCTCATGATTCGTATCGCTGCAGACGAGCCCCTTCGCATCGAGCAGTCTGACGTGCGAATGGACGGCTGGGCGATCGAGGCAAGAATCTATGCCGAGGATCCACGCCGCGGGTTCCTGCCGTCTTCGGGTCGGCTGGTGCGTTTCCAGCCGCCGGCCGGTGAGGACGTGCGTCTCGACAGCGGTGTGCGCGAGGGAGACGAGATTCCCGTTTTCTATGATCCGATGATTGCCAAGCTGGTTGTCCACGCCGACGACAGACCGACGGCGATCGCCAGAATGCAGCTCGCGCTCGATGCGTTTTATTTGCGTGGCATCTCCGACAACATGAGCTTTCTCGCCGCCATCCTGAAACGGCCTCGTTTTGCCGAGGGGCGCCTGAGTACCGCTTTCATCGAGGAGGAATTCGATGACGGTTACGATGCCAGCCGGATGGATGACAACGAGTGGCACTCGCTCGTTTGCGTCGCCGCGTTCGTGCATCAGCGTCTGCGTGAACGTGCGAGCAGGATAAGCGGCCGACTCGCGTCGAAGGCGCCAGAGGCGCGCCGCGATTGGCTGGTCACCGACGGTGGCAGGCGCAGCGCGGCCGTTATCGCCGGCACCGGCGATGGCCGGTCGATTGCCGTCGACGGCGTTTCTCACCAGATCGATTCGCCGTGGCGGCCAGGCATGCGACTGTTTGCGGGGAGCATCGACGGCGCACCCGTGTGCGTGCAGGTCGATCGAGCCGGGATCGGCTACCGACTGGCCTCGCGCGGTGTCGTCGCCGAGCTCAAGTGCCTCTCGCCGCGGGCGGCGGAGCTGCACGCGCTGATGCCCGTCAAGGAAACCTCCGGGGCGTCGCAGTACCTGCTCGCGCCCATGCCGGGTCTGCTGGTCTCGGTCGCCGTGCAGTCGGGTGACGAGGTTGATAAGGGACAGGAGCTGGCGGTCGTCGAAGCCATGAAGATGGAGAACGTGCTGCGCGCGGACCAGCCGAGGAAGATTGCGTCAGTGCTGGTTTCCCCCGGAGAGAGCCTCAGGGTGGATCAGCCCATCATCGAGTTCGCCTGAGCGTGTAAGCCAATGGCCAAGCCGTCGCAGGACAAGGACCTCGATCCGGAGAAGCTCGCCGAGGCGGTTTTTGCCGGCGATCGACGTGCGCTCGCGCGCGCCGTGACCCTGGTCGAATCTTCGCGGCCCGATCATCAGGTTCTCGCTGCGCAGCTTCTCGAGCATCTCTCGCCGGGCTCGGGTACGTCCATTCGCATTGGAATTTCCGGCGCCCCCGGTGTCGGCAAGTCGACATTCATCGAGGCCTTTGGAACGCATCTGATCGATCTCGGTCATCGCGTCGCGGTCCTGTCCGTCGATCCGAGCTCCGCTCTCAGCGGCGGCTCCATTCTGGGTGACAAGACGCGTATGCCGAGGCTCGCGCGTGAGGCGAACGCGTTCATACGGCCCTCGCCCGCCGGAGACACGCTTGGCGGTGTCGCCCGCCACACGCGCGAGAGCATCATCATCTGCGAGGCCGGTGGCTTCGACGTGGTTATCGTCGAGACCGTGGGGGTGGGGCAATCGGAGATCGCCGTTGCCGGAATGACCGACATGTTCGTGCTGATGCTGCTCCCTGACTCGGGGGACGAGCTCCAGGGCATCAAGCGCGGCATCGTCGAGCTCGCGGATCTGGTGCTGGTGAACAAGGCCGACGGCGAGCTCGAGTCTCATGCCGGGCGAACGGCGGCGGAGTACGCCAACGCGCTGCGTCTGATCCGGCCCCGCTCGCCGAGCTGGCAGGTACCGGTGCGGACCTGCTCGGCGCTTACCGGCGCCGGGGTGGCGGAGGCGTGGTCGCTCATCGAGCGCTACCGCAAGGCGCTCGGCGAGAGCGGCGAGCTCGCCGGGCGGCGCGCCGCGCAGGTGCGCTCCTGGCTGTGGGAGTCGGTTGCGGCGGGCCTCGTCGAGGCGCTGAAGACAGATCCGGCGGTGCAAAAGCACCTGCCCGGGATCGAGCAGCGCGTCGGCGACGGCACCCTGACGCCTGTCGCCGCCGCACGCAGGCTGGTGGAGCTCTTCGTCGAGAGTCGGGCGCGGCACGAAGCGTCCGCTGCTGCCGGCGCCGGAAAAAGGGCCAAGCGATGATCGGTAGACTCAACCACATCGCCATTGCGGTGCCCGACCTGGCGCAGGCAAGCGCAGTCTACCGGGACACCCTCGGCGCGCGGGTCTCCGAGCCGCTCGATTTGCCCGCTCACGGTGTCACCACCGTATTCGTCGAGCTCGACAACACCAAGATCGAGCTTCTCCATCCGCTCGGCAGCGACTCTCCGATTCAGGCGTTCCTCGAGCGCAACCCGGCGGGCGGCGTGCACCATGTCTGCTACGAGGTCGAGGACATAATCGCTGCGAGGGACCACCTCACGGCTCGCGGCGCGCGTGTGCTCGGCAGCGGTGAGCCGACCACCGGTGCCCACGACAAGCCCGTGCTGTTTCTGCACCCGAAGGACTTCTGCGGCACGCTCATCGAGCTCGAAGAGATCTGACTCTGCGACTTTTCAGGTTTGCGGCAGGTCGCGCACGATGCGCGGGTATCCGATGGCCAGGGTCACGGCCCGGCTCACCATGAACACTATGAACGCGGCCCAGAGCCCGTGATTCCCCCAAAGCGGCAGCAGCGTCCATACGCCGATCAGAAATACCGCCAGTGACACGAGCATGGCGTTTCTCATCGCGACCGTACGCGTCGTTGCGATGAAAATACCGTCGAGCTGAAAGCTCCACACCGAGACGATGGGCGTCGCGATCAGCCACGGGAGATACGCCGCGGCCATCGAGCGCACTTCTTCGATGCCTGTGATCAGCGCGATTATCGACGAGCCGAGCATGGCGTATACGAGAACGTAGACGACCGCGACAGCCGCCGCACAGACGGTCGATGCGCGCACCGCGCTGGTGAACGCATGGCGATTACGCGCGCCGTAGGCGCTCCCGGCCAGCGCTTCGACGGCGTGGGCGAAACCATCGAGGCTGTACGCCATGAACATCTGGAAATGCATGAGCACGGCGTTGGCGGCAAGAACGACGTCGCCGAGCCTGGCGCCGGTGGAGGTGAAGTGGAAGAAGGCCAGCAGCAGGCACAGCGTGCGCACGAAGATGTTAAGGTTGACGCTCAAAATGGTTTTCATGCGGGAGCGGTCGAACAGACGATAGGATTGCCAGCGGCCGCCCAGTCGGGTGAGTATTCCGCGCACGAGCAGAAGACCGAATACGGCCGCGCTGTATTCGCTGATCAACGATGCCGCCGCCACGCCTTCGACGCCCCAGCCGAAGCCGACGACAAAGAGAAGATCCAGCAGGACATTCATGACGTTGAGCAGCAGTAGCAGGGCGAGTGCTGCGCGCGTGTTCTGAATGCCGATGACGAACCCCAGGACGACGAAGTTGATGAGCGCGGCGGGAGCTCCGAACACGCGCACCTGATAGTACTGCTTGGCGAAGGCTTCGACCCGGGCACTGCCCTCGAGTGCCCAGAAGGCGAGCTCGCCGAGGGCGCCGCGCAGAACGAGGATGGTAAGCCCGAGCACCGAGGCAATGATCAGCGCGCGCGCCAGCGTCGCTCGGAGCTCGTCCCAGTCCTCGGCGCCCAGGTCCTGGGCGACGAGGCCGGTGGTGCCCATGCGCAGAAACCCGAACCCCCAGTAGAGGAAGCTGAACACCACGGTGCCAAGGGCGACCGCTCCGATGAAGACCGGGTTGGGAAGGTGGCCAACCACAGCCGTGTCTACGATGCCGACCAGCGGAACCGAGACGTTGGACAGGATTATCGGCCACGCAAGGGTCCACACGCGGCGATACCAGCCCGGGCGGGAGGTTGGAAGGGCCGGTGTCACGGCCAGCGACAGCGCAGGCCGGTGAAGACCGATTCCGGCCTGGGGTCGGTGGGCCGGTGCGTTCCCCGAGTTTTCGCGCGACAGACCGGGTTCAGGCGGTGCGGAAATAGGATTTCAGCGCATTCAGGGTTTTCTTTGTGACGTAGTAGTCGCCGTCGATGATGCGCGTGTGTTGCTTGTTCCATTTTGTCGACGCGTAATCCCACCCGATCAGGTATGTCCTTTTGTCGTTGTCGCCCAGAATTCGGCGCAGCTTACGTGTAATGACGCTTTGGAAGTAAGAAAGAACCCGAGGATCTCGGTCGCCGGTAACCTTCAGGAGCTGCTTCATTGTCACGCGACCATCATGGCGCGTAAACGCCTCGAGTCGACGCCGGTGGTTTTCGGCGAGCCCGTGCATGAGCTGCATGGTCAGGTCACGAGACAGATCGATCGGCTCGCGCCACTCGTGGGTTTCCTTGCGACGGCTTTCCTTTGCTTCGATAAAACTGTGTCCCGCAAAGTGGCGAATGAGCTCTTTCTGGGTCTCGGCCGACAGGCGCCGGAAGTCGCTGGCTTCGATAACGAGTCTCATTTGAAACTTGTTTGAGGGCTAGCCCTGCTCTGTCACGAAGTGCTTGTAGATCGAAATCAATTCCTCTGGCTCGAAGTTGATGATTACGATTTCCTGACCGGGGGTCACATGATCGGGATTGCGTCCCATGCGGTTGCGCTCGAAGTTGTAAACGTGCGACTCCTGGGTCTTTCTGTATATGAGCTTGCCGAGGAATGAGCTCGATTGGTCCCTCAGCAACTCGTCGGCATCGCGCGGAATGTCGACCTTATAGGTGTCAATCTGTCTGCCGCGTCGTATGGCCATGCCTCTCGCGAAATTCGTTACGATTCCGTCGTGAATAATGCCCCAGATCCCCTGGTCGTCCGATTCCCGGACGGTGCGCACGTAGAAGATCGAATCCGGGTCGAATTTCCCTTCGCGGATGAGCAGCTCGGCGATCGTAGCCGCCTCCAGGCGGTAAGGCTTGGTGATGATCTTGATTTCCTGATCCGGCTTTAGGCTTTCGTCCCGGCCAATTTCCGCCGGGGTCGTTATCTCGAAATACTGGATCTTTTTCACGATCGAGATGGGATCGTCGGGCTTTGCAGCATAACGTTGCAGAACCTCCCGCACCGTCAGCTCGCGCACCTCGCCACTGTCCAGGATCTTGACTTTTCTGTTCAAATCGCCGCCGGCCTCCGCGATTATTTTCTCCGGCGATGCGATTTCCACCTGCTCTGCTTCGCGGATGATCGTTATGGGAGTGTCCGGTTTCAGTGCCTTGTTCCGCTCGAGATCCCTGGGTGTGGTGAACTCGATGGTGGATTCCGGCAAAAGGGAGATGATCTGATCTTTTGAAACGAAATGGTCGGCGCGCTTGGCAGGGACCGGCTCTGCCTGAGTCTCGGTGAGCTTGGCAACGTAGTCTTTGGCCTGCGTCTCGACGGCCTGCGTTTCGACGCCGGGCGACGGCGTGGCGATCTTTTCAACCGACGGCGCAGGCGCGGCGGCGCGCGTGTCCTCGCGCGAAATCAGACTGTCCCTGAATAGATAAGCGAGCACGCCAACGGCCAGGACAATCCCGAGAAGGATATATGCCGAGCGCATGGAAAACCTCCTTTCACCCCGGGGGCCGGTCACCGCGACGCCCCCGTGCAGCGTCGAAGTTCGGTCTCCATGATATCCCATAAGGCGCGACGTACGAACCCGGGAGGTATCCCGGGCGCCCCACGGGCCTGAAATCCCAGTATCATAGCGGCACTTCCGGCCGGACAAAGATGGGGATGATCTCGAGATGACGTGGAATTTGTGCAGAATTGGCGGCTTTTTTCTGGTTTCGGCGATCTCGCTGACGGGTTGCGCCCCAACGACCGAGGAACAAACCCAGGCGGGCGGGAGCGCGGTATCAAATCCTGTTCTTCGCGTCGGTTTGACCGCGAACTATCCGCCCTTGATCGACAAGGTGGACGGAAAGCTGGAAGGCATCGAGATCGATCTCGCCCGCGAAGTGGGCAAAGACCTGGGCAAACGCATGGTATTCGTCGAAATGCCGTGGGTGGAGCTCATTGCGGCGCTCAAGGCCGGGGAAATCGACGTCATCATGTCCGGAATGTCCATCACGGCAGAGCGCAAGAAGGAGATCTCTTTTACCGAGCCCTATCTGGAAATCGGCCAAATGGCCATCACCCGCGTCGACGAGATTCAGCGGCTCGGAAATCTCAGTGCGCTCCTGAGCGCACCGATAACGGTCGGGTTTGAGCCGGCAACCACCGGCGAGAGCTTCGTGAAGACGAACATGCGCAACGCGAAACCGCAACCCGTTGCTTCCATCGATGCAGCGGTGACGGCGCTCCGAAACCGGGAGATCGATGCCTTCGTCCACGATGCACCGACCGCGTGGCGCATCGGCAGCGATCCCGCGTACCAGGATCTCATCGGGCTCTACTGGCCTTTGACCGACGAGCATCTCGGCTGGGGCGTGCGTATCGCCGACCCGGCCCTTCGCAAGGTGCTGAGCGACCAGATCACCGTCATGAAGAAAGACGGACGGCTCGCCAGCATCACCCGAAAGTGGATCAAGGTTCGAGTCGAGGTGAAATGAATCCCGGGCGCGCCTCCCGCGATGCGGGCCCAGCGCCGGTCTTCTGCACGCGGGCCCTGGACCTCGCGCGCATCCTCCCGGCCCTCGACGAGATCGGAGCGGTGGCCGTGCCGGTGCTCGATGACGGCTATCGCCGGAGCCTGGTCGAGGCGGCGAAGGCCTGTCGCTTTCGCCCGGCCCGCCCGCTGGTGGGCCGCGGCGAGCATCGCGTGCGCCAGCGTATGGAGGTATCCGATGATTTTCCCGCCGAGAGCGCCTTTCGCGGGCTCACCGACGCGTTCCAGAGGCTCTGGGACGAGGGGCTGGCCGGCACCCACGAGCGTCCCTTCGAGGGTCGCCTGGTCTTCAACGATCTCATGCTGCAGCGATACACCGTCGGCGAGGTCGGCATCACGCCCCACAGAGACCGCACCGGCTACAGGAATCTCGTCTGCCTGTTCATTCTCGAAGGCGTCGGCCGGTTCTATGTCTGCGAGAACCGCGCCGGGCGCGGCGCGCGCGAGATCCCGCACGTTGCCGGCGACGTCCTGCTGATGCGGGCGCCGGGGTTCAGGGGCTCCTCGGAGCGCCCGTTTCACTTCGTGCGCGATATCCGAAGCCCCCGGTACATCTTCGGTCTACGCCAGGAACGGCTCTGAGGGTGCCTTCGCGGGTGGGGTTGCGCGGGTTTGCGGGCTCCGCTACTTTTCCTTTTTTCGACACCCCCTGCCGCGCCGGATTCAGGCATCCGGCGCCGCTCGGCGAGGAGAATTCCATGTCCGCTGACGATGCCACCCGGGAACGTATCGATTCGCTGATCGCATCCGACCGCGTCGTGCTTTTCATGAAGGGTACGCGCCACCAGCCCCAGTGCGGGTTCTCCGCCACCACCGTGGGCATCCTCGACAGCCTTGTCGCGGATTACGTGACCATCAATGTGCTGGAGGATCCGGCCATTCGCGAGGGCATCAAAGTCTATTCCGACTGGCCGACCATCCCGCAGCTCTACATCGACAGGGAATTCACGGGTGGCTGCGACGTGGTCAAGCAGATGTTCAACACCGGCGAGCTGCACGAGGCGCTGGGCGTGGAGCCGCCCGACCGGACACCCCCGGAGATCGAGATCAGCGATGCCGCCGCCGAGCTCATACGTAACGCGCTCGAGGGACAGCCGGGGATGTCGGTGCATCTCAGCATCGACGGCCGCTGGCAGCACAACTTCGCCCTCGGTCCCGCGGAGGGCCACGAGGTGAAAGCCGAGTCGAACGGCGTGGAGATTCTCATGGACGTGGCCTCGGCGCAGAAAGCCCGCGGTCTCGAGATCGACCTGGTGGAGACGCTGCAGGGCCACGGTTTCGAGATCCGCAATCCCAATGCGCCGGGGGCCGGTCCCCAGAGCTGAGACGCCGCGTCCGGGAATGGAGCGGCCGCGCACGCTGACCATCGAGAACGGTCGCAAGGCAGCCCCGACTTTCTCCGCAACCGAGATGTCCCGCCGCCTCGCGGACCTGCGTGCGCTCATGGCGCAGGCGGACATCGATGCCGCGCTTTTCACCTCGGTCCACAACATCAACTATTTCACTGATTTCATCTACTGCGCGTTCGGAAGGCCCTACGGCCTGGTGGTGACCCAGGACCGATGCACCACCGTCAGCGCCAACATCGATGGCGGGCAGCCCTGGCGCCAGAGCTTCGGAGACCAGCTCACGTATACGGACTGGCAGCGGGACAATTACTTCGTTGCCGTGCGGGAGCTGATGCCTGGTGCGCGCCGGGTGGGCGTCGAGCTCGATCACCTGAGCGTCGAGAATCACGCCAAGCTCGGCGTGGCGCTGTCCGGTGCCGAGCTCGTGGACGTGGCGGGCGCCATCATGCGAATGCGCATGATCAAGTCCGCCGAGGAGATCGCGCTCATCACGGAGGGGGCCCGCATCGCGGACATCGGCGGCTGGGCCTGCATCGAGGCCATGGGCGAGGGCGTCCCGGAGTACGAAGTTGCGCTTCACGCGACCGCGGCCATGGTTCGGGAAATCGCCGAGGCTTTCCCGCAAACCGAGCTCATGGATACATGGACCTGGTTTCAATCGGGTCTCAACACCGACGGTGCACACAACCCGCTCACGACCCGACGCATTCAGCGCGGAGACATCTTGAGCCTCAACTGCTTTCCGATGATCTCCGGCTATTATCACGCGCTGGAGCGCACGCTGTTCTTCGACTCCGCCAGCGCACGCGAGCTCGAGCTCTGGGAGGCCAACTGCCAGGTGCACCGGCGCGGGCTCGAGCTGATCAGGCCGGGGGCACGCTGCTCGGACATCGCAGCCGAGCTCAACGACATCTACCGCAGCCACGATCTGCTCCAGTATCGAACCTTCGGCTACGGTCACTCGTTCGGAACGCTGTGCCACTATTACGGCCGCGAGGCGGGGCTGGAGCTGCGCGAGGACATCGAGACGGTGCTGGAGCCCGGCATGGTGGTCTCCATGGAGCCGATGATCATGCTGCCCGAGGGCGAGGACGGTGCCGGAGGATACCGCGAGCATGATATCCTCGTGGTCACGCAGTCCGGCGCGGACAACGTCACCGGGTTTCCTTTCGGACCCGAGCACAACATCGTTCGCAAGTGAGGTAGCAGCATGGCCAAACCCTTCAAGGTCGCGCTCGTGCAGAACCAGCCGGGTTCCGACATGGATGCCAACATCGCCGAGTGCGATGGGCTCGTGCGCGAGGCTCACGCCCGGGGGGCGGATTTGGTCTGCCTGCCGGAGTTGTTCTCCTGCCTGCAAATAATCGGCAGAACGTGGTCCGTGGGGGCGCATCCCGAGGACAGCCACCCGGCGTTGCGGCATTTCCGCGATCTGGCCACCGAGCTCGGAACCTGGATCCAGCCGGGATCTCTCGCCGTCGAGATGCCGTCAGGCAAGCTGCGCAATCGCGCGGTGATGCTGGATCCCGCCGGTAATCTCGTAGCACGCTACGACAAGGTGCACATGTTCGACGTGGATCTCGCCGACGGCGAGAGCTACCGGGAATCCGATGTCTTCGAGGCCGGCGACGAGGCGGTGCTGGCGCCGACGCCCTGGGGACTGGTCGGGCTCACGGTCTGCTACGACCTGCGCTTCGCCTATCTCTACCGCAGCCTCGCCCAGGCCGGCGCGAGCTACCTGACGGTGCCGGCGGCATTCGCGCGCACCACCGGCAAGGCCCATTGGCACGTGCTGCTGAGGAGCCGCGCCATCGAGACCGGCTGCTACGTATTCGCCGCCTGCCAGTGGGGTGCCCACGGAGAAGCCGAATCCTACGGGCATTCCCTGGTGGTCGCCCCCTGGGGCGAGGTGCTTGCCGACGGCGGGGAGCAGGGCGGCGTCGTCATTGCCGACGTGGACCCGGCCAAGGTCGACGACGCCCGCGCGATGGTCCCGGCGTTGCGCCACGACCGTCAGTTGCGGGTTCCCAAGGCGGTCAGCGTGACTCGCGTGAGCCTCTAGCCGGTTTAAAAAAGGGACGAATTTCTAATTTGTTGTCGTAGTTTGAATACCGCCCGGTTCCCATCGAGCAGGCCCTCGAGGCACGCGTTCGTATTACGGCCAAAACGGGGTACGCGGCTGCACGCATCATGGTGTAACGCGCGCAACCATTTTTCCCGCAATGGTCGAGCCTACGTGACCGATGATCTTCAAACGTGCAAGTTAGAAGCAGAAAAAAGAATTTGCGCTCGGTGACAAACGTGGCAAACAGGGCAGTCTGTGAGCTGAATAAATAAATGCCAGCGATATCACGAATCCTCCGGAGGATAATAGGGGGACTAATCTCCCGAAAACCTTTCAAAGACTCAGCATCGTACTGGCAAGAACGCTACAAGAGTGGTGGAACGTCAGGCGCAGGATCCTACGATGAGCTAGCCCAAATCAAGGCAGACATCATCAATGATTTTGTAGCAGACAAGAACATTAGAACGGTAATCGAGCATGGATGTGGCGATGGCAACCAGCTCAAATACGCCAAATATGATTCTTATACCGGATTCGACGTCAGTTCTGAAGCGATTGCGATCTGCAGGAAAAAATTCTCGAGAGATCAAACGAAAACGTTCAAACATAATGATGAATATTCATCTGAAGTCGCTGAACTCTCCCTTTCCC
>JABAHO010001863.1_pt1 | contig 12678 bp, 14 predicted proteins | sample 7062071 | NCBI WGS metagenome assembly JABAHO01 (sample SAMN14534356, study PRJNA622989) | marine sediment metagenome | biome: marine biome [ENVO:00000428]; feature: marine pelagic biome [ENVO:01000023]; material: deep marine sediment [ENVO:00002113] | place: India: Gulf of Kutch | collected...
GCGCCCGCGTCGCCGATCGCGCGGGTGAGCCGGGTCTCGAGCGCCGTGTGGACGTCTTCGTCCTGCAACGTGATGCTCCAGTCTCCGGCGTCGAACGACGCCTCGAGCTGCCGCAGGCCGTCGCGGATGGCGCTCGCGTCTGCCTCGCTTATGAGCCCGGTGGCGGCGAGCATCTCGGCATGCGCGATCGAACCGCGGACATCGTAGTGCACGAGGCGAGCGTCCAGCAGGTGATCTTCACCGGCCGTGTAGCGCAGGACCCGTTCGCTGAGCGGCAGCCCCTTGTCCCAGAGGCGCGTCATGATCCACCGCCTGCCTGTTCGGCCGGCGTCAATGCGCCGATGTCGTTGACGACGAGCGTCCCGGTACCTTCGTTGGTAAACACTTCCAGGAGGAGGCTGTCCGGGAAGTTGTAGGAGATTACGTGCACGCGCTGTACACCGTTTGCGAGTGCCGCATCGATCGCAGCGGCTTTGGGCAGCATGCCGTCGGCGAGCTTGCCGTCGTCNNCAGTGAATGCGGATCGGACGCGTCTTCCAGGACACCGGGCGCACCCGTCAGCAGGATGAGTTTCTCGGCGCCGAGTTCCGCGGCAATGGCCGCGGCGACGGTATCCGCATTGATGTTGAGCAGCGTGCCGGATTCGTCGCAGGACAGCGGGCTGACCACCGGCATGAGCCCGTTGTCGAGCTGTTTCCTGAGTATGTCCGCGTCGACGGAATCGATGTCGCCGACAAAACCGTAGTCGACAGCGGATTCGCCTTCACGTTCGACCGGCGGCCGCTTGTGTGCGCGGATCAGCCCCGCATCCACGCCGCTGATGCCGACGGCCGGAATCTGCAGGTCGCGACAGGCCGCGAGCACGCGCGTATTGATCTGGCCGTTGAGCACCATCGTCGCAACGTCGAGCGAGGCGCCATCGGTAACCCGGCGCCCGTCGACGAAGGTCGTGTCGACGCCCAGGGCGGTCGCAAGCTGCGTCGACTGCGGCCCGCCGCCGTGTATCAGCACGACGCGGACGCCGACCTGGTGGAGTATGCCCACCTGTTCCATGAGGGCAGTGGTCGCGGCCTTGTCCGCGAATATTTCGCCACCGGCCTTGAGGACGAAAACCTTGCCCTTGAACAGGCGGATGTACGGCGCTGCATGCTTGAGCGCCGATACGACGATCGCGAGGTCACGTTTGGACGTCATTGGCCGCCTCCGAGCATGCGGTGCAGGACGGCCATCTGCGCGAGCATGCGGTTGCGCGCTTCGTGGATCACGACGCTGCGCGGGCCGTCCAGGATCCTGTCGGCGACGACGACGCCGCGGCGCACGGGCAGGCAGTGCATGAAGCGGCAGTCGTCCCTCGCATTCTCGAACCAGGGCTCGTCGACGCACCAGTCGACAAGTTCATTACGGAGCTTCTGGTCGATGACGCGGTCGCCGTAGTGACGCGTCGACGACCAGGACTTGGCGTAGATAATGTGTGCGCCTTCCATCGCCTCGGTCCGCTCGTCGGTTTCATGCACCGACCCGCCAGCCGCTTCTGCCGCCGTTCTTGCACGCTGCATGACCGGCTCGGGAAGCTCGAAGCCCTCGGGTCGCAGCACGGTCACGTCCATGCCGCGGCGCGCCGCCGTGTAGAGGGTCGAGGCCGGTACCGCGAGCGGCAGCGCTTTCGGGTGGAACGCCCAGCTCAGCACGAACTTGCCGCCATTGGCCGGAACGTCGAGGTCGTCCAGCGTCTTCCAGTCGGCGAGGTTCTGGCAGGGATGGTTCATCGCCGACTCCATGTTGATCCACGGCGTGTCGATGAGACCGGTCAGCGAGTTGAATTCCGTCTCCGCCATGTCGTGTTCGAGGTTCTTGCGTTCGGCGAAGGCGCGGATACCGATCGCGTCGCCGTAGGATGCGATGACCGGGACGGCCTCGTTGATGTGCTCGGCCGCAGTGCCGTCCATGACGATGCCGGGGCGGGTCTCCAGGCCGTGAATCGACATGTCGGGGGAAATGACGAAAGAGCCGCCGCCGAGGCGGGTCATCGCGGCCTGGAACGAAGCCAGCGTTCTGAGCGACGGACTGAGGAATAACAGTGACAGCACCTTGCCCTGCAGAGCCTGCGGCTCCGGGTGCTTGTCGAGGCGTTCGGCCAGCTCCAGCAAAGCGCTGATCTCCTCGTTACCGAGTTCCGCCAGGTCGTTAAAGCTCTTCATCGAATTTCCTTGTCAAGTGTCAGGTACTCCCGCCCGGGACAGCGGCAAGCGCCCGGGCGAGATGGTCTACGTGTTCGTCGGTGATGACAAGCGGCGCAAGGATGCGTACCACGCGAGGGTCCGCGCTCGTGCCGGTGAGGATGTCCTGTTCGAGTAAGGCGTTGCGCACTTCGGCGGCGGGACGGTCGCAGACGAGGCCGAGCAACAGGCCCTTGCCCTGGATCTTCACGACCGGGCCCGTCAGGCAACGCTCGCGTATCTGTGCTTCACGGTCGCGCACGTTGGCCAGCAGTCCTTCGTCCTTGATTGCGTCAATGACGGCGTCGATGGCGGCAGCCGCAAGCGGCCCGCCGCCGAACGTGGTACCGAGGTCGCCAGCGCCGAAACGCCCGGCGATGTCACCGCGACTGAGGACGGCGGCGCAGGGAACACCTCCGCCCAGAGATTTTGCGCTCGTCAGCAGGTCAGGCTCGATGTCGTATGCCTCGACCGCGAAGTAATGCCCGCAGCGACCCATCCCGCTCTGCACTTCGTCAGCGATCAGGAGGGCGCCGTGTTGCCGGGATGTGTCGCGCAGGCAATGCAGGAAATCGGCCGACAGGTCGAACGCCCCGGCGACACCCTGCACGGGCTCGACAATAACGGCCGCAACGTCCTGGCCGATCATCGCCTCGGCCGCAGCACAGTCATTGCGCGGGATGAATTCGACTTCGAAGGGCTTCTGCGGAAAGCCGTACCACCTGTCGGAATTCCATGTCACAGCGCCGGCCGCGGCGGTGCGGCCGTGGAAGCCGTGGGTAAGCGCGAGCACCTTGCTCCGCTGCGTTACCGAGCAGGCCATGCGCAGTGCATTCTCGTTGGCTTCGGCGCCAGAATTGACGAAAAACACTCGCTCGAGGGACGCAGGCGCAACGGATACGAGTTTTTCGGCGGCTTGCGCGCGAATTTCCAGCGCAACGGCGTTGCTTTGAAATAGCAGGGTTTCCGATTGCTCCCTGACGGCGGCCACGAGCCGCGGGTGACCGTATCCCAGGGCCGCGACGGCATGTCCGCCGTAAAGGTCGAGGATGCGCCGTCCGTCGCCGGTGATGATCTCGCAACCTGCAGCACGCTCGGGCACGAACGGCAGCTGCCCGTAGACCGGGATCGTCGTTGCTGCTTCTCGCGCGCGTGCGTCCGCCTGCATCGGGTCCACCTCAGGTCCAGCCAGGCGGGATGCCCGTCAGGCCCGCTGTGTCGGGCTGGTCGAACAGGCGGTTCATCCACTGCATCGCGCCGCCTGCTGCACCTTTAACGAGGTTGTCGATGGCAGACATCGCGACGACCGTGTCGCCGGAAACCGCAATGCCCACCTCGGCCATGTTGCTTGCCACAACGCTCTTGAGCCTTGGCGAGCCATCGACGACACGCACGAACGGCGTGTTCGCATACAGCGACTCGAATGATTCGCGCACCNNGCCTGCACACTGGCGAAGATGCCGCGTGCAAAGGGACCCGAGTGGGGAACGAAATTCACGCCGGCCCGGATTCCGGACGCGGCCTCTGCGAGGTTCGCGATCTCAGGCGCATGCCTGTGCGAGAGTGCCTTGTAGGCGTACAGGTTGCTGTGGCGTTCGGGGTGATGTGTGCCCGGCTGCGGCGTACGCCCGGAGCCCGTGCTGCCGGTTATCCCGGTTATGAACAGCTCAGGACTCACCAGGCCGGATTTCAGCAACGGCACCGCGGCCAGCAATATGGCAGTTGCGAAGCAGCCCGGGTGAGCTACGTGTTGCGTTTCAGTGCCGGCAAGATGTTCCGGCAGCGCACAAACAAAGTCGCCGAGGAGATGTGGCGCACCATGCGCTGTGCCGTATACCCCTTCATAGGCCGCGGCGTCCCGGTAGCGAAAGTCTGCAGATACATCGACAACATGAACACCGATATCCCGTTCATTCGCCTGCTCGAGGACGTTCGCGATCATTGCCGCCGAGGCGCCGTGCGGCGCAGCAGAGAACAGTGCGAGCGGTGATCCTTCCGGGACCCTGTCGAGCCACGCGTCATGCGCCGCGAACTGCGTATCGTTGCAGGCAGCGGCAAGGTGCGGGAACGTGTCCTGGATCTGCTGACCGGCCCGGCTCTCGGAGACCGCCGCGACAAGGTGAAACAGCGGGTGCGTGGCGATCAGCCGCAGGAGTTCACCACCGACATAGCCGGTAGCGCCCAGCACGACAGCGGGTACGGAAGTCATTTCCGGTCTCCCCGGAGCACGCCCGCGATGTGGTCGCCGAGCGCTACGCCGTTGGACAGCGCATTAATCGCGGGCAGCTTCAGGCGCTCCGAAATCTGGTCGATGCCCACCGCGTTGTCGGTCGCCGGGCCGGTCACGACCGCCGGCTCGATGTCGAATTGTTCGCGGAGGATCTTCGCACCCCCCCAGGCCGCCACCGGGTCATTTGCACACAGCACGACCGCGGTCAGGGCATCCCGGATAGCTGCATCGGAGAGTATGGCTTCCACGCCGTAAGCACCGAGCAGGCCGTCACCGAGTTCGAGCACGATGACGTCCGGCCTCTCGGCGGCCAGGTTGGTCAGCAGGGTCCGCGTCAGCGGCGGCCCGTTTTCCGCCGTCGTCGCGACGATGCCGAGATCGGAGAAGATCGTCGTCTCCGCGGCGCCCGCGTCCTGCATAGCGAGAATGTCGCGACGCAGCGATACGCCCGTGGCCTTGCACGCGGCGACATGCAGTCCGCGATGTCGCAAGCGGCTGACGATGGCGCAGGCGGCAGCCGTCTTGCCCGAATCCATACAGGTGCCGGCGAGAGCCACGACCGGGACGCCTCGCGCGTTCAGCGGAGCATCGGGGTCGAGCGCCTGTGCGCCGGCGCGTGCCGGCAAGCCGATGCGCTCCCCGAGATAGGGAAAGTGCAACACGGTGCCCAGGACTTCGCAGTCGAACGGTGGTCCGACGTCCGGATTCGCCGAATCGCAAATGCCGAGGACGCCGCCGATATTGAGAATCTGGATCGTGTCGCCGACGTCCAGTTGAGTGGGGAGGTGCCCCGAGTAACCCAACAGCGCCTTGCGATGCCCGAGCGCGCCGACCACGATGTCGCCCTGCGTAACGGTGGCCATGCGCCCGGAGGTAAGTTCGAGCTGGTTGTAACGCGCCTTGTTGTTCAAGACGCGAACGGCGACCAGTACGCCTTCTTCGCACGGGATCTCGGCAGAAATCCGCAGCTTGTTGCCCAGGTCGCTGTGCTGCGCGACCGAGGCGACCTTGTCGACGAAGACGGATTTCACGACTCGCCTCCCGCGGCGCGCGTCTGCAGCGAACCCGGTAGTGACAGGATGCGGGCGTAGCCGAGGGTGTCAGCGGGCGTCCACTCACCGGCCGATTCACCGTACACCCCCTTCGTCGCTGCGAGCAGCGAGTGCGGCGAGTCGACACCGTCGATGAAAAGGGCACCCGGGCGCAGCGTGAACGTGACGCTGCCGCCGACCCGCTGTTGCGAGGAGGCGAGCAGCGCCTCGATATCGCTGCAAACCAGGTCGAGTTGTTTGCCTTCGTGGACCAGGTCACCATAAATCGCGGCGAGGCTATCCTTGACGCGCGCCTGCTGCGCGCTGAGCACGAGCTTTTCCAGTTCCCGGTGGGCGGTGATCAGGGTGATGGCGGCGGGCGCTTCGAAAGCGACCCGGCCCTTGGTGCCGAGCACGGTGTCGCCCAGATGGATGCCACGGCCGATGCCGTAACGGCCCGCGAGTTTTTCCAGTGCTTCGATCAACGCAACCGGCGACAGTGTCTCGCCATCGAGCGCTACCGGGATGCCGTGCTCGAATTCGAGGGTGTGCTGGCTCGGTTCCAGGGGCTCTGCGAACGCCCGTGCGGACAGCACCCATGCAGCTTCGGGGATCGAGTTCTGCGAGGTCAGTGTTTCACGCCCGCCAATGGTGATGCCCCACAAGCCGCGGTTGATCGAATAGGCGGAACCCTGCGCCGGCAACGGCAGGCCATGTTTCTCGAGATACGCGAGCTGTTCGTCGCGCACCCAGCTGTTGTCACGGACGGGCGCGAGTACCTCGAGACCGGGACTCAGCGTTCGCAACGCAACCTCGAAACGTACCTGGTCGTTACCGGCAGCCGTACAGCCGTGAGCAACGGTCGTGGCGCCCCGTTCATTGGCAATCATTGCGAGCCGGGATGCCTGCAGCCCGCGCTCGGCGCCTACGCAAAGCGGGTAGGCGTTGCCCCTCAGCACGTTGCCTGCGATCAGGTAGCGGATGACCGTATCGAAGAAATCCTGACGGGCATCGATCAGCACGTGCTCCACGGCACCGAGCGCGTAGGCGCGCTCCTCGAGCTCTGCTGCGGCAGCGTCGTCGATGCCACCCGTGTCGACCGTCGCCGTAACGACTTCGCGACCGTAGGTTTCCTTGAGCCACGGCACGCAAAAAGACGTATCGAGGCCGCCCGAAAACGCAAGAATGATGGGTGTCTGGTCTTTGCTCACGAACATGCTCCCGGGGACGCGCTTCAGCGCGAGACGATGCGTTCCAGCCTCGCGGCAAGAATCTTCTGGTGGTTGGCGGAGTCGGTCGCCACGAAAACGGTATCGTCGCCGCCGATATTGCCGACGATCTCCGGCCAGTCGGCGCGATCGAGGGCCAGCGCGACGCGCTGCGCCGCGCCAATGGCCGTGCGAAGGACGAGCAGATGCGGCCCGGCGGGCAGGATCGCGCGAACGAATTCACCGATGGCACTCAGTTCCGGCCCTTCGCTCACCTTCCCGGCTTCGAGTTCATAGCCGCGTGCGGTCTTGATCGCGCCGATCTCCCTGAGATCGCGGCTCACGCTCGATTGCGTCGCCGTGAAACCACGCCGCGCGAGTTCCGTCACCAGCAGTTGCTGGGTGGGAACGGGACCCTTGCCCAGCAACTCGCGAATCGCGAGGCGGCGCTCGTCCTGGTGGCTGTTGGCGTTCGGCATGATCTTGTCCGAATAAATATGCGCATACTTTTAACATCATGCGCATATATCGTCAAGGATTTATTGACGATTTCCCGCTACACTGCGCGCCTTCCGCCGTCTTGTGGCATACCCCCGATTCACGGAGCATCCATGTCCGATACTCAAGCCATCGAAGTCGAGACGGGCACCTCGCCTTCGGCCAGCGTGATCTGGCTGCATGGCCTGGGTGCCGATGGCCACGATTTCGAGCCAATCGTGCCCGAGCTGCGATTGCCGGGTTCCTTGCCGCTGCGTTTCGTCTTTCCCCACGCGCCGGTGCGGCCCGTCACGATCAATGGCGGCATGGCGATGCGTGCCTGGTACGACATCGTTTCGCTCGACCGCGGCGGGCCCGTCGACGCTGCAGGCATCAGCGAGAGCAGTGCGGCACTGGAGGCGCTCATCCACCGTGAGGAGCAGCGAGGCATTCCGTCTGAGCGCATCGTGGTTGCCGGTTTTTCCCAGGGCGGGGCCATTGCCATCAACACGATCCTGGGCGCGACGAAAAAGCTGGCAGGCCTGATGGGATTGTCTACCTGGCTCGCGTTGCCGGATGCATTGCAGCGAGACGCCATTGAAACGTCCATACCGGTTTTCATGGCACACGGACAGTTCGATCCGATGATTCCGATGCAGTACGGGCGTGCCTCGGCCGACGCGCTGGTCGAGGCAGGTTTCGCGGTCGAATGGCACGACTATCCGATGGCGCACGCCGTATGCGCGCAGGAGATCGAGGACATTCGTACGTGGTTACTGGGTGTCCTGTCCGCCTGATGTGAAGACATATCTCGCGTCCCCGCTGGGGCGCCCGCTGGCGTCGAAGCTTCGTTCCAGGAAACACACGCTTCCTGCATCGTCTACAGTCAGGACTGTCGAACAGCGCGTGCCGTAGTCCGGGTGCACGATGAACGGAGCGGTGAGCGCATGCGCCATCGAGAAAGACAGGCCGTTCGTCTGTACTTCGTCGGCCGACGCTTTTTCCCGGTCGCCGAGAATACGCATCAGCGTCGTCTCGTTGACGTCGTCCGCGGTGATCAATTCAGCCAGTTTCGACTTCGTGCGCGTGACCTTGGTCCAGGGGTCGTCCAGGGTCGCGTTGCTGAGCCCGTAGATGCCCGCCGGCAACTCACGCAGGCCGGCTCCGCGATTCGACAGGTAGCCGGCCGAGTAGCGGTCGGCGACCACCAGGTTGAAACCTGCGTAGGCATCGCCATCGATCGACCGGAGATAATCGACGGCGCGCGCGTCAGCGTCCAGAAAGCCGGTGATCAGGTGGCCTCGCGACTGCAGCCCGGCCCTTTCCCTGTGGGCATCCCGGTAATTTGTAACCGCGGCAAACCGGCCGTCGCGATGCATGGCGAGCCAGGTGCCGCCGGCCTGCAGGTCGCGGCCGCCGATGATGTCGCGCTTGTCCGGCCACCAGTGCGCCGCCTGAGTGGGGCGCGCATGAAACTCGTCGCGATTGCCTGCCACGATGAGTGGCAGGCGGGGATGTTTACGCAGGGCGAAGACCAGCAGGCACATGAGCGAAGCATAACAACGTCGCCATCCGGGCGCGCCGGAGAGATCGTCTCAACTGCCGGAGTGGATCCAGTGGTCGACAAGCCGGCGCGCTATCGAGATCCGGAACGGTAACTTCGGAGAACCGGAGCGAAGTTGTTCACGAGAGAACCACTGCGCATCCTCGAGTTCAGCATCATTGAGCCGGATCTCCGATGAGACGGCGGCAGCGACGAAGCCGATCATCAGTGATGACGGGAATGGCCACGGCTGCGAACTGTGATAGCTGACCTCTCCAACGTGCACGTTCGTTTCCTCGTAGACCTCTCGCCGCACCGCGTCTTCCAGGCTCTCGCCCGGCTCGGCAAAACCGGCGATCGTCGAGTAACGATCCTCCGGCCAGCTGGCCTGCCGACCCAGAAGGCAGCGCTCGCCATCCGATACCAGCACGATAATCGCCGGATCGACTCTCGGGAAGATGACCCGGCGGCAATCGGTGTTCATGCAAATTCGCGTGTTGCCACCAGCTTCCGGCCGCGCGGCGGCGCCGCACACGCCACAGAACCTCTGCGACGCATGCCACAGTACCAGTGCCCTCGCGTGAGCGGCGAGGTTGGCTTCGTCCGCGGCCAGGACCGTACCGAGAAATCGCAGATCCTGAAACTCGCCGAGTTCAGCGAACGGCGGCGGCTGCTCCCTACCAATCGAGAATGCAAACGCGGGACTGTCGTGGAACAGCCCGAGGAAGATCAGGTGTTCGTCATCGATAAAGGATTCGACCTGGCCGCGCTCGAGCAGGATCGCCTGCGGAGGGTCTCCCCCGACCAGGCACCTGTCGCCCCAGACGGGCACAAAACGGCACTTGTCGCTTTTCGCCGCCCGCGCAAGCCATTCCGGATCCTTGCGCCGTTCACCGCTGCGATCGACGAACGCGCCCGCGAACACATTGTGATCCTGCACCCGAACTCCGAGGTGGCTACCGATCGTGGAGCGCAGTTTACCGGAATAGCGGAGCCGCCACTCAATCGCCGCCGAAGCTCTTGCTGCCGGGCCGCCGGCGCCGCTCGGACTCTATCTCGCAACAAGGGCAGGTCTTCAGGTCGAGCGCGTAGGCATCTTGTACGTAGCTCGCACTGCAGCGGGCGCATGTAGCGAGGAAGAGCTCCTCACCGCCGCAGATGCTGTGCATAAGGGTCCACGCCCATTCGAAGCTCAGGAGCGGCCGGTCGTGCAGTAACAGGTAGGTCTCGAAGGCCCGGCACAGCCGATGCCCGAATTCGACGTCGGGCCGAGGCCAGCATGGATGAACGCGGTTGCGATCATCGATGCGCAGAAGTAGCCCGGCCTTGTAGAGCGCTACCAGCGTCGTCGCCTGCAGCTGGTGGTCCGCATTCTTGACGAAACGGGTGATCTGCCGCGGCGATTTGCCCCGGCGCCGCCGCACGCCGGTGACCCCGGAATTTCTGAAGTAAGTGCCGTAGAGCTTGCGAATCCGGTCGTCGGAGAGCCCGGTGCACTCACGGATGGTGCGGGTTCGGGCTTCGTGCCGAATCATGCGCAGGGCCAGCTCGAATTGGCTCCTCTCGTTTGCGTAGCGATCGTCTGTCAGTCGCATATTCTTCTCGTTATGCTTAAAAACCCCCATATACAATTAAGCTTTTCACTATATCATCCATAATTGGGAATAAAAGATAATATAACGTAAATGCTGAATCCATCGAGATTCGCAGACAGGAGCGTTGCAATGAATTACCGCTGCCCGGACCAAGCAGACCTCGCAAATGTGGTCGTGTTAAACAGCGCTTTTATCGCCTGGCAGCGAACGAGACCGCCGGAGAAGTCCCGCGAACGAGACCTGGCACCCGAAATTCGCGCGCGACTGCACAAACTGGGCTTCGAGGAACGCGAGCGGCTTGCGCGGACCCCGTTCCTGCTGATGTCCCTCGCGGAGAACGATAATGCGCGCTGGCGGTCGATTTTTGCCGAGAGGCTGTCGCGCGACCTGTTCCAAAGCCAGGTAGCCCGCGACGAGGCGGCATCGCGACTCGCCGGAGCCGCGCTCGGATTCCTGTGGCAACTGGCACGGCGCAACCCCTATGCCGCCCGACTGGTCAGCGGGGCCAGCGTGAACTGGTGTGAGCAGCTGTCCGCCTGCACGCTTATGGACCTGTACTCGAGAGCGCTCGATGAGCAGCTGCTGCTTAGCCCTCGGATGGCCGACAAGACCGAACTATGGAACAGGCTGTTGACCGCCGGTGTCAGCAACAGGCGCCACGTACGGCTCGCGGCGCGCGTAGCGGCTCTGCAGACCGTGCTAACACAAAGTCCGGTGCGGCCTTACCGGGCGCTCGCAGCAGCAGCCTGCAAGATGCCGCCTGTCAGGACCCGCAATTCCGGGAGGCGCGGAAAATGAAGCCGTTTGGCCGACTTGTGTCGATGCAGCGGCCGCATGGTTACAATACGCCGCCTGATGAATGCCCTCTCAATAAGAAACCTGCGCAAGACCTACGCCAACGGCAATGAGGCGCTGAAAGGCATCAATTTCAATGTTGCCGTCGGCGATTTCTATGCGCTACTCGGCCCGAACGGTGCCGGCAAGACGACAGCGATCGGGATCATCTCGTCGCTGGTGAACAAGTCCGCGGGCGAAGTCGAGGTCTTCGGGCATAACATCGATCGCGAACTCGAAGCGGCCAAGCAATGCATAGGCCTGGTGCCTCAGGAACTCAACATCAACCAGTGGGAGAAAGTCGGAAATATCGTTCTCACCCAGGCAGGTTACTACGGGTTGAGCGGCCGCCTCGCCCGCGAGCGCGCGGAAAAATATCTGCGCGCCCTGCGGCTGTGGGACCGCCGAGACGACATTGCACGGAGCCTCTCCGGCGGCATGAAGCGACGACTCATGATAGCCCGGGCTCTCGTGCACGAGCCGAAGCTCCTGATACTCGACGAGCCGACCGCTGGCGTCGATATCGAGATCCGCCGCTCCATGTGGAGTTTCCTGCGTGACATCAACGCGGCCGGTACGACCATAATCCTGACCACGCATTACCTCGAGGAAGCTGAGTCACTCTGCCGTCACGTCGCCATAATCGACGAAGGCGAGATCATCGAGGATGCGCCGATGAGCCGTGTCCTGCGCAAGCTGCAGCGGGAAGTGTTCGTGCTCAGTCTCGCGGACGAACCGGACCGGGCTCCCGTGCTCGACGGGTTCCGGACGGAACTGGTGGATAGCGGAGAACTAGAGGTGGAGTTGGGGCCGGCTCATACGCTCAACGACCTGTTCCACGCACTGGATGCACAGGGAATCGAGATCGTCAGTCTCCGCAACAAGGCGAACCGGCTGGAAGAGCTTTTCATGCGCCTGGTGGAGAGCAAGCAGCAATGAACCTCGCACTCAACGCTATCGCCATCAAGACCCTGGTTCGCAAGGAGATGGTCCGGGTGATGCGCATCTGGGTGCAGACGATCGTGCCGCCCGCGATCACGATGACGCTGTATTTCATTATCTTCGGCAACCTGATCGGGCGGCGCATCGGCACGATGGACGGTTTCGATTACATGCAGTACATCGCGCCGGGGCTGATCATGATGTCGGTGATCACCAATTCCTACGGCAACGTCGTGTCGTCGTTCTTCGGCGCCAAGTTCGGCCGCCACCTCGAGGAAATGCTGGTATCGCCGATGTCGAATTCTGCGATCATAATCGGGCACGTTGCGGGCGGCGTCTTGCGCGGCCTGATGGTCGGGGTACTGGTCACCGTGATCGCATTGTTTTTCACGCGATTACAGGTTCAGCATCTATTGATGACGATTTCCATAGTGCTTCTGTCTTCGACCGTTTTCGCGCTTGCCGGGTTCATAAATGCCATATTCGCGAAAAAGTTCGATGACATATCGATCATACCGACATTCATCCTCACTCCCCTGACGTACCTGGGTGGAGTCTTCTATTCCATCTCACTGCTGCCGGAGTTCTGGCAGACGGCCTCC
>JABAHO010004446.1_pt1 | contig 12668 bp, 17 predicted proteins | sample 7062071 | NCBI WGS metagenome assembly JABAHO01 (sample SAMN14534356, study PRJNA622989) | marine sediment metagenome | biome: marine biome [ENVO:00000428]; feature: marine pelagic biome [ENVO:01000023]; material: deep marine sediment [ENVO:00002113] | place: India: Gulf of Kutch | collected...
CCCGGGCGGTAGACTGCCGCGATGCGGGATTTTGACGACGTCGCCGCGACACCCGGGGCCCCGGGTTGCTCCGTGGACCGCGAACGCGCCGCGCGTCTCGCGTTGGGCGCCGGGATCGTCGTGCTCGTTCTCAAGAGCGCGGCCTGGTGGACCACCGGCTCGGTCGCGATTCTTTCCGACGCGCTCGAGAGCGTCGTGAACGTGGTCGCCGCGATCCTCCTCGTCGCGACCCTGCGCTACGCGATGCGGCCGGCCGATCACAACCACCCCTACGGGCNNAAGCGATCGGTGCGTGGTCCCGAACGACACCGCTGCCCGAGCTCGATGTCGGCCTGTTCCTCCTGGTGGTGGCCACCACCCTGAACGCCGCGGTGGGGTTGTACCTCCTGCGCGCCGGTCGGCGCAGCGCCTCCTTGGCGCTCGAGGCCGACGGTCGCCATCTCCTGAGTGACGTGGTGACGAGTGCCGCCGTCGGCCTCGGCCTCGTGGCCGTGTGGTGGACCGGCGTCGTCTGGCTCGACGCCCTGATCGCCCTGGGCGTCGCGATTCATATCCTCTGGGTGGGTCTTCGTCTGGTGCGCAGGGCCGTGGGCGGGTTGATGGATGAGGCCGACCCGGCGCTTCTCAAACGAATCGCCGCCGGCCTCGAGGCGCGACGTCCGCCGTGGTGGATCGACATCCACAGCCTGCGGGTGTCCCGCGCAGGCCCTTCGCTGGTCGCCGACCTGCACCTGGTGGTTCCCCGGTTCTTCGACGCAGAGCGTCTCCATCGGATGGGAGAAGATCTCGAGCGCGATCTACTCGAGGTTGCGGCGCAACCCGGTGAGGTCATCGTGCATTTCGATCCCTGCGAAGCGCGCGAATGCATCCACTGCGCTCTCGCCGACTGCCCCGTTCGAAGCGAGTCGCGACGCCACACCCGCCCGCTGCGTCTCGAAGACGTCACGCGCTTCGGACCTCCTCCCGAGGAGACGGATGAATCGCCGGGTCGGGCGGGCGCGGAGCGAGGCGGCGGCGCGCAGCGATGACGCGGGCCTTCGTCGCGCTGGGCTCGAACCTTGGAGTTCGCGAGGATCACCTCGAGTACGCATTCAACGCCCTCGAAACCCTCGACCGGACCCGTTGCGTCGCGCGCTCCCCGATCTTCGAAAGCGTTGCGGAGGGTCCGGGCACGCAGGGCCCCTATTTGAACGCAGTGGCGGAACTCGAAACCGGGCTTCCCGCGCGGACCCTTTTGCGCGCCCTGCTCGCGGTCGAAGACCAGCGCGGTCGGGTGCGCGGCGAGCGCTTCGGACCCCGGACCCTGGACCTGGACCTCCTGGTGTACGGCGCGCTCCAGATGGAAGACAGCGAATTGACGCTGCCTCACCCGCGCATGCTGGAGCGGGGATTCGTGATGGTTCCACTCGCGGCGATTGCCCCCGGGCTCTCGCTGGGGGGCAGGGGAGTCGCCGAGACCGCGAAGAGTCTCAATGATCCCAGCAAGTTGTGGATCCATACTAAATCTACATAAATTTAGTATGAANNAGTATGAAATCGATTTGAAAAGATCGTTCGTTTAGTCAAGAATTGGCCGCATGACGAGCCCCATCCACGAATCGAGTGGCGTCGCGCGACCCTCCCCAAACCCGGTCGGCCCGCCGCCGCCGTGTTCCGACGAGTTCTTGAGGCAGGTCCACGACCGGAGCTTCGAGGACGCTTCCGCCGAGGAGCTCCTCGCGTTGGCGATCGAACACTTCCACCCGCGCCTCGCGCTGTCGTGCTCCTTCGGGGCACCCGAGGGCCTGGTCCTGCTCGACATGATGCACCGCATCGATCCCACGACCCGCGTCTTCGTGATCGACACCGGGCGCCTGCCCCAGGCGACCCACGACCTCATCGACCGCGTGCGCGATCGCTACGGCAAAGCGATCGAGATCATGTTTCCGGAGCCCGAGGCGGTACAGGACATGGTGCGCGGACATGGACAGAACCTGTTCTACGAATCGATCGAGCTGCGCCGCCGGTGTTGTGCCGTGCGCAAGGTCGAACCGCTCAACCGCTACTTCGAAGAGGCGGGGGTCGACGCCTGGGTGGCGGGCCTCCGCCGCGAACAAAACAGCACGCGGCGCGACGCGGCCAAGGTGGAGATCGATGCGCTCCACGGCAACCGCATCAAAATCAATCCCTTGGCGGCGTGGACCCACGACGAGGTGTGGGCGTACGTGCGCGAGCGCGAGGTCCCCACCAATCGCCTGCACGGAGACGGCTATCCTTCCGTCGGGTGCGAGCCCTGCTCCCGCGCGATCAGCGCAGGCGACGACCTACGCGCCGGGCGCTGGTGGTGGGAGGACGAGAGCACACGCGAATGTGGTCTCCACGTCGGGGAGGAACGGGATGGCTCGGGGATCTAGCATCGGACTCGATCGACGGAGTTTCCTGGTTGGCGGGGCCGCGTGGCTGCTCTGGCCGCGCGCGACGCGGGCCGCGCATCACGAGAGCACCGCGCTCTCCGCAGAGCACCAGAAACTCCTCGGGGACAGCCCCTTCGTCTACGTCTCACCGATCAAGAGCAACGGCGACGAGAGCCTCTGTCACGGCGAGGTGTGGTACGCGTGGCTCGACGGCAGCGTCTATCTGAACGCGGCCTCGAGTACCTGGAAGGCGCGCGCCGTCGCGTCGGGGCTCAAGACCGCGCGGGTCTGGGTCGGCGATCACGGTCGCTGGAAGAGCCGCGTGGGAAGCAACAACGAGGCGTTCCGCAAGGCGCCGCACTTCGATGCGATGGTGGAGCGCGTGACCGAGGAAGAGTGGAACGATCGCCTGCTCACCGCCTACGACACGAAGTACCCGGGTTCGATCGATCGCTGGCGTGACAAGATGCGCGACGGGTTCCGCACCGGGCACCGGGTGTTGCTCCGCTACACACCTGCCTAGCGGAGACCGTTTTCGCTGCGCCGCGGCGCGCGCAGCGCGGAGGCGGCGGAACCGGTCTCCTCCGCGCTAATAGCCCGGGGGTCGCTGGAACCCGCCGTGTACTGCCTCGAGGTGTCGCGCTAGGCCCAGCGTGGTGCGGTCCTCGAGGAAGGGCCCCACGATCTGTACGCCCACCGGGAGCCCATCGTTCGCGAGCCCGACCGGGACCACCGTCGCCGGGAGATAGGTCGCGCCCGCCGGTCCCATCCACCGCAGCTGGTCGGCATAGGGTCGCACTTCCCCGTTCACCTGAATGACCCGGCGGCCCATGGGCTGGCTCGGATCGTGGGGAATCGCGGTCGTCGGAAGACAGGGCAGAAGGACGGCATCCCAGTGCTCGAAGAAGTCCCGCCATTTCTTCCGCATCTGGAGACGGCGTTCGTTGGCGGAGAGCCACTCGCGATGGCGCTGCGAAGCGTGTTTCGCGCCGAGTGCGTGGCCGTCCTCGGCGGCCTCGGCCCGCGCGGCGAACTCCTCGATCTCCTTGCGCGAGAAGCCGCCGGAGAGCGCGGCTCCGAGGAGCTGGTCATAGACATCGACGGCGTACTGGAACGAGAAATCGGGGCGCGCCTTGTAGTCGACACGCGCCCCGGCGCGCTCGAGGCTCTGCGCCGCCCCGAGGAGGAGCCGCTCCACCTCGCTGTCGATCGGGACATACTCTTCGTCGATCCACACCGCGACGCGGTACTCGCGCAGCGTCCGGTGACGGGGCGGGGGGAGCGTCAGCCGCCAGCCCGGCGCGTGCCAGTCGTCGGGTCCTGCCATCAACGCGAGGCCCATCTCGAGGTCGTCGACGTTGCGCGCCATCGGTCCGGCGACAGCGAGGTCGGCCTGGGTGAGGGTGCCGGGCGGCCCCGGGATCTGGCCGATCGCCGGGATGATGCCGTAGGTCGGTTTGTGTCCCGTGACGCCGCAAGTGGATGCGGGGCCGCGAATCGACCCCCCGATATCGGAGCCCAGCTCGATCGGCGTGAGCCCCGCCGCGAGGGCCGCGGCGCTCCCACCCGAAGAACCTCCCGGCGTGCGCTCGAGATTCCACGGGTTGTTGGATTGCCCGAACACCTCGTTGTAGCTCTGGGCGTCGCCGGCGTAGATGGGGAGATTGGTCTTGCCGACGATCACGGCGCCGGCGCCGCGCAGACGCGCCACCGGAACGGCGTCGGTCTCCGGGACGAAATCCGAGAGCTCCGGAGCGCCGGAGGTCGTGCGCATGCCCGCCGTCATGAAGGAGTCTTTGATCGTGATACACACGCCGTGGAGCGGGCCACGGAACTCGCCGCGCGCCGCCTCGGCATCGGCCGCGTCGGCCTCGCGGCGCGCGCGTTCCGCGTCGAGGGTGACCACGGCGTTGAGCGGCGGGTTCAGCCGCTCGATGCGCTCGAGCATCGCCTCGAGCACGTCGCGGCTCCGGGTGCGGCCCTCGCGAACCGCGGTGGCGACTTCGCGAGCACTCCAGTAGGCCAGGTCGTTCGTTCCCGCGCTCACTTGACCAGGTCCCGCAGCGCGCGGAATTCCGCCGCCTTGGCGTCGCGCAACCACTCGAACACGATGCACTCGCTCGTGGTGGGGATGGCGCCCGAGTCGATCATCTTGCGCCAGCCCGTCTCGTCCTCGAGGGCGTAGCGGGCGGTGATGGCGTCCCGCACCAGGTGCACGGCGAGCCCGGCCGCGAGAAAATCATGCACCGTCTGATTGACACAGACGTGCGTTTCGATTCCGACGATCACGATCTGGTCGCGGCCGATCTCCCGCAGGTACTCCGGCAGCCCCTCGGCGCCGTAGCAGGAAAAGGCGGTCTTCTCGAAGAGGCGGCTTCCGCGGGGAAGGCGGTTCGCAACTTCTGCCCGCGTGCGTCCGACCCCTTTGGGGTACTGCTCGGTCACGATCACCGGCAAGTCGAGTCCGGCCGCCGCGTCGATGGTGCGAAGCGAACGCTCGATGGTGCGCGTTTCTTCGTAGAGCTTGTCGCGATACCCCTCCTGCAGGTCGATCACGAGGAGCGCAGAGCGCTCGCGCGAGAGGGTTCGGGGGTGCAACTCCATGGCGCTCTCCTCAAATCTCGTAGCGAGGTCGCAGGGCCTTCGCAGTTTCGGGGCATCCCACACGCGCTCGGGCACCCGCGCCCACGCGTTTCCGTCGGACCGCGGAGGCCCCCCGGTTCCCCAAGGCCATTGCGCCGGCGGGGATCAAGTTCACCCCACGTCGTTCCGATCCACTGATGGCGCGTCGGGAACCGCGCTGAGCCTATCACGGCGGCGGGGACCGGGGTGAGCCCGATTTCTGTGGGAGAGGGAGTCACCATGAAACGCAATTCGGCAGCCTCTGCGAACCGCGTCTCGATGCTCACCACGGCGCTCGCGATCTGCGCGCTGCTCCTCCTGTCGACCGCCCACATCCAGGTGGCCGCGGCCGACTCGGAGGGAATCCTGTCGGAGCTCACCGGGCCCAGTTGCCAGGCAAAGCCCAACACCCACCGGGATGGCGTCACGGGCGCGAGCCTCGCGGACATCGGGGGGCGCCTCGCCGCGACGCCGGTGGAGGAGGATGTCATCCCCCTCAACAACCAGGGCTACAACTACCCGTCGATGCAGAGGCCGAGCAACGAGATCCTCTTCATGGATGCGGACCTCCAGCGGCAGCGGCGCGACTGATTCGCCCGCCTCGCCTTCCCGGGCCAAGCCACACCCCCGCCCGGACATCGTGAACAAAGCGCCCAGGGCGCCGTCCAATGCCACGATCTCTCGCGGCCGCGGGAGCGGTGCGCGGCTTGCTACCTTGCCCCGGATCGCACAGCAGCAGGAGGGAGCGAGACATGAGTGCCCTACGCCTCGGTTTGGTCGCCGGTTATTCGGGCTCGACGGTCAAGATGCCGATGGATCTGATCCTGGAAGCCGAGAGCCTGGGCTTCGATTCCGTGTGGTCCGCGGAGGCCTGGGGCTCGGACGCCGTGACGCCGCTCGCATACATCGCGGCGCTCACCAGCAAGATCCGGATCGGAACCGGAATCATGCAGATGTCGGCGCGCAGCCCGGCCATGACCGCCATGACGGCGATGACGCTCGATCAGCTCTCGGGCGGTCGCTTCATCCTGGGGCTGGGGCCCTCGGGGCCGCAGGTGGTCGAGGGCTGGCACGGGTGCGCCTACGGCAAGCCGCTCACGCGCACCCGCGAGTACATCTCGATCGTGCGCCAGATCCTCGCGCGCGAGGCGCCGCTCGAGCACAAGGGCGAGCACTACCAGATTCCCTATCAGGGTCCGGGGTCGAGCGGACTCGGCAAACCGCTGAAGAGCATTTTGCACGCGCGATCGGATATCGAGATCTATACGGCATCGATCGCTCCCAACGGGCTGGCCTGTGCCGCCGAGGTGGCCGACGGCGTGATTCCCGTCTGGATGAACCCCGAGCGATTCGATTTGTTGACGCCCCACCTCGAGAAGGGGTTTGCGAAGGCGGGGGGCGGCAAGGGCCTCGCCGACTTCGACGTCGCCCCCTTCGTCACTGCGGTCGTCGGCGACGACGTCGAGCGCTGCCGCAAGCCGGTGAAGGGGAGCCTCGCGCTCTACATCGGGGGCATGGGCGCGCGCGACAAGAACTTCTACAACGACTACGCCAAGCGCCTCGGCTACGAGGAGGCCGCGGTCGAGATCCAGGATCTCTTCCTCGGCGGCAAGAAGGGCGCGGCGGCCGCCGCGGTTCCCGACCAGCTCGTCGACGACGTCGCGCTGGTCGGTCCGCCGGAGCGGATCGCCGACCGCCTCGCCGCGTGGAAAGAGTCGCCGGTGCGCACCATGTTGATCGGCACCTCGCAGCCCGAGGCGCTTCGCGCGATCGCCGAGGCAGCGCTCTAGGGGGATCTCGCTTGGACAGGATGGGGGGTGGAAGAGGGTTGCTTCGGTGCGCCGCGCGCACCGCACTCGCCGTCCTGCTCGCGTTTCCCGCGGTGTTCCTCGGGGCGCGCGCGGCCGATGCAGAGGCACAGCTTCTGAACGGCTTCGAGATCACCCGACACCGCGTCCCGCGTGACGAGATCGTGAAGGGTGGCCCCCCGCGTGACGCCATCCGCGCGGTCGACCACCCGCGTTTCGAGCCCGCTGGCGCCGCGACGTGGATGCGCGACGACCTCACGGTGCTCGGGGTCGAGCACCGCGGCGAGGCGCGCGCCTACCCGCTCTATTTCCTCGAATGGCACCTCATCGTGAACGACATCATCGGGGGCGAACCGGTGGTCGTGACCTTCGACGCGCTCACGGGGACGCCCCGGGCGTACCGACGCGTCGTGCGGGGAAACCGGCTCGACTTCGGGGNNCGGCTCGATGCTTCTCTACGACCGCTCGAGCGAAAGTCTCTGGTCGCAATTTCGCGGGGACGCCGTGGCCGGGCGGTTCGCGGGAAGTCGCCTCGAGCCCATCGCGGTGGTGCAGAGCGGCTTTGGGCGATGGAAGCGAGAGCATCCGGAGACGCAGGTTCTCCTCGCCCCGGAGGATGCCCGCATCGCCTACGTCCCGGGCGGCGGACCCTACGAGCCCTACTACCAGGTCGACAAAGCGCCCTTTCCCGTGCAGGCCGAAGATCGCCGCTTCCACGCCAAGGAGATGGTCCTCGGGGTGGTGGCGGGCGGGGAATCCCGCGCCTATCTGGGATCGATCGTGGCGCGCCACGGCGGCCGGGCCGAGGATCGCGTCGGTGGCGTGCCGGTCCGGGTGGAGTTCCTCTCGGACGAACGCGTCTTTCGGGTCGACGTGCCCCCCGATACGGACGTGACCGAGTCGTTCTGGTTCGCCTGGAAAGCCTGGCACCCCGACACGGACATCTGGCGCGATCCGGGAAGTGTCCCCGGTCGATCGCGCTGAGCGGGTCGAGGAGGGGTCGAGTGTCCGAGTCGTCCCAGATCCTGATCGCCGGTGGCGGAATCGTCGGCAGCAGTCTGGCCTGGGCCCTCGCCGAACGCGGCATGGGCCCCATCACCGTGCTCGATCTCGACCTCGCGGGGGTCTACGCCTCGAGCGAGCTCAACGCCGGCGGTGCGCGCGCGACCTGGTGGCAGCGGGTGAATGTCGAGACTTGTCGAAGCACACTTCGATTTTTCGCCGAACACGCCGAGGAATTCTCGTTTCGGGAGCGGGGTTACCTGTGGCTCTACGACGATCCCGGTCTCTTCGAGCAGGCGCTCGCCACGCGCGAACTCCAGACCGCGCTCGGGCTCGAGGTCGAGATCTGGGACCGGGCCGCTGTCGCGAAGCGCTATCCCTTCCTCGATCGGAACCTCGAAGAGATCGTCGGGGCCACCTTCTCTCCACGCGACGGGCTGATCAACCCCAACGCCGTCCGGCGCTGGTACCGGGAGCGCGCCGAGGCGGCGGGCGCGCGCTTTCTGAACCGCCACTACATCACGGGCGTGCGGACCGCGTTGTCGAGCGGCGCCGGCGGAGTCGCTCGCCGGATCGAGGCCCTCGACGTCGTCGAGATGGCGGGGGGCGACCCGGCCGACGAGAGCGGTGCCCTCGAGGCACTCCTCACGGGGCATCATTGGCCGGCTGCGCAAAGCGTGCGAGAGCACCGCTTTCCCGCCGAGCTCGTCATCAATTCGCTGGGCGCCTGGTCGCCGATCTTCTCGGCCAAGATCGGGGTACGCGACGTGACCGAGCCCGTCCGCCGGCAGATCTCGCTCGTCGACGTGCGTCCCGAGGACCGCCCCGAGAGTCTCGCCTTCGACGAAGTCGGGATGATCGTCGACGCGAGCGGCCTCTACTTCCACCCGGAGGGCCCCCACCTCCTGGCGGGGTATTCGACCCCCGAGGAGCCCCCGGGCTACGACTTCTCCTACGACGGGCAGCCCTTCTTCGAGGAAGAGATCTGGCCGCGTCTGGCCCACCGCTCGAGCGCCTTCGAGCGTTGTGGCCACGTGCGCGGTTGGGCCGGTCTCTACGCGGTGACACCCGACTGCAGCGGGATCGCGGGCCGCGTGGCGGGCTTCGCCAACCTCTACGAGGCCCATTCCTTCACCGGGCGGGGCGTGATGCAGTCGTACGGCATCGCCAACAACGTCGCGGCGCTGATCGCGGACGGCTCCTTCGACGACATCGATCTCGGGGCGCTTTCCCGCGAACGCTTCGACGACCGCGCGCGCTGGGTGCAGGAGGAGCTCCACATCTGAGCGGACCGCCCGTCGGTGGACCCCCGGCGACGGCCGGGAGACGGGCTGTCGACGCGTTTTTCGAGGGATTCCCCTTTGCCCCGTGCGCGAGAACCCTTATGATGCGCGCCGCCGAAGGGGGGGCCTGAGGGCCCTGTGTCCGGCTCATCCGCGGCATTTGCGCCGCACCAAACAGGAAACGGAACATGGCTGCTCGAAAAAAGAAGACCTCGCGACGCTCGGGACCGGCTGAGCTCATCATCTCGAAGGCCCGCACCAAGGCGGCCGTCAAGAAGTGCAACGTCGGTGGCGAGTTCTACCCCGCCCTCGACAAGGCGGTGCGGGAGATCATCAAGGAAGCCGAAGGCCGCGCCGTCGGGAACAAGCGCAAGACGCTGAAGGCCGTCGATCTCTAGACGGAACCCGGGGAACCGCTGCCGCGGCTCCCCGATTCGTCTCCTCTCCGCGATCGCGCGCTCTCGCGGTCGCCGACCCGCGGTCGACACCGGTCCCTGTGCCGATCCCTCGTTCGACCCCTGCCCCTAGTCGTCAGCCGCGGCCTGCCAGCCGGTCTCGCTCCAGGCCGCCTCGGCGCGGGACGACTCCGAGTCCACCCGCCACGGACACCACACCACGATCGGGCCTTCCACGGCGAAATCCGATTTGCGCGCGCGGATGCGGAGCGTCTCGATCGGGGTCTCGTCGATCGAGTAGGTCTCTTCGATTTCGGCGAGGTCCTGCTCGAACTGGGCCTCTAGCGCCTCGAGGGTTTCGCGGGCGCGTTCGAGGGCCGCTTCGGCGCGCCCGATATCGCCCCGGTCTTTCGCGGCGCGGCTCATCCCGCGCGCCGTGGTCGACGCGCGCCCTACGTTTCCGGCGCTGCGGAGCTTGGGCCCGAAGAGCGCGCCGAGCACGGTGGCGCCGAGCGAGATGAGTGTCGAGGTCTTGCGCTGCTCGTACTGTTCTTCCTCGACCTCGACCCGGTCCGCCGCGCGCTCCACACGGTCGTGGATGTGCCGGAGCTTCGGGGCGTAGCGGCCTCGGAGTTTCTCTTTGCGCCGCTCGCGCTCTTCTCGCAGGGCCTGACGCACACGCCCGCGGAATTCCGCCTCGCTTTCTTCGGCGGTGGAAGCGAGCTTGGGCTTGCGGCACCGCNNAGCATCGAGATCAAGCGCTTCTTCCACTGCGTGTAGCTCGGGGCGCGCGACGCCCTGGCGGGGAGCGGCCCGAACATGGCGCCGGGTTCCGGCTCGGTGTCGAGCTCCGGGCGCTCGCCGATTTCTCGCGCCTCCGCCCACGGGTTGGTGGCCGTGTCCTCGGTGAGCGGAGCCAGGAATGCGCTGCGCTTCCAGAGATCGAGCCCGGTGCCCGCCCGGGTGTAATGCAGGTCGACCTCGGCCAGCAGCGCCGCCTGGTAGCGGACCCCTTCCCCGGGGCCGGGGAGCACCGCGAGGGGCAGGAAGCGCTCTTCGACTTTCGCCGGAACGAGTGGTCGGGTCTGTGCGTCGGCGACCTTGGAAGACGCTTCCGCGGGCGGCGCCGCCGCGGCGAGGGGTGACACGGGTGTCGCTCTACCCTCGGACGAGGGGCCGGGAGTGCGGGTCTTCTCGTCCTTCCCGCGCAACGCACGGATCTGTTCGCGTGTCATCGGGCCCGCGAGGTAGGAAAGGGCCCAGCGTGTGTGGTAGAGCACGGGTTCGTCGGCGTGTACGTTGTTCATCAAGAAGACGCGGCTTCCGAGCCCGGACAGGAGTGCATCCACGCGGGCGCGATCGAGGCTGGCACCCGCATCGGCGCCCTCGAGTCCGTCGAGCACCCGCGCCTTGTCGCGTTCGGTCTGCNNAGATCGACGGGGTTCTGCGTGGCGAGTACACAACCCACACCATAGGCACGCGCCTGCTTGAGCAGTGTCAGCATCGGGCCCTTGGAGGGCGGATTCGCCGTGGGCGGCAGGTACCCGAAGACTTCGTCCATGTAGACGAGGGCGCGCAGCGTCGAGCTCCCGGGACGCGTGCGCATCCACGCCACCACCTCGTTCAGCACCAGGGTGACGACGAACATGCGCTCGGCGTCGGAGAGGTGGGCGATCGATATCACCGAAAGCCGTGGCGAGCCGTCCGGGGCAAAGAGGAGATCCGCTGCGCGGAGCGATTCACCCTCGAGCCACAGGTCGAAGCCCGGCGAGGCCAGCAGGTTGTTCAGCGTGAGTGCGAAGCCCGCGCGCTCTCGGCTCGGAAAGAAGGTTTCGAGGTCCATCACCCCGACGCGTTCGAGGGGCGGGCGCTGCACCTGGCGAATCAGAGCCGCGAGGTCGAGGTCGCGTCCCTCGCGCCACGCCGCGTCGAAGAGGCTCGAGAGGAGGATGTGCTCCCGGCTCTGAATCGGGTCGGCGGCGAGACCGCAGAGTCCCAGTAGACCCGACACCGAGCCCACGATGCGCTCGCGCAGAGCTTCCGGGTCCTCCCGCAGGGCTGGGGGTGGTGCGGCGAGCGACCCCAGAATGTTCACGGGCAGACCGGCGCGGCTCCCCGGTGTGAGGACGCGCCGTTCGCAGGCGTTCGCGAAACGACGGATGCGCGCCGGTTTCTGGCCCCACTCCGCGAGACCCTCGCGCCAGAGCTTCGCGGTGTCGGCGGCGTACTCGGAGACACTTCGGCCCTTGCGCATCGCGGTGTTCGCGTCGATCCAGGGCTCGAAATCTTTCGGTCGGAGCTGGGGAAAGGTCAGCAGGAGGTTGGCGAGGTCGCCCTTGGGATCGATCGCGATGACCGGGATCCCGTCGATCGCCGCCTCCTCCAGGAGGGTCACCCCGAGCCCGGTCTTTCCGCTTCCGGTCATTCCCACGCAGACGGCGTGGGTCGTCAGGTCCTTGGCGTCGTAGAGGATCGGATCCTCGCCGACGTCCCCGGTGCGCGGGTCGACCCCCCGTCCGAGGTAGAAAGCGCCGATGCGTTCGAGGTCCACCGTGGGCCTGGACGGGTCGCTAGTGGGTCACCTTGGGGTCGAGGCCCTTGGCCTGCTCGATCCAATCGGCGACGGCCGCCTCGTTGGGCACGCGTCGCGTGAGGTTCTTCTCCGCGTTCACCTCGGCGCACTTGGCTGCGAGGTTCGCGGCGTTGCGCGTTGCGAGCTCTTTCACGGTGTCCACCCCGGCGCACTCGAGTAGTTCGGCGTATTCGGACCCGACGCCACTCACCCGGAACAGGTCGGCCATGTTGACCCACTTGAGGATCTGCGTCTCGTTGATGCCGGTCTGCTGGGCGATGCCCTTGCGACCATTCTTGGTTGCGCCGACCTCTAAAAGTGTCTTGATGTCCGTAATCTTCGCGGCACGCAGCTTCTCGCCGTAAGCCGGCCCGATTCCTTCGATCTTGGTGATTTTCATATTGGCCATCTTAAATTCTCCTCTTAATTCGATGGATTGACGTTACAGGTTGACTTGACCGTACACTTTCTCGTATTGCTCGCTCGCACCCTGGATCCAATTGTCCCGTCGGATACGGTCTGGGAAGGTGCTGAGTTGCGCCGCGATGTTATCGATATCAATCTCTGAAAGTTTGGCGACCTGTTCGAAGGTG
>JABAHO010000465.1_pt1 | contig 12651 bp, 15 predicted proteins | sample 7062071 | NCBI WGS metagenome assembly JABAHO01 (sample SAMN14534356, study PRJNA622989) | marine sediment metagenome | biome: marine biome [ENVO:00000428]; feature: marine pelagic biome [ENVO:01000023]; material: deep marine sediment [ENVO:00002113] | place: India: Gulf of Kutch | collected...
GGCCGCGATCTGTTCCAGCAACATGGGCATGATTGACCTGGCAGCGACGGCCGCCATCGAGAAAAGCAAAGAGGCGGCGATTCACGCATTGATGCTGGACCCGCTGACGGCCGCGATCTGTTCGCCGTCCGAGATCAAGGAAATGACGCTCAAGCTGTTCCAGGCAGAAAAGAAGTTCCTCAAAGGCTACCGTTAAACCGATCAGCAACCGCGAATCCAGCCGGGTGCGTCCGGGCCACCCACCGGCGCCTTGGGTCCTTGACCGACACCAGCGCTTTGCGTAATCTCACGGGTCATGGCGAAGATTCCCCTGGAAGATTATTACGAGGACATTGTCGGCAAAGCCCAGCGCGGTCTCGGCCTCAGCAACAGCCAGATCACCCAACAGGCAGGCATTAGCGAGGCGGAACTGGATGCGGCCCTGGGCGGCGCGTTTGACGAGACGGTGGCCCGTAAGGTGGCCCCCGTCCTTGGATTGGGCGCCGATCAACTGGTGGCATGTGGACAGAAATCATGGGAACCGGAGGATCCAGAACCGATCGAGGGGTTGGCCTGCTTCAACACCCCGTTTACCGATATGACGGTAAACGCGTACCTGGTCTGGGATCCCAATACCCAGCGCGCGATTGCGTTTGATACCGGCGCGGATTGTGGCGGCATGCTCGAAACGATTCGTGAGCTGGGCGTGCAGGTTGACCTGATCCTGCTGACGCACACCCATACCGATCACATCATTGACCTCACACGGCTCAAGCGCGAAACCGGAGCCAAGGCCTATGTTGGCCAGGATGAACAGTTTGATGAGGCCGAACCTTTTGCCGCAGGACAATCATTCTCTGCCGGCGGTCTTCAGGTCGAGACACGCCGAACCAGTGGCCACGCCCGCGGCGGGATTACCTACGTCATTCACGGCCTGGCACGCGATCTCGCCATCGTTGGCGATGCCGTGTTTGCCGGGTCGATGGGAGGCGGCATGGTTTCCTACGCCGACGCCTTGCAAACGAATCGCGAGAGTATCCTGACATTACCGGACAGCACCGTGCTATGTCCCGGACACGGCCCCTTAACCACCGTTGGCGAGGAGAAACGTCATAACCCGTTCTTCACGGCTTGACGCAGGCCAGGGACACGGATGCATCGCGCATCACTGGGTGTCAGCACGGTAAACATCGCCACCAAAAAACACAATCAACACCGTCACCCCGAACCACAAGTTTAACCATGGCAACAAAAACAAAATCCAAAAAAACAACCAGGACTGCCCCACGCATTGGCATCATCGGCGTAGGCCGCATGGGCGCAAACATGGCTCGTCGCTTGAAGGACGTCGGCTACCAGGTCACGGCGCTGTATGACGTGCGCGAAAGCGCGGCAAAAACGCTGGGCCGCGAGCTGGGCGCCGCATCCTGTCAGCGCTTGGCAGGCGTCACGGAGTTGGCCGATGTCATCATCACGGTTGTCACCGATGACAAAGCGATGATGAAGATCTTTGGCAACAAAACCGATAACCTGCTGATGGGCGCCAAGGGCAAGGTTTTTGTCAACTGCGCGACCATCGCGCCGGCCACGCATGTCGCCGTGGAAAAGCTGGCCCGCCGCGCGGGAGCAGAAACATTGGAAGGTTGCATGGCCTCCAGCATTTCCCAGGCACGCCAGGGCACGCTCTACCTGATGTGTGCCGGCGAGAAAAAGACCTTCACCCGCGTCAAACCGATCCTCGACAAACTAAGCGCCTCGATGATGTACGTGGGCAAGACCGGTCAGGCTGCCAAGGTCAAGGCGCTCGTGAACATGGTGATGAATATCANNATTCCCGCGTGCTGGAAACGGATGCGGAGGATATGCAGCTGCGTGACCACTCCTGTTTCTTTAGTGCAGCTCATGCGGCCAAGGACAGCGGGATTGCCCTGGGCTTGGCCAAGGGTGCCGGCCTGACGCTGCCACTGGCCAAGGCCACCTACCAACAATACCGCAAAATGACCGCCCTTGGCCTGGGAGAGCTCGACAAGTCGGGTGTTGCCGAGTTGACGTTCAAAGGCCGTGGTCCGCGAAAAGCGGCGAAACCACGCAAGAAACGCAAATAAACCGCGGATCAGCGGACACGCTTGCACACCGGACGAACCGGCTTATACTTTTAGATACTCGCACACTTTGCTAACGGGGGCGAAATGGTTTCGACTTTGTGGGGCAAGCGTGGGCGGCATGCCGAGGTTGTCAGGAGGCCTCGTTAAACACCTGGCAAACATCATAACTGCCAACGAAGAACTGGCACTCGCGGCTTAATTGACCCGCGACGTTTCACCCGCGACACCTGCTAGCAGGATGAAACGACGACAGCAGGTTAGTTCGGTCGTTGCGCCTGCGGGCGACTGGGCGAAACCTTGACATGCGGGCTGGCGCGGTTGATGGCCTGTCCATCGGCAGTCAATCGGGCGAGACTCAATGATGGAATAAGCATGTAGTCGCTGACGTTGGCTTTGCAGAGGACGTGGGTTCGACTCCCACCGCCTCCACCATCCTTCGATCGCGGAACGAGCCGCGCATGGTGCCCTGGGTGGTCCGCCGTACGACGGACGGAGTCAGTCTGTTTGCATCGATGTGTTGTCCCCCCCTCCAACACGGCACGCCAGCCGTCAACACGCGCCCAGCTGTAACAGGTTGTAGCAGATTCGGGCACTGCCGCGGCTCTACCAGCCAATCCAGCCGCGGGGCGCGGGGACTCCGAGCGATGATCTGTTCCGGCCGGAGGAGGCGCCGGCCTTGATGGCGTTGAGGGGGGAATTTGAACAGATCGCTGGTGAATCCGTCGCGCATCCGCGGCTGAAAGCGGAAGGAGCTTGGAAGTGAGGACGCGGGCCCGTCGTGGCAGAGTTACCTGCGCGCCCCGCGCAGCCTGTTACACGACACAGCCCTAAGCCCGGCGTCCCCAAAATCTTTTTCATGTCAATCCGTCGCGTAGCTGTCGGCCAGCTCGATGACTTCACCAAAATCAACCGGTTTCTCTAGGACCTGGTCGATTCTGCCTATGACTCTCTCTGAAGCGAGTTCCGGGCCAACATAGCCACTGCAGATCACTATGTGAGCTTGCGGGTATTTTTTTCGGATCNNCGTGACGCCCGGCATGTTGGCGTCAAGGAACGCCAGGTCCACCGGGTTATGCTCCAGAAATTTCAAGGCGGCGCGCGGTGTGTCACGAACCTCGATACTGCGGCTGGGAGCCGCCAGCACCTCGGCCAGGATATCGCACAGGACAGGCTCGTCGTCCACAATCAGGACCCGGAACATGTTCGTTGGCGAGGATCTGGTTTCGGGAGATTTCATGGATGGCTGTGCGGCTGACGGTTTCATGGCCTGCCGCGATATTCATGAGCAGCGGACATGCCAAGAAACAGCTGGCGCGAGGCAATCCGGTTACCCTTGTCTCAAATTCGCAGGGGGTGACAGATCCGTACCTCAGATTTGGTGCGGGCAGGCTGAACAGCCCCGATGTCAGGCAGGCAGCAAGGCGTCCACTTTTCCAACTTCGCCCATGGCCGTGGCAGCCTGGCTCGGCTAAAGAACGCAAAAACCCGTTGAGCAGCTCTTTCCTCCGAGCCAGGGTCGGGCAAAACCGTTGACATGACTTGGCACGGACAGGCAGANNCCAGGTCCCTGCCACCACGGCCAACGTGGGGCCCGGTTTTGATACGCTGGGCATCGCGCTCAAACTGCACAACCGGATTACCGTCCAGCCGACTGATGAAACTTCGCTGACAACCCTGGTTGACCAGCCAGACAACCCCGACGCGGTCACCCTGGTACAGGCAGCCGTCGAGGCGTTCTTTGCCCGCAGCGGCCGGGCACCTCACGGCGTCCGTATATCGGTTGCGGACGCGGTACCGATCTCCTGTGGCCTCGGGTCAAGCGTCACCATTCGGCTCGGGATTGTTTACGGTTTGAACCAGAGCCACGACCGACCGCTNNGAGGTGGTGACCGGCTTGGAAGGCCACCCTGACAACTGCGCCCCGGCGTTGTTGGGCGGGTTTGTCGTTTCAGGTCATATCAACGGCATGGTCCGCACCTGTCGATTCGCGGTCCCGTCACACCTCAAGTTTGTCGGTTGCGTGCCGGCCTTCGAGGTATCGACCCAGCAAGCCCGAACGCTGTTACCGGAGCAGATCCGGCTGGTTGAAGCGGTCGAGAACCTGAACCGGGTAGCCCTGATCACGGCGGCGTTTGCGTGCGAAGATTACAACAAGTTACCGGGTTTATTCGTCGATCACCTCCACCAACCCTACCGCAAAGAACTGCTACCCCAGCTCGACGATGTCATTGCTGCCGGGGTCGCGGCCGGGGCCGTCGGCGGGTGGTTGANNCACCGGGAACGAGACCGCCGTGGCCGAGGCAATGTCCGCAGTGTTCCAGCGTGACGGTGTCCAGGCGCGCACCTTCGTCCTCACCGCCGATAACGACGGAACACGGGTGATACAGGGCTGAGACTCGGCTTCGCCGGAGCTCCGCCCTCCATCTCCATCTCCAGAGCCGTCCTCATCCGAAACGGGACAGCGAAGCTCCTGCAAAAACCGTCGTCCGTGGTCTGCTGTCTACCGTCTGCGGTCCACCGCCTCTCCTTCCCTACCCCTTCGCCAGCGACCGGAAATAGCTGAGGTTTTCCATCTCGATCGCCAGATTGACGTTGCTGACGACGACGTGGGCCGGCACGTGCAGAACGACCGGCGCAAAGTTCAGGATCGCGTTGACCCCGNNCTGGGCAGACTCGGGCGGCACGGTAATGATCCCCATCTTGATGCCGTGACGGCGGACGTAGCTCTCGAGACGAGACAATGAGTAGATCGGCTGGCGGAAAGTTCGCCGTCGCCGACGGCGGGTGTCGGCGTCGAACCCGGCCACGATCTCGAATCCCTCTTTCTCAAAACCCTTGTAGGCAAGCAAGGCCGAGCCCAGGTTCCCGACCCCGACCAGGACCACCGGCTGGCTGGTGGTTCGGCCGAGCACCTCCGCAATCCGGTCGCACAACGTCCGCACGTTGTACCCGAGACCGCGTGTGCCGAGATGGCCGAAGAACGCGAGATCTTTCCGCAGCTGGGCCGGCTTGACGCCGGCTGCCTCCGCNNGCGAGCGCTTTACTCGAGACCATCTGGGTATCCTCGTCAGCGAGATGCTCGAGACAGCGCAGATAAATGCTGAGCCGATAAACGGTGAGCTTGGGGATGGCGGGTTTCATGGCGGCCAGATGTTCAGGGTTCAGGGTTTGCTTCGTATATCTCGCTGAGTCGGCTCACGGTTCCGGCGGAGGTGAAACGGAACACCCACCACCAGCCTAGCGGTCGGTATCTTCATTGTCAAAACGACGTTCCGCCGCCGCCAGCAATCGCCGCGCTTGCTGGTCGTGCGGGTTCATCTCCACGGCACGTTGCAGCACCCGGACGGCTTCGACGGGAGCGCCGGGGATATTCCAGCGAGCCAGGGCACTGCCGAGCAGGTAATGCAGCCGCAGCCGAAAAGGATCGTACTGGAGCGATTGCCGGGCGGCAAACACGGTCTCAGCCCAGGCGGCCTGACCTTCGGCGATCCGGGCGCGTCGTTCCCAGAGATCGGCTCGCAACGGTCGGTAAACCGCGGTGACCGCGATCCAGATCGCCAGGACGANNCCCTCCAACGCGCGCGGGTGAGGATGGGCAGGCTGGAGAGAGGAACTCCCGCGAACCTCCGCCGCCGGCCATGATCCCCAGTAACAACCAGAACAGACCCTGGTTGGGCGGGTGACGCAGACCGACATCGAGCAATCCATGGATCAGCAAAACCGCCGCGGCCCCCAGGAAACCCGCTCGAACCAAAACGGCTTCACGGGAGTTCCGTTCTCCATCATCAGGCTTGTCTTCATCGGCCACGGAAGGGTGGAGCTCCCGCGAAGCCGCATCCCCGGCAACCGACACCGTCCTGAGCCCTCTCCGGAAACAAACTGTCCACAGCCCGACCACCGCCACCAGGCCAAGGATCCCCTGCTCCGCCGCGACCAGCAACAGCTCGTTATGAGGGTGATTGGTTACCGTCGTCGATTTCGCCAGCTGGAAATACCGGGCATCGCGGTACCGCGGGTANNCCGGTCAGCGATCATCCGAACAGTCGACAACCAGATTGCCGGGCGAACGTCTGTGGAAGTAGCAAGGAGCGAGGAGTCAGGTCGTACGGCGGATCCGCCTTCCGGTGGGCGGGTAGCGAGGAAGCCGAGGACAGCCAGAGCAAGCAGGAAGAGAGCGACAAAGTAGCCGCGAGCGCCAGCCAGCGGAGGACGGTTGAGGTTGTCCGTCTCCGCTCGCTGGCGCTCGCGGCTACCTTTCGAACCCAGCCAGATACCCGCTGCACCCATCCCCACCAACCCCAGCGCCAGCCAGGCACCGCGTGATTGGCAGAACCAGATCGCCAGCAACAGGATCGGGAGCCCGCCCATGGCCAGCCAGCGGTCGCCAGGCGCGGTTTCCGCCTTCTTGACGAGCATCGGCACCGCCAGGCATACCGACGCCGCAAGGTACGCCGCCAGCCAGTTCCGGTTGCCGACGGTCGAGAGAAACTCCGGCTCGAACGGAATCCGGCCCAGGCCGTTGGCCGCAACGATCACTCCCGCCGTGACCCAAACACGGGTCAGCAAGAGCTGCCGGGATCCAGGTAAGGTCCACCCAAGACCGAACACGGCCAGATTGATAACCAGCTGGGGCAGGACCTGAAAGGAAGCATGAGGATGAGTGCTGAACCGGACGGCGACCAGGCTGCTGACCAGCAGAAGAGCCCACCAGAGCATGACCAACCGGGCCGAGAGACGCTTCGCGGACGGTTGACGGGCCCAAGCGATCAACGCACAAACCGCGACCAAGGCCGTGACCGGCAGGGTGACAGCAAACCGCGACTCCGCAACCGAACGCGGCAGCCAGGCAAGCGGATGGGCGAGCAGCGGCAGGCCGGCGATGATAAAAAATCGCATCAGCTCATGCCGACGCTCTGCCGCAGGCTCCATTTGTCCCAGTATGTCCCCAACCACAAAAAAAAGAAAGCCTTCCCGGCGAACCGGGAAGGCTTTCTTGAGACCAAAGGTGCTTTAGGTGCCGGGATCGGCATCCACATTGGTCACGGCATCATTACCGTCCAGCACCCGGAACGGGAACTTGGTTTCGAACTCGACATGACCGTCGAGGAAGAGCAAGTTACCGCCCTGATCCTTGTGCGGTGAGCCCACAGTCCACACATCGTCTTTCTCAGCCGAGCTACCCGTGGTACCTGTATCCACGCGGTCAAACGCGAGGATGGAATCCGGGGCATCCTGCCATATCAAACCACCAGCGTAGCCGTAGCTGACGTTGTCGACGCCCAACGCGTCAGCNNGGCAGTTACGTCAGAGTCGCTCGGGCAGGCAAAAATCTTACCGGAACTCGTGACATTGGTCATCAGGTTGAAGCTGTTGACCGAAATCTGAGCCGTGCTGTTATACGGACATTTTTCATCATAAAGATCCGCATACAAAGCAACGGACAAACCGATCTGGCGCAGGTTGCTCATGCAATTGGCGCGACGCGCCTTTTCACGCGCCTGGTTCAACGCCGGCAAAAGCATGGCCGCCAGGATGCCGATAATGGCAATCACGACGAGCAGCTCAATCAGCGTGAAACCGCCCACCTTTTTCTTGAGTAGTTGACTCATTCTACGATCCTCCATGGGGTTTAAGGTACCTTATCCACTAACTCTCTGAAACTGTGCTGCGTACATCCATGGTTGCCGCATCGTGACGACATCCGTCTTTCCTGAGAGCGACGGTGAAGCTATCAAAGGACAAACTCAGGTGTCAATCTCCAAACAACGCCGCAACACCAGTACACAGACATCCTCAATTAAAAGCACCAGCAATGCCAGCGTTGATTATCAACGACTTACAGAAAACAAATCACGTTAATCCGCGCGACTTTCACACTCCACGCGTGAGTTTCACGCATGGGGAGAAAACAAAACTTTTTTCATGCAAAGACGCAAACGCCCGAAGAAGCGTTAGCCAATGTAGCCGCAAGCGCCAGCAAGCGGGCCCCTGCACACACCCGCTCGCTGGCGCTTGCGGCTACAATAGAGCGACCACCCGTTCGATCTCTGCCTCGGTGTTGTAGAAATGGGCCGAGATACGCAGGACCGGCGTCCCATCCCGCATCTGGCGGAGGGAAGGAGCGATCCCCTGCTCCACCAGTTGGCGGTGGATCTCCGCCACGTCGAGGTCCGGATGGGTCAACGACACGATCCCGGTCATCCGTTCTTGCTCGCTCGGACCGATCAAGCGGTAACCACGATCGCGGGCACCATCAATCGTGAGCCGGGCGAGCTGAAGGATCCGGCTCTCGATTGATTCCAAACCCAACCCCAGCAACAGCTCCAAGGCAGCTTTCAACCCGACCACACCGGCCAGGTTGAGGGTGCCGGGCTCGTAGCGGCGGGCGTCCGGCCAGAACTGCAGTTCGTCCTGGGCAATGAACCCGGGACAAGCCGCGCTNNGAGCCGGTCGAGGTGTTCCTTCCGCACATACAAGATCGCCGCACCGAGCGGGCCGAGCATCCATTTATGGGCGTCGGCGGCCGCGAAATCGACATACCGGCATGAAGTGCGGATGGCACCGAATGTCTGGATCCCGTCAAGGCAGAACAACACGCCTTGATCCCTGAGAAACCGGCCGATTCGGTCGACATCCAGTCGCCAACCGNNGTCCGGTCATCGATCAGCGGCTCGAGATCCTCAACCGTCGGCCAACCATACTGCTCGGGCTGGACAAACCGGACCTCGACGCCGCGGCTGGCGAGATCCATCCACGGATAGACGTTGGCCGGGTAATCTTCCCGGTAACAGATCACGTTGTCGCCGATGTCCCACGGCAACCCGGCGGCTACCATCGCCAGGCCCATGGAGGTTGACCCGACAAACGCGATCTCGCGGGCCTCGGCATCGATCAGCTCGCCTGCCAGGCGGCGGGTTTCCGGCACGACCTTGCCGAACATGAAATCTTCCTGGTTATCAATCATCGCCTGGTCCAGGTACGATTGCATCGCCTCAGACACGCCGCGCGGCAGCGGACAAACACCGGCATGGGAAAGAAAAATCCGCTGGGCGGCGACGGGAAATTCGTGCCGGCGACCTGGTTCGCTGGAGATGATGTCAGATAGGTTCACCGAGATCCTTTAGCTGGGTCGGTGATCGGAGTCAAGACAGGCTCAGCGACCTGTCGGTAATCCGACCAGGCAATGGTCATGGAATCCGTGAGGCTTCCCGCAGCACAGGCGATCGAGTCGTAGCCGCTGAGGGACGGATCGGTCACGGTCGGCCCAGCGACCAGCGCACCGAACGGGGGCAAGCCGGTCGGTTGATCCAAGCCGGTCAGGCGCTGGACCTGGTCCTGGCTGGCAAGCCTGGCGGGCCGGCCGATGGCCCGTGACACCCGCTCCCAATCTACCCGCCGGTCGGCCGGTACCACCGCCAGAACGGCGTGGCCGGCCTCGTCGATGCCGAGAACCGCCTTGGCGAACTGTTTACCGGACACGCCGAGCATGGAAGCCGTTTCCTGGGAGAACCCTGACCGTGGATGATGGCGCAGCTTGTAGGCCACCTGGTGGCGGTCGAGCAGATCAACCAGTGCGGTGTGCAGTGTTTCCGTCATCAATAAAACCGACACGCCTTCGCGGGAACTCCGTCAGCCGCGCTGTTGCCAGCGTTATCGCTGGAGGGCGGCTTTCCCGCGAAGCCGTGGGCCGTGGAATGCATAACTGACCTTACCAGAACTTCCAGTCCCCGGTTGCGAGGACGTAGGCGGCGAGCAGGGCGTTGCTGACAGCGTGGGCCAGGACACAGGCCGGGATGCTNNATCAGCCCGGCCAGCCAGAGATCATGTTCGAGCCCGAAAAACAGGACCGTGATCAGAAACGATCCCCAGGTGAAGGTTCCCAGCGGGACGCTCTTGAAATCCTCGCGGATCAACCAGCGGATGAGGAACCCGCGCCAGAAGAGTTCTTCCATGAACGCCACCACAACGGCGGCGCCGAATACCCGGAAAGCAATAAACATCCAGCGCAACCCGGCGGATTCGATGGTCATCGGGTTAAAGATCTCGGGCGGCGGCGGTTCGACCGTCGGCTGGCCCTGGAGCCGGTTGATCAGGTTGCTCAGCTTGACGAAGACATCCGAGATGCTCGGGTAAAACGGATCAATCCCGATCCAGATCACGATGGCGACCGTGCCAATCAGGACGCCGAGACAGACGGTAACCAGGCCGCCCCGCGCGCGCAATTCGTCGTACCGCCGCCAGTAATAAACCAGCACCGCCGCGGTCGCGACCGTCTTGAGCGGGTACAGCCAGACCAACGCCTCAAGGGGAAACCGGGACTGGATCAGAAGAAACCCCATGTACACCCCAAACGGCAGGACGTACGGTTTCCAGTCGGGCTGGGATGATTCAGTCATGGGGATGGCATGACAGCATCGACCCGCCGCAAGCCGGCTTCGTCATGGAGAAACGCGAATTTGGCGCGGGCACGCTGCAACCAGGTACGGGCCAGGCCCGGCTGGTCGAGTTCGAGGTAGAGAACCCCAAACGCCTCGTGGGTATGGGCCAGGCCCGCGGCGTCATCAACGGCCCGAAACTTTTCCAGGGCGATCTGGAGATGGTTCTCCGCGGCGACCAGCTCACCGCGTGCGATGCGCGCCCGGCCGAGGTTGAGGTGGCTGGTGGCGATATGCGGGGTGGTCCGGTGTGATTGGTTGAAGGCGAGCGCCGATTCGAACAACGCGACAATTCGTTCACGGTCGGCTGGATCACCGCGTTCGAGCAGCATCAACCCGAGATCGTTCTGGATCACGGCCCGGACACGGTCGCTGCCGGCGTCCGCAGCGAGGTCGAGGGCGACCTCGAGGGTCTCGATGGCCCGCACCAGATCCTTGTCGATGGCGTAACAGTGGGCCAGCCCGGCCAGGTTCTCCGCTTGTCGCGCCAGTAGACCGAGTTCCTCGTTAANNTCGTTAATGTTCAGCGCCCGTTCGTATTCGTCTCGGGCAACGTCCACGCGGTGAGAACGGCGCAGGCTCTCCGCCCGGTTGTGTAGCGCGGCCGCGGTGGCGGCCCGGTCGTCGATCACGTCGTAGATCTCGGCGGCGCGCCCGAACCAGCGGGCGGCCGCCGACCAGTCACGATCACGATAGGCGCGGCGACCGGATTGTTCGACATGGTCCGCCTCGTGGCGCAGCTTGCTCGGCGAGGAGGGCGCCGGCGGCGATGCACAGCCGGCAAGCAACAACAGCGAGAGAAACAGCGGGGAATGGCTCATGGTGTCAGGTCGGGTTCGAGGATTTGGCCGGGCGGCTCGGTGGCGGGTGGCGGAAAGGCGCCTTTCAGCAACCAGTGCCGTTTCAAGCCCCGCACCAGGTCATCGGCCTCGATCACCAGATCCGAAATCTCGGTCAGGATCCGATCGTTCGACTGGACCTGGACGTTCAGGTTGCTGGTGATATCTGCCAGGTTGAGCAGTGACAGGTTCAGGCTGGCGGCGACCATGGTCAGGTTGGTGTTGGCATTGTCGAACGTGGTTGACAGCTGGGTCGGCAGGTTGGCCACGATCGGCTGGGCCTCGACCACCAGGCGGTCGATGTTCTCCGTCAACTGCACCGCGTTGGCCGTCAGGACGGTGGAATTGGAAAGGACCGCCGCGACCCGGTTGGTCAGGCCAAGGATATTTGGCAGGGCGGACTCGACCTGGGCCACCAGTTTCTCGGCTCGCTCGGTCAAGGCCGGCTCCTCGGTTGGGGGCAGGTAGACACTGCCCACGCGAGGCAACGGCTGGTACCCCTGTTTCACCAGCACCCCGGTCACGTGGCCTCCTTCCTCGCGCACGGTAGGTTGACCGGCATAACCTTTGACGATCTCAAGCCGGCGTTTACCGAGAAACCCGGCCGCGGCAATCTTCAGTTTTGAATCCGACCAAACATAACCGTAGTAAGGCCGCCGAATATCGAACTCGAGATAGACCGGGTAGTAGGCATCGGGTGGCATGGCCTCAATCGTGGTGATCTCGCCCACGCTGAAACCCATCATCGATACCGGGTCACCTTCGGCCAGGCCCTCGGCGCTCAGGACATAGGTGTTGTAGGGTACCTTGACCACAAACCAACCTTTGCGCGCCGCCGTGTGGTAGAGGTAATACACAAATCCGGCCAGCAACAGCAGGGTGGCCACGGCAACGAACAGACCAACCAACTTCTCCACCCGACGCAGCCGGGTGCGCAGTTGTGGGGTTAGATCCTGGAGCGGCATGGGCGATTCAAACCCTTCTCGACCGCGGGTTCAAACGAATCTCCCGCTGCAAGGTTCGATCTTGGATGTTCGTGGTCCACGATTCAGCTCCCAGTTTCAAGTTTCAGCTCTCCCTCCTCCAGCGCCGCCACGTGATCGACCTGGTCGACCCAGGCCATCTCTTCGCTGCTCGCGACCACGATGGTAATCGGGTCGGCGGCCTCATCTTGCAGCGTCCGCAGCCGCTCGAGCTCAGCGGCCCACCAACGGGGACCGACAGGATGATCAACAAACAACAGCGCCGGCCGAGCCGCGATGGCCCGCAGGTAACTCACCCGTTGCTGGATGA
>JABAHO010000274.1_pt3 | contig 12626 bp, 11 predicted proteins | sample 7062071 | NCBI WGS metagenome assembly JABAHO01 (sample SAMN14534356, study PRJNA622989) | marine sediment metagenome | biome: marine biome [ENVO:00000428]; feature: marine pelagic biome [ENVO:01000023]; material: deep marine sediment [ENVO:00002113] | place: India: Gulf of Kutch | collected...
TTTCAAGGACCAGTTAAACGGTGGGGGGTCAGAATTTTATCCCATAAGGCTCGAAAGACAAAGCGAGGTATTGCAACCCTTGGACCCTGGCACCCTGCAAGAGTTCAGTACAGCATTCCAAGAGCAGGGCAAATGGGCTATCACCAACGCACAGAATACAACAAACGCATCCTGAAAATCGGCTCAGATGGAAGCCAAGTTACTCCGAAAGGAGGATTTCTACGCTATGGACAAATCAACGAATCATATATGCTCATAGACGGCAGCCTACCAGGTCCAACAAAGCGCCTAATAAGATTGCGCTCTGCTGCACGTTCTCCAAAAATAGTTCCTGAAGAGCCTCCGAACATTGTGTCCATATCACTTGAGTCACATCAAAGATAGAATGAGGATGTGAAGATGGGCAAGAGAACAGCCAAAATCCTCAACTTAGAAGGTAAAGCCCTGGGCAAGATTAACCTTCCACCAGTTTTCAAGACTCCGATTAGACATGACGTCATAAAAAGGGCGGTCGTCGCACTTCAGTCTCAAAGTTTTCAACCGCAAGGACGAAACCCTCTGGCTGGCAAACGAAGGAGCGTTGACTCTTGGGGCGCGGGACATGGAGTTGCCCGAGTTCCAAGGATAAAAGGAATGGGACGAAGAGCCGGATACGTTGTTGGTACCGTTGGCGGTCGAGAAGCTTTTCCTCCAGTAACCAGAAAGAAAATCGTGAAGAAAATCCCTAAGAAAGAGATGAAACTAGCTCTGCGTTCGGCCGTTGCTGCAACTGCCTTAAAGGAAATCGTTTCTTCTCGTGGTCACATAACCGAATACGTTAAGGATTTTCCCGTTGTGGTTACGGATGATATTCAAAAACTGAAAAAGACAAGCGAAGTCGAAGAGGCGCTTATCAAACTAGGTGTGTGGCCTGATATTTACCGGGTTGCAGAGAGTCAGAAAATTCGAGCTGGAAAGGGCAAGATGAGAGGAAGAGGAAAGAGGCATGGTGTTGGACCACTACTTGTAGTTTCTGAAAACGGAAATGTTATGAAAGCAGCTCGGAACATTCTGGGTATGGATGTAGTCAAGATTGACAGTTTGAATGTGGAGCTCTTGGCTCCAGGAACTCATCCAGGTAGACTCGCGATCTGGTCAAAGTCTGCTTTTGACAAGCTCGAAGAGATATTCGGAGGCTAGGAACACTTGGACCCGCAAGACGTTGTTATGTACCCTCTCATGACCGAAGTTGCCAGCCGCATACTTGAAGCCGAAAATAAGCTGGTTTTTATTGTCAACCTCAAGGCTTCTAAGGAGGATATCAAGCGAGCGATTGAGGAGCTGTACGAAGTTAAAGTCGAAAAAGTGAACGTCGCAATTACGCCTAAAGGCTTGAAGAAAGCATTTGCTAGACTTCATCCGGACTATAAGGCTGTCGATGTTGCCATCAGACTCGGCATTCTATAGATGCTCTTTGGGAAAACTGATCCATTAGGCTTTTAAATAGATCAACTTATTTCTGTTCCAATTCGAAGCATTTTGTCAAGTGGGAGCTACATGGAGAAAATAAGAGTTGTTCTGTTCGGTGTCGGCGCCATTGGAAGCAACATCGCTAGGTTCCTCCTCGAAAAGAAGGGGGTGGAAATTGTAGGTTCTATAGACATAGCCAAGGACAAAGTTGGAAAGGATTTAGGCGAAGTTTTAGGGATCAGCAGACAATTGGGTGTTGTTATTTCAAATGATCCGAAAACTATTTTGTGCAAGGCTTGCGCAGACATTGTAGTTCATACAACTAGCTCTCATTTCAAGGACGTCTATTCTCAAATTGCTCCTCTTGCAGAGTATGGAGTGAACGTGATATCTACATGTGAAGAGCTAGTCTATCCGTTCGTTTCGGAACCGGAACTTGCGAAGAAACTGGACGCGTTGGGGATGAAGTATGGAGTGACGTTTCTCGGAACAGGTATTAACCCGGGTTTTTTAATGGACACTCTGGTTATTGCGCTCACTGGAGTGTGTCAAAGAGTTGACAGAATAGAAGTTGAAAGAATTATGAACGCTGCTACGCGCAGGGTTCCCTTTCAGAAGAAGATAGGAGCAGGTCTCTCAGCTAAGGAGTTTGATAAACGGATTAAGAATCAGACCATAACTGGTCATGTAGGTCTCGAACAATCCATCGGCATGATTGCGGACGCGCTGAAATGGCAACTCGACAAAATAGAAGTTGACACACTCCAGCCGGTGATAGCTTTGAATGGGGTTGCTAGTGAAGCCATTAGCGTGAGACAAGGTCAAGTCGCCGGATCAAAGCAGTGTGCACACGGCTTTGTTAGCGGGGAAGAGCGGATCACACTCGATTTTCAAGCATATATAGGCGCTGAAGAAGAGTATGATTCGGTGACTATCGAGGGAGTGCCACCGATCCGTCAGAAGATCAGCCCTTGTGTGCATGGTGATCTAGCAACAACAGCCGCTATTGTAAATTCAATCCCTAAAGTGATTAATGCTCCACCAGGTCTAGTTACAATGAAAGATCTTCCTCTTCCTTCAGCTACACCAGAAGACATGAGGAAGACCTTGTAATATTCCTGACCAACACTGCTGGGACGACGTTTCTGAAAACAATCTGGAGTGTCTGGCTTTCCGGTTTAGGTCGTTTCTTTCCAGTGACTTACAATCGATTCAATCGTGAAGTTCTATCAATACGCCATACTCTTTTTTTGCTGTCTCCGACGAAACAAGATCAGCTAGCACATCTTGAAGCACAAGCTCAGGGTCACGTTCCAGGGGTTCTCCATAGCCTCCCCCGCCAGGAGTCCTTACAAGGAAAATGTCGCCTTTCTTCATTCTAACAGTGCATTTGGACCGCAGCTTCACTTGTTTTCCATCCGGTTTTATGATGTAGTATTCACCTTTGGCACCATGTTTTCCGCCAAACAGCCCCCACGGGGGAATTCTTGTTCTTTCAGCGAGCACTGACAACGTGGCTGAAGGAGCCAGTAACATCCAACTTCTTTCCAACCCGACTCCACCTCGATATTTCCCAGCGCCTCCACTATCCTTGTTCAGTTCATACTTCATGAAGCGTATGGGATAGGTAGTTTCGATGGCTTCGATTGGCGTATTCATCGTGTTTGTCATGTGAGAATGCACTGCGTCGACTCCGTCAATGCCCTTTCTCCCTCCGAATCCTCCCGCTATCGTTTCATAGAAAGTCCAAGGCTTGCCGTCCAAGTTTCTCCCTCCGACGGCAACGTTGTTCATTGTTCCCTGACATGCCGCGCAGACCCTCTCGGGTAGGAATTGAGCAAAAGCCTTCAGCAATACATCTACATTCCGTTGCGAAGTCTCGACGTTGCCTCCAGCTACGGGTCTTGGTGGAGTCGGATTCACCACTGTGCCTTCGGGAGCATGAACTAATACAGGTCTATAACATCCGTCGTTCATTGGTATCGAAGGATCGGTTAGACATCTGGAAACATAATATACTCCGGACAGTGTCACACCAAAGACAGCGTTGACGGGGCCATCTACCTGCTCATCCGTCCCTGTATAATCAACTGACAAACGGTCTTTCTTCACAGCAACTGAAACCTTGATCTTGACTTTTTTGTTGCTCGTTCCCGTGTTTTCAACATAATCTTCCGCAGAGAAGTTTCCGTTTGGCATTCTGTTTATCTCGATTTGCATTCGCCTTTCTGAATAATCCATAATCGCTTCCATGGCTCTATGTAGAGTGTCCGCACGATATCTTCCTACGAGTTCAAGAATGCGTCGCTTGCCACGGAGGTTTGCCGCCATTTGCGCCCTCAAGTCGCCCATTCGGATCTCGGGTGTTCTAATGTTGCTTAACACTATACTTGCGATAGCCTTCTGGATGACGTTCTTTTTGACAAACTTCACGGGTGGAATGATGACGCCCTCTTGGAAGATTTCAGTGGCGTCTCCCGCCATACTTCCGGGAGCCTTTCCCCCAACATCTGAATGATGCGCCTTGTTCGCGGAATAGGCGATGATTCTACCCTCGTAGAAGATTGGGCAGATGAGCGTGATGTCCGGCAAGTGGGTTCCGCTGATATATGGATCGTTGAAAAGTATCATGTCGCCATCTTCAAGGTCTTCATTAAGCCTTTCCAGACCGTTCTGAACTGCATGTTGCATTGAACCTAGATGAACAGGGATGTGTTCAGCCTGCGCGGCCAGCCGCTTTTCCACGTCAAAGATCGTACATGAGAAGTCCATTCGCTCTTTAATGTTGGGAGAGTACGCTGAGTTTCGCAAGACGATTCCCATTTCCTCAGCGGCNNTGCCCTCCGGTCTTGATTGAGAGAATCATGTTCTCGAACCCGTCAATCTCAGCGACCCAGTCTGGATAAACAACAGTCGTGGCATCGTATTGCTCGACAACTGCAGGACCAGAGATTATATCTCCAGCCTTCAGTTTTTTCCGTGCATAAATCGGAGTGCTAGTATACTCGGCTTTCCGTTCGAAAAAGACTCTACGTTTTGCGATAATAGCCTCCTTCGAAGGCTTTTCTCGCCGTAGCGGTTTCGCCTTGAGTTTTGGCTTTTCAACCAACCCTGTTGCAACGAGTCGAACGTTCACCAATTCCACAGGTTCATCTCTCACTGCATAGCCATAAGTTGCCATATGCTTCATGTGGAACCCTTCAACTGTTTGGCGTAGAATATCTTCGGTAAACGGTGTTGCCGTTGGGATTGTTAGTTCATAGCTTTGACCAAGGTATCTCAAGTCCATTTCCCTAGCGAAACGCATGTTCTCTTTTGGAACGCGTTGCGTCGCGAGTAGCCTAGTACCTTTAGCTGCAAGCTTCTGAAAAGTGGCTTCGAGTTCTTTTGCTTTGATCTCATCAATCAGCTTCATAATTGCTTTTGCAGAGTTGTGTCTGAAATCAGCGGCAAGTAGCCCGAGAGCAGAGAATAGCCCGGGATTAGGGGGAACAACTATCTTGGTAAGGTTCAATTCTTCAGCTAGCGCACACCCATGCATTGGNNGATACTATTCTCAAGATTTTCGCCATTGTCGAATTGGCGATTTTAATGATCCCCCCTGCTGCCTCGACAAGTTTTAATGGGGCTTTCTCACAGACCTCCTTCAAAATTACCTTCTCTGAAAGGTTTGGATGAATCTTCATGCTACCTTCAAGCAGATATTCGGGGTTGAGTCTTCCGAGCACTACATTGGCATCGGTTACCGTTGGCTGTTTTCCACCTTTGCCGTAACATGCAGGACCAGGTTCTGCCCCTGCGCTGATCGGACCAACCCTAAGCGCATATCCACTATCTACCCAAGCGATCGTTCCTCCTCCAGCGCTGCATTCAGCTAGATCCATGAAGCGGGCTCTCACTGGATATCCGCTTCCTTTTACCATTCTTCCACTGTGTACTTTTCCCGCAACCTCATACTCGCTTAGGACTTCAGGCGTTGCGTCCTTTATGGCTCCAGCTTTGGCTGTTGTTCCGCCCATGTCGAAGCTGAGGATATTTTTGATCCCAAGGAGTTTTCCATAGTAGGCTGATGCTATGACGCCTGCCGCTGGACCGGATTCGATCAGTTTGACAGGTTCTTTTGAGACTGTGTGTGCTGTGACTATCCCCCCGTCTGATTGCATGACGCATAACGGAGCTGTGATCCTCATTCTTCTCATTTCGTCTTTCAAATCAGCAAGGTAATTCGATATTATTGGCATCAAGACGGCGTTTACCGCTGCTGTGCTTGTCCGCTCATACTCTCTATGCTCTGGAGCAATGTCAGATGAAAGCGAGACATGCATTTTCGGAAGCGATTTTCTAAATATTGTTTCGATTTCACGTTCGTGTACTCGGTTGATGTAAGAGAAGAGAAGAGCAACTGCAACAGATTCAACATTTTCTCTTTCCAATTTCGGAATCAAGCTTTCGACTTGGTTCTTGTTGAGCGANNCTCCTGTGGTTTTTGTACGAAAAGGTTGTATAATTCGTGGCGGTTTTGTCTTCCAATCTTTAGTATGTCGCGAAAGCCTTTTGTTGTTATAAGTGCGGACCTAGGCAACTCGAGGTTTAGTTGACCAAGCAAAGCATTTGTGGCGATGGTTGTGGCGTGAATGACGATTGAAACTTCTGCTTCGCTTGTCCTTCTAGGAAACTCCTCAAATGTTCTGAGAACGGCCCTTGTGGGTTCTCTAGGAGTTGATGGTAGTTTTATATTTAGGATTTCACCGCTTTCCTCGCTCAGAGCAACTAGATCAGTGAAGGTTCCACCAATGTCTATGCTTACTCGATATTTCACCAAATGTCAGCGAACCACAAATAGTCTTCGGAGTTTTGCGTATTTACGCGTATCCTCAAGTCCGAAGAGAAACTACTTCGGCGGGATTTGCTTTCCTTACATGTACCTCAATATGACTTCATCATATTCCTTTTCGAGCCTGTATTTGTGCTTTAGCTCTTCCTGAGCGAGTTTGGCAAACATCTTTCCGACATGCTTCTCTTTGTATCTTCCTGCCAATTCCATATACAGGTCGTGAGTCGTTTTCTCTCTTTTTGCGGCGTAAATGAGTATCTGCTGATAGTCTGCCTCAGGGGATAAGGTAACATCTTCAAGATAGTCCACGATCTTTAGATCCTGAATCTTGGTCTTGAGTGTTCCGATTTCTCTGACCTTCTTTGGATCTTGCATAGCCTCAAGAATTTTGGCTTTGTGCGTCTGCTCTTCTTCCGCAAGTTCCCGGAGGAACTTCGAGGATCCTAGATTCAGAACCTTTTTCTGTGCAGAGGCATAGAGCTCGATTGACTCTTCTTCTCTGGCCAGTGCAAATTTTAGGGTTTCCTCCAAAGTCAACTCGGGCAAAGTTCAATCCTCTTTTCTAGTATCGTTCANNTCCTTTTTTGCTTTTGTGTTTGCATTAGGTACTTGTGCATAGCTCTTGCTGCTTTCTTGCCCGCTCCCATGGCGCTTATGACTGTTGCTTCCCCAGTCACAATATCTCCGCCTGCGTAGACTCCTTCGATGCTCGTTTTTCCGTTTTCATCCACAACTATTGTGCCCCACCTGGTAACCTGCAAACCTTCAGTTGTCTGTTGTATTATTGGATTCGCCGTCCTTCCAATTGCGATTATTGCCGTATCCACGTTCATTGTGAATTCTGAGCCTTCGATGGGTATGGGTCTTCTTCTCCCGCTTGCGTCTGGTTCTCCTAAACGCATCCTTATGCACTCCATCGCCGTGACCCACCCTCTTTCGTTGCTTATGAACCTTCTCGGATTGGTCAGAAACTCGAACACTATGCCCTCTTCCTCAGCATTCTCGATCTCTTCAGCTCGCGCGGGCATCTCCTCTCTAGATCGCCGATAGACAATTTTGACTTCCTTTGCACCTAGCCGTAGGGCNNTTCATGAGGTTAACACGTATCAGAAACTCGTTGGCTGAGTAAATTCCGCACAGGTTTTCACCCGGTATCTTCATGAACCGCGGAAGTCCCGCGCCGGTACCTATGAAAACCGCATCGAACTGTCCAAGCAACTCCTTTATCGTATACAGTTTTCCGATCATCGCATTCATCTTGATAGCAACGCCTAACTTTCCGATGTACTCGGCTTCAGCTTCAACGATCGCTTTCGGTAAACGAAACTCTGGAATGCCATAGATGAGCACACCACCAGGTTTGTGCAAAGCCTCGAAAAGGACGACGTCGTGTCCAAGCTTGACCAAGTATGCTGCGGCTGTTAAACCGGCTGGGCCCGCACCGACAATTGCGACTCTTCCTCCCGTCGAAGAGGATTTCTGCGGAATTTCATAACCTCGTTCTCTTTCTCGATCAGCCAAGAACCTCTCTATTCTTCCAATAGAGACTGGGTCACCAACTTTTCCCATTGTGCAATTTGCTTGGCATTGCTCTTCTTGTGGGCAGACTCTGCCGCAGATGGCCGGGAGACTGTTCTTTTCTTTGATTTTTCTTATCGCTTCGTCAAATTTGCGNNGGAGCCTTTGCGCATTGCAGGCATCTTTCTGCTTCAGCCATGACTTGCTCCTCTGTATAACCTTGTGCCACTTCGTTGAAGTTTTGACTGCGTTTTCTTGGGTCTTGTTTGCGCATGGGGATGACTTCTTTCTTCAGCTTGGGTTTAGGTTTGCTCATTGGTTTATTCTCCCTCTTCATGGAAAACAAAGGCGAGCTTTTCTTGTGGAGTAAACATCTTCAGTCGAGCCATCAGTTCCTCAAAATCAACTTGATGCCCATCGAAATCTGGACCGTCAACGCATGCAAACATTGTTTGATCACCCACAGTTACTCTGCAAGCTCCACACATTCCCATAGCGTCAACCATTATGGGAATTAGGTTCACAATTGTGGGTATGCCTTTGGAACGGGTAAGCTCTGAAACTGCTTTCAACGTCACAATGGGTCCCATGACTACTACGCGGTCAATCTTCTTTTTCTCAAGCAACTCTTTAAGAAAGGCTAGTCCTTTGTGACCTTTTGTTCCGTCATCCGTGGTCACATAAAGCTCATCGCATACTTCTCGCATCTCTTTCTCGAAGATCAGTTGACCTTCGGTTCTCGCACCAACTACTCCGATGACGTTGTTGCCTGCTTCATGAAAGGCTCTAGCTTGAAAATGCAGAGGAGCCACCATCACACCGCCACCGACGCAAAGAACGGTTCCATAGTTTTCGATTTCAGCAGGCTTTCCTAGCGGACCCAGCAGGTCAAAGATATGGTCTCCTGCCTTTAGCTTTCCTAACTTCTTGGTCGTTTTGCCGACTTCATGGCAGACCACCACTATGGTTCCTCTTTCAATGAAAGCGTCAGCAATGGTGAGTGGAATCCTTTCCCCGTCGTCATCCACTCTTAGCATTACAAATTGTCCAGGTTTGGCCTTCGCGGCTATTTCTTGAGCTGAAAACTCGAACAGATTGGTGTGAGAAACCAGTTCTCTTTTTGTCAGAATCTTATACAGGCTAGTCGCCCCCTTTGGCCCTCAGAGGGTTTGGTCCAAGCCCTCGTATCTTCTCCACAAAAGTTGTCATCATAGTCGCAAACTTGCGTCCTTCAGATGATGACGCGAAGTCAATTTCAAGGCGGTTCGAATCGATGCCCAGGGCTCCCAGAGATTTTTTCATCACATCCACCCTGTCTTTCGCTTTCACGTTACCATCAGTGTAGTGACAGTCGCCTATGAGGCATCCAGTTATGATGACTCCATCAGCGCCATTCTGAAAGGCCTTTAGAACATGAAGCACATCCACTCTGCCACTGCATGGAACCCTGATAATGCGGATGTTCGGCGGATACTGAATTCTCGAAACACCCGCAAGATCAGCAGCACCATAGGAACACCATTGGCATGCAAAACATAATACTGTAGGCTCGAAGCTTTCGGTTGAACTCACAGGTTTTTTCGATCTGAACAGCGCTTCAATTGCTGCCACAATCTGCTGGTCCGTGAAGTGTTTGAGTTGCATGGCTGCCATTGGGCATTCCGCTGCACAGACGCCACATCCCTTGCAATTAGCTTCGATGATGTTGGGCAATCCAAAAGGTCCAGCTTCAACAGCGTTAAAAATACATGAAATAACACATGCATCACAGTTGACACAAATGTTCTTGTCAACAGACGCCTTGACGGCTCCAGCCTCTACCTTTCCGAGAGCCATCGGAATCCCAGCTCTAGAGGCAGTAGCATAGGCCTGAGTAATGCTTTCAGTCACATCTTTTGGTCCATGAGCTGTGCCGCAAACATATATGGCCTCTGATGCAAAGTCGACAGGCCTAAGTTTTGGATGAGCTTCAAAAAAGAAGCCATCCATGCCCAGAGGCACCTTGAGTATGGGAGAGAGTCTTCTCCCATCTTCATGTTGAACAAGAGGAGTAGATAAGACCACCAGATCACTATCTATTTTGATTTCGGCTCCCAAATAGGTGTCGTAAACTGTTACGGTTAGTTTTCCATCGGCACTTGCGGCGACCTTCGGAGGTTTGTCCAGATCGTAGCGGATGAAGCTGACGGAGTTCTCCCTAGCCTCACGATAGAAATCTTCATAATCTCCATAGGTTTGCAGGTCGCGGTACAGGATGACAACCTCTGTGTCGGGGTATAGTTTTCTGAGAAGGAGGGCATTGTTAAGGGCTACCATGCAACATATCCTTGAACAATATGTTCGACCGGTCTTTTCTCTGGCCCCAACACATTGGATCATAACAACTTGTCTTGGCTTCCTTAATTCACCTGTTTTGAGAAGCTGTTCAAGCTCAAGCTGGGTCACCACATTTTCATTTTCCTTGTAGCCATACATTCCCACAGGCATGAACGCTTCAGCTCCAGTGGCTACGATTATTGTTCCTACGTGGATTTGTTCGCGTTCGTTTGAATCATTCTTTTGAAGCGTTACGTCAAAGTTTCCGATGAACCCTTTCACTTCTTGAACGAGATGTGATGTATGGAGGTGAATGTTGGCGTTGGCCTTCACAGCTGTAACGGCTTCTTGGAGAACCTCTGAGGCATCACGCTCTGTGGGTTGCAGCTTGTGCAGGTGCCTCAACATTCCGCCGAGTTCCGCTTCCTTCTCGATCAAGTGGACGTCAAAGCCTTGTCTCGCAAGGGAAATGGATGCAGTCATCCCAGCTATTCCGCCACCTATAACTAAGGCTGACTGGGTGATCTCGAGTTCTGGCTCTATCTGCGGTTCAAGGTAGCTAGCTCTTGCAACAGCCATTCTGATGAGGTCTTTGGCTTTTTCAGTTGCTCCTTTTGGAAAGTGCATGTGAACCCATGAAGACTGTTCGCGGATGTTGACCATTTCGAAAAGGTACTTGTTCAACCCCGCCTCTTCGCATGCCTTTCTAAATAAGGGTTCGTGTGTTGCAGGCGTGCACGAGGCAACTATCACGCGGTTCAGGCCGCAATTGCCTATACTTTCTTTGATGATGTCCAATCCTGCGGACGAACACATGTAAAGGTTTTCTTCAGCGCAAACAACGGCCGGCAGAGTTCGGGCATACGCCACAACAGCGGGTATGTCAATCACACCGCCAATGTTGAAACCGCAGTGGCAGATAAAAACTCCAATCCTTATATCTTCTTTTTTCTTTGCCATTCGACTATCCTCCAGCAATAGTGGATACAGCTATCTCCGCGGCTCTAGCTGCCGCGGCGCTGGCTTGCGTTACTGACTCAGCAATATCTTTTGGACCTTGACAGTATCCGCAGACAAAGACTCCTTCCACGTTTGTTTCAACAGGCATAAGCAGAGAGTCTTTCGTTTCAAAAAAACCGTACTCGTTTAATCCGATATTAAGAATCTCCGCCAAGTGTTTGTTGTCTTCTCTTGGCATCAATGCTGGACACAGCACGACCAAATCAGCACGCAGCTCACTGAGCTTTCCTTCCGCGATATTCTCGTATCGAATCAAAAGATCCTTTGTCGTCGGGTCCTCTACGATTAAGGCCACCCGTCCATTAACGTATTTGACTTTTCTTTCGTCTCTAGCTGTGTTGACGAATTCTTGAAACCGTTTTCCGAAGACTCTTAGATCGGTGTATAGAATATAGACCTCACAAGTAGGTTCGTGTTCCCTGATCAAAATTGCCTCTTTTGTTGCGTACATGCAGCACACGCTGGAGCAGTACGGCAACCCTTTCTGCAAGGCTCTTGAGCCAACACACTGTATAAAAGCAATCCTGCGTGGATGCTTGCTACTTGAAGGAGTCAATAGCTCTCCGCGGGTTGGTCCTGATGCGTTTATGAGTCTTTCAAGTTCTAGCGACAAGAGAACGTTCTTGTATCGTTTATAGCCGTACTCGCTTATCGATGCTGGATCGTAGAGCTTTAGACCTGTGGCCAATATTATACTTGCAACGTCAAGTGTTGTCTCTTCACGCTTCTGGTTGAAGTTGATTGCATGAGCTGGGCAGAATTTCTCGCATACTTTGCACACTCCTTTCTGGAAATACAAGCAGCGGTCTTCGTCTATAGCAGTTATGCGGGGTACTGCTTGAGGAAAGGTCATGTAGATGGCTTTTCGCGTTCCCATGCCCATGTCGAATTCGCTGGGTACCTTGACAGGACACTTTTCAGCGCACACACCGCAACCAGTACATTTGTCATCGTCAACAAACCTAGGGTTTTTCACAATTTTGACCTTGAAGTCCCCCGCAGACCCAGCAACTTCTTGGACTTCTGAACACGTGAGCAGGTTAATATTTGGGTGACGAAAACACTCAATCATCTTTGGGGCTAGTATGCATATTGAACAGTCCATTGTTGGGAATGTTTTATCAAGCTGTGCCATCCGTCCTCCAATGCTTGGAGATTTCTCGACAAGATAGACCCTAGAGCCGCGGTTGGCGAGATCCAGAGATGCTTGCATCCCGGCTATGCCTCCGCCAACCACAAGTACTGCGTTATTGTTCAAGGTGATTTCCTCATGTCTGTCTGCATGTTTTAGAAAGAAAGGCGTATGTATGTTCCTATAAATAAATATCGTTTCGAACAGAATCATTTCAGAATTCGGCAGGAACGGCTTAGCTATCCAATATGATGGTAGAGACGAATTCTGTGCCTAGGGATTCGAGCGATTGCCGCCATGATGGGTCGCACGCCGGATCAAACTATTTGGCTAATCCTTCAGCAAGGTTTCAAGCGC
>JABAHO010008140.1_pt2 | contig 12592 bp, 12 predicted proteins | sample 7062071 | NCBI WGS metagenome assembly JABAHO01 (sample SAMN14534356, study PRJNA622989) | marine sediment metagenome | biome: marine biome [ENVO:00000428]; feature: marine pelagic biome [ENVO:01000023]; material: deep marine sediment [ENVO:00002113] | place: India: Gulf of Kutch | collected...
TTCATGCTGAAGGGCGAGCTGCCCTCGCAGGACGAAGCTCTTCGGGGCTGTTCCTTTCACCCCCGATGCCCCCTTGCCGCGCCTGAATGCGAGGTGCATGTTCCGGCAGAGGTTGCTGTTGATGACCATCAGCGGAGCCGGTGCCATTTTGCGGAGCGGATTGCGAAGAACGGCTTATCCGGATCTAGGTCTGCCTGATACGCCGTGCGCTGTCCGCGCGCCACCGCCGATGGGCCCAGAGGTACTGTTCCGGATTTTTGCGAATTGCGTCCTCGAGTCCGCGGTTCAGCGTTTCGAGGATGGTTCGCATATCGTGTGCACGGTCCCCGGTGGGCGTATGCCGGATAACCGGGATTCCGCGCAGCGCATACTGCATCGGGCCGGTTCTGACGCAGTAACCAAAACAGAGCGGAGCACCGGTCGCCAGGTGCAGCCTGGCCGGTGACGTGTGGCAGGCGGCCGGACGGCCCAGGAAATCTATAATCATGCCGCCCGAGCGTGCATGCTGATCAGCGAGCATGGCCAGCGCCTCGCCCTGTTCGATAGGCGTCATCATTTGGTGTGCAAAGGATCCGCTGGGTTTGATGATGCGAAATCGCTGTGAGGTTTTGCGGTTCTGGATCAGTGCATCTGTATAAGGGTTGTTCATCCGGCGGGCCAGGGCCACAACCGGCTTGTAATATGACAAAGCCTGTGCGGCAATCTCCCAGTTCCCGAAGTGTGCCGTTGTGACGATCACCCCCAGTCCGGGTTCCATCACCGTGGCGATGAGGTCCTCGTCAGCTTCAATGGCAATGTGCTCGCGCCAGTTGTCATCCGTGATCACGGTTTCGGCCTTCAGCGATTCCACGACCATGGCCGCGAAGTGCCGGAACGAATCTCGGGCGATCCTGCATGCCTCCCGCGAGGTTGAAGCAATTCCGGAAGCCTGCAGGTTGTGCATGGAAACGCGCCGCTTGCTGCGCATGGTCCAAAATGCGGCGTCGGCTGTCAGGCGTGACAGGCCAAGCAGAAGCTTCAGGGGCAGGATGCGAAACAGGCCCAGGATAACCCGCAGCGCAATGTACTCGAGAAAATGCCTGAGCGTCTTAGAGCGTTTCACAGTTTGGCGACGGCTAATGGGTGACGCCGCGGTCACAGGTTCAAAATGCGGTTGCCCTCGTCCAGGAAAATACCCTGCAGGTTCATGCGCAGTGCTTCCGGATTGCTGGCGTAGCGCATGGCCTCTTCTTCCGAAACCAGGCCTTTCGTGATCAGGTCATACAGCGACTGGTTGAAGGACTGCATCCCGTCGTCTCTGCCGGTTTCAATTGCGGCCGACAAATGCGATAGCTGGTTCTTTTGCAGGAGTTTGCTGACAGTGGGGGTGTTGAACAGAATTTCCACGCTGGGAATCGCATCACCGTTAACATCGCGCATCAGCCTTTGACAGATGATGGCATAAAGATTGCCGGCAAGCGCAAGACGGATTTGGTCCTGCTCGTCCCCCGGGAACATGTCAAGGATGCGGGGTATGGCCAGGTCGGCGGTGCCGGCGTGAAGCGTTGACATGACCAGGTGACCGGTTTCCGCGGCAAGCAGTGCGGTGCGGATGCTGGTGCGGTCCCGCATTTCTCCGATCAGGATCACATCGGGGTCCTGTCGCAGCAGATGCTTCAGCGAGTTTTGAAAGCTGAGCGTGTCGATGCCGATCTCACGCTGATTGATGAGGGACTGGTCATCCTCAAAAACGTATTCAATAGGGTCCTCGATGGTGATAATGCGCCGACGCTGCGTACGGTTGATTTCGCCGATGATAGACGCCAGGGTGGTGGATTTTCCGCAACCGGTGGTTCCGCTGAGGAGAATAATCCCGCGTGGAACATGTGCCAGGCCCTTGATCTGGGTGGGAATACGGAGTTCTTCGACAGTAGGAATTTCCGCTTTGACGAATCGCATGGCAATTGCGGGATATCCCTGCGACGTGAAAACATTGACGCGGAATCGACCGACGCCCTCCTCAAAATGACTGAAATCGGCCTCGCATTCGGCTTCGTAACGACTTTGGAACTGCTGGGGAAGCATGTCTGCCACGATTTCGGCAATATCGGGCCCCTTGATGATTTCAAAGCCGCTTTCAGTGAGCTTGCTGTTGATTCGGTAATAGGGTTGCTGGTTGTGCTTGATATGAATATCTGACGCACTGAGTTCAACCGCATGTGAGAGAAGTTCTCTAATTAGTGACATTCGATCCCGTCCTCCCGGAGTATTCCGGCATCTGAATTTTGCCCCGCCCTAGCGCATGCGCAAAAGCATGACGCATCCTGTTATGAAGAATACACCATTTGACAGCCACGCGCCAAGCCATGGTTCTACAATCTGGCGCCTGCCCAGAAACAGCCCGATCTGGCTCAGGGCATAAAATCCAAAGAAGAAGGTCATGGCGAGAAAAATGCCGATCAAAATGCCCTGCCGGGCACTGCGCGTACCGGCAGGAATTCCGAAAAGTGTGACAATGAAACACGCCCATGGAAGCGACAACCGCTGATGAATATCGAAAAGCTTATCCGCCCGGATCTTTGGATCCAGGTTGGGGTGATGCTTCAGATATCGGATCATTTCGGGCGTAGTCAGGTAATACCAGGGGGTGGCTTCGCTGCGAAGAACTTCAGGGCTTTCGCTTAACTCACGAAGCTCGCTGACGGATTCCAGTCCGGGAGTCATGGGTGTCTTTTCGCCGACAGGATTGTCCCGTTCATCGTAGCGCTGGATCCATACATCAAAAAACCACCAGGCGCCGTCAAGCCACTGAGCATGCTCGGCGTAGTAGTCACAGACGCGGGTTGCATCAGGTCGTTCCTGTGTCACCTTGACCCCGTACAGCACGGTCGGCTTGTTAAGGTTGAATTCCTCGATGCGCCAGAGTCTGCGAGTTCCGACATTGTAGTGGGTGAGCACGATGGTTTCGTTCGGTGTTTCATCGGTGTATCCCTGCGCCTCAAAATTCTGGGTCCACTCAAAAGCCCGGGTGGCAAGGGTCTCCTTAATGAGAGACGCGGCAAGGCTGAACGCAATACCGACAATGAGCAGCGGGGCCATGATGCGGTAGAGACTCACCCCGCTGGCACGCATGGCGGTGAGTTCATTGTTCCGGGTAAACTGCCAAAGGGTGTAGAGCGAGGCCAGCAGGAGGGAGGCGGGAGCAATGTATTCCAGCGTGGGAAGCAGCAGGCAAAGGTAATACAGCGCGATCAGGAGGGCCGGGGTTTCTGCCTCCATGAACTTGTTGAGGTGATCAAACAGGTCATAAATGATGAATAGCAGACCAAAGCCCAGCAGGCAGAAAAGCAGGGGTACTGAAAAACAGCGCAGAATGTACCGGTCAATCAGCTTCATATACAAAAATTCGGGACTCCATTGCCGTTTGCAGGGGAGGGTGCCGGGGAATGTAATCCGCAAATCCGTCCAGATTGCAACCATTCCCGGTCGACAGGCCGTATTTTTGGCCTGTTTTCGCAGAGCCTTGTTGACGTGCCCAGTCCGGTTAGATATCTTGGCGGCTTCATTTTTTGATTCTGTATTGAGAATTGGCTCTAATCAAGCCCCGCGTGAATGAGGAGAGGAAAAGCAATGGCTGTCAAAATCGGAATTAATGGATTCGGACGTATCGGCAGACTCGTTTTCAGAGCTGCGCAGTTAAGGGATGACGTTGAAATCGTAGGGGTTAACGACCCCTTCCTCGATCCTGAGTACATGGCCTACCTGGTTGAATACGATACAGTCCATGGACGCTACGCGGGAGAAACCGGATTTGAAGGCGATTCGCTCCTGGTCGACGGAAAGGCCATCCGGGTGTTCACCGAGCGTGACCCTGCCAACATCGGCTGGGCCGGCGTGGGTGCAGACTACATCGTGGAATCCACGGGCGTTTTCCTGACCAAGGAGTCGGCTGAAGGACACCTGAAAGCGGGAGCCAAGAAGGTTATCATGTCGGCTCCTTCCAAGGATGACACCCCCATGTTTGTCATGGGCGTGAATCATGATACCTACACCTCCTCCATGGACTATGTGTCCAACGCATCCTGCACCACGAACTGCCTCGCACCGCTGGCTAAGGTGGTTCACGATAATTTCGGCATCGTGGAAGGCCTGATGACAACCGTGCATGCCATGACCGCCACGCAGAAAGTGGCTGACGGGCCTTCCGGTAAAAACTGGCGTGACGGCCGGGCCGCTTCCGGGAACATCATTCCGGCCAGCACCGGGGCCGCCAAGGCCGTCGGCAAGGTTATTCCGGATCTTAATGGAAAACTGACCGGTATGGCATTCCGGGTTCCCACGCTGGACGTATCCGTTGTCGACCTGACCTGCAGGCTCGAAAAGGCGGCCACCTACGATGACATCAAGAACGCGGTTCGGGAGGCTGCTGCAGGCCCGCTGAAGGGCATTATCGGCTACACGGAAGACCAGGTCGTTTCCGCTGACTTTATCGGGGAAACCTGCACCTCCGTATTTGATGCAGATGCAGGAATCGCTCTGAATGGAAATTTCGTCAAGCTGATTGCCTGGTATGACAATGAGTGGGGATACTCCAGCAAAGTTGTCGACCTGGTATGCCACATGGCTTCAGTGGACCAGGCCGGTTAAACAGCCGGCTTCCATCAGCTCTGTAAAAGTCTTAAACCGGGGGCCTTAACACGGTGAACAAGCTCAGCCTGAGAGATATTGACGTTAGCGGTAAGCGTGTCCTGATGCGCGCCGACTTTAATGTGCCCCTGGACGGAACAACCGTGGTGGATGACACCCGGATTCGGGCTGCCCTGCCGACAATCCGCCACATCCTTGGCCAGGGAGCCTCGCTGGTTCTGATGAGTCACCTGGGGCGGCCCAAGGGTGCTGTGAATCCTGCGTTCAGCCTGGCACCGGTGGCCGACCGGCTCGGGGAGCTCCTGGGATCGGGTGTTTCGTTTGTGGATGCATGCGTTGGAGATGCTGTGGAAGCCAGGGCTGCGGCATTGGGTGCCGGAGAGGTTCTGCTGCTCGAAAACCTCAGGTTCCATCCTGAAGAAGAGGGAAAAGTTTCCCTGCCGGACGGAGCCTCGGAGGAAGAGGTTGCCGCTGCGAAAGCTGCCATGCCGCAGCGGCAGCGTGATTTTGCCCGGCAGTTATCGCGCCTGGGTGATGTCTACGTGAACGATGCCTTTGGTACCGCGCATCGTGCGCACGCATCCATGGCTGTCGTCACGGAATTCATGTCTCCCTGTGTCTCCGGGTTCCTGCTTGAGAAAGAGCTGCAGTATCTCGGCAATGCTGTCAATGCGCCCGAGCGTCCCTTCCTCGCGATTCTTGGAGGGGCAAAAATCAGCGGCAAGATTGATGTCCTGGTAAACCTGATGGAAAAAGTGGATGCCGTTATCGTGGGTGGCGGGCTGGTCTATACCCTTTACAAGGCAATGGGACTTGAAATCGGCAAGTCTCTCCTGGAGTCGGACAGGATCGACATGGCCGGTGATATTCTCAAAAAATTCGAAAATGCCCGTGCCAGGCTCATATTGCCGTTGGATCATGTGGTGGCCGATGATTTCAGTGCCGAAGCGAACACCCGCACCGTCTCCCGTGAGGAGATACCGGAAGGCTGGGAGGGGCTTGATATCGGACCTGAATCCATTAAGCTTTTCACCGAGGAAATCAGGAAGGCCAAAACCATTGTGTGGAACGGGCCGGTAGGCTGTTTTGAAATGGCGCCCTTTGCTTCAGGCACCATGGCCATTGCCTCGGCAATTGCAGAAACTGACTGCATCAGTGTCGTCGGGGGCGGTGACAGCATCAGTGCCATCAATCAGAGCGGACTGGCTGAACACTTCACTCACATCAGCACCGGCGGCGGTGCAAGTCTCGAGTTTCTGGAAGGCAAACTGCTTCCGGGAGTTGAGGCTCTGAGCGACAAGCAGTAGGCTACAACCTGAACGGCAAGGATCGTATACATGGACTCCGCAGCGCCTAAAAAGAAGTACCGTAAAAAAATTATTGCGGGTAACTGGAAGATGAACAAATCCGTTGCCGACGGAACGGATTTAGCCCGACTTGTATGTCGTGATCTCGACGAATGCCGCGAGGTGGATGTCGTCCTTTGCCCCCCGTTCACCGCCCTGAAGGCGGTCGGTGAGGTTTTGGATCATTCCCTGATTAAGCTCGGTGCTCAGCATATGCACTGGGAAAATGACGGGGCCTTTACCGGCGAGATTTCGGCCGGAATGCTTCGCGACCTCTATTGCCATTACGTGATCATCGGTCACAGCGAGCGGCGGCAGTATTTCAATGAAACCAACGAGACGGTCAACCTGCGCGTACGCTCTGCACAGGCGGCCAACCTTATCCCGATCGTGTGTGTCGGGGAAACCCTTGAACAGCGTGAGGCGGACGAAACAGAGGACGTGATCCGCTCGCAGGTCGAAGAGGGGTTGCAGGGGGTGAACGGCGAAGACGGCGGTCTGATTATTGCTTATGAGCCGGTCTGGGCCATCGGCACGGGCATGACGGCCACGCCGGAACAGGCACAGGACGTGCATGCGTACATTCGGTCTATTTACGGTGTCCAGTTCGGTGAAGCTGCGGCTGCCGGACTTCGAATTCAATATGGCGGCAGCGTGAAACCGGGGAACGCCGCGGAATTGCTGGCCCAGCCGGATATTGACGGCGGCCTGATCGGGGGAGCCTCCCTCGATGCCCGCTCTTTTGTCGAAATCGTGAAGGCGGCTCTTCCTGATAACGGGGCCCAGGCGGAAGACACAGTAGCGTAAAGGATACTGACATTATGAACGTACTCATGACCCTGCTTCTGATTTTGGAAATTGTTGTTTGTTTCCTGCTGCTGGTCGTCATTCTCGTGCAACGGTCGAAAAGCCAGGGCGCGGGACTCGCATTCGGTGGCGGAATGGGTGAAACCATGTTCGGTTCCCAGGTCGGGAATGTGCTGACCAAGGCGACCGTGATCCTCGGCATTATCTTCCTGATTAATACAACATTTCTGGCCTATCTAACTCCCAAGCTGCAGCCCCGTTCTGCAACCGACCTCGTGCCGGCTGCCGGTGTTTCCGAGACGCAGGCGCCTGCGGCGCCGGGCGTGGAAACGACCAGTGCACTGCCGAGCGCTCCCGGCGAAACCAGTTTTGATGCCACGGGAATTACCCCGCCCGATGATGGATCTTTACCCGGCTCCGTCAGCGAGCCTCTGGCCGTGGAAATACCCGCTCCTGCCGTTCCTGCCCAGGCCGAAACTCCTGTACAGAGCGAACCGCCCGCGGAAACGCCGTAAGCGGCTTGCCTGCATCGGTTGAATCCGATTTCGATTTCTACCGAACATGCTGCATTCGCAGTGGTCGACGGATTTTTCCTGCCTACCGGCTATTGGCACCCGGGACAAACCTGGGGTCCAGCGCATCCCGCAACCCATCGCCAAGAGCGTTCAGCGAAAAAAGCGTCAAGGATAGCGCAATTCCGGGCGATATCATGAGCCAGGGATAGGATTCCATGGCCTGGGCTCCGTCCCGAATCATGAGACCCCAGGAACTCATCGGGGGTTGCACGCCAAGCCCCAGAAAGCTCAAAAAAGATTCCAGCAGCATAACCTGCGGCACGGTGAGTGTCGTGTACACAATTACAGGGCCCAGAACATTCGGTAGAATATGCCTGGAAATAAGCCTGCCCCTTGAAAACCCCAGCGCGCGGCCGGCCTGGACAAAGAGCTGTGATTTCCAGGTCAGCACCTGCCCGCGTACAATACGTGACATCGTCAACCACTCCACCGCGCCGATAGCGACAAAGAGCAGCAGAAAATTCCGNNACTCCACGGCACCGATAGCCACAAAGAGCAGCAGAAAATTCCGGCCAAAGGCAACCATGAGTACGATGACAAAGACGGTGAACGGTATGGCGTAGAGGATATCAACAAACCGCATCATGGCGGAATCCGCCCGTCCGCCCAGGTAGCCGGCTATCGCACCATAGGTAACACCGATGAGCAGAGACACGAGGGTTGCGCAGATGCCGATGAGCAGGGAGATGCGGCCGCCATGGAGAAGACGCGTCAGTACGTCCCGTCCCAGCCTGTCCGTACCCAGCCAGTGCGCTGCAGAGGGCTCAGCGGCACCCAGTTCGAGATTTTGCCCGCTGTACGCATAAGGAGAAAAAAGCGGGCCGGCGAGGACGAGGAGCGCGACGGCCACCAGCACGAAAAGCCCGCCAAGTGCCAGGCGGTTGTGGCTGAGACGTGTCCAGGTGGATTTCCAGTATCCGTCGCTTTCAGTCTCATGTGGCTGAGGGCGCTTTTTCATGTGGATCCGTGCCTTATCCGCGGGTCAAGCAGAGCGAGAGCAATGTCGGCCAATGTGTTAAACACGACAATCAGCAGGGTGTAGAAAGCCACGAGCCCCAAAACAAGAAAGTAATCCCTGTTAAAAGCAGACATTACGAACATCTGTCCCATCCCTGAAATGTCGAAAACACTTTCAACGACAAATGACCCGGTAATAATGCCCGCGGTTGCCGGGCCGAGAAAAGATACGACAGGCAGCATGGCGTTTGTCAGGGCATGAACAAAAATAACCCGTGACTCCGCGAGTCCCTTTGCACGGGCCGTGCGGATAAAGTCCTGGGGCAGCACTTCAAGCATGCCGCCGCGCACGAGCCGGGCAATATAGGCGGCATAGGCGGATCCCAGCGTTATGGCTGGCAGGACCCGGTCTCCGGCCGTGACCCACCCGGTTGGGTTAAACCATCCAAGCCAAAGACCGAAGATCAGCGCAAGGAGCGGGCCCAGTACAAATGAGGGCATGCAGATACCTGTCATGGCCAGGCTCATCGGCAGGGCGTCTGTCCAGGTGTTGGGACGCAGGGATGCAAGAATTCCGGCACCAAGGCCGACCAGTATGGCAAATCCGAGTGCGAGGAGCCCCAGCTCCAGGGAGATAGGGAACGTATCCTGGATAATATCGTGCACCGTCCGGCTGGGGTAGGAGATGCAGGGGCCGAGATTGCCCCTGACGGCGTTTCCGAGATAGCGGAAGTATTGAACATGCGTGGGTGCATCCAGGCCGTAATGTGCGTTGAGCCGGGCAACGGTTTCCGGCGAGAGGCTCTTTTCCTGGGTAAACGGCCCCCCGGGCGCGAGCCTGATCAGGAAAAACGTGATGGTTACGGCAGCAAGCAGAACCGGAATCGCCTGAAGCATTCGTATGAGAATAAACCGGAGCATGGGGCCGAGCTTTTGCCTATTCGTCTGTTTTTAGATGTACGTATTTAAATGGATGATGGTCCAGGATGGTGGGGTTCCAGCCTTGTACAGTCGGCTGGATCAGTGTCTTGCTGCGATAGAAATAGATGGGAATGATCGGGGATTCCTGCATCAGGAGCGATTCCGCCTGCCGGAAAATTTCAAACCGGCTATTGGAATTCAGTGTGCGTGAAGCCTGGTTAATCAGGGTGTCATACTCAGCGTTTGACCAGCCCGTCCGGTTGTTTCCTCCGTCCGTTACCCAGAGGTCCAGAAAGGTATTCGGATCCACGTAGTCACCAATCCATCCCGCCCGTGCGACCGAATAGTTCAGGTTGTGTGTTGCATCCAGGTAAACTTTCCACTCCATGTTGACCAGGGTGATTTGAATATTGAGGTTTTCCCTCCACATTTCGCCTATGGCCTGTGCAATCAGGGCATGGGCATCGGAGGTGTTATAGAGCAGGGGCAGGGGAGGGAAGCCCTGCCCGTCAGGGAACCCTGCTTCGGCAAGCAGGGCTTTGGCCTGGACGGGATCAAAAGCGGTGCCTGCTTCTGCCGTGTAACCCGCTGTATCCGGCGGTGTGAAATGGTAGGCGGGAGATTCTCCCCCCCGCGTGACATAGCGGGTTATTTTGTCGCGGTCGATGCTGAGGGAAAGCGCCCTGCGCACCCGGGCATCGTCCAGCGGAGGGCGGGTAACGTTCAAAAGGTAGTAGTAGCATCCCAGGTAGGGGTCCAGTCGCAGCTTTTCGGGTTGGGTTTCCCTGTAGTGCGCAATGCGTTCAATGGGGACGGTGCNNATGAATGGACGTCAGTTTGACGGCATCTGCATCCCAGTATGTGCTGCTTTTGTTTACAACCACCCTGTCATGCGATTTCCATTCGGACAGAACAAATGGGCCGTTGCCGACGAATGATTCGGGTCGGGTCCAGCCGGTGGTAATATCCGATTCAGCCTTGAACTTCTGAATGGTGGCGGGATGAACCGGAAACCACGAGTAATGGTTCAGCAGGGACAGGAAGTAGGGAGTGGGATTCTCCAGTTGCAGCACCAGCGTATGGTCATCAACGGCTGCAACGCCGACCTCGCTGAAATCCGCCAGGCTACCGGCGTTGTAGGCTTTTGCGTTCCGGAGGGGAAACAGCATGTAGGCATACTCGGCACCCAGCGCCGGCGAAAGTATGCGCTGATAGGAAAATACAAAATCGCCGGCTACGACTGCGTCTCCGTTTGACCAGCGCGCATTCTCGCGGAGCAGGAAGGTGTAGGTGAGTCCGTCTTCAGAAACCGTCCATTCCCGGGCTACGCCGGGGACAGGAGCCAGGTCGTGGGGATCCTCGGAAACAAGCCCTTCGAGTAGTGTGGAAATAATGTTGTGTTCGGTTACACCGGTAACAAGGTGCGGGTCGAGGTCTTCCGGCTCGGAGAGATTCCCGAAATGCAGCACCTGCTCACGGTTTCCGATCTCCACCGGGGATTCCTGGCGAGCGCATCCCCACGCAAGCAGTACGGCAAGCAGCGCAATCCTGCCAATCATAGTTCCTCCATCTCCTGAATAATTCCGGAAATAATAGGGGATGAGAGCCGGGGGAACGATAACAATCTGATTATGAGCAGGCGGAAGCGCGGTGGTGGGAATATCGCGGGGAGGCTCAGTCCAGTTCGTCGAGGCGAAGACAGGCGGCGCGGTGGTCTGAGCGGTCGAGCGCGAGGGCCGGGGCTTCGGTGCGGCAGCGTTCTGTTGCAAAGGGACAGCGGGTATTGAACCTGCATCCCCTGGGCGGGGCCGAAGGCGAGGGGATTTCTCCCGTCAAAACCTGGCGCTCAGCGGTTGGAATGCCAATTCTTGGTACCGCCGAAACCAGTGCCCGGGTGTAGGGATGCCGCGGACTTTGGATCACTGCATCCGCAGGGCCTTCCTCGACAATCTGGCCGAGATACATGACAGCAATCCGGTCTGAAATATGGCGGACCACGCTTAGATCGTGCGCGATAAAAAGGTAGGAGAGGCGGTATTGATCCCGCAGGTCCATGAGCAGGTTGACCACCTGTGCCTGTACGGAAACATCGAGGGCGCTCACGGCCTCATCGCAGACAATCAGCCTGGGTTTCAGAGAGAGTGCTCGGGCTATGCAGATACGCTGCCGTTGTCCTCCGGAAAATTCATGCGGATAGCGGTGCAGGGATTCCGGTCCCATCCCGACATCCCGCAGCAGTTGCTCCGCCCGTCCTTCCCGCTCGTCCGGAGCGCACAGGCCATGTTCAAGCAGTCCCTCGGTTATAATGTCGAGAATGCTCATGCGCGGATTCAAAGACGAGAAAGGATCCTGGAAAACAATCTGAAGTTCCCTGCGCAGGCGGGCGCTGTCCCTGGAGGACGCCGAGGCGGTGAGGTCCATGTCATCAAAACGGATATGCCCCTCCCGGACGGGTTCGAGCTTAAGGATGGCGCGCGCCAGCGTGCTTTTCCCGCAGCCGGATTCCCCGACAAGTGCCACGGTTTCTCCCGGGTTGACATCAAGTGAAACACCGTCCACGGCCTGCACGTATCCGGTGGTTCTCGAAATAACGCCGCTGCGGAGCGGGTACCAGACTCGAAGGTCGCGAATGCTTAACAGGGGTGAGGCCTGGGTCATGCGTTATGCTCCCGGTTGAGAAGGCAGCGTACATTCTGGTCTCCACTCCGGTACAGGTCGGGATGCGTATCTGCGCAGTGAGGCATAACTTTGGAACATCGTTCACGAAATCGGCATCCGGCTGGAAATGCGAGGGCGGAAGCCACCTGCCCGGGAATGGTTTGCAGGCGATCCCTGGGGCCGGTCATCGCCGGGACGGAAGCCAGCAGGGCCGACGTGTACGGGTGCAGCGGCGAGGCAAAGAGGTCTTTTGTTTTGCCTGTCTCCACGATTTCGGCGGCGTACATGACCGCGACCCTGTCACACATTTCCCAGATAACACCCATGTCGTGCGTAATCAGCAGTATGCTGGTCGAGGCGGATTTCATTTCACGCATCAAGGCAAGAATCTGGGCCTGGATCGTGACATCAAGCGCTGTTGTGGGCTCATCGGCGATGATCAGGTCGGGCTCCAGCATGAGTGCCATGGCTATCATGACGCGTTGGCGCATGCCCCCGGATAGTTCATAGGGAAAAGCATTCAGGCATTTGCCGGGATCGGGAATGCCGACCCGTTCCAGCCAGTTGCGTGCACAGGACAGTGCCCCGTTTTTGTCGATGTTACTGTGAAACCGCTGCGCCTCGCATAACTGCCGCCCGATTCGGTGCAGGGGAGAGAGGGCCGTCATGGGCTCCTGGAAAATAACAGCAATCCGCTTACCG
>JABAHO010003451.1_pt1 | contig 12590 bp, 11 predicted proteins | sample 7062071 | NCBI WGS metagenome assembly JABAHO01 (sample SAMN14534356, study PRJNA622989) | marine sediment metagenome | biome: marine biome [ENVO:00000428]; feature: marine pelagic biome [ENVO:01000023]; material: deep marine sediment [ENVO:00002113] | place: India: Gulf of Kutch | collected...
AACCGACATTGTTCCCACCACTACCAAGTTCAGGGATCTGTCGGACCGGGATTTCCAGAACGAATCCTTTACGGATGACATCCTGAACACGTTCACGAAAACCATTTCGAAAGCCGAGTCAGCCATTCTCGACGTGGACACCCTCAACGTGGTGCTCAGTGCCCTGCACGAAACTGACGGCGTGGAAGTGATTTCGAATCCGAAGATCGTCGTTGCCAGTGGCGCAGAGGATGCCTATTTCAGCGTGGGCGACCGCGAACCCATCATCCGTACCGAACGCCAGTCCGGCACAGAGGAAAGCCCGGGTGATACCCTTACCAGCCAACTGGATACCGGCATCACCACGGATTACATCACCCAGGGATATCTCGCTACGGGAATCGGTCTGAAGGTGGTGCCTGTGGTTAAAACCGAAGAACTGATTGAAGCCTCAATTGAACCCAGCCTGATTGTCAAAACGGGATCCAAGCAGGTGGGCGACAACTCCTGGCCGATCATTTCAGTTAAAGAACTGAAAACGGTATTTACGCTGCGCAGCGGCCAGACCGTTGCCATCGGCGGTCTGACCGATACCCAGGATTTCAACATCCAGAAAAAGGTACCTCTCCTCGGAGACATTCCGTTTGTCGGCAAATACCTGTTCTCCCACACGACAGACGAAAAGCGCCGTGTGGAAACGGTCATATTCGTTACGCTCTCCATTGCAGATCCTGAATTGATCTACGATGAAGTGGGCATCCCGTCTGATGCGGAACTTGTGCATCGCCAGCAAATTCGCAGGCGCAATCATCGGGAGCAGTTCGAAGCCGAACTGGAAGATCTTGAAAAAGCAGCGATTGAAGAGTCATCCCGTCGCGCGCGTTCACGGCTTCTGCAGCGCACCGAGTAGGTGCGCTGCCCCTTTTAGGGGCCGCCCATGAGGCTGTTCTCACGCGAGGCTACCCAGTACGCCTCCCTGCTGGTTCTACTTTTTGCCATTGCTGCGATAGCGGTCTGGCATACGCTTTCTTTGCTGGCGGAACATACCCCCGAATCCTCCTTCAGGGCGCTGGCAACCTCTATCTGCGCCATTACCTTCGGGTTTATGATGATCGCCGGCGCCTTCGGTCTCTGGGCAATTGAGTTTGCCGGGCAGGCCGAAGCACGCCGCCGCATCAGCCAGCTTGTCAACACGATGAGTTTCCTCTCTGACGGGCTCATTTCCGTCGATAACCGCAGAAGGATCACAGCAGCAAACGTAGCTGCGCAGAATCTCGCCACCGAGGAGTTGTCATCGGGAACCGTGCTTGAACGCGGCTTTGACTGCCTTAGCCGCACAGACATGGACGAACTCCTTGCCACGGATGAGTCCACGGANNCGAACTCCTTGCCACGGATGAGTCCACGGAAATTGAACGCCCTCTTAACTCGGCGAACGGAAAGCGCCTTCTGCGATTCAGAGCCCTCCCCACCGAGGGGTTAACCCTTGTGTTAATCAGCGATGTCACCAGCCTCGAAGCCAAGCGGGAGTCCACCCGCCAGTCCGCACGACTGCAACTTATCGGCGAAATTGCCAGGGGTATGGCACATGACGTTAATACCCTGCTTTGTACAATTGCAGGCTATACCTCACTGCTTAAAAAGCATGATACCGGATCTGCCGACTTTAACGAATCGCTGCAGCAAATCTCCCGCGGCGTGGAAAAAGGCACGGCGCTTGCCGGTCGACTGATCGAACTTACGCGTCCCATAGGCGAGAGCGGACGAACCCCCATGAGCCTGGACAACATCAGAACCGGCCTGGATCGACTCAGAGAAAGCCAACAGAGCGATTTGAAAATATCCGCAGAACTGGAAGAGATTCCTCCCGTCGCGCTGACCGCACTGCGCATAGAGCAAATCGTTTTTAACCTGGGCCTCCTTCTCATTAATCCGGAAGATCCAGCTCCTCAACTCTATATACGCACATCTCCGCCCTCCGGTGATCATGCGGTCCTTTCTCCGGGAGACGATTCGGGTGGTATTCTTCTTATGGCCTCGAGCGCCCTCTCGCCTGAGAGGCTGGATGAGCTGAAGCTCGCCGAAGAACGCGATGAAGGGGTTATTGTTTCCGTCTTAAGCACAATGATCCGGCAGTCCAGCGGCAGGCTCGACATTTTCAGCGATTCACATGGCGAACGTGTCTATCGCATCTGCCTCGCACCGGCCACCGGTGTGAGCATGAGGTCACAGGAGCATTCTTACGTAACGGAGCTGGGACCCTATTTTCAAAACTGGGCGGTTTTGCTTGCAGCATATGGCGCTGTCCTCAAAGACGCCGAAAGCCGGATGAAAAGTCTTAATATGCGGGTACACCGCGCCGCTTCATTGGCCAGTCTTCTCTCCACGATCGAGAACGGCACCTCCCTGGACGCAATCATTATACAGGAGGCACTGATTTCAGAAGAGACGGGCGGTATTATTAAGGCCATCTTGAAATTGACACCGGGAGCCGCCGTGGTGGTTCTTCAATCGGCCACTGACACAGGAAATGTTCAAAAGCTTGAACAGGATGTTGTCATACTGGAGGAAGATACCTCGCTTGATCAAATCCTGCTCGCTCTTATCGAAGCAAAGGCATTGGCGGTACGCCGCAGCCAGGGCAGCGCCAGGACCTGAAAGCAGCCCGGCATAAGCGCCTGCTTCGCATCAACCGGCAGGAAACCATGCTTCCCCGTTTTTGTTAAAAACACTGTTGTCAATAAGGCGGGCCTTTCCGAGCCGAACGCATGCAGCCGCCACGAGTGGGCCGCTTACATCAACAACAGGCTGCAAAGTCTCGAGATCTACAATATCCGCATATTCAATCTCAACCAAAGGTTCCTCCCTCAACTTTTCAACCAGCAACCGGCGCAGCGTTGTACCCGATCGCACTCCGCCCCGCAGAGATTCCTCCACAGCCTTCAACCCGCGGTACAAAACAAGCGCCCGAACGCGTTCGTCAGCTGAAAGGTAGGCGTTGCGTGAACTTAAGGCGAGACCGTCTTCCTCGCGTATCGTCGGCAATACCACGATTTGAATGTTGTACTGAAGATCCCTCACCATCCTTTGAATCAGGATACATTGTTGAATGTCTTTCTGCCCAAAATAAGCACGGTCAGGCTCAATAACATTAAACAACTTGGTTACGACGGTAAGCACACCGTCAAAGTGCCCCGGACGAAATCGTCCGCAAAGCGCCTGTGAAAGCACCGACTCATGCACAGATACCGTGCGGCCCCCTCCGGCAAACGTATCTGTTTCAGGATAGAAGATCATGTCGACGCCGTGCCGGCGGCAAAGCTCAAAATCCTGTTCAGAAGACCGGGGATAGGCATCAAAGTCCTCTCCCCTTCCGAACTGGTCGGGATTCACAAAGATGCTGACAACGACAAAGTCACATTCCCGCTTCGCGCAATCAATCAGGGCGAGATGACCTTTGTGCAGGGCACCCATTGTAGGCACAAGGCCAACGCTCGCGTTGTTTGCTCGAGCGTTGCGACAAGCGGTCCTGGCGTCCAAACTGTCTGTTACAATATCCATATCGGTTAGCGTTGTATGAGGAATGCGGTCAGAAACCAACCCAAAACAACGACGAGGATACCTGCAACGGGGAGCTTAAGCCGAAAGACGGCTCTGTACGGCTTTTACGAGGTCTTCAGGTTTTACAGGCTTAAGAAGGAGTTGGTGACGTGTTTCCTTAACAACCAGCTCGCGTACGCTTTCCGGGGGTGAATATCCGGTACAAAAAACAACGGACGGCATTGTCGAAACGTCAGGACATGACTCCTCAATCTGGCCAAACGCGGTCCAACCGTCCATAACCGGCATATGCAGATCCATGATGAGAACGCGGTGCTTATGATCCCTGAAACGCTCAACAGCTTCAGCCCCGTTGCACGCCTGCTCAACGTGTACACCGGGAAGATAGGTTTCGAGGATGACCGAGAATAATTCTCGTATCCCTTCCTCATCATCAACAATCATGATCTCACTGATTGCTGCATTCACCTGGCTCGTGTCCTTCATATGCAAAACAGGGTTTGTACAGGCAAGGTTGGCTTAACACTCGATGCAAGTGTNNGCTTCAGGAACGGAGCTATGGAGTATCGGCGACAACAGGGCGTTTACTCGGGTTTGGTTTTGCGCAAACCAAGACCGCGATCGCCCTCTTTCCAATCCCCGCGAGCTTTCAAAATATCCACACGCTCAAAGCGCTTCAGCACGTTTCGCTTCAGCCTGATTTTGCTTGCGGATTTGAGGCTGGGATGCTGACTCATAACAGCATTCTCCTTTTCGTCATGAAACATTTTCAGAACTCTGCCTGCGCTTCCCCCGGCAGACACAATACCTGGCGCTGCATACAGATCGCATAACGTATCACTCCACAGCGGCTTGTCAACACATCTTGGACACAGAGATTATAGAAAAGAAGGGGCCTCTGCCCGATTTTTACGCCTTTGGGCGCAGGGGGCGTATCTTTCGGCGAATTCAACTACCCCTGCATATTTGTGCAGCCTAAACCGCTATTTGCATGGAACGCGCCCGGCATAGCAGAACTTCCTCCCCAAATGTTTTGCCTACCGTCGAATGAGGGAGTAGTGTGATTGCTGTACGCAGACTCAAAAAGTGGAACATATTCGTGACAGCATTATCCCTAAAAAAACCCCTGGCATTTTTTGATATCGAATCCACGGGAACCAGTACTTTTCATGACCGGATCATCGACTTGTGCATTTACCGGTTCACGACGGATTTGTCTGAACCGGAAATTTTCAACTTTCGCCTGAACCCGGGAATTTCCATACCGCTTGAAGCCTCGCGCATTCATGGAATTTACGACAAGGACGTGATTGACTGCCCTCTCTTTGCTTCGGCAGCCGAAAGAATAGATATGGCATTCAAGGACGCCGACCTGGCCGGCTTTAACATATTAAAGTTTGATATTCCGCTCCTGGAAAATGAATTTCAGCGCATTGACCGGGTTTTCGATATGCAAAACCGCCAGGTGGTCGATGTACAGCGCATCTTTCATCGCAAGGAACCAAGGGATCTTTCTGCGGCACTTTCATTTTATTGCGGAGAGGAGCACCTGGATGCACACGGTGCCGAAGCGGATGTCGCAGCAACGGCCCGCGTTTTTGCAGCGCAATTAAACCGGTACGCGGATCTGCCCCAGTCCGTGGGTGAACTGGACGCCTTCTGCAACCCGCGGGATGTAACCTGGGTGGACCGCAGCGGACGCCTGAAGTGGGTCAATGGTGAAGTCGCATTAAATTTCGGCAAAAAGCGCGGCACAGCCCTTAAGACGGTGGCATTGGAGGAACCCGGCTTCATCCACTGGATGCTGCGAAGTGATTTTCCACGCGACACCAAGGAAATAGTCAAAAACGCCCTGGAAGATCGGTGGCCCACGCCGCCGTCGGCAAACGACTGACCGTCCTTGCTGCACCAAGCTCAGCCCTGATGCGCCATGCCCGGCGGGCAGATTCAGAAATAATCCTCGGGGAGGATTCCAAGAATACAGGACCGGAAAGGGTTATGCGCGCGAGGCGCCCTCAACACGCTCGGCCACATCGCGATAACCGATATCGACCTGGTAGATCTGCTTGAAGTATTTCAAGGCCTCGCCGGAATTACCCAGCTCGTCATATACCTGCCCCAGTTCATAAAGCACATCCTTCTTGGTGCCGTCCATGACAGGAATTTCGGAGAGTGCTGTCGCCAGTTGTTCCGCAGCGAGATCATACTGACCTTTGGCGCGAAAACAGACAGCCAGGCTGTAGAGAGCGCGTACACGATGCTTGGGACTGCGCTGGGCGGCCTGGAACTGCTGAATGGCCTCGTTAATATGCTCGTTTTCGAGCAACACCACACCATAATCAAACTTAAAGCCAAGATCGTTGGGATAACGCTCAACACGCTCACCGAGGTCGTCCAGAATGAACTGGGCTTTTGCGAGTTCAATCTGGTCAATAGCCTCCTGGTCACCCTGTTTCTCGGCCTGGGCCAGCTCTGCATCGAACCTCTGCCGGTGAACCGTGCTGAGGGCTCGGTCCAGTTCAGGATCGCCAGGGCTTCGTTCCGTTGCGGACGTAAGCACCTCAATGGCCTCATCAAACATTCCCTGCTGGGCATACAAACGGCCAAGCGATCGGTAGTAGTTAATGTTGTCGGGTTCGGCTTCAATTTTCTTAACGGCTTCGGCAATCAGCGCCTGTGCATCCCGGTCTGACTTCACCGCTTTATTTTCGCGTTCAAGCATGGTGGCTTCATCGGAATCCTTCATGATATCCCGGAAGGTCTTGCCTTCGCCCGTCTGGGACCATCCGTCCTGTGCCATGCTGTCAATCGCGATGGAATCCTTGAGAAGCTTTTGTACATCGGGGTCCCGGGGATTTAATTCCGCGAGTCGTTCATAGGCCTGCCTGGCCTTGCGGGTTTCACCCACCTCGGCAAGCAGCGACCCCAGGCGCTTAACAACGCCGATATCATTTGGATGATGCTCAAGCACAACTTCAAGAGTCTGAATCGCTGCTTCGGGCATATCCGCGGCATGGGCGGCACGGGCAAAAACCTGCGCGAAAGCCGGGTGCAGGGGATCTTTTTTCAGAAGGACTTCGGCAGCCTCGACACCTTTGACAGGGTTTTTGGAGGACGCAAGAAGGGTAGCCTTGATGTAAGCCGGAAGGCTCAGGAGCAAAGTCACCTGTGCGGCTGCGGCACCCGTGCTTGAGCCTTTGCGCTTTTTGAGTTCGGCCGCGCGCAGGTACCGCCTTGCAGAGAGAAGTCGCGGCTCCTGCTTCAGCACCGAGGTAAAGAGATCTATACTGTAATCGAGGTTTCCACGTTCGAAAGCAGCAAAGGCCCGATTATACAAGTCTTGCGTCGGCTTGGAGGTTTCCTCTAGATTCACATGAGCCATGGCGTGAAAAATCTCCCGTTTGGCACGTGAACGATACCCTGGCGATTTGCACCGGACCGTTCCCCGATAAAGGTGGTATTATTAGGCCATACCCGGGGCCCGCGTCAAGAATCGAGAAGGCTCGTTTGCCCGGATACAGGCACCTCAATCGCAATGAAATTACTATATTTATCCATAACCTTCACCGCATTTTGGGTCATGGCGTTGCCTCCGGGGGCTCTCGCCGCAGATTCACAAACTCAGGAACCCGATCGGATCCCGCTGGAAACAACACTGCGTGATTTTGGTATGGAACCCGCAGATGCGAAGCCACCCGGAATCAGATTCAGCCGCGGCACAAACCAAATGACATTTCAGCCGGGATCGAGGCGTCTTGAGTTCAATGGGGCACTGATTTTCTTAAACGCTGAAATTTCAGGAACATCCAATGCATGGTTCGTAGCCAAAACCGATGCCGATACGGTGCTCAAACCGCTTCTGTCCCCGAGGGTTAGGCCTTCTGGGAGGCCCGTCCTGGTGATCGACCCCGGCCACGGAGGCAGTGATTGCGGGGCAACCTCACACCTGCAGACCACGGAAAAGGTATTCGCTCTCGACATCGCACAACGTATCCGTCGCCGGTTCCGCGCATCCGGAATACGCGTCCGCTTCACCCGTTCCGGTGACCGTGCCCTCACCCTGCAGGAACGGGCCGAACGTGCCCGGGATCTCAAGGGATCCGCGTTTGTGAGTATCCACCTTAATTCAGCACCAAACAAAGCGGCCTCCGGCTTTGAAACCTTTGTGCTGCCTGCACACGGATTTCCCTCTACATCAGGCGGAACGAACGGAGAAAAAGCATGTGACGGCAACCGCTACGACGCCGAAAACACCAGGCTGGCTCACCTGGTCCACAAAGGACTGGGCTCGAATATCCAGGCGGCGGATCGCGGAATGCGGCGCGCACGTTTCAAGGTACTCTGTGACGCCCCCTGCCCCGCTGTACTCGTAGAATGCGGGTTTTTATCCAACCAGGACGAGGCCGAGCTCCTCGGGAGTATTGATCACCGCGAGGCTATCGCGGAAGGAATTGCACAGGGGCTGTTTACCTACTTTAGAGGCGGAGCCCCGGAATCCCCGGCACAGGCAGCCAATCCCTGAAAGCCCTCTCGGCAGAGAGGCGCAAAGCTCGCGGCCAGTTCTGAAAGACCACCTCCCGAACCATTGCTTCGACACGGCTCAGGCGTTTTCTATCAAATCCCGGAATCTCTGGAAGAGGTAATAAGGATCATGGGGGCCGGGACAGGCTTCCGGATGATACTGAACACAAAACATCGGTTCGTGCCGGTGCCGTAACCCTTCGACGGTCTGGTCGTTGAGGTTGATGTGCGTCACTTCCGCTTTGGACGCATCCACGCTCCCGGCATCAATGGCAAAATTGTGGTTCTGGGAGGTGATCTCCACCTTGCCGGTCATCAGGTCTTTTACGGGATGGTTACAGCCATGATGCCCGAATTTCAGCCTGAACCGGTCAGCACCCAGTGCCAACCCCAGAATCTGGTGTCCGAGGCAGATCCCCATCAACGGTACGCGTCCCATCAGGGAGCGGGCCGCTTCGATCCCATACGAAACGGCAAGCGGATCGGCGGGACCATTGGAAAGGAAGACACCATCCGGTTTCATGGCCAGCACATCCTCGTATCCTGTGGTCGCCGGCACAACGGTCACATCCATTCCGGTGCATCGAAGGCTTCTCAGGATATTCCACTTAATTCCGAAATCGTAGGCAACAACCTTGAGGTCTGCAGCCGGAAGGCTGTCTGCAATGCCAAAGGAACAGGTTTTACTCTCGTCTTCATCCCAGCGGAAAGGCGCCTCGCAGGTGACACGCGCCGCGTAGTCCTGGTTATCCAGCCCCTCCCACTCGTTTGCGGCCTTTACGGCTTCTTCATCAGACAACTTTCCCTCAACTGACATATAGGCCTTGATGGTGCCCTCTGTCCGTATTTTCCTGGTCAGGGCACGGGTATCTATGCCGCAGATCGCCGGAATCCCGGCTTCTGCCAGTGAATCTTCCAGCGATCGGGAGCTGCGCCAGTTGCTTGGCGTGTTTAGTTCGTGAACGATAAAGCCGCTGGCGAAGAAGCCCCGTGACTCCATATCCTCATGGTTGATACCGGTATTGCCAATTTCCGGGTAGGTCATGGTCACAAACTGGCCGGAATAGGAAGGATCACTCAAGATTTCCTGGTAGCCCGTCATTCCGGTGTTGAAGACAATTTCTCCGACACTGTCTCTCTGCGCACCGAAAGAAACGCCTTTCAGTACAGTGCCGTCTGCCATCGCGATGGAGGCATTGGTATCTCGGCGGGTTTTCCAGTTCCAGGACATCGTGTGTTAGTACCTCTGGCGGTCGTCTGCTGGGCTAAACAGTCAACTCAACCGTTTTGCGTGTTTCTTCGTTAAAATTAATACCGGGAGCATTTTCATGATATTCCTGAAGGGTCCTGACGCCTACCGTCGGGGTTTCCCGCAGGGCACGGAGGCCTTCTACCGCGGCCTTCATACCCGCCATCGTGGTTGTTATGGGTATTCCTTTAAGCACCGCGCCGGCACGCATCCGGGTTTCGTCGAGACGGGCCGACTCTGACTCACTCGGGGTGTTAATAATCCACTGCACCTGGCCGTCATGAATCATATCAAGAATGTTGGGTGTGCCCTCTCCAATGCGGCAGACAGGCAGGCATTCGACACCTGCAGCAGACAGTGCGCGCCGGGTTCCGCGCGTGGAGACAATTTTAAACCCAAGCGCAGCCAGTTCGGCTGCGAGCGGCACCGCCGCTTCTTTATCGGCATCGCGCACGCTGACAAAGGCCTGCCCCCCGCCCGGGATAAGATTACCGGCACCCATCTGGCTCTTCATGAACGCGATGCCCTGGCGCGAATCGATGCCCATCACCTCGCCGGTTGACTTCATTTCGGGTGAAAGGATCACGTCAATTCCGGGGAAACGCACAAAGGGAAACACGGCTTCCTTCACCGAGTAGTGCTGGGGGACAATTTCTTCCACAAAGCCAAGGTCACGCAGTTTATAGCCAACCATGACCAGCGAGGCCAGCTTTGCCAGCGGAACACCGATGGCCTTGCTGACGTAAGGAACGGTACGCGAGGCGCGGGGGTTGACTTCGAGCACATACACCTCTTCGTCCTTCACCGCGTATTGAATGTTCATCAGGCCAACCACATTCAGAGCCTTCGCAAGGTTAAAGGTATGCAAGCGGATGGTGTTCTTAACGTCATCGGAAAGGCTGGGTGCCGGAACCACGCAGGCACTGTCTCCCGAGTGCACACCCGCCTGCTCGACATGTTCCATGATCGCGCCAATCGTGGCGGTCTCCCCGTCGCTAATGCAGTCGACATCAACCTCAACCGCGCTGTCGAGATAACTGTCAATCAGCACCGGCCGCTCCTCGGAAGCCTGAACGGCCTCTGCCATGTAGCGGCGCAGCGCCGACTCATCGTGAACAATAACCATTGCCCGGCCACCCAGCACAAAAGACGGACGTAGCAATACCGGGTAGCCAATCTCGCCGGCGATGCGTGCCGCATCTTCAACATTGGACGCGATTCCATTGTCGGGCTGACTGATTTTCAGCTCCCTGGCCAGTTCCTGGAAATATTTCCGATCTTCGGCTGCTTCAATATTGGCAGGCTTCGTACCGATAACATTGACCCCGTTAGCCTCGAGATCTTTCGCCAGGTTTAACGGGGTCTGCCCCCCAAACTGGACGATCACACCGTCACACGCTTCACGTTCATAGATGTGCAGCACATCCTCCAGTGTCAACGGCTCGAAATAGAGGCGGTCACTGGTATCATAGTCGGTGCTGACTGTTTCCGGGTTGCTGTTGACCATGATGGTCTCATACCCGGCTTCGCGCAGGGCGAACGAGGCATGCACACAGCAGTAATCAAANNGCAGCAGTAATCAAACTCGATTCCCTGGCCGATGCGGTTGGGTCCCCCGCCGATGATCATTATTTTTTTACGGTCCGACGGCTCTGATTCTCCGCCCGCGCCATACGTGGAATAGAAGTACGGGGTGTAGGCAACAAACTCGGCCGCGCAGGTATCAACCAACCCGTAGGACGGCAGTATTCCGGCTGACTTTCGGGCATCCCGCACTTCCGACTCGGTGCTTCCCAGCAGCCACGCAATCTGCCGGTCGGAGTACCCGAACTCTTTTACCTGCATGAACAGCAGTCGGTCGGCAGCGAGACGCTCAAGGCTCTGTGCATCTGCAATTTCCTGTTCATAGGCCGCAAGTTCTTCGAGATGTCGCAGGAACCAGCGGTCCACACCGGAAAGATCCGCAACTTTGTCGGAAGACCAGCCGCGTTTGAAAGCAGCCCTGATTACAAAAATACGGGCTGGCGTGGGACGCGACAGGGCGCGGCTCATCTCGTCATCGGACATTGCCTCGAACGCCTCGTCTTTTCCGTCAGCGCCGAACCCGCTGCGGCCGATCTCCAGGGAACGCAGGGCTTTTTGAAAGGACTGCTTGAAGGTGCGTCCGATGCTCATGGTTTCCCCGACCGATTTCATCTGGGTGCCCAGGGTATCGTCTGCCGCGCTGAATTTTTCGAAGGCAAAACGCGGGATCTTGGTCACCACGTAATCAATCGTCGGCTCGAAGCAGGCGGGGGTTTCACGCGTTATATCATTTGACAGTTCATCCAGTGTGTAGCCGACGGCAAGCTTTGCGGCAATTTTCGCGATGGGGAAACCGGTAGCCTTGGAAGCCAGCGCGCTGGAACGCGAAACGCGGGGATTCATCTCGATAATGACAACGCGCCCGTTTTCCGGGTTCACGGCGAACTGTACATTCGATCCGCCGGTATCCACGCCAATCTCGCGCATGACCTTGATCGCACCGTCGCGCAGGATCTGGTATTCTCTGTCCGTCAGGGTTTGAGCCGGTGCCACCGTGATACTGTCACCGGTATGTACCCCCATGGCATCCAGGTTTTCGATCGAACAGATAATCACAACGTTGTCGCTGTGATCGCGCATGACTTCCAGTTCGTATTCTTTCCAACCAATAATGGATTCCTCGATGAGCACCTCATCAATCGGGCTGTAAAAAAGCCCCCGTCGGCAGATCTCATCGAATTCTTCATCGTTGTAGGCGATGCCGCCGCCGGTCCCTCCAAGCGTAAACCCGGGTCGAATGATGAGGGGATAGTTGCCGATGCGCTCGCGGATTTCGTACGCCTCCTGCATCGTGTGCGCCGATTCACTCAACGGCACATCAAGCCCTATATTTTTCATGGCCTTTTTGAATAACTGCCGGTCTTCGGCCTTGCTGATGGACTCCGCATTCGCACCGATCAGCTCAACGCCGTGGTCTTCGAGTACACCGGCCTCCGAGAGTGACATCGCGAGGTTCAGGGCCGTCTGGCCGCCGAGGGTCGGCAGGAGTGCATCCGGCTTTTCGCGGGCAATAATTTCAGAAACCACTTCCAGGGTAAGCGGCTCAACATAGGTACGGTCGGCAAACTCCGGGTCGGTCATGATCGTGGCCGGATTGCTGTTCACCAGGATGACCTTGTATCCCTCTTCGCGCAGGGCCTTGCAGGCCTGCGCGCCGGAATAGTCAAACTCGCAGGCCTGCCCGATCACGATCGGG
>JABAHO010005183.1_pt1 | contig 12557 bp, 12 predicted proteins | sample 7062071 | NCBI WGS metagenome assembly JABAHO01 (sample SAMN14534356, study PRJNA622989) | marine sediment metagenome | biome: marine biome [ENVO:00000428]; feature: marine pelagic biome [ENVO:01000023]; material: deep marine sediment [ENVO:00002113] | place: India: Gulf of Kutch | collected...
AGATCTCGGCCAACATCATGGCCGGCCAACGGCCCGAAGACTACGCCGAGTTCTTCGAGAAAGGGATCGAGGCCGCCCGCCCCGGCGGCTGGGACACGGCGGCGCGCCTCGCGGACATGGACGCCGACGGCATCCACGCCGCGGTCAACTACACAAGCCAGGGATTCTCCCTGTTTCAAATTACCGACACTCGCTACCAGGAGGCCTGCTTTCGCACCTACAACGATTGGCTCGCCGAATTCGTGAGCCACGACCCGCGTCGCTTCGCCGGCCTGGGCCTGGTGTCGTTGATCGACGTCGACAGCGCGGTTCGCGAACTCACCCGCTGCAAAGAGATCGGGCTCTCCGGGGCGATGATCTGGGCCAAGCCGCCCGACGATCGGCCCTACAGCTCCGCCGAGTACGATCCGTTCTGGGCCGCGGCCCAGGAGCTGGGCATGCCGCTCTCCCTCCACACGCTGACGGGGAAGGGGAAGGAGAGCCAGCAGGACGAGTCGGCCGGTGTCACCGAGATCTACGTCCGCATGGTGCTTCGCCCCGGAGAGATCCAGCACTCATTCTTGACGCTGGTCTTTGGCGGTGTGCTCGAGCGCTTTCCCGACCTCAAGTTCGTGTCCGCCGAGGGCGATATCGCGTGGATCCCCCATGTACTCGAGCGCGCCGACAAGTACGCGCGCCGCTTCGGCAAGGGCTACGACGTCTCGGCCCTGTCGCTCACCCCCGCCGAGTATTTCCGCCGACAGTTCTACGCGACCTTCATCGACGATCCGCTCGGCCTCGCGATCTATCGCCACGCCGGGATCGAGAACAATCTGATGTGGTCCACCGACTACCCACACCAGGCCTCGACCTTCCCGCGCTCCCAGCAGTTCGTCGAGGAAAAGCTCGGCGAGCTCCCGGCCCGGGATCGCCGCCGCATTGTCTGGGACAACGCGGTCGACCTCTACGGGCTCTCGGTGTAGCGACTGCGCGCGACGCGGAGGGGCGGGCCGCTCTCCGATTCCGTCTCAGACGGCGGAGTAGCCCCCATCGACGGCGAGTACCGCGCCGTTCATGAACGACGCTTCGTCCGAGGCGAGGAAGAGCACGAGGTTCACGATCTCCTCGGGCTGCCCGATGACGCCGTGCAGGTGGCCCGCGGCCATCGCCTTCCAGGCCTCGGCCTTGGTCTCGGCGTCGACTTTCTCGAAGAACTTGTGCGGCATCGGGGTATCGACCGCGCCCGGGCAGATCGCATTCACGCGGATCTTGAGGTCACGGGTGTCGCTCGCGATCGAGCGGGCGAGTTGGGCGACAGCGCCCTTGGACGCGCCATAGGCCGCCATGTCCCTGAACCCCACGATACCGCCGATCGAGCTGTTCAAAATGATGGAGCCGCCACCGCCCTGTTTCGCCATCTGGCCGACGACCAGCTGGCAGAGGATGAACGAGGCCTTCACGTTGACGTCGAGGACGAGGTCGAGTTCCTCTTCGCTGGTTTCGAGGAACTCGCTCCCGACCATCGCCCCGTGGTTGTTGAAGAGCACGTCGATGCGCCCGAAGTGGTTCACCGTGTCGGCCACGATCTGTTCGAGGTCCGCACGCTTCGTGACGTCGGCGTGCAGATACTCCACCTGGCCCGGGTAGCGCGCGGCGATGGGCGCCACCTCCTGCTCGCCCTTTTCGAGAATGTCGGTGGCGAGCACCTTCGCGCCCTCGCGGGCGAAGAAATCGACGGCGACTTTCCCCTGGCCCCCGGCGCCGCCCGTGATGATGCAGACCTTGTCCTGTAGGCGTCCCATTCGTGCTCTCCTCGGCGGTGTTGGCCTCGACTGCGCCGCCGGGCGACGGCCGCGGACCCGATGGAACGCCAGTAGAATCCCTTTGGCAACCCCGCGACATCACCGGCGGGGCGGGAGGATCGCATGGGCGTTTCGGTGACGCGTTTGTATACGGGCGGGGATGGGGAATCGCATTTCGAGGACATCGAGGTGCCCTTCGAAGACTTTGGACCGGGGGGCTCGATGTCGAAGCGTCTGGCCGCCACCGGGATCATTTTTCGTGAGACGGGAAACGACTACGACTACGACTGGCACAACGCCCCGAGGCGACAGTACATCCTGATGCTCGCGGGCGGCGGGGTCGAGATCGAGGTGGGCGACGGCACCACCCGGCGCTTTCACGCCGGGGACGTCTTGCTGGCGGAAGACACCACGGGGCGCGGACACATCTCACGCGCCATCGACGACGACCCCCGCGTCTCGATTTTCGTGACCCTCGACTAGGCGGGCACCTCCCTGCGGACGGGTTGCGCGTCGCATGCACGGCGTCTGCGCAGCTGCTGCGATGCGCGCGAGGGAAGCACCGCGCCCCGCTTCAGGCCCTCCGTCGAGCTGCCGATTCGGCCTCTAGCCCCTGGCCCGGAGCCCCGCTTGAGCGCCGCCGAATCCGACATTCTGATCCTCGACGATGGGGAGCTCCGCGAAGTCCGCGAGGCCGCCGACGCGCTCGGCGCGGCCGTCCACAGCGATTTCGAGAGCGGCGAGGCGCCGATCTCCTGGCCCCTCGTCGTCACGAGCCCGCGCTACCTCGATGCCCTCGATGCGCTGCCGATCAACCTGAACGCGAAGCGGATCGTGGTGCTCGATCACCTGTCGCACACCCTGCGGGCGCGGATGAAGCGCTCGCGCATCGACTTCGTCCTCCGGCGGCCCGTGCATCCCGAAGCGCTGCGCCTGCTGCTCCTGCACTGTCTCTACGACGGCCCCGAACGCCGTCAACGTCGGGTCGCCGTGGGCGCACCAATTCGCTTTCGGTTGGGCTTCCGAAAGAGCGACGGGGTTCTGGCCGATCTCTCTCTCGAGGGATGTCGCATCCTGTGCGACGAGCCGCTCGACCGGGGCGCGCGCCCCCTCGTCTTCTTGCCGCGTCCGGACCGCAAAGGGCGCAGCTTCCACGTGCGAGCAGAGGTCGTGCGCGTCCAGAAGCGCCTCGGGCGCCAACCCGAGATGGCACTGCGCTTTCAGTCGGTGGGTCGCGGCGCGAGTCGTCGCATCGCCGAACTGTTGATGCTCTATGACGAAGGTCCGGCCGTGTTCCGCGGCGCCGCGAAACACGCGCCTGCGCCGCCGGTCCCCACTCCCGAGGCGCGGGACGCGCGAGACGGGACCCCCATCCCCGAGCGCCCGCCCGAACCCGCGGTCGCGCTCCCTCTCGAGGACCCGGGGGACGCGCTCGCGGAGGCAGCAGACGACCGTTTCGTCCTCGGGCCAGCGGACAGCACCGATCTGGAGAGCGCGGGAGAGGAGAGTCCCGAAGAAGAGCGCTCCGAGTGGAGCGCCGACGCAGACGACGAAATAGTGGGGGCTCCGGCGTCGTTCCAGGCGCCCGCGCCGGTGTTTTCGGAGGAGGACCGCGAGTTCGATGACGCCGCCCGCGCCTCGATGGATGCCGAAGTCGAAGCGGCGCTCGCACCGCACCACGCCACGATGGTGCCCGAGGAGAGCGACGACGCGCCCCCGCGGTCGGCGTTGCCGGCCGAAGAGCCCGGGGCGGACTCGCGCGAGCTCCTCGACGAGAGGCGGCGAGAGCCCCGCCGCGAGTTCAACCGCCAGGTGGTGGCGCTCGACCGGAGCGCCAGACGGATCCTGGTGGGCCGCGATCTCTCTGTCGGCGGAATGCGGGTCGACGCCAACGACGCTCTCACCCCTCGAAAGAGTTTCCGCCTCTCCATCCATGTGCGGCAAGGGGAGGTCCCGCTCGTGCTCCGGGCGCGTGTGGCCCGAGACGACGGCGAGGACGGCATTCTGCTCCGCTTCGATCCGCTGTCCTTCGCGGTGCAGGAACAGCTCCGCAAATCACTCCGCGAACTCCCGATTCTGGCGACCGGGGACGGGGAGGAGCCGGAGGCGGTGCTGCTCACGGAGATGATCGACAAAGACCCGCTGCCCGGGTAGCGGGGCCGAGACACCGGCCGAATCCCTGCCCGGGACGTGCGGCTTTGGATTCGCCCGAAACCGGGGCTACCGCGCGTTCACCATCCGCTGCGAGAGCTCGCTCAGGTGTTCGGCCACCTGCTGGAGGTCCATCGCGCCCCCCTCGCGGTACCAGCCGTACGAGTAGATGATCATGGTGCTGATGCAGGTCGCGGTCACACGCGGGGCTTCGACGGCAAACTCGCCGCGTCGACATCCCTCCTCGATCAGCTCCGCGAGCCGTCGGTCGAAACGGCGCCGCAGGTCGGCGAGTTCGGCCCGGGCATCCTCGCTGAGGCGGTCCATGTCGCGGCTGTACACCGTGACATAGGCGCGGTTCTCGAGGGTCACCTCGGCGAGGGCCCGACACGCCGTGGCGAGCTGCTCGCTCGACGATCCCCCGCTCGCGACGGCCTCATCGAGAGCCGCGAGAGCTCGCACGACACCGCGACGGCAGGTCTCGAGCAGGATCTCGTGTTTGTCTTTGAAGTGGTAGTAGACGAAGGGTTTTGTGGCGCCGAGGGATTCCGCGATCGCGGTCATGGACGTGCCGTTGTAGCCGCGTTCGGCGAAGAGCTCGGCGGCCGCTTCGAGGATCCGCTCCTTCTTGAGCTGGTACACCTCGGCCTGGACGCGCCCACGCCCGGCGCCTCCCGGGTTTCCTCGCCCGCCGACGCGTTCGGCCATCGTCGTCTCCCTCTCCCTCCGCCCGAAGGGGTGGTCCTTCTCTGACAAGAGGTGGCCTGGATATACCGAAAAGGGGTCAACTTGACCCAAATGATACCTAATAGTATATTCTGAAAACCAACTGGAATGAATCCGTTCGAGAGAGTACGGGACAAGGGCCGGAACCAGCATTGATGGACTCGATGAACGCGAACAAACAGCCGGGTGACCGGGACGAGACGATCGCGCAGTACTGGCGCGATGGGTTTTGCGTGGTGCGCGGGCTGCTCTCCGAAGAGGCCCGCACCGAGTGGCTCGAGCGCCTCGCCGCACTGGCGGACGGGCGCGCCCCCGTACCCGAATCGATGCGGGTGGTGCGCGATGTCATGGTCGCCACCGGCGTCATCCAGGCGAAGAGCCCCGCGCACGAAATCGCAAAGCTCCAGGACTTCGAGGACGACCCGGTTCTGTGGAACTACGCGACCGATGGCGAGCTCCTCGATTGGATCGAGGTCTTCGTCGGCCCGGAGATCTTCTCGATCAACACGATGCTGATCAACAAGCCGCCGAACGTCGACGGTCGGCACCCCCTCCACCAGGACCTGCTCTACTTCCCGTTCCGCCCGGCGGATCGCATCGTCGGCACCTGGACGGCGCTCGACCGCGTTCACAAAGAGAACGGCTGTCTGGTGGTCGTCCCGGGCTCCCATCGCGGTGACCTGCTGGCGCATGAAGTGCCCGACTGGGAACACTGGAATGCCGCCTACTACGGCGTGCCGGGGTACGACGATGCGCCGCGTGTGCACCTCGAAATGGAGCCCGGCGATACGGTTTTCTTTCACCCGCTGCTGATTCACGGTTCGGGCCGTAACGAGTCGTCGGGCTTTCGTCGCGCGATCTCGGCCCATTTCGGCAGCGTCGGCTGCACCTGGGACTGGACCGAGGCGATCTCCGGGGAGCGCCCCTACACCGTGGTGCGGGGCGCGGGGTCCGGCGAGCGCTGGACCGGGATCCGCCGCGGCGCGACNNCGATTATCTCCCGCACGACGACGATTTTTTCGAACGCGACGCCGGATAGACGCTCCGAACAAAGAGCGGGCACCCCCTGCGCGCGAGCGCGTGTCGCCTCCATGCCGGCACGGGACCGGGCCCCACACAGCGGGGTGCTACCGTGGGCCTCTAGGCGCCGGGACTGCGCGCCGAAGGAGTAGAACATGGACCCGGCCCGCAGCACCGTCGTGGCCGCCGTCATTCTCGGGGCGGCCATCGTGGGCGGCAGCCTGCTGCTGAAATCTTCTCTCGATCGGGGGACGCGGGAAATCCGCACCTCGCTCGCGGAGGTCAAGACCGCACTCGAAGCCGCGCCGCGTGCCGGGGGGCAGCGTGCNNCAGCGTGCCGCTGCGCAACCCGCACGCCGGGGCCCCGATCCGAACCGCCGCCACACCGTGGACGTCGCCGGTGCCCCGGCCCGTGGACCCGTCGATGCGCGGGTGAAACTCGTCGAGTTCTCCGATTTTCAGTGACCCTACTGCAAGAGGGTCGGTCCGACCCTCCAGCAGATCAAAGCGGAATACGGGGACGAGGTGCAGGTGGTCTGGAAGCACCTTCCGCTGACGATCCACGCCAAGGCCCCGGCCGCACACGCCGCGTCGGAGGCCGCCCACCGCCAGGGCAAGTTCTGGGAGNNNCGGGTCGACGACGACACGGCGGAGGCGGGGCGTCTCGGGGTGCGGGGAACCCCCGCGTTCTTCATCAATGGCCGATTCCTGAGCGGCGCGCAGCCCTTTGCCAACTTCAAGCGGCTGATCGACGAAGAGCTCCGTCGCTAGCGCACGCGCCCGTCGGCCAGCTCGTCGTAGATCGCGCGGGTCAGCAGGCTCAGGTCTTCGCTCTCGATCACGAAGGGCGGGGCTAGATACACGACGTCGCCGAAGGGGCGGATCCAGGCCCCGCGTTCGACAAAGCGCTCCCGCATCGCGGCCGGGTCGCCGAGGGTGTCGAGCTGGACCACCCCGATCGCACCGAGGACGCGTACGTCCACCACGCCGGGCAGGCTCCGGCAGGGCTCGAGTTCTTCGTTCAGCTGTTCCGAGATCGCCGCGACCTGCGCGAGGCGGGGCTCCCGCTCGAAGAGATCGAGCGATGCGTTCGCCGCCGCGCAGGCAGCGGCGTTTCCCGAGAAGGTCGGGCCGTGCATCAGGGCGTGCTCGGGATCGTCGTCGAGAAAGGTCGCGTAGAGTTCTTCGCTCGCCACCGTCGCCGCCAGCGGGAGGGTGCCGCCTGTGAGCGCTTTCGAGACGGTGATGAGGTCGGGGACGACCTCGGCTTGTTCACAGGCGAAGAGCGTTCCGGTGCGACCAAACCCCGTCGCGATCTCGTCGAGAAAGAGCAGGATTCCGTGTCGCGCGCAGGTATCCGCGACGGCGCGGAGCGTATCCGGAGAGTGAAAGCGCATGCCCCCTGCGCACTGGGCCAGCGGCTCCATCACCACGGCCGCGATCTCGCGCCGCCGGTGTCGCAGCAGCGCCTCGAATTCGCGCAGTCGTTCCGGGGTGTCGGGAAGGGTCGCCAGAATCTGTTCGGGGAAGGCCCCCCGGAAGAGGGTGTGCATCCCTTCCTCGGGGTCGCAGATCGACATCGTTGCGAAGGTGTCGCCGTGGTAGGCGCCGTAGAAGCTCACAAAGCGCCGCCGCCCCGGTTCGCCGCGGTGGATGAAACTCTGCAGGGCGATCTTGAGACCCACCTCGACCGACACCGAGCCCGATTCGGAAAAGAACACCCGGCCGAGAGACCCGGGGAGGAGGGAAGCCAGCCGGGAGGCGAGCGTGAGGGTGGGTTCGGCCACGAGGCCCCCGAGCATCACGTGGGGGACCCGCCGCAACTGATCTTCGACGCGCGCCAGGATCTCGGGGTGGCTGTGGCCGTGGCAGGCCGTCCACCAGTTCGAGATCCCGTCGACGAGGACCCGTCCGTCCTCCAACCAGAAGCGAACGCCCTCGCTGCGGGCGACCGGGAGGNNCGTAGGGAAGCCAGACACGGCTCTCTGCCGCTTTTTTGCGCCACTCGGTACTCATGCGGTTCTCCACCGACCTCGGGGTATGCTGCCGCCGATGACGAGTCTCGAACGATACGCCCAGACCAAGCTCGCCGCTCTCGAAGCCCGCTCGCTGCGACGCGCCCTGGTCGAGACCGATCGATTTGGCCCCGGGTTGGCGCGGCGTGACGGTCGCGAGGTCGTCTCCTTCTGCGACAACGACTATCTCAACCTGAGCCAGCACCCGGAGGTGATCAAAGCGGCCCTCGAAGCGNNCTCTACACACGGCTCGAGGAGCGACTCGCACGCCTCAAGGGAAGCGCCGACGCGCGGGTCTTCGGAAGCGGTTACCTCGCCAACCTGGGGATCATCCCGGCGCTGGTCGGCGAGGGCGATCTCGTCCTCGCCGACGCGCTGAGTCACGCCTGCCTCTTCGGCGGGGCCCAGCTGTCGAAGGCCTCGCTCGCCGTGTTTCGTCACAACGACCTCGACCATTGCGAGGACTTGCTCCGCGCAGCGCGCGGGGATGCGGGTCGCTGCGTGATCGTGACCGACGGCGTCTTCAGCATGGACGGCGACCGCGCGCCGCTGCGGGCGCTCCAGGCCCTGTGCGAACGCTACGACGCGTGGCTCCTGGCCGACGACGCCCACGGCCTGGGCGTGGTCGAAGGCGGGCGAGGGAGTGGGTACGAAGGCGGCGTGTCCCTCGGCCTGGACCTCCAGATGGGAACGCTCTCGAAGGCGGTGGGCGCCTACGGCGGTTACCTGTGCGCCTCGGAGGCCGTGATCGGCCTACTCACCAACCGCGCGCGCACGCTCGTCTACACCACCGGTCTTCCGCCGGCGACGGTCGCCGCCGCCGACGCGGCGCTCGCCGTCATCGAGCAGGACGCAGAGCGCGTCGCTGCGCCGATGCGCAACGCGGCGCTCTTTTGCAGCCGGCTCGGGCTCGCGGCGCCGCAGAGCTGCATCGTGCCGGTCGTCCTCGGAGAAGCGGGACGCGCTCTCGAGGCCAGCCAGGCACTCCTCGACGCCGGGTTCCTCGTGACGGCGATCCGCCCGCCGACGGTGCCCGCCGGGACCGCCCGCCTGCGGATCACCTTCTGCTCGGCCCACCGCGCCGCGGACATCGAGGCGCTCGCCGACGCCGTCGCGCCCTGGTGCGAGGCGTGAGCGCCTCCTTCTTCGTCAGTGGGACCGGGACCGGGGTCGGCAAGACCCTGCTGACCGCGGCGCTCGTCCACCAGTTGCGCGCGCGCGNNGAGCGACAGCGAAGTGCTGTTGCGGGCCGGTGGGCGCCCGGTCACCGAGGCCGGTATCGAGTCGATCTCGCCCTGGCGCTTCCGGGCCCCGCTCTCCCCGGACATGGCCGCACGCCGCGAAGGGCGCGCCATCGCCTTCGACGAATTGGTGTCGTACTGCCGAGAGCGCGTGAAGTCGCGAAACGACGAGCGCGTCCTGATCGAAGGCGTCGGAGGGGTGTGCGTGCCGCTCGACGACACCTATACCGTCCTCGACTGGATGGAAGCCTGTGCGCTTCCCGTGTTGCTCGTGGCGGGGAGCTACCTGGGAACGCTGTCGCACACCCTGACGGCCGCGAGCGCGCTCGAGCAGCGGGGGATCCGGCTGCGCGGCGTCATCCTGTCCGAGTCCCCCGAGAGTCCGGTGTCCCTCGAGGAGAGCCGGGCGACACTTCGGAACTTCCTCGCGCCCGAGCTTCCCGTCGTGATTCTCCCGCGGCTCGCAGGGGAGCCGCTCTGGGCCCAGGCCCCGCCGCTCCTGGACGAGATCGGTCTCTGATCCATCGACGCCTCGACCGAGCCCGACGCCTGCACCACAATCGGCCCCTCGCCCCGCTCCACCCCACGCCCCTCATACACTCGCGGGGCCTCACTCCAGCAGGAAGTTCTGTCCATGGCCCAGCTCGACCTCTTCGACCTCACCGGAAAGACCGCCCTCGTGACCGGCGGCAGCCGCGGCCTCGGCCGCGCGATGGTGCTGGCCTTTGCGGAGGCCGGCGCCGACGTGGTGATCGCGAGCCGCAAGATCGATTCCTGCGAGGAGCTCGCCCGCGAGGTGCGCGAGCGCTTCGGACGCGAAGCCATGCCCTACGCCTGCCACGTCGGCCATTGGGAGCAACTCGGCGGCATGGTCGACGCCGTGTACGAGCGCTTCGGCAAGGTCGACATCCTGGTCAACAACGCCGGCATGTCGCCCCTCTACGACAAGCTGGTGGAGGTGAGCGAGGCGCTGTGGGACAAGGTGCTCGACGTAAACCTCAAGGGCGCCTTTCGGTTGAGTGCGCTGGTGGGCTCGCGAATGGCCGCCGGGGAGGGCGGCTCGATCATCAACATCAGCAGCGCCGCGGCGGTGGAGGAGACCCCCGACATCATCCCCTACTCCGCCGCCAAGAGTGGGCTCAACGCGATCACGATGGGCTTTGCTCATGCCTACGGCCCCAAGGTCCGTGTGAATTGCATCCAGGCCGGGCCCTTCATGACCGACATCAGCAAGGCCTGGGACAAAGAGATCTTCAAGAAGCAGGCCGAGCGCTTTGCGATGCGACGGGGTGGCGAACCCGAAGAAATCGTCGGTGCGGCGCTCTATTTCGCGAGTGCGGCGTCGAGTTTTTGCAGCGGCGCCGTGTTGGCGCTCGACGGCGGCCGTCCCCGCGGCGCGGGCGGAACCGAACCCAAGGAGTGGTAGATGAGTGAAGAGGCCAACCGACAACTCGTGACGGATTTTTGCAACGCCCTCCTGCTGGGAACCGATCGGATCGTGGAATTCCTGGCCGAGGACGTTCGCTATCACAACATGCCCTGGCCGCCGGTCACGGGGCACGACGCCGTGCGCAAAGTCCTGGGGCCCTTTGTCGACGCCGACCCCTGCGCGCTGCGCAAGATGGTCATCCACCACACGGTGGCGGAGGGCGACGTCGTGATGAACGCCCGCGACGAAACCTGGGAGCACAAGGGCGAATCCTGTGTCCTGCCGGTGGCGGGTGTCTTTCGGATTCGCGACGGCAAGATCACTCATTGGAGCGACTACTTCGACGTCGCCACCATGCAGCCGCTCCTCGACACCCTGTAAGCGCGCCGCCGAAGGCCGCCGACGCCGCCGCTCGCGGAGGGTCTCCACCTGGAGACACCTTCGCCGGAACCGCCCCCGATTGCCGCGAAGCGCGGGATGCGGAGCTCGTGTCGCTCCAGCCTTGTGACGCCGAGATTGGCTATCTTTGCGGCCGATCCATTCACCGGTGATCCACCTTGCACCACCCCTTGGAGGCTTGTCCGATGGCCGAATTCGACCTGCAGATCCGCGGCGGAACCATTGTCGACGGAACGCGTGCGCCCCGTTTCGAGGGCGACCTCTTCATCAAGGACGGCCGCGTCGCGCAGATTGGCGGCGAGGGCACGGCGGACCGCGTGATCGACGCCGAGGGCCTGGTGGTCGCGCCGGGCTTCGTCGACCTCCACACCCACTACGACGCCCAGATCCGCTGGGATCCCTACTGCACGATCTCGGGCTGGCACGGCGTGACGTCGGTGGTGCTCGGCAACTGCGGCTTCGGCTTCGCGCCGGTGAAGCCCGAGTTCCGCGAGCGCTCGATGCTGACCATGACGCGCACCGAGGCGATCCCGTTCGAGTCGATGAAGGCGGGCATGCTCTGGGACTGGGTCACCTTCCCGGAGTGGATGGACACGCTTGNNCGATGAAGGAAGGGCTCGAGTGGGACTGGGAGACGATCCCCGAGTACCTCGACAGCCTCGACCGTGCGCCGAAGGGCGTGAACGTCATCCAGTACATGCCGACCGCCTCGCTCATGACCTACGTGATGGGCCTCGAGGCCGCCAAGACCCGCCCGGCCACTGACGAAGAGCGCGCCGAGATGAAGCGCCTGCTCCACGAAGGGATGGACGCGGGCCTCTGTGGCTTCTCGATCCAGCGCCTCGGGCCCGACTCGGTCCAGGCCGACTTCGACGGCTCGCCGATGGTGACCGACACGATGTGCGACGACGACATCCTGGCGCTGGGCGAAGTGCTCCGCGAGCGCGGCGAGGGGTTCATCCAGATCACCCAGGCCGAGGGCAAGGGGCTGAAGCACGACTGGGCGTTCCTCGAGAAGCTCGCGGCGACGGCCCAGCGGCCGATCCTCCACAACGCCGTGCTGCCTGCGCGCGTCGACGCGGAAGTGCACCGGCGCCCGCTGCGCTGGATCCAGCGCTGCCAGGACGAGGGGCTGCCGATCTACGCCCAGTGCGGAACCGGGCGGGCGGGCTTCGCCTTCACCCTCGAGCACTGGAACCTCTATGACGCCTCGCCCATCTGGCGTGAAGCGACGACCGGGACCAAGGAGGAGCGCCTCCAGAAGATCCAGGACCCGGAGCTCCGCCGGAAGCTGGTGGACGAATTCGAGGCCGCCGATCGCCGCCTGCGCGCGATCCAGGCCGGCGTGGGTGGCAACCCCAAGTTCCTCGTGATCCAGAGCGTCAACGACCAGCCGGAGCTCGAGCACTATGTCGGACAATCGGTCGGCCAGATCGCCGAGGCCGAGGACAAGCACCCGATCGAAGTGATGCTCGATCTCTCGGTCGCCGGCGATCTCAACGTCGAGTTCCTCGGGCCCGACCGCGGATCGAACGCCGAGCACATGGCCGAGATGATCCACGAGCCCTTCTCGATCCCCGGTGTGTCGGACGGTGGTGCCCACACGAAATTCTTTACGGGTGGCGCGTTTACAACGGATTTCCTCACCTGGCTTGTGCGAGATGAGGAGAAGGTCACGCTGGAAGAGGCGCACTATCGACTCTCGAATCTCCCGGCCCAGGCCGCGGGGTTCAAGGATCGGGGCACCCTCGCCGAGGGCGCGGCGGCCGACATCGTCGTCTACGACCTCGAAGGC
>JABAHO010009362.1_pt1 | contig 12556 bp, 12 predicted proteins | sample 7062071 | NCBI WGS metagenome assembly JABAHO01 (sample SAMN14534356, study PRJNA622989) | marine sediment metagenome | biome: marine biome [ENVO:00000428]; feature: marine pelagic biome [ENVO:01000023]; material: deep marine sediment [ENVO:00002113] | place: India: Gulf of Kutch | collected...
TTCCGGCAGGCGATCGACGGTGAGACGGCCTTCAAGGTGTCTTATCCAGCCGAGTCGGAAGCTGCCCTCGATGAGCGGTTGCAGGAGGCAGGCGTCCCCGTCGATGTTGATCCGGAAGGGACCACGATTCTCGAATACATCTTCGGTCTGCTGCCCTGGATTCTGATCTTCGGCTTCATGATCTTCATCCTCATGCAGGCGCAGNNGAGCAAAGATCAGCCCAAGGTCACCTTCGAGGACGTCGCCGGCATTGACGAGGCCGTGGAGGAGCTGCAGGAGATCAAGGAGTTCCTGCAGAACCCCCAGAAGTTCCGCCAAATCGGAGCCAAGATCCCCAAGGGGGTCTTGCTGTTCGGACCGCCCGGAACCGGCAAGACCCTGCTGGCCCGGGCGGTGGCCGGCGAGGCCGGCGTGCCGTTCTTCTCGATCTCGGGCTCGGACTTCGTGGAGATGTTCGTCGGTGTCGGCGCCAGCCGGGTGCGCGACCTCTTCGAGCAGGCCAAAGCCCAGGCGCCGGCGATCGTGTTCATCGACGAGATCGACGCCGTGGGCCGNNGCGCGAGCAGACGCTCAACCAGCTGCTCGTCGAGATGGACGGCTTCGAGACCAACGAGGGCGTGATCCTGATCGCCGCCACCAACCGACCCGACATTCTCGATCCGGCGCTGCTGCGGCCGGGGCGCTTTGATCGTCAGATTGTTGTCGACCGTCCCGACCTCAATGGGCGCATCGACATCCTCAAGGTCCATGCCAAAGGCAAGCCGATCGCCGACGACATCGAGCTCGAGGTGCTGGCCCGCCAAACTCCGGGCTTCACAGGAGCCGACCTGGCCAACCTCATCAACGAGGCGGCGATCCTGGCCGCCCGGCACAACAAGAAGACCATCACGATGACTGAGCTCGAAGAGTCCATCAACCGGGTAATCGCCGGGCCCGAGCGCAAGAGCCGCCTGATCAGCGAGGATGAGAAGCTCGTGATTGCCTACCACGAAGGGGGCCACGCTCTGGTCGGCCATGCCATTCCCAACGGAGATCCCATCCACAAGGTCACGATCATCCCCCGCGGGATGACGCTAGGTCACACCCTGGCCCTCCCAACGGAGGACCGCTACATAACCCGTCGTAGCGAGATGGTTGACCGATTGGCAATGATGCTGGGTGGCCGCACCGCCGAGGAGATGATCTTCGCCGACCCCAGCACCGGGGCCGCCGACGACATCGAGAAGGCCACCAGCCTGGCCCGCAAGATGGTCATGGAGTACGGCATGTCCGACGAGCTCGGTCCCATGAGGTATGGCTCCAATCAAGGGGAAGTGTTCCTCGGGCGCGATTACACGCAACACCAGGATTACTCCGATGAGCTGGCCTCGCTCATCGACACTGAAGTGCGCAAGCTGATTACCCAGGCGCACGACGAGGCCCGGGACATCCTCACTCACCACCGCGACGTGCTCGATCGGCTAGCCAAAGAGTTGATGGACAAGGAGTCCCTCGATTCGGAAGAGGTTGCAGAGATCTTCTCGCCGATTCGCAAGTGGGTCTTTACCAGCAACGGCTCGGGCCGGATCACGCCTCCGAAAGACGATCCGGCCGCCCCGCCCGACGGGCTCGGTTCAGGCTCCGGTGACGACGGCCTGGCAGCGACTTCCTCGGACGAGGGTGGCTCCTGAGCTGGTCCGGAGCTGACGGACTTCTCTGGGACGGCTCCCGCACGGTCATCATGGGCGTGCTCAACGTAACGCCCGATTCTTTTTCCGACGGCGGGCAGTTCGCGTCAGCCGATGTCGCGGTTGATCACGGTTTGCGCCTGCTGGCGGAGGGGGCCGATTTGATTGATGTGGGCGGCGAGTCCACGCGTCCAGGAGCCGATCCGGTCGACGCTGAGGTAGAGGAGGGACGTGTTCTCCCGGTCATTTCCAGTCTGGTGGCCGGCGGAGCCCGGGTCTCGATCGACACCGCCAAGGCCGGCGTTGCCCGAAGTGCGCTCGCAGCCGGGGCCTCTGTCGTCAATGACGTTTCGGCGCTGGGAGACCCGGCAATGGCTGAAGCGGTCGCCAACGTCGGTGCCGGACTGGTCCTGATGCACATGCAGGGGGAGCCTCGCACGATGCAGGATCGGCCCGAATATCGGAATGTCGTGGCCGAGGTATCCGAATTTCTGCAGGATCGAGCCTCTCTGGCCGAGAAGGAAGGTGTTCCCAGCGACCGGATCGCCGTTGATCCAGGAATTGGCTTCGGCAAGACCTTCGAGCACAATCTCGAGCTGCTGCGCCGCCTCGATTCTCTGGCAGAAATTGGCTATCCAGTCGTTTTGGGCACCTCCCGAAAGTCCTTTTTGGGCCGTATTTTGGGCGAAAACGTCCCTCCGGCGGAGCGCGATGCTGCAACGGGCGCTACCGTAGCCCTGGCGATCGAGCGAGGGGTTGCCGCAGTGCGTGTACACAATGTGGCGATGACAGCGCAAATCGCGCGAACGGTCGAGGCGCTGCTAGGAGACTGAGATGGCAACGGGCCTGGAACCACGGGGTTTCGTGTGGGTGATTGCTCGTCGCTTGGCCTTGTCGGAGCGTGTCGGCGGCCAAGGTTTGCAACACCGCCGGGTGCGTCGTACTGAGGAGCTCGACTGGCTGATTGATAACGGTTTCACCGACGTTCTCTCCTTGCTGGAAACCAATCAGAACATTGCTGCCTATCGGGAAGCCGGTTTGCGCGCCCATCATCTTCCACTTCCGGTTGAATACGACGATGTCGAAGCCGAACGGGTCTTTGTTGCATTGGGGCAAATTCTCTCATCGCCGACCAATTCGCTCCTGGTGCATCGAGATCACATGGACGACACCCTGGTGGGATTCATGGGCGGCTACCTTCTTCGCTCCGGACTGATCGAAGATCCGATAATGGCGACGGCCGCCATTCAGGAGATAGCAGGGCGCCCACTTGGGCCAGAGGGCCGCAGGCTGGTGACTTCGGCGCTGGAATGAGACTCGACTGGCTTCCGTGGTTCCGGCCCCGCCAACACGTAGCCATCGGATTCGGTTCCAACATCGGGGATAGGCGCCGGCACCTGGAAAGAGGTTTAGAGGAACTGGCGGCCCGAGAAGACCTGGTAGCGGTGTCGTCGCTATATGAGACGGCACCCATCGGCCCGGTACCCCAGGACGACTTCTTGAACGCTGTGGCCGTGATCAAAACCCGCACGCGAGCCGACGACTTGCTCGAACTGCTGCACGAGATTGAGGACGGAGAAGGGCGGGAACGCGAAGAGAACTGGGGTGCAAGAACCCTCGACCTCGATCTCCTGCTCTACGAAGGACTCGAGATTCATGGCCATCGAAACCTGACGGTCCCACATCCGGAATTGCATCACCGGCGTTTTGTCCTCGAGCCAGCCATTGCTTGAAGTTTGGCCGGACGCCGCGCTTCCCAACGGCGAGCCGGTTGCCTCTCTGCTGGAGGCAGTCTCCGACCAGGATGTCAGACAAGTAGGCCCCTGGAAGGAAGATCTCGTTCGCCAGCCTTGGTAGGCCGGGACGTCGGCCCCGGCGTGGCAGGATTGCATTCATGCAACGCTTTGTCCGCATAACGTCACCTGAAACCCGATGAAGATCGTTGTGGTGGGCCCGGGTCGAGCGGCCATGTCTCTGGCAACGGCGTTTGCGCGCGCGGGTCACGAAATCGTCGGGCTGGTGTCGAGACGGGATGCGTCTTCCCAAGTGGCCGAACTACAGACTGAGCAGTTGCCTTGGGACGAGGCACTGCCGGTCGCAGAACTGCTCGTGGTCGGGGTCCGCGATGATGCTGTCGCCGAGGTGGCTGCAAGGCTGGTGCCGGTCGCCGGCAGCGCCGCGACTGCCATCCACCTCTCGGGCCTGCTCTCCATCGAGGTGTTGCGTCCCCTGGCCGCTGCGGGTTTGTCGATCGGCGGCTTCCACCCCCTGCAAAGCTTGCCCACTGCCGAGTTGGGAGCCGAGCGCCTGGCCGGCTCGTGGGTGGGGATAACAGCCGACAGCCGCCCGACCACCGACCAGTTACGTGAGCTGGCCGAGTCGATTGGTGCAACACCGTTTGATCTGCCGGACGCGGTCCGGCCGTTGTACCACGCCGGCGCCTCGGTGGCAGCAAACTACCTGGCTGCCAATCTCGCTTTGGCGGAGAGCCTTTTTGCCGCAGCCGGGGTGCCGTGGGAGGCGGCGCGGCCACTCGTCGAAGCTGTGGTGGGGAACGTTTACGAGTTGGGGCCGGAGGCTGCTCTGACGGGCCCGATTGCCCGAGGTGATGTGACCACGGTCGAGAGCCAGCTGAGTGCCATTCGGCAGGAGATGCCCGCGGCCGAGCAGGATTTCATCGATATCGGGCGAGCTGTAGCCAGGCTGGCCCGCCGTGAGGACGAGTTCGCAAGGGTTTGGGAATGAGAACGGTCGGCACATTCGCCGAGGTGCGAGAAGCCAGCGCCGGGACGGTCGGCTTTGTCCCCACCATGGGCTACCTGCACGAGGGCCACGTTGCTCTCATGAAAGAGGCCTGCCGCGAGTGCGACACCGTGGTGGCATCCATCTTCGTCAATCCCCTCCAGTTCGGTCCCGGCGAGGACCTCGCCAGCTATCCGCGCGACCTGGAACGCGATTCCCGGATCGCCAAGCGGGCCGGCGTTGACATCCTGTTTACGCCAGCAGAAACCGAGGTCTATCCAGGCGATGACACACCCGCTGTTGAGCTTCCAGAATTCACCACAATCCTGGAGGGGGAATGGCGTCCGGGCCACTTCCAGGGCGTTGCCACCGTGGTCGAGCGATTATTGCAAGGAGTCGAGCCCGAGCGGGCGTATTTCGGGCGCAAAGATGCCCAACAGCTGGCCCTCGTCAGATGGCTGGTAGCTGCCCACGATCTGTCGACGGAAATCGTCCCGGTCGCTACCCGCCGGGAGGCCGACGGCCTTGCGCTCTCGTCCCGCAATCAGTATCTCAGTGAATCGAGCCGGCGGGCGGCCCGAGCCATATCGCAAGGCTTGTTCGCCGCCGCCGAGGCCGCTCTGGGCGGAGAGGCCGAAGCCCGCTCCCTCGAGAGCCGTGTGGTGGACGTCATCACCGGCACTCCAGGAATCGAGTTGGAGTACGTGGCGCTGGTAGGAGAACGGAGTTTTGAACCGTTAGAAAAGCTGGAGCCCCCGGCGGTGCTGGCGGTTGCGGCCAGGGTCCACGAAACTCGTCTGATAGACAACGTCCTGTTCTTCCAAACAGGAGACACAATGGAAGTCGATCGAGGCGTCACGCTGGAACGACCATCGGTCCTGGAGGGAAGCTAATGCTGCTGGTGATTGATGTCGGCAACACGGAGAGCGTGTTGGGCGTATTCGAAGGCGACGAACTGGTCGATCAGTGGCGGATCGCGACGGTTAAGGGCCGCACCCAGGACGAGTACCGGCTCCTTCTCAGTGGTTTGTTGGCCGGGGCCGGATATGAACGCCCCAAACTCACCGGGCTGGCCCTCGCCAGCGTGGTGCCTCCAGTAACGGGAGCATTGCGGGCCGTGGCGCCTGCGCTGGTGGACGGCCCCCTCCTTGAGGTGGGTCCGGGCATGAAGACTGGCATGCCCATCGTGATCGACAATCCCCGCGAAGTTGGAGCCGATCGCATCGTCAACGCTGTGGCGGCAGCCGAGCTGCACGGGACGCCCGCCATCGTCGTGGACTTCGGCACCTCCACCAACTTCGACGTGGTGAGCAGTGCCGGCGAATACGTCGGCGGGGTGATCGCCACCGGGCTCGAGGTTTCACAGGAGGCGCTGATCAGAGCTACCGCCGCGCTGCGCAGGGTGGAGCTCACTCCTCCCCGGTCGGTGATCGGCAAGGGCACCGTCGAAGCGATTCAGAGCGGCTTGCTGTACGGCCATGCCGGGATGGTCGATGCCATCATTCAGCGCGTGTCCGATGAGCTGGAGGGTTCTGTCCACACCCTGGCCACGGGTGGTCTGGCATCGACCATCGTGCCTTTCTGCTCGACCGTCGACACGATCGATCCTCACCTGACCCTGCACGGCCTGCGGTTGGTGTATGGGCTCAATTATGAGTGAAGACCAGCACCGGGAACGGGTCGAGAAGCTGCAGCGATTGCGAGCTGAGGGCATCGACCCTTACCCGATCGATTTCCGGCCCACGAGCAACGCCGCCGAGTTACATGCCGAGCATGGCGAGCTTCCGGCAGAATCGTCAACCGGCGTGGAGGTGTCGGTCGCGGGCAGGCTGGTTGGTAAGCGAGACCTGGGCAAGCTCAGCTTTGGCGTGCTGCAAGATGGCAGCGGCCGCATTCAGCTTTTCGCGGACGAGGCGACCCTCGGCGAGGAAGGCCTGGCGGCTTTCGTCGAGCTTGATTTGGGTGACCTGGTCGGCGCGAGCGGTGAGGTCATCACCACCAAGAAGGGTGAGCTGAGCGTCCGGGTCGGGGACTTGACGTTGCTCGCCAAGGCACTGCGGCCCCTGCCCGAGAAGTGGCACGGCCTCGCCGACATCGAGACCCGCTATCGCCAGCGCTACCTCGACCTCATCTCCAACGAGGACGCCCGCAGGGTGTTCGAGCTGCGAGTCGGGGTCATCCGAGAGTTGCGTCGGCAGTTTGAGAACCGCGGTTATGTCGAGGTGGAAACTCCTGTCCTCCAGGCCGAAGCCGGGGGAGCGCTGGCCCGACCGTTCCTCACCCACCACAACTCGCTTGGTATTGATATGTATCTGCGTATTGCGCTCGAGCTATATCTCAAGCGCTTGCTGATTGGTGGAGTCGAGAAGGTTTTCGAGGTGGGGCGGATCTTCCGCAACGAAGGCCTGTCGCCCCAGCACCAGCCGGAGTTCACCATGCTGGAGAGCTACGAGGCCTATGCCGATTATCAGGACATCATGCGGCTCGTCGAGCAGAGCGTCGCCGCGGTCGCCGAGGCAGTAGTCGGCTCGACCAAGATCGAATACCAGGGGCGCGCCCTCGACCTCTCACCACCCTGGGATCGAGAATCCTTCATGTCGCTAATCGCGAGTACGACCGGTAAGGAGTTCGACCCGGCCATGCCTGCGGCGGAGGCCGAGGCGCTGGCCGGTGAGCTGGACCTCGAAGTCGAAGGCCTTCCGACCGGGAAGATCATTGAGAAAGTCTTCGAGAAGCATGTCGAACCGGAGTTGTGGAATCCCACGTTTGTGATGGACTATCCGAAGGAGATCTCCCCGTTTGCGAGAGACCATCCGGAGCAGCCTGGGATGGTGGAGCGGTTCGAGGCGTTCGTAGCTGGGTTCGAGATTGGGAACGCTTTCACCGAGCTCAACGATCCTGAGGAACAGCGGCGCCGCTTCGAGGCTCAAGCGGCCCAGCGAGCAGGGGGAGATGAGGATGCCCATGTGCTCGATCTCGACTTCGTGCGAGCCATGGAGTACGGCATGCCGCCCAGCGGGGGGTTGGGGATCGGTGTGGATCGTTTGGTGATGATCCTGGCCGATGTGACGAGCATCCGCGAAGTCGTGTTGTTCCCGCACTTGCGGCCCTCCTGATTTCTGTCCTCCTTGGGGAGGACCGTTTTCGCGGAGCGAAAACGAGGAGGGGGAGCATGGGATGTGAGCTCTAGCAGTTGGAGCTGCTCCCCCCTTCCGTCCCCTGTCCAACGGACAGGCCGCTCCTTCCCCCAAGGGAAGGAGAAGTACCCCATCCTGCAGCTCGAAGAGGAGCAACAATGGCTCATGCAACGCCTCCTCGCCTTCGTCCGGCTGACCCGCCCGGAGTTCCTGGTCGGCGGGTTCCTGTTCTTCTGGCTCGGCACCCGGGCGGCGGGTGCCGAGCTGACGCTGGCTCATTACGTGGCCGGGCAGGGGATGGTCACGTCGATCCAGCTCTTCGCCCAGTACGTCAATGAGCATTTCGACCAGGCGACCGACGCTATCTCCACTAATCGCACATGGTTCTCTGGTGGTTCCGGGGTGCTGCCTCTCGGCCGGCTTCCTTCCCGTACGGCGCTCTGGGCCGCATCTGTGAGCGCGACATCGGCCATTGTTTTTGGCGCCTGGGCGAGCACGCACGATTCCCGGCTCGGGATCATCGGGATCGTGGCCCTGGTTGGTTCCTGGCTCTATTCGGCCCCGCCGGTAAGGCTGATCGCTACTGGATCCGGTGAGGTGATTGCCGCGCTGATCGTCTCCGGCCTGGTTCCGTTGACCGGGGCGTTGAGCCGTGGTCAGGTCGATTGGGCTCTGCTTCTAGCGTTCACCACGCCTTTGGTGCTGGCCAATCTGGCCATGCTCCTAGCGGTCGACGCGCCCGACGAGGACGCCGATGCCGCGACCGGCAAGCTCACGCTGTGGGTGCGGCTGGGTCGGCGTCGAGCGGCCCGGTGGCACGGAGTTGTCCTGCTACTCGCGAGCGGGACGCTGCTGTTATTGGCCCCGTGGCGACCGGCTTGGTCGACGGCGCGGGCCTTGCTGGTTCTGCCGCTTTTTGCCGCCCAGCAGTACCTGATCCAAGAGGACCGCCCCACGGAGAACGGGTCGGCCCTGACGCTGCTCGCCGTACTGTCGGTGGGAGGACTGGCGCTCACGATGGGTTCCGGCACGCTGCTGTGATGGGGAGGTGGCTGGCCCCTCAGTGACCCGCGTGGCGCCTGGTTGCCAGGGAATCGATCACCGCTACCCGTCGTAGCACATCCTTGATCTCCTGCGAGAAAGCCTCTAGATCCTCGGGCTTCGCCTCCGAGGCTGAAAGTTGGCGGTTCGCTGCCAGTTTGTAGGCAGTCTCGAACAGAGTCTGGGAGACGGACTCTTCGGCCCTGATTCGGTTCTGCAGCCGGTATTGCTTGCCGAGCGCCAGCGACTTCTCCATCACCTGCTTCTCTTCCAGCGGTTCGTCGGTGCTTGCGAGTAGGTCGGCCACGACCTGGTAGGCCTCCAGGAACGGACGCAAAGTCCAGTGGGCCTTATAAAGCCTGAGACTGCGGAGCAGCTCGCGAGCCGATTCTTGCCCTGCGACAAGGTGGCTCTCCCAGTCCGGGTCGGTGTAAGCCAGCTCTTGATGAATCTCCTCGCGGAAGGCGTTCTTGTCCGCAAAGAAGAATTCGAACTTCAAGAGGTCCCGCAGTCGCATGACCTCGTTCCAGAACACCTCTTCCAACCCTCGTTCGGCCTCGGTCGCTTTCACCAGCGCCAGCTCGGCGATGGCGCCGTTGACGAAGAAGTGGACGATCGTGTTGCGGTAATAGGCCGCCGCGTGGTGCTGGTTGGGCTGGATGCGCCACACCCGGTCGGGACCCCCATCGAAGACGGAAACGATGTCTTGCTCCACGAGCGCCTTCAACACCGATTCCACTTCGGCTTCGGTGTCGATGGCATCCACGATGGTTGTGGCAAGCCTCCGTTCGCTCGTGTAGTCGTTCAGGTCGACGAGTCGGTCTGTGATTTCGTTCAGCGAAAGGGCGGTCTGTTCGTCGGCGAGCAGGGCGATGGTTACCAGCGAGGTGGGAGTTATCGGGGTCACTTCGTTGATTCGCCGGCTCACTTCGAAGGCCAACTTCTGGATCGCCAACGTGTGCTCATCCGGCTCGGATGTCAGGCTCAGCTCCTTGGCCAGCGCCAGCGGCTCACCAAAGCGCACGTGCACCTTGCCAGACCGTAGTTTGAGCCGCCGCACCGTCCGCACCAGCCAGCCGGCCCCTTCGGCCTCCTTGCCTTCGCCGCGTTGTTCGGCCGAGTATGAGTCGAGGTCGATGATCTGGTCGTATCCGATCGAGGTCGGGATCAGGTAGAGCTCGTCGCTGACGCCGCGGCGGAAGGAATCTGCGACGTAGCTCAGCATGCCGTAGCGGGGTGCCCGCAGTTTTCCTGACCGAGATCGGCCGCCCTCGATATACCACTCGAGGGGGAAGCGATGCTCGACCAAGTAGTCGATATAGGCGCGCAGGACGGCTTTGTAGAGCTCGTTGTCTTTGAAGGTTCGGCGGATGAAGAAGATGCCCGAACGGCGCAGGAAAGGCCCCACGGGGAAGAAGTTCATGTTGATGCCACCGGCGGTGTGGTTGGGTGGGAAGTCGTTTTCCCAGAGCAGGTACTGAAGAATCAGATGGTCGAAGTTCGACTTGTGGGAAGGCAGGAACACTAGGGAAGCCCGCTGACCGAGGCCGTACAACTCGAGCAGCTCTTCCCGGTCATAATCGATGGCGGTGTACGTCTTGCGGTACAGCCAGTGGACCGCGTTGGCAACCAGATCGATTACCAGCGGGCTGTGAGTGGCAGCGATCTCTCGCACATAGCGGGACGCACGATTGAGCGACCACTCGCCGCTCTTGCCGTCCTTGCGTCCGATTTCGATGACCCGGTGCTGCACTTCGTCCCGGTGCATAACGGCTTCGGAGATGAACTTGGGCACTTTGTACCGATTGCCGCGCAAGGTTCGCTCGGATCTTTCGAGTGCCAGCCAGGCTCGGTGGGAAACGAACTCGCCGAAGTCATCAACCTGGCTCTGTTCGCTCCAGGCAGCCCGCAGCGCGCTGAGGCGAGCAGGAGCTCCCACGATCAGGCGCACCCGGTCCGGGTAGCGCTTGCGGATCCAGCGAGCCCTGATCGGGTCGGGGTCACGGGGGTCGCCGGTCATTATCAAGTCGGAAAGCCGAACCCGTCGCACACCGCCTCGTTCTTCAGCCAACCAGACGATCCGCAAGGGTGCCACGAGTGGATCGTCCGCCCGGCGCAGGGTGGAGCGAAGCACCGGGCTCAACTCGTGATGCCGCCGATGGCGACGGGAGGAGGGCAGCGCGGCTGTCTCGACATCGACTCCTGAAACACGGTTGCGCTCCAGCCAGTCCATGATCATGTCGCGTTCGAGGCGGTTCGAGACATCCAGCAGGAAGGCGATGGGCCGCCCATCGCTGTCCGGCCAGGGTGGCTCTCCAACGAGGGCGGCGGGCGCGGTCATTGGGAGATTGTATTTGAAGATGAGCCCGGCGGCTTAGGCCACCTGGGCCTGATCGACCTGGCTCAAGAGGTAGGCGCCCAGCCCTCGCATGACTTCACGGCCATCCGTGAGGGGCAGCTCGTCGAGGGCCTTGTGAGCCCGGCGAATCCGCTCTTCCGCATCGGCGATGCCTGCCCCCACAAAGCCGCCTCCCCGGACGACCTGAATCACTCGCTCGATTGTGCTGGTCGGGTAAGGACGGGGAGCTGCGAGCAGCTCCCGCAACTCACCTGCGTCGCTGCCCTCGAGGGCAGCCAGTACTGGAAGCGTGAAGGTTCCCTCCCCTATGTCCGATCCGGTCGGCTTGCCGAGGAAGTCGCTGTCAGCCACCAGGTCGAGAACGTCGTCGATCAGCTGGAAGGCGATGCCCAATTCCCAGGCCCAGGCGCTCACAGCCTCGACGACCTGTCCGTCGGCCCGGGAGGCCATTGCCCCCAGCCGGGCCGCAGTTCTGATGAGGCTGGCGGTCTTGTCCTCGATCACCCGGTAGTAATCGGTGACGCTGTGGTCGAGGTTGCCCGTCAACTGCATCTCGAGAACCTGCCCTTCGCAGAGTTGGGCATAGGTCTGAGCGAGAAGGATGACTCCTTCTTGACCGAGGCTGGCGGCCGCCACTTCTGACGCCCGGGCGAGCACAAAGTCCCCGGCCAGGATGGCGATGGTGTTGTCCCAATTGGAGTTGGCCGACGTTGCCCCCCGCCGGGTGTCGGATTCGTCGATCACGTCGTCGTGGTAGAGGCTGCCGACATGGATCAATTCCACGGCGACGCCGGCTTCCACCGCTCGCGGGTCCTGAACCGGCCCCAGTTCGGCGGCCAGCTGGGAGAGCAAAGGACGGAACCGCTTGCCGCCGGCCGTCAGGTAGTGGCGGGCGATGCCGCTGAGGAAATCGTTAGAGCTTTCGGTCACCTCGGTGAGCCGGGATTCGACCAACGCCATCCGGTTCCAGATCTCGGGAATCGGCACCAGGTTTTCGATAGCAGGGGTGTTCACCGGCTAAGTGTAGGGAGCTGGTCCGAACTTCGGCTGGCCCAGGATTCGAGGTTGGCTCATACAATTGTCGGATGTTTCAGCGGTTCACTGAGCGAGCACGCCGGGTCGTGGTGTTGGCTCAGGAAGAGGCGCGGCTGCTCAACCATGCCCATATAGGCACCGAGCACCTACTCCTCGGTTTGCTGCATGAGGGTGACGGGGTCGCGGCCAGGGCTCTCGAGATCTTGGGGGTTGAACTCGGATCGGTCCGCGATTCGATTATCGAACTGGTCGGGGAGGGTACCGAGCCGCCACGGGGGCACGTCCCGTTTACCGCCCCGGCCAAGGCCACACTGGAACATTCGCTGCGCGAGGCGCTGCAGCTCGGCCACAACTACATCGGCACCGAGCACATCCTGCTCGGCCTCATCCGCGAGGGCGAGGGCGTGGGGTCCCAAGTTCTCCAACAACAAGGCGTCGATCTCCACGAGGCGCGGGAAAAAGTGATCAAACTGCTCGGTGCGGTCGAATCCGGCGAAGACCCGTTTGCTGCAGCCGACGACCTGACGGGTCGGCTGGCGGGACCAGATTTCACCGCCACCGCGCATGGCCTTCCC
>JABAHO010001943.1_pt1 | contig 12553 bp, 18 predicted proteins | sample 7062071 | NCBI WGS metagenome assembly JABAHO01 (sample SAMN14534356, study PRJNA622989) | marine sediment metagenome | biome: marine biome [ENVO:00000428]; feature: marine pelagic biome [ENVO:01000023]; material: deep marine sediment [ENVO:00002113] | place: India: Gulf of Kutch | collected...
TAGTCTTTGAAAGAAAGGAGGTGAACTATGAAAAAGATTACGACCTTCGGAATACTTGTCGCTCTGTTAGCTATATCCATGATGGCCGCGCCGGTGATGGCAAAATCGACAACTGTTCAAGTTTGGTGGCTTGAAGATGCCGAAAGATATGGAGGAGATGGCACACTCTTGAGCACGTGGACAAATGACCGCATCCCGCCAGCATCGCCTGTGGGCTATATTGAGTTCACCAAGACTGGGAAAGCCTATCATGCTGGGATGGAGTGGTTTTATAATTACTATCCCCTTGACAACTTCAGCGCCAGTCCTTTGGTGATTGCCAACGGCAAGTTTGCTGCATGGGCACGCTATAACTCGCCAAGGTCAGGACTGCCTATCCTTGACAAGATAAGGGGGAAGTTGACTATTGACGATGGGGTAGGAACAGCGTTCGGCTCCTATGTACAGTATAGCTATGTGGAGGGCATCACGGACCAAGCTACAGTGACGAATGCGTACCCGCACGCGGTGGCAACCGACGATCCAGACATTTGGCTGATAGGGACAACCTATTACACAGTCCACGGTAAGGAGTAGCCATTCATGCATGAATGGAAATTACCGGAACTACCACGGAGAGGGCTCTGGATGGTGGTTTATCGGCTACACTGATTACACTGCTCATTAATGAGTAAGGTTATTATAGAGCAATACAGAAAGCGGCGCTAATGAAAGAATGGAGTCGATATATCGCAATCATAATTCTAGTCGCTACCTTTGCCCTGCAAATTAGCATCATAGTATTCGTTTCTTGGTACCTAAAAGTGTGGTGAAGGCATAGACTTTACCCTATCCCCTTCCCCTTGGTAAGGGGAAGGGGTTATTTATTAACCTCACCCCCTTAGTCTACCTCGCCCTCAAAGGAGATAAGGTTCGGGAAACACGGCATCACAAAGCCGAGCTTGAGCACCGGATAGAGCAAGCCAGACAGTCGCAGGTGAGCATAGAGAACATCAAGAAAGCCTGCGAGATTGTGAGCGATAACCTCNNATTGTCGTGCAGTTTCCACTCCGCTATGGCTGAGTAGTGAGGGCAAACAGTTAGCAGCTTGACTAAAGCTTCTGGAAGAGCATGGTAGACAGGTAGCGCTCACCGGTGTCAGGTAAGATTACGACTATAAGCTTGCCTTCATTTTCCATTCTTTTGGCTACTTCCAGTGCTGCCCAGGTAGCGGCACCTGAGGATATGCCGGCCAGTATGCCTTCCTCTTTGGCTAATCTTCTCGCCATTATCCCGGCATCTTCATTGGTGACCTTGATAATTTCATCAACCAAATCCGTTCTGAGAACATTGGGGATAAAGCCAGTCCCGATACCCTGAATCTGGTGGCGCCCTGGCTTCCCTCCGGAGAGAACTGGAGAATCAGCAGGCTCAACGGCGATAGCCTTAAATTCGGGCTTCCTCTTCTTTATTACCTCGCTCACCCCAGTAATTGTCCCTCCTGTTCCCACTCCAGAGACTAGAATATCTACTTTGCCATTGGTATCCCTCCAGATTTCCTCGGCGGTGGTCAGCCGGTGCACCTCTGGATTTGCTAGGTTTTTAAATTGCTGGGGCATAAAGTAGTTAGGANNCTAGCTCAGCACCCAGAAAAGAGAGGAGCTGTCTTCGTTCCATGGACATGGTATCCGGCATGATGATAATAAGCCGGTATCCCTTGGCGGCGCAGACAAAGGCAAGAGCAATGCCGGTATTACCACTGGTGGGCTCGACGATTACAGTGTCTTTATTAATAAGCCCCCTCTCTTCAGCATCAACAATCATCGCTACCCCAATACGGTCCTTGACACTCCCCAAGGGATTAAACGACTCAAGCTTAGCCACTACCTCTGCCTTCGCCCCTTCCGTTATTCGATTTAATCTGACCAGAGGTGTATTCCCGATTAGCTCGGTAGAGTCTTTAGCTATGCCTCTGGCTANNCTTAACTTGTTCCACTTTTCGGATTGTCTCACCCATGTTACTTTGCTCCTTGTATTGGTTTAATGGCTAATGTAATCAGCAAGATAAAGAATGGCAAGGATAATCCCTAGATGTTTAGCGGTCAGCTTTGCTTCCTTAATTCTTCCAATTCTTTCTCTAAGTCCTTCAACTCGGTTTCAAGCTCCTTTTTATACTCCTCAAGCATCCGAATATACTCTTCCTTCCTGGGGAAGTAGCCGGGACCTCGGAACCAGAAGCCGAAGGGAGGACACCCGAAACCGAATCTAAAACCACGCCCGTATCTCATTTCTCTTTCTCCTGTTACCAATTCTACTTGAACTGGCGCCTAATGACAATTCCCGTCCATTATTGTATTATAGAAATGGAGAACTACTGTCTAGAGGGAAGACTATATGTGGCTTCAAACTAGGATGTTTTTGTTAGTCGCCGTTATGTTTGGNNCGGGGAGTGCCTGGTTCTACATTATCTTGGCTTTCGTCTTCATTGGCTTCCAGTATCTGATTAGCCCGGCTATAGTTGGCTGGACGATGAAGATAAAGTGGGTCTCGGAAAAAGAGGAGCCAGAGCTACACCGAATGGTGGCTGAACTAGCCAAGGAGGCACATCTGCCCAAGCCTAAGGTTGGCATCTCACAACTAGCTATACCCAACGCTTTCGCTTTCGGCCGAACCCGGCGGGATGGGCGAGTTTGTGTTACCCGCGGCATACTGAAACTACTGAGCCGGGATGAGCTTAAGGCTGTCCTCGGGCATGAAATATCTCACATTAGACACCGTGATATGGCAATCATCACCTTACTTTCGGCTATCCCGCTGATGCTGTACTGGATCGCCTGGGGCACGATGTGGGGANNGTCGCCGACAGGGAGGTGGTTATGCGGCGCTAATTGGGCTCGGCGCTTTTCTCCTCTACTTCATTACCAATCTCTTGGTGCTCTATGGTTCTAGGATACGGGAGTATTATGCCGACCTGGGCAGTGTTAGATTGGGAAATATGCCCCATGATCTAGCCACGGCGCTCTATAAGCTGGTCTATGGAAATGCCCGCTTGAGAAACAGCGAAGAACTCAAGCGAGTTGAAGGGGTTAAGGCTTTCTTCGTCAATGACCCTTCCCGGGCGTGGAATGAGATTAGGGAGCTCTCCCAGATTGACCAGGACATGAGTGGCACGATTAACTATGATGAACTCATGGCGCTACGCCAAAAAGAAGTGAAGCTGGGCACCTCTCACAAATTAATGGAGCTTTTCACAACTCACCCCAATATGCTCAAAAGGATAAAGCACTTATCCACCCTTCCGGTTTGATAGTGAAGACTATACCGCGATCTACACATTTCATGGTTTGCCTGCCCATTTATCTTTATCTACCTCTCCATTNNCAGGCTATCCCGGCGGCAGCGACCGCCTTAATCACATCACCGGCAATAAAGGGGAAGAGCCCCATAGTCACAACTTGGTAGAAACTGGCGGCGCCTCCTTCAACTAGGTTTAGCCACAGGTGTAGTTGAAGAAGTCCCGGTATATAGATCAGAGCAAAGTTGGCAAAGAGCATTAAGCCCAGCATACTAAGAAAGCTTCTTGCCCTGATATACCTATCAGTGAAATAGCCAAGAAACAGCGCGGCTAGAATGAAACCAACGATGTAACCCCCGGTGGGTCCGGCGAGATGGCCAACACCTCCTGACCATCCGGTAAACCAGGGTAGCCCAGCCACCCCAAGCACAGCATANNAAGAACACCAACCAGCAACACGGCGAAGGTTTGCCCGGTAATTGGTACCGGAGTCCAAGGCAGAGAAATCCGTATTTGAGCGGCAAGGCCGGTAGCACACGCCAAGCCCAGCACCAGGGCAATCTTCTTGATTAAGCTCAGTTCATACCGCCACCGGTAGGCGTTATACCGTGCCATCCTCCATCTATCCAAAGCGCTTACTGCCATATTCTTGTCTCCTTTCTTAGTTATGACGGTTCCCAACTAAATTAACGGTCACGATTTCTCAAATGCACGTCTCCACTGATAATCCTCTTTACATCACCGTCCTNNTATTTCCTCTGCCCCAGCACTAACCTTTACCCGGGAGCCGATGGTGCTGTCCAGTACCTTCCACTCTTCCCTTATGGTGCCAAATCCAGATACTAGGAATTCGTTGTAGAGCGTTTCGAACTCGGCTAGGAGGCATTGAAGAAACTCCACACGGGAGACATATCCTCCACGTTCTTCGGCTAGAGAAGTGGCAGTCCCTCTTATCGACTCTGGTAAAAGCGAGCTCGGGGTATTCACATTTATGCCGATACCAAGGATGATATAGTTTACCCTGTCTATCTCAGAACTCGTTTCGGTTAATATTCCCCCCACCTTCTTGCCACCTACAGTTATATCGTTAGGCCATTTTACCTTCGGTTGAAGGGGAGTTGCTCTTTTAATTGCCTTGCTTACCGCTACCCCAGCAATTAGGGGAATTTGGAGAACCTGGGCTGGTCTAAGATTCGGCCGCAATATGATGGAGAGATATACTCCTTCACCAGCCGGTGAGACCCAGTCCCTTCCCATCCTCCCTCTGCCTCTGGTTTGTCCCTCAGAGATGACCACTGTTCCGTCTTCTGCTCCACGTTTGGCAAGTTCCTCTGCCACATCCTGAGTTGAGGTAACCTCTTCACGATACACGATATGCTTCCCGATAAGATGAGTGTCGAGACCCAGGCTAATCTCTTCGGGAAGAAGTCGGTCAGTACTCTTGACGAAGGAATATCCCAATCTGGGAGATGAGGTAATCTGGTAGCCCTTCTTACGCAGCTCGTTGACATGCTTCCAGACCGCGGTTCTAGAGATATTGAATCGCCTGCCTAGCTGTTCTCCCGAAACATGACCCTCTTGCTGTAAGGCTTTAAGAATCGCTGTTCTCATTAGCTCAACATTTTAACACATAGTTTTTAAAATGTTAACCTTTTTCTCAGTCTGTGGTTAACAATACTCCACCAGCTCAGGCCATTTATCACCCTGAACGCTCGATAAAGATTGACAACAGTCACTAAGCCATTTATAGTGTCCATTAACGAGTGGTGCTGGAACAACTTATGGTATAGGAGGTCAAAGATGAAGGTAACTGGGGAGCCAATCGAAATTGACCGGTTGATGAAGTTGAACGAATACGGCCCCGATGACCTTTTCATCTGTTGTGCCAGTTTTGAGGAAAGGTGCCTTTCAAGCATAGCCAAGATGGGCGCTGACTTCCGGACAAGGTTTGGCGTAATCTTTGTAATCGAAGAGCCGCTCTACAAAAAGCAGATTGACAGCAATCTATTCAGATTACAGAGTGAACTGGGGAAAAGAACCACCGAAGGGACATTTGTTATTTCCTGCCCGAAAGAACGGCCCATAGAGGGGATTACCCAGCTTAAAAATGTCTGGGAACAGTGTAAGTCCAAGATTGCTGCGGAGCCTTTCATTACAATTGATATCAGTAGCTTTACCAAGATCTACCTGTTGGAACTTCTACATTATCTTGTAGTCGATTTGAACCTGGGGATTCCCCGTATGCTGCACACCACGCAGAAATATTTGCCAGCTAAACTCACCCAGGGGGTCAATCAAATCACCACAATACCTGACTTTTATGGAACCCCTTCGCTGGATAAGGAGACGATTCTCGTCCTACTCTTAGGCTTTGAGCCGGAGCGCTCCCTGGCGGTATGGAAGCAGTTTAATCCAGCGAAGACAATTGCGCTAATAACTAGTCCGCCACGCTATGGGAATCTCAATTACGTAAAACATGCTGAGGAAAATAATTCATACCTACTTTCGCAATCTTCTGTGGAAGTAGAAAATGTGCCGCCCGATAACCCGTATGCGGTTAGGAGTGTGCTTGAGGCTATTTATAACGATACCAAAGGTTCATTCAATATGGTGATCGGTCCTTTTGGGACAAAACCACAGGTTGTAGGCGTGTTTCTCTTTTGTTTGGAGTATCCTAAAGTGCAGGTGGTCTATTCTTTTCCGGTCAAATATACCAGGTCTTACTTGCAACGCCGGCCTGGTCCCACACTATTATTACCCTTGCGTCCGTGACGACGGTTTAGCCCGAGCTCGCCGGACTCAATAAGAGTTAAAGGACGCGATTTTATCCATTGGCTCCCTATCATGTTCTGGAACTAGCTTTTCCCTATCGTAGTAGCCTAATGCTATTAGGACGTCTACCTTTTTATGCTGTGGGATATTTAATATTGATTTTACTGCCTCTTCATTAAACCAGCCTATCCAGCAAGTTCCAAGGCCCAGGTCCTCAGCCTGAAGTACAAAGTGCTCACAAGCTATCCCTATATCTATAAGGTAGTATTTTGTGCCCCGGAACATTCCGCCGATTCTGGCCAAAAACTTGGCCTTTTCGGAGATGACGACAACTATAACTGGTGCCGTTTTGCAGAAGGACATTACCGAATATATGCCACCGAAAGCAGCATCACATAGCTTATTTTTTAACTCCTTATCGTCCACGACTACAAATCTCCACGGTTGTGAATTGCAGGCGGAGGGAGCTACTCTTGCCGCCTCAAGGCACATCATTATCTTTTCTCGCTCAACAGGTTTATCCAAGAAATTCCTGACGCTTTTTCTATGTTTTAGTAGGTCTAGAAGAGCCATAATTTTGCCTCTCTATATTCAATTTGAAGCCTTGAACTCTTTGTAAGTATATAGCATTCTTAATTGCAAAACCACTGCCCCTGAAGTATATATCGTTTGCAAAAGGGGGGGAAAAATTAGTAAAATTTATGCTTGCATCTAGTCAAAAATAGTTAATATTTGTTAAAATATATATGCCAGAGTTTAATACGAAAGGAGGTAAAGAGCCATGAGTGATTTGAAAGATGAAAAGATTGAGTTGATAATAAAGAGGGATAAACTGGAAGAGGAAAGATCAAAGTTAGATAAAGCCAACGTAGCCGAAGATGAAAGGCTTGCGAAAGAGATAAAAGAAATCCATACCAGGATTGAAGAGCTAAATAAAAAAATAAAAGAGGCTGAGTCACTGATAGAGTGATGGTGGAAGGTAGGGGTAACTCTAATCATCAAATATGCCGCGAGTTAGCTCAGCACATATAGTTTCGGGAAATATATGGCGGCTGATTAACTTAGCCGCGAAGCCTTGTACATCAAATCTCGCCGCTATCAAGCATTTAATAAAATCACTCTCTTCTTCAACCGGGAATTTTTTAGCTTTATAGATTAGAGGAACAAATTCTTCATTTAATTTTTTCGGGGTAATAACACTATTCTTAAATTCTTCCCTGAGTCTTTCTGGTATTAATAAAACTGCCAGTTCATAGTTTAGATTAAGCTTTTGTCTTATTTCCTCGTACAAATTATCAATCATCTTAAACGACAATCAATCCTTTCCGTCGATATAAAAAACTCACTAAGTTTGCCCTTTGTAGTCGTATCCTGGGCAGCACCTTTAGGGTAATTATTCAAACTCATCTTTGGATAGGGCGGTAAATACGATAGCGGCTATTCCCAAAGGTATTGCAGCCAAGATGGCAGCGATTGAGCCAGTAAGTGCCCATCCCCACCTCTTTCTTTGCACCGCATATATGCCACCTACCAAAGCCAATATCCCAACAATTAGCGTAGGAATAGCTATAATCCAGAGAACAGCTGGTACAAACCAAGGAATGGGTCCAGTAACATACGGAGCACCGCTGATAACAATAATGCCTATAATAAGGCCAATAAAACTAGTGAGGCCAAAAACACCTGATATAATATCCAGAATTCCAGCGACTGTAGGCTTCCATGTCTTTTGCATATTATCCTCCTCACGCTAATTATTTATCGCACTCTATCATAAAACTTATCGTGTGTCTATCAGGCTAGTACCGTCCACTCATAATCCTAGAAAATAAGGGGAGCTTATTCACTCCGCTGGCGCACTCGACTCCTGTAACAAACTAACGGCATGATAGAGTGAAGCTACAGCGAGACTTACCCACATAATTGCCACAATGATTCCCACACCGAAGCATATTAGCCCGGCAATACCTATGGGGATTGCCAATAAGAAGATTAAGAAGACTTTCCACGCATGCCCACCAGTCATGCGCCAGCTTTCCTTAACTGCCTCGATTANNACTACAAGGTAAGGTGTAAAGGCTAACTTACAGGCAAATATGATTCCTGGTACTATCAAAAGAATCAATCCAATAAAAATGATAACATCTACAAGTAAATTGGCTAGAACAGCATTCCAGTAGTTTTGAAAAGCTCCGAATATATCTTTTATCTGTAACTTATCACCTCTCGCTGCCTTAAGATAGGCAAACGCCACACCGTATTCTATAGGCCCCAAAATCAAGATACCATAGGCTATTGCAAGAATGCCTAATATACCAAAGTCATCGCCAAATTGACCAGAACCAGCAGGTAAACTAATCACGAAGGCCAGGATAATTATTAAGAGCAGCTCTAAGAAATACTTCCACAGTTGTCGCCACCCATTCTTATAGCTCAAACCAACTCCTGGCAGTAGCACAACAGACTTCTGCACTACATTTTCCTTATCTTCACCCATGTAAACCTCCTTTGAACACTATGTTTCGACCTCAAGCCTGCCAGTAGGGTGGTGACAAAACCCCCTACTTACGCCATACCATACGTTACAATCTTTCCCTTGTCAATACTGCCTTTACCACCCGCATTTTTTCGCCTGCCTAAGGTTACTTTTAACTAAAAAGGGGAGTTATTTAGCTCCCCTGAATCCCATTTAGCCCTGATAAAAGGCGGAGGCCTCTTGCCTCCTTATTTTTTATACTATTCATNNAATTTTAAATTTTCCAGTTTATGAGCCGTGTGTCAACAGATTAGCACTGAAAATTGGAAAAAGCGACATGCAATATATTTTATGAGTGAAGTAACAAAACAAGCTTTTATTACTTCCGGGACTAATCCGAAACTTGGTAGGTTTGTGGGTTTTTATGTCTTCTTCAGTACTTGGATAGCTGCGGTCACCCCTGTCCCCAATTCCAATGAGTAACCTTCCTCAATCAGCAATTTTTCCAAGGTGTTCAGTAATAGTAACACATTCTCCTCAGTGGAGGAATGTCCCATAAGGCCGATGCGCCAGATCTGTCCTTTTAGTGGTCCCAGGCCCCCGCCAATCTCAATGTTGAACTCATTGAGAAGCCTCTGTCTCACCCGCTGGTCATCGATGCCTGTGGGGATGCGCACCGAGGTCAACGTGCTTAACCGATAGCCCTCCTGGGCATGTAGCGTTAATCCCATAGCTTCAAGCCCAGCCTGAAGGGCTAATCCATGCCTCAGATGGCGTTGACAACGGGCTTCCAGACCTTCTTCGGCAATTAGCACCAGAGCCTCATGTAATGCATAGATCATGTATATAGGTGCAGTATGATGGTAGAATCTACCCTCGGACCAGTAGGCGGAGAGCAGTGAGAGGTCCAGGTACCAGCTCTGCACTTTATGGGTGCGTGCTTCTAACCTAGCCATGGCCGCTTGGTTAGCGGTAAAGGGAGCGAGGCCTGGAGGACAGCTTATGCACTTTTGCGAACCACTGTAACAGATGTCAATGCCCCATTCGTCCACGGCCACCTCATGTCCCCCCAGCGAGGTAACAGTGTCCACCAGAAACAGAGCTTCATATTTTTTGGCCAGTTGGGAAGCCTCGGTCAGGGGTTGAAGGATGCCCGTAGAAGTCTCGGCATGAACCAAGGCCAGGAGCTTCACCCGCCTCTGGCGTTTCAATGTAGCTTCAATGGCTTCAGGTTCAACGATTCGTCCCCACTCTGCGGGCACTTGGACAACTTTAGCACCACATCTCAGGGCTATATCCACCATCCGTTCCGCGAAAAGACCGTTGACTCCTATAACGGCAATGTCTCCTGGCTCTAAGAAGTTACAGAAGCTCACCTCCATTCCAGCCGACCCTGTACCGGAGATAGGGAAGGTAAGCCTATTCTTCGTCCGGAAGAGAGTGCGGAGGAGCTCCATGNNATGGTATCATCCATTACGGTAAGAAAGTATGGGTCTAAATGCCCCACCATAGGTGCTAGCATAGCCTTCTGGACACGGGGGTGGATATTACTGGGTCCAGGGCCCAGGAGAATTCGGTATGGGGGATTCAGTTGTTGATATGANNACATGACAAATTGCCTCCTTTTTTCTTTGACCAACGCCTTTGACAATTAGCAGACAGTTGCTTCGTAGCGAGGGCATTTGCCGATTCTACTAATTGTAACCACCACCTGAGCTGGCAGGCTCCAGAAGAGCTAAACCACTCTCCTTGTCCATGACTCGCGTCATCTTCGTACCGAGGATTTCATAGAGGATGACCTCTCCCACTAGCCAGGTCGTGACGCCATATCGGAGGCAGCCAGTTAGGGTTTTCTCTAGCCGTCCGAGCGCAGCGTGAATATGTAGGATAGGCTTCCCATCTTCATTAGGGGCAAGTACTCCCACCCCCACCACTTCGTGTACGCCTTTTATGGGCAGGAGCATTGGCTGCGGTGGTCTCTCTTCCGAACGTCGCGGGCCGACAACGACCTCACCATCTCCAATTCCACCCACCAGGATAACATGCCCGACAGATACTCCGTTCTCCTCTGCGAAACGCTCAATACAGCTTGGTATCGCATCGCCATCCTCGAGCCGTATCACGAAAACTCGACCCATCTGCCCTTCACATGCCTTCATCATAAGCCTCCTTTTAGCAATCGACACTTTAGTTGAGTGCCTTGGTTTTGTCAAGGCGCCAAGTTGGCTTCATTTTCCTTAGTGACGGCAATAAGATAAGCCTCCTGCCCTTCAAGGGCAGGAGGCTTACTTCNNCCACTTGACTATCACCATATAAGCCATGGCTGTCATCGAAGTTACTATGGCGATGATGAAAGGTATGATGTAATACAGGCTCTGTCTTCCCAGCGTCCATAGAAAAACTCCAGCGGCAAGCAATGCCAGTCCAGCCATTATTTGGTTAGTGGCACCAAAGAGGGGCCAGAGTTCCATCTGATATCCCGCCAGTGCCAGCGCTGCAATAACCGCAATGCCGGGGAGCAAGGAAACAGTCCTTTCTTGCAGTATCTTGGGCAAATTGAAAGTCTTAGCACTTTCAGCTACAGCTATTCTAGTAAATCTCATCGCGGAATCTAAAGTTGTCATGGCAAAGCTGACCACGACTACGGTCATGAATGTGGTCGCATACACTGCGGGTATTCCCAGAGCTCCCAGGAACACCTTGCCGCCTTCAGCCCATATCACCGGCCAGCTAGCGGCTCCATAGGCAGCGTAGCTCTCATTATAGCCAGCTACACCCAGACCCACAACTGCGGTGAGCAAAGCGATTACGGCGAGATAACCTTCACCGAGCATTGAACCATAGCCAACCACTCTGGCATCCGTTTCCTTATCGATTTGCTTGGGTGTAGTGCCACTACCTACTAACGAATGCCAGCCAGACATAGCGCCGCAGGCGATGACTATCATCACGAAGGGCCAGATAGGTGGTGCACCTTCAGGGGCGACCCTAACTGCTGGAGCAGCCACCTGCGCAGCTCCGCCCAGAGCAAATACTCCTATGGTAAGAACTCCAAGGGCAATGAACAGTTGATAAGCATTGATAGAATCCCTTGCCTGAACCAAGAGCCAAACAGGTAAGCGAGCCGCAATGAACATGTAAACCAGTAGAATGATCACCCAAGTTGTGTAGGTTGCAGGTATAGGAAACTGAACTCCTACCCAAATAAAGGCATACATTATCGCCACTGCCAAAAGCGATGCCACAAACAGGTTCACCCTCCATTTATAGTGGACTATGCAGCCTATGATTATAGCTAGGGGTACCTCAATCCAAATGGACAATGTTGCCTCTGAGAACTTTGAGAGAAATGTGGCAATTACGTGGATGAATACCGCAGCAACTAAAACTAACACAAAAAACACCACTACGTACAGTAGTTGCATAGCCCTGGGCCCCATCAGCTCCTTCAGGTAATCGGCAATTCCCCTGCCCTCATGTCTAAGGGAAGTCACCAGCGTGCCGAAATCGTGAACTGCCCCCATGAATATCGTGCCAAATAAGATCCAGAGCAGACCGGGCAGCCAGCCCCAGATGGCAGCGACTATTGGACCTACTATTGGAGCGGCACCGGCTATCGAGGTGAAGTGATGTCCCCAAACGACAGACGTCCGAGTTGGAACGTATTCGAACCCGTCATCATACTTGTGAGCAGGAGTAACCGCCTTCGGGTCTAACTTCCAGATTTTCTCAGATAGGAATTTAGCATAGAAGCGGTACGCCAAAAAATAGAGTAAAAGAGCCGCTACTATGAATAATATTCCGTTCATTCATCCCTCCTCAGAAGTTATTGTTCCCGAGTATGGTTATACTGTTAACTTATTTCTATAAATTCCTCACCCTCCTTTCTCTAAAATTTACTAAATACGGATTAAATAATCCGCCTATTTTAAAATTCCACAAATTATAAAGGGCACCAGCTACCGCCATTAAGTCAGCGGTTTCTAGTGCCCTTAGTTCACCAGCTTAGCTCCCTAATCATCAGCTTAGCT